>Ga0209211_10003432_pt1 | contig 25793 bp, 23 predicted proteins | sample RifGroA2_FD_183992 | JGI IMG/M metagenome (GOLD analysis project Ga0209211, IMG submission 183992) | Groundwater microbial communities from Rifle, Colorado, USA - Groundwater A2 (SPAdes) (version 2) | ecosystem: Environmental > Aquatic > Deep subsurface > Groundwater | place: Rifle, Colorado...
CAGGGGGTTATGCTTATGGTTTTGCAAAAGCAGCTCAAGTTATTACAAATCTTCCACTATCAACATTTTATGGTATTCCTGAAGCACATATGAATGGTGAAGCATCATGGGATTTGTTACAGTTTACTGTATTTGGAAAAAGTTCACATGCACATATGGTAGCGACTTTGGCTGCAATTGGTAATTCTTGGATTCATTTAGGAGTTAATACAACAGGAAATGGAATATGGGCAACTACTAATCAGGAAGATTGGCATCCATTCTATTTATTATTGTGGAAGATTCTTCATGACAAAAATAATGATAATTTTTTAGATGAAGCATATACTCAACAAAATAATGCACCTTGTTCAGGTCCGTATTATTATAGTAACAGTATTAAAACTTCTTATGGTGGTTGGGCAAGTTCTGGTAAGTATTGGCATACAGTTGATGAGCAAGATAACGGAGATAATGATTTCCCCGGACTATACAATGGTTTAGACTATATGCTTTTATACAATATGTACCATATTGCAATGACAGATTTGGAAGAAACACCTGATGGCTTTCCATCATACATCAACTACATGGAATCTTATTTAACACTAAATATGCCCTATACAATTAATTTACCACTCAATATTATAATTGGAGCAGAAGAACTCCATCCGTATGGATTAGTTCAGGAAGCAGAATTTAATGCATTTAATAAAATTACATCATCACAGCAAATAAAAATGTCAGATCAATATGGTCGTACAAAGGATCTAATGAACTACCCAATTAAAGGACATGTTACATATAGAGCAGGTTCAGAAATAGACCTCAAGCCAGGCTTTACAGTCGAGAATGGTGCATATTTCGATGCTTCAATAGGTGAATTTAACTGTAATTTTAATAAAAGTTCAAATACTACACCCGTTTGTTTTTCAGATTTTGTTATAAATTCTTATGATTCATTAATTTCTAGATATGAATACACTCCACTTGCCGAAAACTATTCATCAAATGAAGATATGCTAAAAGATTACAAAATAGAACCTCCAAAACAAGATACTGTAACTTTTAACAATTATGATATTTTCAGCATAGCAGCCTATCCCAATCCATTTAATAATACCACTACAATTGAGTATAATATTCCATATTCATCAGATGTAAATATTTCAATATTCGATATTTACGGAGCTAAAATAATGCAACCTGTAAACAATTATCTCGAAAAAGGCGAATACAGCAATGTGGTAAATATGAGCAACATAAGCAAGGGGATTTATTACTGCAAACTATCGTCGGGCACACAAAGCAAAACTATAAAACTTGTGTTGTCTGATTAATACAGAGAAGCAAGGATTTTTTTAAAAATCCTTGCTTCTAATTTACATAACTAATTTTCAGCATATTGGTGCTTCCTTTTTCGTGTAGTGGAGTACTTCCAACATGTACAACTATATCATCTGCTTTTATGCAGTTTAGTTCCTTCAATATGTTAATAGAGTAATTTATTGCATCATCAATATTGTCGTATTTATCAAAATATATTGCTCTTACTCCCCAGAAAAGAGAAAGTTTGTCTAAAAGCAATCTATTGCTTGTAAAAACAAATGTCTCAGCTTGAGGTCTATAGCTAGAAATTTTATATGCAGTATAACCCGAATAAGTAAATGTAATTATGGCTTTAGCATTTGATTGGGCTGCAAGTTGAGTTGCATTGTAACAAATTGAATCTGCCAAAAAAGTTCTTGTAAAATCAATTGGAGGATTTTTAATGTTAAAGTTATATGCATTTTTTTCTGCCCACTTTATTATGCTGTGCATAGCATTAATTGTTTCAATAGGATATTTCCCGACTGATGTTTCGCCACTTAACATAAGTGCATCGGCACCATCTATTACTGCATTTGAAACATCTGTAGCTTCAGCTCTTGTTGGACGAAAATTTGTAATCATGCTTTCCATCATTTGAGTTGCAATAATCACAGGTTTTCCTCTCAAAATGCATCTGTTAACAATATCTTTTTGAATTAATGGAACTTGCTCGAATGGAACTTCAACACCCAAATCACCACGTGCTACCATTATACATTGTGCCATATCTATAATATTATCAATCTCTTTTAGAGCTTCTGGCTTTTCAATTTTGGCAACAACCCAAGTGTGTTTTTTCTTTCTTTTTATAATTTGTTGCAATTCAACAACGTCTGTTACTGTACGCACAAAAGATAGTGCAATCCAATCGACATCATGATCAATTGCAAAATTTGCATCTTCAATATCCTTTTGTGTTAAACTTGGAAGCGAAATAGCAGTATTTGGAAGGTTTACTCCTTTTTTTGACGACAAAACTCCTCCGTTAATTACTTTTGCTTTTACAGTATTAGTTTTATTTGTAGAAATTACTTCAAGTCGAAGTTTTCCATCATCAATTAAAATGTACTCTCCTAATTTTACATCTCTTGCAAATTCCGGATAACTTAAATAAATTTTTTCTTTTGTTCCAATACATTTTTCATTTACAAAAGTTAATTCATCACCTTCAATTAAATCTAAATGATTGTTTTCCACATCACCAATTCTTATTTTTGGACCTTGTAGGTCTGCTAAAATAGCGACATTAGATTCAATTTCTGAACGAACTTCATTAATTAATTGAATTTCTTTGAGATGTTCTTCATGTGTGCCATGTGAAAAATTGATTCTGAAAACATCAACACCTTCGTAAATTAATTTTTTTAAAATATCTTTTGGAGTTGAAGCTGGACCAAGCGTTGCAACTATTTTGGTTTTTGATCTATTAATATTCATATTGAATTAATTTTATAAAATAATTTAAAAATATAGAACTCTAAATTTATTATTTTTTTACTAATTTTAAAAAATGTTTTCGTATTATTTTATTCAACCTAATTGATAGAGAGTCTATGTTTCACAATAACTGAATATTACATTCTATTATACCAAATTTAAATAATTTATAATATTTTAACGTTTTTTGTAGTTTGTTTAAAAATTTAATATAATTTTGCCACCAAATAAAATATTTTATATACCCATGAAAACAACATTAAAATTATTCGTATTAGCAGGTGTAGCTTTTTTAGTTGCCTGTGGACCAAGTGCCGAACAATTAGCTGAAAAAGCAAAACAAGATTCTATCAGAATCGCTGATTCAATTGCTGTAGTTGAAGCTGAAGCTGCTGCTGCTGCTGCTGCTGAACAAGCAAAATTAGATTCTATTGCTGCTGCTCAAGTTGAACAAGCAAAGTTAGATTCTATTGCTGCTGCTGAAGCTACAAAAGGTGCAAAAAAGAAATAATTAATTTTTCTTTTGAAAAAATTAAGCTGCTTTATGCAGCTTTTTTTTTTCTAAAATTTTAGTTTTATGAAGTCTTTTTACTTTCTTTTTTTTCTTCTAAGTAGCATGTCGTTAAGTATATATGCAAATTCGGATACTGTATATGTGAATTCGGATATTGTTTTGATTAGGATAAGTGATTCTGTTTTTGTTCATATTACTTATGATGAAAATAAACAGTATGGGAGGTTTTCTTCTAATGGTCTTATAATTATTAAAAACAAAGAAGCTGTAATTATTGATACTCCAATGGATAATGAAAAAACAGAAATTCTTTGTAAATATATAAATGAAAAACTTGAAGTAGAAATCAAAAAATTAATAATTGGTCATTTTCATAACGATTGTCTTGGTGGATTAGAATATATGCAAAAAACTAATATTGAGTCAATTGCAAACAGCCTGACAATAATGAAATGCAAAGAATTAAATTTGCCAATTCCGTCAACGTCCTTTACAGATTCTTTGAGTTTTGATTTTAATGGACTAAAAATAGAATGTAGGTTTTTAGGTGGCGGTCACACTTTTGATAATATTGTAGTCTGGATTGATAATTATAAAATACTTTTTGGTGGTTGTTTAATAAAATCAACACAATCAAAAGGACTTGGAAATACTGAAGATGCTGTTATTTCGGAATGGGGAAATACTGTTCTGAAAGTAATGAAGAAATATTCCGATGCAAAAATTGTAATTCCGGGTCATGGAAACATTGGGAATTATGAAAGTTTAAAACACACACTAGATTTACTTGAAAGAAATTAGGAAACAAGCATTAATTCAAAGCTTTGTTAATTTTTAAAAAATGTTTAAGTTTAAAAAAAAATATGAACATGTTTCGACTATTGTTATTATTATTGGTATCCTTCTTTATATTAGAGTCTTGCAAAAAAGAAGAGCCAACACCTGAAGATGAAAATCCTATAATTAAAAATACTCCTGCCGATTTCACATTAAACTGGGAAAAAGCTTGGGGAACTGCTTACGAAGACGACTTTTCGGGTGCTGTAACCGACAATGCCGGAAATATGTATTTTGTAGGAACATCTCAACCTGATGGCTATGCTGCGAATATTTTTATTACAAAAATGAACCTCACAAATCAATCTGTAGTATGGTCAAAGTCATACGATTTGGGTGATAGAGATTATCAACCTTCTCCTTCCGAAAACGGTCATTCACAAGGTGGCGGTGGTTCAAGGTGTATTGCAATTGATGCAACTGGAAATATTTATATTGCAGGAACTACAAAACAAGGCTTTAATGACGTTTTTATTGCAAAAATAAATTCTTCTGGAAATATGCTTTGGCAAAAGGTTTGGGTAGCCGATAATTCAGGATTATCAAAAAGTTCGGCAAAAGCTTATGCAATTGATGTTCAGAATGATAAGGTATTTATTACAGGCTCTACAGGAGCAGGAATTGCAACAGAAGAAGCAATGATTTTTTTACTTGTAATTGATGCCAATTCTGGAAATATTGATCCGCTTACAGTTCTCGGAATTGACCCTTCATCTGGCTACAACGATAGAGGCTATACAATAAAAGCTACCGCAAATGGAGATGTCTATGTTGCTGGTTGGGAAGGTCATTATAATTCTGGATTTTTAATGAAATTTTCCAGTAATGGCTCTACACTTGATTGGTTTGAGCGACTTGATATTGGTTACGCTTCAAGAATTACCGATATTGACATTGATGCTTCAGGAAATATTTATTTGGCTGCCGATTTACGTGGAGTATCTACATATTTGGGAATTGTAAAAACCGATTCCGAAGGAAATGTAATCTGGGCAAAACAAATGCAAGGCGAATCAAATGATCGTAACAATGTTTCATGCCTAAGAATTATTAACGGAAATATTTATATAGGGGGACGTGGTGCATATACCGATTATGATGTTTCACAATTTGGCGACGGCTGTTATTACAAAATGGATGCAAACGGAAATATTTTAAAATTATATAATTATTTTACAGGAGGCGAAAGTGGCAATAGATGCGGTGAACGCATGGAAGCAATACTTTCTTATAATGGAAGCCTAATTATAGCAGGAGAAACTTGGCCAGAAGCAAGTAAAATTGATGGTAAATGGTATATTCCACAAGGAATAGTTTCCAATCTTGAGGTTACTGCAACCAAAGTTGCCAATCCATCGCTTATTTCAGATGATGGAATTGAAATTTCACTAACTGCAACAGAATCAAGTTTGTCTTCTGCAACCTATAATCCGAGCGAAGGATCAAAGGGTTCATCAGATGTAATAATTTTCAGTATAAACGAATAAACTACTTTTTATTAATAATTTAAATCAATTCAAATGAAAAAAACAAATCTCTTAATCCTTGCAGTGTTTTTTATTGCAACAGTTCTAATGTCTTGCGGACAAAAAGGTGGAAGTTCTGACAATGCAGGATCACCAAAAGAAAAACTTGATGGTAAATGGAAAATTGTTAATGCAACTGGCGAATATGCCGACATGAACAAAGGAACTACTTATACTTTTGAAGGAGTTACAAAATTTTCGACAAAACTTGGAATTATTGAATCAAAAGGAAACATCGCTGCAATTTCTGACTCTTCATTTACTGTTAAATTTGAAGGAATGCAAAATGATTTTAATTATACTTATCGTTTTGATGGTAATAATTTGATTATTGAACCTTTAAATTCAGGTCAGGTTTTTACACTTGAAAAACAATAAATAATTGAATATTAATATTTCTAAAAAGTCGGTTTTCATAGGAAAACCGACTTTTTTATTTATCTATAACCGTTACAATTTATGTTTTAGGATTTAATCAAGGAAAACATGTTGTTTTATTTTCTTAAAATATATTATTGTTAATATCTTTACAGCAGAAAAATTACCACTTGAATAATAAAAAGAAGTTCATATTAGATTCCGATAAAATTTCTTTCGATCTTAAACATCGAAATACTATTAAATTCAATATATCTAAATATAACAATGCTGTTGAAAAAGGTAATACGCAGTATTTAAATATTGCAAAAGCTAAAGACAGAGTTTCTTTTCTGAAGCGAGAAGTTTTGCTTAATCTTGATAAATACTTATTACAATTTGAGCAAAAATTTACTTCAAACGGAGGAAAGGTATTTTGGGCATCTGACGCAAAAGAAGCAACTGATTATATTGTAGATATACTTGAAAAAAACGAGGTAAAGCTTATTGTTAAAAGCAAATCGATGGTTACTGAGGAAATCGAAATTAACCATGTTTTACAAAAACACAATATTGAATCGGTTGAAACCGACCTTGGCGAATTTATAGTTCAGGTTGCTGGCGAAAAGCCGTACCACATTGTTACACCATGTATGCACAAAAGCAAAGAGGATGTAGCAGAATTGTTTCACGAAAAATTTAAAACACCTGAACATAGTAGCCCCGAAGAATTAACTGCATGGGTTAGAGATTATTTGCGAGAAAAATTTGTATCGGCACAAGCAGGAATTACTGGTGCAAATTTTATAGTTTCTGATATTGGTGGAATTGCATTAACTGAAAATGAAGGAAATGCTTTTCTTACTTTTTCTTTTCCAAAAATTCATATAGTAGTTGTTGGTATTGAAAAAGTAATTCCATCAATCAACGATTTTGATATTGTTTGGCCACTTCTTTCAACTCACGGAACAGGTCAAAAAGTTACTGCATACAATAGCATAATTACAGGACCCCGAAAATCCGACGAAATTGACGGACCCGAAGAAATGCATGTAATTTTGCTAGATAACGGACGAACAAATCTTTTTAAACAAAAAGACCATTGGGAAGCATTAAGTTGCATAAGATGTGGTGCTTGCCTTAATGGTTGTCCTGTTTATAGAACTGTTGGAGGATATACATATAATACAGTTTATCAGGGTCCAATAGGCTCAGTAATTTCTCCATATATAGCGGGTTTTGACGAAAATTATCATTTGGCTTTTGCATCAACATTATGTAGAAAGTGTTCTGAGGTTTGTCCGGTTCAAATAGATTTACCCGATTTATTATTAAAAACCAGAAAAATCTCTATTGAAAGAAAAAAGTACACATCAATGGAAAAAGTTTCTATAAGTTCTTGGAAAAACGTTATGCTGAATCCTAGGCTTTTAAGCCTTTCTCCATCAAGTTTAAAAAATATATTTGTTCCAATTATGATGAAAAAATTGTGGGGAAGCAAAAGAAAGTTTCCACGATTTGCAAAAGAAGCATTTAGACGATCGTTTAAATAAAAGACCAAATACTACTAATTTAATTCCGTATCATGCTATATATCACATATTTTTATGTTGTATAAATTATTTTTTGTAGATATTTAATGAAAAAAAATATCTAATCTTGAAAAAACATTCAGGATATGTTATCGAATACTTGTAAATACGGAATTAGAGCAGTTGTTTATGTTGCAATGAATGTAAACGGCGATGAAAAAATTGGTATTAAGCAAATTGCAAATGAGTTAAATATACCTACTCCTTTTCTCGGAAAAATTTTGCAACAGTTAGCAAAAACAAAAATACTTAGTTCAACAAAAGGTCCTCATGGAGGTTTTGGTTTAGCAAAAAAACCAGAAAACATTTCACTAATGGACATTGTTGAAATAATTGATGGATTAGAAGTATTTGATTTATGCTTAATGGGTCTAAAAATTTGTAATGAAAGCCATGACATGAAGCAATTTTGTCCGTTGCATAAAAAATCAGATTCAATAAGAACAGAATTAACCAAATTGTTTAAAAATCAATCTATTGGCGATTTGGCTTTCGATATTAATAAAGTAAATAAGAAATTAAATTTACATTTAATTTCATAGAAATAAACGTTCTATCATATTATTATAATTTTTTATTGTTTAACAAATTGATTGTTAACTGAAAATTAATAATTCCACAAAAAAATTTATCTTTGTCTATTTTAAATGACTGAATGCTTAAGAGATTTTGCATTAAGTCGCTTAGAAATACAATAGTTCTAATCATAACTTAATACAAATGTTTTTAATAAAATTTATACTTATTACCTTTTTAGTAATTTATGTAATAGGTTTTCTTTTTAAATTATGGCTAAAATATTTTTTAAAGAAAACAGTAAAAAATATGACAAATCAAAATCAAACCAACAAAAAAGAGGGCGAAGTAACTGTAGAATACAAAAACGACAATAAAAAATTTAATTCAGATATTGGAGAATATGTTGATTACGAGGAAATAAAATAAAAAAGCTCCAAAGTCCAAGCTACAAGCTCCAAAACAAATCAACTTGAAAACATGAACACAAAACGAAAAAAGAATAACAAGTTGATAGTAAAAATGAGAGAAATGCGTAGCAACAACAAACCACAAACGACTAACAACAAACATTCAAACGCCTGAATACGAGCAATTAATAAAAAATAGATGAAATCAATTCGTAAACTTCTTGTAAAATTATTCGGAATTAATACATATCTCAAAATTGTTAGTAAAATATATATTTTTCTGGTCAAAAATGGCTGTTTAAAGAAAAAATATCCCGAAATATTTAATTTAAAAAACATTGTTAAGCAAGATTTTGTCTGTATTGATATTGGAGCAAATCTTGGATATTATTCGTATTTTATGTCGAAATATGCAGGAAAAAATGGCAAACTATATTCTGTTGAGCCAATTCCAATGTTTGCAAATATCTGGAAATCGAATATGAAATCATCTGACACAAATTATAAGCTTTTTCAGGTTGCACTTGGTGGCGAAAACAAAACTGTACAAATGGGAATTCCAGAACGTGATGGAGTTTTACGACATGGTCTTACAAAAATAACATCAAGTGCCGAAGAAAAATATGTTTCGTTTTTCGATGTTGAAATGAAAATTCCTGACGAACTTTTTGCAGACTTAACTAAAATTGATTTTATAAAATGTGATGTTGAAGGTTATGAAAGCATTGTTTTTGATAATTTTAAAAAGCTAATTTCTAAACATCGTCCACTTGTGCAAACAGAATTATCGGGTATTGAAAACAGATTACATGTGATTGAATTATTTAAAGAAATGAATTATAGTGTAAATGTTCTTGAAGATGAAAAGTTAATTCCAATTTCTGAAAATGATATTAAATTAGTTGATAAAGATTTTTATTTTATTCCTCAAAATTAAAATATATGCAAAAATTAAATTTCAAGATGTTTGTGCCTCATTTGGTGGCGATTGTGGTTTTTCTCTCTATTACATTTGCTTATTTCAGCCCTTTATTAGATGGCAAGCGAGTCAGTCAATCGGATATGAATCAGTATTTAGGAATGTCGAAAGAAATTACTGATTTTAAGGAAAAAACCGGAGAACAGACATTATGGACAAATAGCATGTTTGGTGGTATGCCAGCTTATTTAATTTCTGTGGAATACTCGGCTAACTTAGTTAGATATGCAAATTTGATTATGAATTTGGGTCTTGAAAAACCTGCAAATTATTTATTTATAAGCTTAATTGGTTTTTATATTCTTTTGTTAATTTTTGGAGTTAATCCTTGGCTGGCAATCGGAGGTGCTATTGCTTATTCTTTTTCATCGTATTTTTTTATAATAGAAGCTGTTGGACACAATACTAAAGCATTAGCTCTAGCATATATGCCTCCAATAATTGGTGGAGTTGTGCTTGCATATCGAAAAAAAATAATTGCAGGATCTGCCATTGCAGGTTTGTTTTTAGCATTACAATTACTCGCAAATCACTTTCAGATAACTTATTATACTTTATTAATTGTTTTAGTATTTATTCTGTTCTTTTTTTATAAATCAATTATTGAAAAAGCCATTTCTAAATTTTTTAAATCCTCTGCTGTATTAGCAATTACTATATTACTGGCATTTTCTACTAACATTACAAGTCTATGGCTGGTTTATGAGTATGGTAAGGAGTCAATGCGTGGAAAGTCTGAATTAACCGAAGATCAGCAGAATAAAACTGGAGGACTTGATAAAGACTATGCAACAGCTTGGAGTTATGGCATTTCAGAATCATGGACTTTGTTAGTTCCAAACTTTATGGGAGGAGCTTCAATAGGCGAAGTTGGAAAAAACTCTGCAACGTTTAAAGCATTAAAAGACAATGGTGTTCCAAATACTGATGCAATTTGTAAACAACTACCACTATATTGGGGAGATCAGCCCGGAACATCAGGACCAGTATATGTTGGAGCAATAATATTTTTCTTATTCATTTTTGGACTATTCTATGTAAAAGGCTATATAAAATGGTGGTTATTAACTGCTACTATTTTTGCACTTTTTCTCAGTTGGGGTCGAAACTTTATGTTTTTTACTGATTTATTTCTTGATTATTTCCCAGGTTACGATAAGTTTAGAACTGTTTCGATGATATTGATTATTATTGAATTTGCAATGCCTTTACTCGGAATACTCGCATTGAAACAATTTATTGAGAATTCTGATGATAAAGCAAGATTTATGAAAGCTTTTAAAATTGCAATTGCTTCAGTTGGTGGGATACTTTTGATTTTTGCAGTTATGCCGGGAATGTTTTTTAATTTCAGTGCAGCATCAGATGCACAACTAATATCAAACGGTTGGCCTGAATTTCTTGTAAATGCAATAAAAGAAGACCGTAAATCAATGCTTACATCAGATGCTTTTCGTTCATTAATATTTATTTTGCTTTTTGCTGGAGCAATGCTTGCTTTTTATTTTAAAAAATTATCGGTTAAATATGTTTATATCTCCTTAGCACTTTTACTTATTTTTGATATGTGGACAGTAAATAAGCGTTATTTAAACAATGATAATTTTACCGCAAAAAGAGAAGCAACTACTCCCTTTAAACCAACTCAAGCAGATATTCAAATACTTCAAGATAAAGATCCCGATTTCAGGGTTTTAAATCTTTCGGTTAGTACTTTTAACGATGCAAGCACTTCGTATTTTCATAAATCTATTGGAGGTTATCATGGTGCAAAAATGAAACGTTATCAGGAAATAATTGAAAAACAAATATCAAAAAACAATATGTCTGTATTAAATATGCTTAATACAAAATATTTTATTGTCCCTACTAAAGATCAAGGTGCAGTTGTTCAAAAAAATTATGGAGCACTCGGAAATGCGTGGTTTGTTAGTAATTATAAACTTGTCGAAAATGCAGATTCTGAAATTGTTGCGTTAGATAACTTCAATCCGGCAGAAACGTTAATTGTTGATAAACGATTTGAAAACAAAGTAAAAGGTTTTGTTCCAAAAATAGATAGTACTGCAATAATTTCTTTAACTGATTATAAACCAAATCATTTGACATATAAATCAAAATCTTCTATTGAACAACTTACTGCTTTTTCAGAAATCTATTATAATAGTGGAAAAGGCTGGAATTCCTATATTGATGGTAAAGCTATTGAACATTTCAGAGCAAATTATGTATTAAGAGCAATGAAAATCCCAGCAGGAGAACACACGGTGGAATTTAAGTTCGAGCCAAGTGCTTATGCGACAGGAGAAACTATTTCATTTGCCAGTTCAGCATTATTGGTTTTAATGTGCATTGGGGCTATTGTAATGGAATTAAAAGCGAAAAAGGATTAATGAGTTCTTAGGTTTTCATTTTTTGAAAAAGCCAGACTTTGCTAAAATTGCAAATCTGGCTTTTTCTTTGAGAATAACAATTCGTTTACTTTTTACTGAAGCTTAAAGTTAATAGGAAGACTCATTTTAGCTGTTACTTTTGTTCCATCATTTTCGCCTGGATTCCAATCGGGCATTGATGAAATTACTCTTAAAGCTTCAGCATCTAAATCTGGATTAACGCTTTTTTCAACTTTTACATTAGTAACTTCCCTGAATTCCTTGATTTTTAGCTTTAACTGGATATTTAACTTCATTCATTAAATATTTAATCATTGCTTCTTGACCGCCTTTAAACTCAGGTTGTTTACCAATTTCCTTGAACTCTTCTTTTGTGTTAGAATCGTTAAGCGTTTTTTGTTCTGTTAATGCTTTTGCATTTTTATCAGGCATAGCAATATTGCTTTCGGCAACATTTTCTTTGTTGCATGCAAAAATAATAATTGTTAATGCCAATACCGGTATGGCAACAAATCCTTTTAGAGATGTGTATTTGCCAGATTTTTTTCTTGTCATCATAAAAATTCGTTTTTTTATTAGTGAATAATTAAAGTTATTTGAAAGTTCGCTCGTGCATACTCCCATGGCCATTGAGAGCAACAGTTGCTGATACATATGTATTTCGATTCCTTTTTTTACAGCACCTTCATCGGCTAAAAATTCGTGAACTTCTGTAATCGAATGTCGATAAATCCATGCTATTGGATTGAACCATTGAAAAACAATTAAAAGTTCCATAATAATCACATCTATAGAGTGTTTCTGACGAACGTGTATAAGCTCGTGTTTTAAAATTCGTTCAGCATCATCGGTGCGAATACTGTTATCAATAAATATCCATTTGAAAAACGAAAATGGAGCAATGCGAGCATCTGTAAAAACTATATTAAAGCCTTCTCTGTTTGATACATTGTAGCGTTTAATAATTCTGTATAGTTGAAAAAGATTAAACAAAAATCTGCAAAGAAAGATAAAAACACCAGTCAAGTAAATTGCTAACAAAATGTTTGTTAAGCTGGAATAGCTCGAATAAACCGAATTTATTTTTCTAGTTGTAACTGTTAATGTATCAAGCAATATTGAAACATTACTATTGCTTGAAGATGTATTCAGATTAATACTCAAGAATGGAATAATAAACGACACAAAAACAGAGGCAATAAGATAAAATCTGTTTAACCTGAAATTAGTGTCTTTTCGCAAAAAGAACCAATAAATCAAATAAAGTAATGATACACTGATTATAGATTTGCTTAAAAAAATTAATATTGCTTCCATAGTTTTATTTATTATTGGGTTTGTTCTTTTTCCATCATGGCTTTTATTTCTTCAATTTCTTTTAATGAAATTTTGCTGTCGTTTGCAAAAAACGAAACCATTTGTTTGAACGAATTGCTAAAATAATTTTTAACAATGCCTTTCATAAAATCTCTTGTGTAGGTTTCTTTTTCTACAATTGGAAAATATTCGTGTGTTTTTCCGTAAGCAGTATGAGCAACAAATTCTTTTTTTTCGAGAATTCTGATTATTGTAGAAACAGTATTGTAAGCTGGTTTAGGCTCTGGAAGCAGTTCGATTACATCTTTCACAAACCCCTTTTTGATGTTCCAGAGAACTTGCATAATTTGTTCTTCGGCTTGAGTTAATTCTTTCATTTTATAATTTTTATAAGATTAAAACTATTGTCTTAGTTATATAACTATGTTTTTAGTTTTTAATTGTACAATTATATAACTATTTTTTTAGTTATGCAACTATTTTTTTAGTTATTTTTAAAACAATTTTGTTTTAGGCTGACATTAAGGCTTTTATATGTTTTTTTTAATTGTAATCTAAAAGAATATGGCTCAATGTTGTTTTTAGTGGTTAAAATTAAAATTGATAATTTGCCATTTTTTAAACTTAATAGCAAATATAAAAAATCAATTACCTTATTGCCTTATCAAACAGCTAATTATATATGAATAATAAGGTTAAATACACATAACAATTTTGACTACTAAGGGTTAAAATAAAAAAATAAGGTATTCAACACTAATTCTTAACAAATCACTAATTATATCGAATTACCAAATTTAACTACCTACTATATTTAACATTGAGCCAATAATATTAATATTCAACATATCTGCTTATTGGAATAAATAATTTAATTTTATCTTCGTTTAGAACATGAATTAAATTTATTTGAAAATACTTAAAATCATATTTTTTGCATTAACTTTTTTTACTAGCAATGCAACTTTTGCTCAGGTCAATACAACTCTGAACGAGAAAGAAATGCTAGTAAATGACAGTTTAATTAAGCTTGATTCTGTACTAATAATTCCGGGCTCAGTAATTCTTTACGATTCAAATGGAAAACTTATTCCATCTATCGAATACATTATAGACAATGAGAATGCTACAATAAAATTTCTAAACAATAACTTCAGTAATCAGAAGCTGAAAATTGTTTATCGAAAATTTCCTTACAATTTTACAACTCCATATTATCACAAAAAATACGAAGACTACGCTTCTAAGGCTGAAAATAAGCTATATATCCCAAATTTTGTAACAGATAATTATACAACTTTGTCAGAAAGAGATGGGCTTGAAAAAAGAGGAAGCATTTCACGTGGTATTTCGTTTGGAAATAATCAAGATGTGATTGTTAATTCAAATCTGAATCTTCAACTAGCTGGAAAATTATCTCCAGATATTAATATTATTGCAGCAATTTCCGATAACAATATTCCAATTCAGCCCGATGGTAATACTCAGCAAATTCAGGAGTTCGACAAGGTTTTTATCACCCTTTTTAACGAAAAAAAAAGGCTTACAGTTGGTGATTTTGAGGTTACTAAACCAGATGGATATTTTTTAAGTTTAAATAGGAAAGTGCAGGGAGGAACATTTTCAACCATCTCAGAAAAACCAAAGAAATATACTTTTAAATCGTCGGTAAGTGGCTCTGTTTCAAAAGGTAAATATTGTAGAGCTCAGTTCAATGGAACTGAAGGAAATCAAGGTCCATACAAATTAAAAGGTTGCGAAAACGAAACATATATTATTGTTCTTTCGGGTTCTGAACGAATTTATATTGATGGAAAGCTTATTACTCGCGGTCAGGATAACGATTATGTAATTGATTATAATTCAGGTGAAATTACTTTTACACCAAAGCAAATTATCACAAAAGACAAAAGAATTGTAGTTGAATTTGAATATTCCGAAAAGAGTTATGCTCGTTTTATGGTTTTAAATTCCAATGTTTTTGAATCGAAACTGACCAAGATGTGGTTGAATATTTTTTCCGAAAACGATAATAAAAATCAATCGTTTCAGCAAGATTTATCCGATTCTCAAAAACAATTACTTTCGAGCATTGGCGATAGTGTAAATCAGGCTTTTGTACCAAATATTGATACTGTTGATTTTAGCAATAGTCAAGTTTTGTATAAAAAAACCGACACAATAATTAATAGCACTACTTATAAAGATATTTACGTTTATTCGGTCAGTCCTGATAGTGCGAAGTATCGATTAGGTTTTTCGTTTGTTGGAACAAATAGAGGAAATTATGTTCAAATTCAAAGCTCCGTAAATGGCAAAATTTATAAATGGATTGAACCCTTAAACGGCATTCCGCAGGGAAGTTTTGAACCCATTGTTTTGCTTATTACACCAAAGAAAAAGCAAATGATTTCGTTTGGTAGCAACACTCAAATTTCTAAAACCTTGAAAGCTCAATTTGAAACTGCTATATCTAATAACGATATTAATACTTTTTCTGATAAAGATTCGAAAGATAATACAGGAATTGCTTTTAAGTTAAGCTTGATAAATAAATTTAACGTTAACGATACAACAAAAAAATCCATTATTAGTGCTATAACTTACGAATTTACATCCGATTACTTCTCGGAAGTTGAAGCATATCGTTCGGTAGAGTTTTCAAGAGATTGGAATTTAGGAAATTATATCCGTAAAAGCAATGAACATAATTTGAATTATTACTTTTTTTATAATCTAAAAAACAAAATATTTACTCGCTACGATTTCGACATTTTCAATAGCGAAAATACATACAACGGAATAAAAAACAACCTCAAAACCGACTTCTCATTCAAAGGATTTAATTTTAATGCCAACGGAAGCTATCTTAATAGTAACGGAATAAACAGCAACACTGAATTTTTGCGACATAAAGCCGTTTTTTCAAAAAACATAAAAAATATTGTATTGGGAGTTGGCGAGGAGCAAGAAATAAACAAATGGAATTTAGACAATTCAGATAGTCTTTTATTGAATAGCTTTTCGTTTAATAAAATTGAAGCTTTTATAAAATCAAACGACACATTAAAGAACTCATTTTTTGCAAATTACGACATAAGAACCGATTTCAAACCAACTCAAAATACGTTTTCGGAATATTCAAAAGCTCAAAATTTTGCAATTGGAGGAATGTTGTCGAAAAATCAAAATCATATATTAAAAACCACAATTAATTATCGACTGTTGAATTATTCAAATATCGACAACTTGAATCTTCCACCAGAAAATAATCTAACAGCAAGGACCGAATATTCAATGAAATTTTTTAAAGGAGCAATTACATCGTCAATTTTTTATGAAATCGGAACAGGACTTGAACTGAAAAGAGAATTTTCGTACATCGAAGTTGCACAAGGACAAGGAGTTTATGCTTGGACAGATTACAACGCAAATAATATAAAAGAATTAGACGAGTTCGAGGTTGCAGCATTTCAGGATCAAGCAAATTATATTAGAATTTTTACGCCAACTAACGAATACATAAAAACTTATCTGAATCAATATAATCACATTATTAATATTTATCCTCAACGAATTTGGTTTAACAAAACAGGAATTCGCAAATTTTTAGCAAAATTTTCAGATCAAGCAGCATTCCGAATTAATCGAAAAACTACAAACGACAATATTCTTAATGTCCTGAATACTTTTGATTTAGAGAGCCTTCGTGATAATACAACAGATACAACTTTGGTTAGTTTAAATTCCTCAGCTCGCAACACTTTTTCGTTTAACCGTTCAGGAACTGTTTGGGGAGTCGATTTTATTACACAAGGAAGCAAAAACAAAATGTTGCTGGTAAATGGTTTCGATTTACGTACAATATTTACAAACGGCATAAAGGCTAGATGGAATATAAATCAGAATTTTACTATCGAAGATTATATTCAAAAGGGAAATAAAATTTATAGCTCGGAATATTTTTCTTCAAAAAATTACAAAATTGACATAATTTCTAACGAAGCAACTGTTAGTATTCAACCCGGTCAGTTTTTCCGAACAGCATTAACATATCAATATTCCGAAAAGGTAAATACCGTTGGCATTCAAAAAGCCTTGAACCACAATGCAGGAGTTGAATTCAAATTTAGCACGCCGCAAAAGGGAAACCTCACGGCAACCTTCAATTATATAAATATTGATTTCAACGACAGTCCAAACTCCTCAGTAGGTTACGAAATGCTTGAAGGACTATTGCCCGGAAATAATTATACATGGTCAATAATATTTCAACGAAACTTGACTGAATCTTTACAGTTAAACTTAAATTATAATGCAAGAAAACCGGGAGCCGAAAAAATTGTTCATACAGGAGGAGTGCAATTGAGGGCGTTTTTTTAGGAATATGTCCACGTTTCTTAAAAATGTCTTGCTTTTGTTCATACAGAAACAAATTGTATCATGTATATTCAATATAGGAAATACTGAATTGTAGCTAGTGCTTTTTTATTGCCAAATAGGCAAGAAGTTACTACTTCTTATTAAAAAAATTACTGTTTACAGAAAAATAAATTGTACTTAAAATGGGATTAATTGTAGCATTTTTTTACCTTTTGTTTTTAGTGCCGTAGATATGGAATATTGGTAGAAAATGATAAACAACCGTTTTTAAATATTCCGTAGAGCCTGCCGATAAATCGGTACAAGTCGTCCCGAATTTACTTCGGGTACGACATATATTTCGTCCATGGGACTTTTATAATGCATTATTTTATTACATGTGCAGGATAATAAAAATTATAGCTTTAGGAGCGTAATATGCTAATATTGTATGACATATTACACTCCTGTGAAACTAAGAAATTATTTTGAAAAGAAATTATAGCCAGAGATTTAGTGTTTCCACTAATTAATGCCTCTAAGAAACACTAATTAGAGTTTGTCCATAATGTCCGATTTCATCGTTATTCTCGACCTTCAAATCAGTCATGTACTTTAGTACACTCCTGATTTTCAGCTCATCGAAACCTCGAATTCGAACATTCTGTCTAAAACTCTCGACTTTATAAACACACTCTAATTATTAGTGTTCATATCTCTCTCTAAAAGTTTTAGCTTCTTCTTTACGTCTTTTGGCTTCTTCTGGATCAATTTTTCCGGTTGACCATTTGTGTAAATCGCTATTAATTACTTCTTCTAATGCTTTTTCAACTTTTTCGGCAGATTCTTTTTTGCCATTAGCTTTAGCTTTTTCGATTACCTCTTTTACTTCTGGAACAAATTTGGTATAGAAATTTTCAGCCAAATCGTAGAAGCCATGCCATTGCGTATAATCAGGGCCCATCATTGAAACTCCCATTCTTGCTCTACGACCTTCGTGATGCCATAAATAGAAATATGTCCATTCAATTTGCTCATCGAAATCAACCTCAGTTAGTAAGTTTTCCGATTTTAACATCTTATAAATTTTAGTTGCTGGGCTACCATATTTATCGTTATATAAATTTACAGCATTGTCGTATTGAGAATAGAAATTTTCAACGTAATTTTTAGTATGACATTGATTACAAACATTCTGCATTCCCGAACGTCTTTTCTCCCAAGTTAAAAATTCAGTAGGTACTGGTTTTCCTGTTTTTTCAAATTTTGCTAATTGTGCAGCATCAATTTTTTGTGAAACAGGAGGACGTAAAGTCCAGCTAATTCTTGAACCAATATCATGAGTTATTGGCATATCAGGAGTTGCACTCATGTGGCAAGTTGCACAAGTAGGAGCTGCTGTATAATCAATACCGGCAACCCATTTGTCAGAAGTTAGATTCATTTTATCTTTATGAGCATGATAATTTATTCCGTGTTTTGATTCGTTGTAAATTTCTTGTTGTGGATGGTCTGGTCCTAAATGGCATTTTCCACAATTTTCAGGCTGACGAGCTTGTTCTACTGAAAAACTATGACGATTATGACAAGCAGCACAAGAACCTTTTGAGCCATCTAAATTAACTCTTCCAATTCCTGTATTGGGCCATGTTTTTGGATCAAGCATTACAACTCCATTTTCATCCTTTTTTGTATTTCCTTTTTCGTCTTTCAAAACTTCAACTTTAGAACCGTGACATTGCCAACAACCACTTGCAGCTGCCGGATTTGCACCATTATTATATGATTTATGACCTTCAACAACTTCTGCTAATACATTATCAAGCGAGCCCATAATCATTCCGGCATCTGCATGATGGCTTTTAGTAAATTCATTTGCTTCTTTTTCGTGACAATTTGAACAATCTTTTGGAGTTACAATAGTAGCAATTGTTTTTCCGTGATGTTCGAATGCGTCAGCATCTGCTGTTTCTGCTTTATGGCAATCAAGACAAGAAATACCTTGTTTGGCATGTGTACTTCCACTCCATTGTTCTACAATAGATTTTCCGTTTCCTGTTTTTCCATGGCATTGAATACATGCTGCATTCTCGTCGTTTGAAGGAAGTTGTGAGGCAACTTTAGAAATACTTCTTTGATTTTCTGCTGTAAATGCAAAAAAGAAAAAAGTAATCAACGACAATCCAGCTAACCAGATTAATCCTCTTTTTTTAGTTTTTGTTGTCATAATAAATAAAATTTAGGTTGTTAATTAATAAGTTTCTTTAAAAAGGTAAATTAGATATTGAAATACTTAATTACCGATACGAAAGTATGCTAGTTAATCAAATTTTGCAACAAAAATTAATATGTTATTAAACAGAATGTCTGGAATACACGTAGTTACAGCAAACGTAATAATTTTGATAAAAATTTATTCCGTTAATTAGGTAATTAAATACCATATATATATCTTTATCCGCTTTTTAATAGAAATTGTTCGATGGAAAACAAAAATTCTGAAAATAAAAAGAAAAACTCTCGCAGAGAATTCCTTCAAAAACTTGGTTTGGTGGGAATGAGTGCTTTTGTTGGTCAGTCAATATTATCTTCATGTAATAATGATAAGGCTACTGTTACCGGAAAAAAAATCAAAGTTTTAAATCAGAATCATCAACTTGTTGAGGTTGACGCATCAAGCGTTACGCCTATTGCTATTGACGAAACTACCGATTATTTACAAAAACAAGGCAGAGAAGGATTAGAAGGTAAAAAATTTGCGTTGGTAGTTGATTTATCAAAATGTAAAAATGCAAGAAAGTGCATGGATACTTGCCAAAGTGTTCATCAGCTACGTCCTGAGCAACATCATTTGAATGTATTATTGATGAAAGATAATGAGCATACAGCATCTTATTATATGCCAAAACATTGTCAGCATTGCGACAATCCGCCTTGTGTTAAGGTTTGCCCGGTTGAAGCAACATTTAAAAGAAAAGATGGAATTGTGTTAATTGATAATGAACGTTGCATTGGATGCCGTTTCTGTATCGCAGCTTGTCCTTATTCAGCAAGGTCTTTTAACTGGTACGAACCAAAAGATGCAGAGCTTTATGCGGATGTTCCTTATGATATAGAAAAAAATGTTCCTCAACGAAAAGGTACAGTTACAAAATGCACATTTAGTGCCGATTGCCTGAGAGAAGGAAAACTTCCTTACTGTGTTTCCGCATGTCCAAATAGTGTTTATTATTTCGGAAATATTTACGAAGATTCTGTTACAAATGGAACTTCAGGCGAAACCGTTGTATTATCAAAACTATTGGCAGAAAATGCAGGATACAGATTAATGGAGGATTTGGGTACAGCTCCTTCGGTATATTATCTTCCACCAAAAGACAGAACACTTATTCCTGTTGACGAAAGTAGTAAAAGTTAATTATAATATATAATGTCGGTTTCTATAAATAAAGTTGAAGAAAACAAAACGGAACGATTAAAAGAAATTGTTAATCATCTTGTTCAGCCAATGGGCAAGTCTGGAATTGGATTCAAAATATGGATTGCATTTTTAAGCATTCTGGCAATTGCAGCATTAGCAATGTATATTAAGCAAATACAGGAAGGGTTAAGTGTAACTGCTATGAGAGATATTGCTTCGTGGGGAATTTATATTTCAAACTTTGTTTTTTTAGTTGCAGTTAGTCTTGTTGGCTCATTAATAACAGCAATATTAAAATTAAACAAAATCAAATGGGCAACTTCGCTTACCAGAATATCTGAAATTATTGCCGTTGCAGCAGTGATTTTTGCACTTATTATTATAGTTGTTGACATGGGACGACCTGAAAGATTACTAAATATATTTATGTATGGTCGTTTACAATCTCCAATTGTTTGGGATATAATTGTTGTCAATACATATCTGGTAATTAGTTTATTATTGTTGTATCTCCCATTAATTCCTGATTTGGCATTATTAAGAAAATATAAAACAGATGTTCCAAAATGGCAATCAGAATTGTACAGAATTTTATCACTTGGCTGGCAGGGAACTGATGAACAATATAAGATTTTAAAAAAATCTATTAATATTTTAATGGTTTTGATAATTCCTGTTGCCTTTGCAATTCACACAGTTACATCATGGCTATTTGCTTCTACGTTACGTCCAGGTTGGGATAGTACTATTTTTGGTCCATATTTTATTGCTGGAGCGTTTATGGTTGGTGCAGCAGCAGTGGTAGTTGCAATGTACATTTTCAGAGTAAAGTATAATTATCAATGCTATTTGACGGACTATCACTTTAATATGATGGGAAAACTATTGGTTCTAACTTCATTGATATATCTGTATTTCAATGTAAATGAATTTATGGTCCCTTTTTATAAAATGAAAACTGCCGAGTCTAGCCATATTAAAGGATTATTTTCGGGTGAATTTTCGATGATGTTTTGGATGGTTCAAATACTGGGAATGATAATCCCGATAATATTGCTTCTTTTTAAGAAATTTCGTAAACCAAAGCCAATGATGATAATAGCTGTAATTGTTGTTATCGGAGCATTTTTCAAAAGATATTTAATTGTTACCCCGACTTTATTACATCCATTTTTGCCGGTTCAGAATTATCCTGAATCTTATCATCATTATGTTCCGTCATTCGAAGAATGGACTATTACATTGGGTTCAATTGCCGGAGTTTTATTGATAATTTCAGTATTCGTAAAAATTTTCCCGATTATACCTATTTGGGAAGTGGCTCACGAAGAAGGAATTGATAACGATATTTTAAACAAATAGATTTAAAAAAATATAAAATAATATAAGAATGAATGCCACAGATTACACAAATTTTACTCATAAATCGCATATTTTTAAAGGCATTCGTGAGTCGCTTCGCTATGTTCACAGATTAGAAACAACCAAAGGTTGTTTCTTCGATGTTAATTTTAAAAAAAAATCTGTGAAACAAATCTGTGATAATTAGTGAACTCTGTGGCAAAAGATATTATAAATATCAGTTTAAATCAGCGTCTAATAAACTTATAAAAAGATGAAATTAATATTATTTTTAATATTCATAATAGTAATAGTTCTTAAATCTCAGGCTCAGTGGACTATTCCGGCAGACGCTTCTCAAAAAATTAATAATGTTGAAATTACACCAAAAAGCTTAACTGTTGGAAAAAGTATTTTCAATAAAATGTGTCAGTCTTGCCATGGTAAAAAAGCCGATGGAATGGGCTTAATGAAAAGTGCCAGCCTTATTGCCGACAGTTTACAGCTTCAAAAAGACGGTGTAATTTTTTATAAAATTGCAACAGGAAAAGACCAAATGCCACCATTTCAGTCAATTCTTAAAGAAGAAGAAATTTGGGCTGTAATAAATTATTTAAGAATTTTAGTAAACCCAGATTCTGTTCCACCGGCAAAAAATGTAAAGCTTATTCTTTCAGGAACAGGAAAAGGCAATCAGCGAAAAGTTACAGCAATGGTAATGGAAAAAGGCGATTCAGCTTATATTATGCAACCCGATGTCGATATTCATTTTTATATTAAAAGAGAATTTGGACTTATGAGGTTTGGAAACGATTATAACTACACCGGATCATCTGGTAAAGTTTCGGCAATGTTTCCTACAGGTATTATTGGCGATAAAGAGGGTGTTGTAACTATATATGCAAAAATTGAAGACAGCTTTATGTTTACAGAAACAACCGACTCAATCGTTCAAAAATGGGGAAAACCAATAGTTGTAAACAATGAAGCTTTTGACGAAAGAAGCCTTTGGGCATCTCGCGATAAAGCACCAGTTTGGTTATTGTTGGTAGCAAATGGAATTATTTTATTTGTATGGCTTTTTATCATTTTAGTTATTGTTAACATTTTTAGAATTAAAAAGTTAAGCAAATTATTTATTAAATAAAAAAATGAATTTTTTAAAAAATAACCTGTTAGTTTTTCTAATAGCCATGACCTTTAGGTCGTGGAGTTAAATAATGTAAATAATCTTAGGGCTTTAGCCCTTTATGTAAAAAGAAATAAAAAAATGAACGTAGAAACCGAAAATAATATAAAAAACATTGAATCCTTTGTAAAAGAAGGTGTTAGTTTTTGGTTTAGCTCTAAAAACCATATTCGTTGTCCTTTCCCCAACAATATTAGAGAAGAGCTGATTAAATTGACAAAAGCGAGAAAAATAAAATTACCGAAAGCGAATTTGTTGAAATGCTTGAAGTTATAATGTTTAACGAAGCAATTAATCTGGTTGAAGATGAAGACCAACAAATAACAATTACTTATCCATTTATGCCACGTATAGGCGACTTTGTCAACGATTTGAATTATGGAAAAGGCAAAATTGTAAATAGAAAAATAAATTCCACAAAAGAAAATAAAAAATTAATGGAAGTTTCAGTAACATCTGAAACTACATCTGAGACTTGGAAAACAGAATTTGAATTACCAGCATAAACATTAGTAAAGAATGAATAAAATGATATCGAAAATTAAAAAAGTATTAGCCTTATCAATTTGTTTAACCGTATTTATCGGAATTAAAAACCTAAGTTCACAAGATGGTGCAAACCTATTTAAAACAAAATGTGCATCGTGCCATACAGTTGGAAAAGGGCGAACTGTGGGTCCCGATTTGCAGGGCATTACCGAAAAACGAAATATAGATTGGCTTTTTAAGTTTATTGTATCATCAAAACAAATGATTGATAAAGGCGACCCAGAAGCAATTGCTACATTTCAGGAATTTAAAACTCCAATGCCCGATTTTCCATTATCACAAGCTGAAATTAAATCAATTATAGAATTTATCGACGGTGGTGGTGCCGGACTTGAAGTTAAAGTTGACCCTATTGCAGAAGCACTTCAAAAAAAAGTTGACTCAATAATTACAGGAAATAGCAATGAAAGTATCAAAAAAGGAAAAGATTTATTTAATGGTTACGCACAATTTGTAAATAAAGGTGCTTCATGTGCAGTTTGTCATAATGTTACCGACAATAACTACGGTCATGGTGGCTTACTTGCTAAAGATTTAACTAATGCTTTCACACGATTAGGTGGTCATGCCGGAATAAAAGGAATAATTCTAATGCCACCATTCCCTTCAATGCAGGAAACATATTTAAATAATCCTGTAACCGAAGAAGAAGCCGCATATATTCAATTATATTTTCAGCAACAAGATAAATTAAATACCGCTGGTCCAATTGTTCAAAAGTGGGTTTTAATAGCAGCCGGAGCATTAGGATTTCTAATTTGTGCAATATTTATTTTTATTTTATGGAATAAACGTAAAAAAAGAAGCGTGAATTACGAAATTATTAAAAGACAGAACATGGTTTCAAAATAAATCTGAAATTAAAGAAACATAAACTCAATAAAATATGATTGTTCGACAAAATGAGTGATAAATGACGAAGAGTTAAACAATATAAAAGACGAAAACTTACAAAAATGATATACAGTATTTTAAAGCACAGCGAAGCGTAATAATAATTCCTTATAAATTGCAAGCTGTTTGAGCGAATTCGCTTTGCGAATCAGCGAAGCTAACCCATAGGCGGAGTGAGTTCTTGCAATTAAAAGCGATGCACTGAGCTGAGTCGAAGTGTTTTTTGTTACTTTTTTTCGATAAAAAAAGTAAAAGAAAATATTAAAATATAAACAAACTTATGACTATCTCTTATTCGCAAGAAAGAGTTCATGGGAAAATTAAAACATAGAACAGAAGAACATTTGAACAATTGAATAACGAAAATTGAACAACAAACTACAAACAAATTAATATGAGCTGGATAAAAGATTTAATATCACCACAAACCCGCAAATGGGAAGATTTTTACAGAAGTCGTTGGCAATACGATAAAGTTGTAAGAAGCTCACATGGAGTTAACTGCACAGGTGGATGCAGTTGGAATATTCATGTAAAAGATGGTATTGTTGTTTGGGAAACTCAAGCTTTAGATTATCCCGAAATTGATAAAAACTTACCTCCTTACGAGCCACGTGGTTGCCAAAGAGGAATTTCTGCATCGTGGTATTTATATAGCCCGATTAGAGTTAAATATCCATTAATGCGTGGAGCACTTTTGGATATGTTTAAAGAAGAAAAAAAGAAAACCGGAAGTGCATATTCTGCTTGGAAAAACTTACAGGAAAATCCCGAAAAACGACAGAGATACCAGCAAGCTCGCGGAAAAG
>Ga0209211_10003433_pt1 | contig 25784 bp, 29 predicted proteins | sample RifGroA2_FD_183992 | JGI IMG/M metagenome (GOLD analysis project Ga0209211, IMG submission 183992) | Groundwater microbial communities from Rifle, Colorado, USA - Groundwater A2 (SPAdes) (version 2) | ecosystem: Environmental > Aquatic > Deep subsurface > Groundwater | place: Rifle, Colorado...
GGCAAACCCGCGCCCATCGCCTCCAAAAACGAACTGCCCAACCCTTCCGTTCTAGACGGACGGACGAAAATGTCCGCTTCCATCAGGTATTCATAAACTTTTCCCGGCTCAATATGTCCAAGAAATTGAACAACCTCCTCAACCTTTAATTCTTTCGCTAAATTTTTTAGTTTCTTTTCCTCCGAACCACTACCCAATATCCACAATTTAATATTTGAGTTTTTACCTGCCTCGCCGGCAGGCAGGGATTTTAGATTTGAGATTGCTCTAATTAAAACATCAACTCCGTTTTTATAAACCAATCTTGAAGTAGTGATTATAATTTTTTCTTCTTTATTTTTGAGACCTGCCTCGCCGGCAGGCAGGTTTGAGATTTTAGATTTTAGATTGTTTAAATCTACTCCGTTGGGTACAACTTCAATCGGCGCTTTTGCGCCCATATTTCTTGCCCAATCGGCCAGATAATTGCTGATCGCTTGGACATAATCGGCTTTGGTGAAAACTTTTTTAAACAATCCGCCGATGAAAATTTTGGCCAAGCCCATTCTTTTTTCCGGATAGTCCAAAGTGTCTCCTTCTTGAAGAGTTAGCAGATATTTAACTTTCGGATGCCATAATTTAAAAAACAAAGCGGCGAATCCGGCGCGATTAGCCATAATGGACCAAACCGAATCGTAACCGTTTTTCTTATGAAGCTTGCGGGCTTTCCAAAAAGCGAAAAAAGGGAAAAATAATTTTCCACCGCCGATTCTATAAACATTCACATTTCCAATCTTTTCTTTTTTTGCCCATTTTCGGTCAAATCGGAGTGTTATCAAGTCAAAATCCAAGTCATTTATTCTGTCCGTAATTTCTTTCACCGCCAACTCCGCCCCGCTCACAAAAGGGATATAAGCCAAAGAAAAAATCAAGACTCTTTTTTTTCGTTCTTCGTAAAAATCCATAAATATGTTATATTGTCAATAATACAATAAAATGCCTGATAAATCAACGAAAAAAATACTTTTTATCCTCACCAAATCCGTCTGGGGCGGAGCGCAGAAATATGTTTTTGACATAGCAACCAGTCTGCCAAAAGACCAATTTGAGCCGATTGTCGCTGGTGGCGGCAAAGGAATAATGGCGGAAAAAATAATATCCGCCGGACTGCCGTATCTGGAAATAAAAAGTTTCCAAAGAGACATAAATTTTTGGAAAGAAATTTTTTCTTTTTTTGAGATTCTAAAAATTTTGTTCAAAACCAAGCCAGACATAGTCCATGTTTCCAGTTCCAAAGCGGGAGGAGTTGCGGGAGTGGCAAATTTTATTTATTCTGCGGCAAAGAAGATGACAAAACCTTTTCTCCTTCTCGGCCATAAGGGGGAGTCATACGAAAAGGCTTCGTCATCTTCTTTGCCTATCGCCATCTTCACTGTTCATGGCTGGGCATTTTTGGAAAGCCGGCCAAGATGGCAAATTTGGCTGATAAAATTGGCCAGCAAAATCACTTGCCTTTTTTACGACAATATCATTTGCGTTTCTCGCAACGATTATAATTCAGCAATAGAAAACAAAATCGCTCCAGCCCGAAAATTAACCGTTATTCATAACGGAATAAATCCGGCCGATTATAATTTTCAAGAAAGGACGGAAAAAGAATTCACCGTTGGCGCTATAGGAGAAGCGACGAAAAATAAGGGTCATAAATATTTAATAGAAGCGAGCAAGAATTTCCCAGACATAAAATTAAACATCATCAGCAACATGCCCAACGCTTCAAAATATCTCAAAAATTTTGATATTTTCGTTTTGCCATCCTTAAAAGAAGGCCTGCCTTATGTTGTTTTGGAAGCCGGTTTGGCGGGACTGCCGGTTATCGCCTCCAGTATCGGCGGCATTCCGGAAATAATTGAAAATGGGAAAGAAGGTTTGCTTGTCCCTCCGGCCAATCCGGAAGAACTCGCTGTTGCCATTAAAAAACTGATTGAAGACAAAACTCTCCGCGAAAATCTGGCCAAAAGTCTAAATGAAAAAATTAAAAAAGAATTTTCGCTGGAAAAAATGTTAAAGGAAACTATTTCTCAATATTTAAAATTATACCACTAATTATGCTCCAGCAAAATAAGCGTAGAATTTTATTTGCTGGCAATTTATAATTGCGATTAAATTTTTCTAGTAATAAAAACTCCAGCCCCGCCGATTATTCCCGTAATTGCGGCTAAAATAAGCCATATTTTAGCGCCGGGATTGTTTTTGTCACCGATAGTTATCACGCCAGCAAGGTTGTTTTCCGCCGTTAAATTTTGACCCTTGTCCGCTACGGCTGATGAACTTGAATAATTTTTTGGGGAAACGACTGACGGGACAACCGCAATCTCCACTTTTTTCTCCGGCGGTTTGGACAATGCTGTTTCTTTTGGTTTGGAAGATGAAGACGAAACAGGTGGCGGAAAATAAGAAAAAGCGGCGGAACCGTTCGGATACAACAATTCCGCCGAAAAATTATTGTCAGCAAACTTAATGCCGGAAATATCGGAAGAAATAATCAGTTCCGAATTGGCCGCAACCAAAGAATAATCCGGAAATTTAAAAATCGCTCCACCAGCTTTCAAAAACCAACCGGAAACGTCAAGAATAACGCCGGACCCGTTTTTTAGCTTTATAAATTCTCTTTTTGTTTCAATAATTCGCAACTCGTTCGGAATAACTTTTATATTTATTCTGTCCGAAGCCGAAGTCGAAATATCTCCGGAAGAAACAAGAAGAACAGCGATATAATTGCCGGGATATTTATAAATATGCCGGATATTTTTCCCTTCTTTAGAACTCCCATCTCCCGGTGTCCAAAGATATCTGGCGTTTTCCAATGGCTCTTTTTTAAAACCTAGGGCGTTCCCTTCCAAAACGACATCCGCCCCCGCCACGGCTGTCTTGTCTTCCCCAGCTTTGGCGGAAATCTGTTCGTTTTTGTAATTGTAAGCGATACTTCCGGAAGCGACAACCGCTTCGGCGGAAGACGAGGAACTGTTCGCGGAAGATGATTGGCTTTCTTGGGAACTGGAGCTTGATGATTGAGCGCTTGAAACGTTGGGATAACCAAATGTTGGAGATTTAGCGGACCAAACACCGTTTATTTTTTGAAGCGAATTACCGTCGCCGTTAGCTCCCATTGAAGAATTATAAGAAACAGTATCTATAATTGCTCCGCTAGCATCAATTATTTTGAGTGTTTCAGATGTGTTTCCTAAACTCATTACCGTATCTATGACAGTGCCAGAATATGCTGGATAGTTGACTACAGTTGTCGTTGCGTCTGAAGACAATATGGCGTAACTATAAGCGGGCAGAATCAGCGAACCCCTTCCGCCGTTTACGGGCGGTTCGTTTAAAATATGATTGGAACCGTCGTAAAAACGCCAATCCTTTAAATTAATTTCACCAGTATTGTCGTTGTAAATCTCAACCCATTCTTTTTTGTCATCACTGCCGTCAATGTCATACATTATCTCGCTGATATAAACTGAAGCGTTTGCCCAAAAAGGAAAAAATGCCCAAACCATCAATACCAGCGGGACGGCGAGTTTTGATAAAAACTTTTTTCGCATTTCTATTGCCCGAATTTTATTTTTTCTCCCGGTTTCAATATTTTTTTCTCTTCTTTTTCTTCCGGTTTTTTCTCCGTATTCGGCAAACCTGTCCCTCCGATCGGCATACCAGTTTTTTCTTCATAATCATACTCCTCATCATCCCTGCCCGCCGAAGAGGCGGATTCCTCGTCCCCTAAAACCTCGCCGAGAACCTTGCGAAGCTCGTCTAATTTCGGCTCGGCTTTTTTATGGCGGCCAAGCTCGCTTAGGTGAATAGTTTCTTCGCTTAAATCAGGGCTTTTTTGAAAGGAAGAATTCATCGTCCTGACATTGGCGCCGGAAAAAACTTGCGGCGGCTGAACCTGCCTGTCCGGCAGATGAACCTGCTGTCCGGCGTTTCTGTGCGCTTTGCAATAAATCGCCCTTTTGCCGTCCGGCTGAAAAGGGACATATGTTTTTTTGCCGCAGACGGAACAAACGGCTTCATATATTTGAGGCTGATCGCCGCTTTTCCCCGGATGAGGAATTGATTTTCTGACCGATGTCCGGCCGACTTCTTTTTCTGTTTTAATTTCTCCGGCGATTTGGGCGTGCCATTCGGCGATTTTTTCTTCCACTTCTTTTTTTGAAGTGGCGTATTGTTCGCGCGAATACTCAATTATTTTTTCCTCAAAAGTTTTGCCCGCCGTTTTTATCGGCGGCAAGGTGCCGGCGGAAAACGGCCTTGAGGCCATGCCATCTATCATCAGCTTCAAATAAATACTGCCGAAACCGAGTCCGACGATGTCTTGGATTTCAAACTCTGGCGCAAACTCGCTTTCCATAGTTTCAGCGTCGTAAGCGCCCACGCGAAAAGTCACCAAAGTGCCGATGTTGCCAAAAACCGCATCCCTGATGCTCTCCTCCATTTGAGCGATATATTGATGGGCCAGGATAAGATTGAGCCTGTATTTTCTAGCCTCCGAAAGAATGTCTTTGAACGATTCGTTGGCGAAGTTTTGAAACTCGTCCACATAAAGATAAAAATCTTCCCGATCGCTTTCCGGAATGTCCACCCGGCTCATAGCCGCCAAGTAAATTTTGGTGATAAGCATGGCGCCGATAAGACGGGAGTTCTCTTCCCCTATCCTTCCTTTGGAAAGGTTCATCAAAAATATTTTTTTCTTGTCCATTAAATCTCTGATATCAAAAGAAGATTTGGATTGGCCGATGATATTTCTGATAAGCGGGTTGGAAATGAACTGGCCGACTTTGTTTTGAATGGCGGCGCTGGCTTCAGTCATAAACCTGTCCGAGTATTTGGCGAACTCGTCCGTCCAGAAAGCTTTAACAACAGGGTCGGACATATTGTTCACCACGTCGTTCCTGTAATCTTTGTCCGAGAGCATTCTGTTGATGCCAAGCAAGGTTGAATCGGGATATTCCAGCAAAGCCAGGATGCAATTGTTCAAAATGTATTCCATTCGAGGAGACCAGACATCCGGCCATATTTTCTTGAACACTCCGAGCAGTCCGTTGGCCACCAAATGTCTTTGGGTCGGGTCCACGTTTTCCATAACGTTGAAAGCTATCGGCCAATCCATATCGTGCGGAGCGAAATAAAGCACGTCTTTGACGCGATTTTCCGGCACGAATTTCAGCATTTTCTCGGCAAATTCGCCGTGCGGGTCCACGATGCCGACGCCTTCGCCGTTTAGAATGTCCTGTATTGCCATATTCTCAAGAAGCGTGGTTTTCCCCACGCCGGTCTTGCCGATGACATACATATGCCTGGCCCGGTCGCGCTTTTTGATGCCGAATTTTTTCTTTTCGTTTCTAAAATTCGTCTCGGCGAAATATATTACCTTGTTGTCATTTTCCGCCATTGGTTTAAATGTGTTTATTTACATAGCCGACTATTTCTTTCTTGAAATTCTCAAAATCGTCCAGATTGTTCCGCAATTTTTCGTAAACTATTTCTCTGTCTATTTTCTCGTAATCATGCACCAAAATATTTCTAAAATTGGCTACGCCCATAAGATTATCGGCCAGCTTTTCGGAAATAATTATTTTATTGTAGGCTTCTTTTGACATAAGCTTTGTTGTAATTTTCTAAAAACGGCCTGAAGTCAAAATATATGCCGAGCGTTTTACTTTCAAAATCAGCCGGACTTAAATCCGTTTTTTTGTAAATAATCCTTCCTTCTTTTATAATGATATATTTAAAATATAGCGAACGAATATCGTTTAACACCGCGACATCAACCTTCTTTTTTAATATTTTGGAAATCTCGCCCATAAGCTTGAGACGCAAGTCAAATCTCTCTTCTTTTTTCATTTCAAACGGCAACATTACCGCTATGTCAACATCGCTGTCTTTACCAAAACCGCCGTTCGCTTGCGAGCCAAAAAGGTAAGCAAAAGAAACTTTATTTTCCTTAAAAAGCTCCATTAAGTCTTTATTCTTTGTTATATTTTCCGCCATTTTTTGTTTTTATTTATATTATGCTTCGTAGAATAAAATTATTCGATGAAAATATAAACAAATTTATGCTTTCACCTCGCTTTTCATTATAAACAAATGTCAGGCAATCACAATGCCCCGTGTATGTGAACTTATGCATCCATATCTCATCGCTCCTGCTATCTGCCACAAATTACCATTGTTACCATTGTCCACATTTGTGCCGATCGGCTCGTTTATGTACAATAGAAATACATGCGCATAATCAGCGAATTAAAAAATGCCAAAACACAAGCCTATAAAATTTGAAGCTTTAGACCAAGGTTTTGTAAAACAGATAAATAAAATTATTTCTGAAAACAAAACCGCTAAATCCGTTTTAAACGCAACATTGGCGATTATGGCCACGGGAGGAATAATAACTTTGGGAGCTATGGCCCCCGGATTATTAACGGAAATAAATAAAATTTCCCGCAGAAAAAGAAGGCGGGGAATGGAAAAATATCGCGAGATTTGGAAAAATTTTAATTTACTTAAGAAAAAAGGCGATTTGGAATTTATAAAAGAAGAGAATGATTGTTTATTTTACAGATTCTCCGAAAAAGGGAAAGGCAAAGTAAGAAAATTCATCATTGATGAACTGCAAATAAGCGCGCCTAAAGAATGGGACAATAAATGGAGGCTGATTATTTTTGACATTCCTGAAAAAAAGAGGAGCGGCAGAGTCGCTTTCCGAAAAAAGTTAAATGATATGGGTTTCTATCAATGCCAGAAAAGCGCATGGATTCATCCGTTCCCCTGCCTTTATGAAATAGAATTCATAAAGGATGTTTTTAACCTCAAGCCTTTTGTAAAAATTTTCTTGGTGGATGAAATGACGGACGGAAAAACTTTATATCATTTTAGAAATTTATTGAAGCAAGTTATTGTCAAATAATCGATAATCAACACTCTGTTTTTATTTTTTCTGTTTTTATATTGTATCGCGCGTATTCGCGCATTGTCTATATTTGTGCCGATCGGCTCGTTTATGGACAATGGTGTTTTGTTGTTTAATTTTTGTCAAGGGCTTCTACCGTATATCTGTTTGACGGGCTCCACATCAGCCAAGAATTCAAACCGGCGTCGTAGACCGCCTGTTTTTCTTTCCTTATCATCACGGCATCGTAATTGGCGCCCAAGTCAAAGTCTTGAAGCCATGGCCTTAGTTTAAACGGCGAAGAAGAAGCCGCCAGCAGTCTCTTGACCGCGCTGTCCATAGAAAGCTTTATCACTTCGTAGGGTTTGGCGGCCGGATTGGCAAAGCCGTTATAATCCTTGGGATAATGGGACGGATAAACCATCGGGGAAACGTAATCAAAGTACGGCTCCGTTCTTTCCAACACCTGGCCGATGTTGAGGTCGTCAAAGTTAGTCGCAACCATACCGAACAAATCCGCCGAGAGAGGAACGCTTAGATCGTTAAGCCCCTTTTTAAGATTATAGAAAAAGTTTTCCAGCAAATCCGGCTTGGTCAAAGTGGCATCGCAATGGAGATATTTTATGTCCTTCATATTTCCGTCGGAAGGAAATCTTATATAGTCAAAATTAAGCTCGTCAAAACCGATAGACTCGGCTTCTCTGGCGATGGCGATGGTATAATCCCAAACTTCCTTGGAGCATGGGTCAAGCCACAACATCCCTTTATAATCTTTCCAGTTAGTGACTCCGTCGCTTCTTTTAACGGCCAAATCAGGCCTTGCTTTCGCCAAATACGGGTCTTGAAAAACGGCTATCCGGCCGATGACATAAATGTTTTTGCTATGCAACTCTTCAATAAACTTTTTCATATCTTTGACGCGATCTTCGGAAGATCCGGCTTCTTTGACTTTTTGGTTTTTCATCAAAAAAGCCACCTTGCCGGTGTAGTCTTTTATGTCAATGACGATGGCATTGATTTCCGTATCTTCCGCAATTTTGACCAAACCCCGCCTGATACTGTCGGTGGAAGCCACCCAGCTGGTCATATAAATTCCCCTGACTTCGTTGGGCGTTTTGATGTGACGAACGGTTTCTTTTTCTTGCAACCCGCCGACGGCTCCGGGCAAATACTCAAAAACTATTCCACTGTATGGAAAACTAAACCCCAGAAAAACAAAAAACGCCGCAACAAAGGCGGCAGTGATAAGTCTTTTTTTAGTTAGATGCTTCTTCGTTCCTTTTTTGTAGGCCATTATTTTTTTCTTCCCCCTTCTTCATCCTTGCCAGCAACTTATCCTTGATTATCCCCCGGAAAGAGATGAAGGAAATGGCCAAACCGAGAACTATCATTATGGCGGTTTTGACAGAATAGGAAAAGCCGAGGTAATTGAACAAAATAACGGCTATTCCCAAGAACCCCAGAATCCAACTTTTTTTCATATTCATATTTTACATCACAATTATTTCTTCTTCCAGTTCCAGATTGAATCTGTCTTTAACCTTTTGCTTGCAGAGGTTTATCAATTTTAGCACATCCTCGGACTTAGCGCCTCCCAAGTTGATGACATAATTTCCGTGAAGGTGCGGTATCTCCGCATTGCCGGACTTCACCCCCTTCAATCCGCATTCTTCCACCAGCTTGCCAACGGCGGAGACCAGCTGTCCGTCTTTTTTTATGTTTTTGAAAACGCATCCGGCCGAAGGCTGGGCGGGTATCTTTCCTTTTCTTTGAAAGATTGTGTTTCTTATCTCCCCTCTGACTTTTTCGGTGTCGCTTTTTTGCAGGTTCAAAACAACTTCCAAAACAATTTCTCTATTGGCCAAATGTTTGAATTTGCTTTTTCTGTATTCAAAACCGCATTCTTTGTTGGAATATTTTTTCTCTTTCCATTCCCCGCCACTTTCCGCCAACACAACTATCTCGCGCGCCGATTCAGAAATAGAACGGCCATAAGCTCCGGCGTTGCCGTTGACCGCTCCGCCGATGGTGCCGGGAATTCCTACCGCCCATTCCAGACCGGACAAGCCCTTATTAGCCGATTCGTTCACCAATTGGCTAAGCAATACGCCCGCTCCGGCTGTTATCGTGTCTTCGCCAACTTTAACCCCTCCGATTTGTATTTTTATAATCAATCCGTCATAACCGCCGTCGTTTATCAAAATGTTGCTCCCTCCGCCCAGCGCGAAAAAAGGCAGTTTTTTGCTTTCGGCGAAATCAATCGCTTCCAAAACTTCTTCTTTTGTTTTAACTGCGGCAAAATACTTCGCCGGTCCGCCGATAGCAAAAGTCGTGTGCTTTGAAAGCGGTTCGTTTTGTTTGATTTCCAAAGGCATATGAGTTTAGATTATACACAATTTAAAAAAACTTTGCATCGTTGACTTGGAAAAAATAGCGGGCATAATTAATGTATGGCAAAGGCAAAAACTAAAAAAATAACGGTTGATGATTTGAAAGTAACAATTGACGACTTGGCTGTTGCGGTATCTAAAGGATTTAAGGCGGCTGACAATAAAATAGATAATCTCGCCGTCGTGGTGGCCGAAGGTTTCAAAAAACAGGAAAAATTAATCGATGAAAAAATAGATGATCTCGCCGCGATGACCAAACGCGGATTTGACAAAACCGCCAGCAAAGAAGATTTGGAGGTTGTGAAAAACGATGTCCATTTCTTAAAATCTGATGTTCAAGATATCAAAGAGAAAGTTGATAATATAGAAAAATTAACCTTGCAACAGCACGGCTTTCAAATCAAAAAGCTGGAAAATAAAGTCGGATATATTGAAGAAATTCTCACTATAGATAAGTAAAAAACTCTAGTTTTTAAAACTAACCAAACAATCAGTTTTTTCTATCTTTTTAATTTTTGAAGAGTCACCAAAAGCGGCGAAGCGAGGAAGATTGACGAGTATGTTCCGATGGCGACGCCGATAAGCAGAGCCAGAGAAAAATATTTGGTGGATTCTCCGCCCAAGAAAAATATCGCCAGCAAAACTAGAATAACGGTAAGAGAAGTGTTGATGGACCGGCCGATGGTCTGATTAACGCTGGCGCCGACAACGGTTTCAAAATTATTTTTGTTTCCGTTATTTCTCAAATTCTCCCTTATTCTGTCAAAAACGACGATGGTGTCGTGGACGGAAAAACCAAGCACGGTAAGAAGCGCCGTCACAAACAAAGTATCCACTTCCACTCCGTAATAATGCCCGAGAACAGCAAATACTCCGGCCGGCAAGGTCACATCGTGGATAAGAGCGACGACCGCCATCAAGCCGTAATAAAATGAATTGACCGGCTGGGAAACTTTTCTGAAAGCGAAAGCGATGTAAAGAACTATCATTACTATGACCAAAATCATGGCGGTGATTGATTTTTTCTTCAATTCTTTGCCAATGACGGGGCCGATGGAATCAAACCTTATCTCTTTGCCGCCTTGTCCGACGCTCAATGAGGCGGACAAAACTTTCTGATGCTGTTCTTCCGTAAGATCTTTCATCCGGACGATTATATTTTTTTCTCCTGACGGCTGGACGATGGCGCTTCCCAAAGAAAGACTTTCAATTTTTTGTTTTACGGCAAAAGCATCCGGTTTGGCGGCGTATTCCACTTCCAAAAGGGCTCCGCCGGTAAAATCAATCCCCTGCTTCAAGCCGAATTTGAACATAGAAAACAAACTTGCGATAACGATAAGCAATGAGAACGCGTACCAAATTTTCCTGTGTTTTATAATAAACATAAAATTATCTTATTCCGCTTCCGAATAAAAACCGGCTGACTTTGCTTTCTCCTTTAAATCCGATGGCCAGCAAAAATGTCCGGCTGACGGTAATGGCCGAAAACATACTGATTAGAATTCCCACCCCCAATGTAAGAGCGAATCCCTTAATCATGCTCGTGCCCATCCAGAAAAGAATGCCGGCCGTAATCAAACTGGAAATGTTGGAGTCCCTGATGGAAAGCCACGCCCGGCTGAAGCCTTCCGAAACGGCTGACTGCAAATTTTTCCCTTTTTTCAATTCCTCTTTCATCCTTTCAAATATCAAAATGTTGGCATCCACCGCCATGCCGACGGACAGGATGAATCCGGCAATGCCGGCCGCCGTCAAAGTAACCGGTATGAGTTTGAACAAAGCCAAAATTATTATGGTGTAAAGCCCAAGCGCCAAAACGGCCGCCAAGCCCGGCAATCTGTACCACAAAATAAGAAACAAAGACACCAAAATCATCCCGTAAATTCCGGCCATTACGCCTTTGGCCAAAAATTTTTCTCCCAAAGTCGGCCCGACGCTCTGCTGGGAAATAAGGCTGACCGGCACGGGCAAGGCGCCCGAGTTGAGCCTCTGCACTAAAAGTTTGGCCTCTTGGGGAGTGAACTGACCGGTGATTTGGGCTTTCCCGCCGGTAATTTCTTCCCGGACATTGGGAACGCTTATTGGCGCGCCGTCCAGAAATATGGCGATTGATTTTCCGACATTCTCTTTGGTCATTTTAGCGAAAAGTTTTCCACCTTCGTCGTTGAACTCCAAAGAGATGACGGGCTCAAATGTCGTCTGGTCAAAATCAAGAATGGCTTTTTTCAAATACCGGCCCGTCAGGTCGGAAGAAACGAAAACTTTGGAAGAATCTTTTTTCTCCTCTTCCGTCAATTTGTCGGCGGCAGGGTTTTCCGTTTTAAATTCCAGAAACGGCGTCTCGCCTATCATTTTTATCGCTTCGTTGACATTGGTAACGCCCGGGAGCTCAACGATCAGCCTTTGGTCTCCGCCGGCTGATTTCTCCACTTGCACCAGCGGTTCGCCCACTCCAAAAGCGTTAACTCTTCTTTCTATGACGTCTCTCAATCCTTCCATAGCGTCAGCCGCTTCGGCGGGTTTGATGGCGGACAAGTCGGCTTTGTAAGTCAGATGCACTCCGCCTTGCAAGTCCAAGCCGAGCTTGAACGGAACGGACAAAATTCTGGAATACAAAAAAGATTCCGGCTTTAAAAAATTAACCGCGTCAAAATAAGCGATGCCCAAACCGGCCAATATGAGCAAGAAAGAAATGAAACGATACTTGGCGGACATAATTTATGGCTGTTATACTACACTTTCCCCGCCTGCCATGCAAGACCTGCGGGCCAAACGCCAAACAAATATAAACAAAATTACAGTATAGAACCTCCAGGTTTTATACTGTAATTTCAATTTTGTTGAAAGTTGTTGAAAGTTGAACATTCTACAAATAAAAAGACTCCGCTTTGAAACGGAGCCTTTTTATGTTTGATTTTACATATCATAAGCCGAATTCTGTGCCAATCTTGCCCACCGCAAGTGGCTGCAAGATTGAGCGTCCCGCAGAAGGCGGAATGTCCCGACGGTCATCGGGACGCTCAATTTTGTAACCGCCTCTGGCGGACAAAATTGGTGCGGTCATTTATCTTGTTCTGCGATTGCTCGCAAAATCACATCCGCCGATGAGGCGGAATATAGCGGCACTTCCCGACGACCATTAAAAATAATCGTGGTCGGGACTCGGCCTTGCACCCGGGTAAGGATTTTGCCGTTTCATTAAAACCTTTGGTTTTAATGTCCCTCCGTAGCTCATAGAGCGAAGGGGGACAATATATAACCGTATAGTTTTACTCGCCCCACGCCGCTAAAAGCTTTGCGGGGCGTCCCGACACTTTCGCATCGGGACGTCTCTGTTCGCACCTATTGGATTGCTCCATACGGGCGTTACCCGCTACCTTTTATTTCTCCAACCTTGCGTCGGAGAAGGGAGTTCGGACTTTCCTCTCCCGACGCAAGGTCGGGAGAAACCGCTCAATGTAAAACCACAAACATTATACTATGTCAAATAAAAATGCGCAATAGCCACATGGTAATGTCCACATATATAAGGAGATTTTCGGGCAATTGGTTAATTAGCAATGATCACAAAAATGCGCGACACTCGGTATCGCACATTGGGTTCATTACCTTTTTTTGAACAAAAGACTGACGGCGAAAAAGACGATGCTGGCGAGAATTATAATCGGGCCGATGGCGACGACGGATAAACCGAATCTCTCCGCCAAAAACGGGAAAACGGCAAACCCGGCAATGGCGCTGGCGATACCTATCATTATGGACAACCAAGAATATTGCCTCATATTCCGGCTCATATTTCTGGCTACCGCCGCCGGAACAATTATCATGGCGCTGGTTAAAAGCGTTCCGCCGACCTTGATCCCAAAAGCGACGACGGCCGCTATCAAAAATAAATATATCAGATTGTATTTGTTTATTTTCACCCCGCTGGCCAACGCCAAATCTTCGGACACATAGGCCAGCATCATTTTTGAATAAATAATTCTGGCCGCGATGAAAACAATAATGCTTACAAAAACCGCCGCAACCGCATCCGTCATCGCCACGGCGGAAATGTTTCCAAAAAGCGCATGCAATAATTCATCTTCGGGAGTGATCAGAAAACCGACCGCCAAACTTAACACGAAAACAACCCCAACCAGAGATTCCATAGATAGTTCCGTTTTCAAACTCAATGTCCATATCAGCACAATTCCCAATATCAGCGAGGCCAGCGCCCCCAAAGAAATATTGATGCCGTAAAGCAAGCCCAGCCCTATGCCCGGCAAAGCGATGTGGCTTAGCACATCGCCGACCAAGGACATTTTTTTGGTGGCCATAAGAGAGCCGACATAACCGGCCACTCCGCCGATAAAAATCGCCGTTATAAAACTTATATAATAACTAGTGTTCATGTTTGTAAAAAGTTACCCCTTCTCCGTAAAGTTTCTTCAAGCCCTCCGAGCCTAGAGCTTCCGATGGAGAACCGTAGCAAATTAATTTTTTATTCAGGCACAAAACGCTGTCTGCGAATCCGTAGACCACACTCATGTCGTGAGTAACGAGAATAATGGACAAATTTCTTTCTTTTTCTATTTTGTTCAAAAGATTGAAAATCGTTTCTTCTCCGCCGATGTCTATTCCGGCCGTCGGCTCGTCAAAAAGTAAGACGTTGGGATTACCAATTAAACCCCAGGCGACAAGGACTCGCTGAAGCTGTCCGGAAGATATCGTTCCTATCATTTTTTTAAGAAACCGCTCATCCGTTATGCCCACGGAAGCCAGCGCCTCTTTTGCCTGTTCTCTTCCCGCTTTTTTCATTTTGAAAAATTCTTCCACGGAGAGCGGCAGATTTTTTTCCGGCAATATTTTTTGCGGAACATAACTGATTTTCACGCCTTCGCTCCATTTTATTTCTCCCCGATACGGCAATATGTCCAAGAGAGCTTTAAGCAGAACGGTTTTGCCGGCGCCGTTGGGCCCCATTATGGCGACATTCTCTCCTTTCTTTAAACTAAAACTTAAATTATCAACAACCTTCTCCTCGCCGAAACTTACGGTCAGGTTTTTTACCTCAAGAATAAGTTCCCCGCCTTTTCCCGACATCGGATGTCGAGGAGCAATAATAGTTTGAGGGGCGATAACCACCGGCTCCAAAAGTTTTTCTTCTTTATTATCAATCAAATTTTGATTGTCCTGAAAATCCATATTTCAATAATAACATTTTTGCCTCACCTTGCCAAAAAATTTTGGTTTACAAAATTATATAAAAAAGGTATAATTTTGGCTTAATGAAAAATAAACCTCTAAAAAATGAAAACTTGCCGAACCGCCCGCCCGTTATCGTCGTGATGGGTCATATTGACCACGGCAAATCAACGCTTCTTGACTACATCAGAAAAGCTGATTTTACTTCCAAAGCCGTCAAAAGCGAGCCTCGTCCGATTGCCGGACGGGAAGCCGGAGGCATCACCCAGCACATCGGAGCCTACGAAACGGAAATAGAACACGAGGGAAGAAAAAGAAAAATAACTTTCTTGGATACGCCAGGGCATGAAGCTTTTTCTCAAATGAGAATGAGAGGGGCGACTGTCGCTGACATTGCTATTCTAGTGGTAGCCGCCGATGACGGCGTTCAGCCTCAAACAATAGAAGCGCATAACACTATCAAAGAAGCGAATCTTCCATATATAATCGCCATAAACAAAATAGACAAACCCGGGGCCGATCCGGAAAAGATCAAAACGCAATTGGCGGAAAAAGGAATTTATATTGAAGGATATGGCGGAACCGTTCCGTACGCAAAAATATCGGCTAAAAACGGAGAAGGCGTGCCGGAACTTCTTGATGTCGCTCTTATTTTGGCCGATATGGAAAACCTGCTAGCCGACGGGAAGCAAAACGCCGACGGTATCGTCATAGAATCAAACATGGATTCCAAAAGAGGAATTTCTTCCACTTTGCTCATAAAAAACGGAACACTAAAAAAAGGGATGTATGTTCTGGCTGGCCATGCCCTAGCGCCGGTAAGAATTTTGGAAAACTTTTTGGGCCAGCCCATTGACGAAGCCTCTTTTTCTTCTCCTGTTCGGATAACCGGATTCAGCGAACTACCCGCCATCGGAGACGAGTTTAAGGCTTATGCCGATAAAAACGGAGCCGAAAAAGCGCTGGCTCAAATTAAAGAAACAGCCCCAGCACAAACTAAAGATTCCAAACAAAATATTAACGAAGAAACAAACCCGCTTCGCCAAAGCTCCAGCGAGGCGAGCAAAATAACGATAAAAATGATAATAAAAACGGATGCGGCCGGTTCCCTTGAAGCTTTGGAAAAAGAATTGACGAAACTCAAAGACGAGGAAATAGCGATTGAATTGCTCAAAGGCGGAGTGGGAAACATAAATGAAGACGACGCCAGATTTTCCTCGGCCCGCCTGCCGGACGGGCAGGCCTCAAAAAATACGGTTATCCTGGGGTTCAACGTCGCGACTGACCCTTCGGCCAAAGAGATAATAGATCGCAACGGCATTCCGACCTTCACTTCCGACATAATTTATAAAATCAGCGATTGGCTCAAAGAAGAAATCGCCAAAAGAAAAGCGGAAATTCCAAGAGAAGAAATCATCGGCGTGGCCAAAATTTTGAAAACATTCAGCCGGCAGAAAAACAAGCAAGTCGTCGGCGGAAGGGTTTTTTCCGGCAAGCTCGTTGAAGGCAAATCTTTCAAAATAAAAAGAAAAAATGTGGAAATCGGCGAAGGCAAAATCGCTAACCTTCAGCAAGGCAAAAAAGAAGTCAAAGAAGTTTCTCTTGACGAAGAATTCGGCGCCATGACCGAAAATAAAATAGAAATCTCCCGCGATGACGAGATAATAATTATAGGGAAATAAACTTATAATCCCTCTTCCCTCTTTTGGCGATTAAATACCGGCCGAAAAGAAAGTCTTTTTTGCCAATAACTAAATTCAGGTCATTTATTTTTCCGCCGTTTATTTCAACGGCGTTATTTTGAACATCTTCGCGGGCTTGGCGTTTGGAATCAACGACTTTTGCCAACACCAATAAATCCGCGATATTAACCTCGTCTTTTTTTTCCAATTTAACTGCGGACGAATCCGTAAAAATTTGCTTTAAATCGCTTTCGGACAAGTCTTTGATTTTCCCGCCAAAAAGATTTTCGGAAATTTTTTCGGCGTTTTTAAAAGCCTCTTCTCCGTGGACAAAAGTCGTCATTTCTTCGGCCAGAGCTTTTTGGGCTTCTCTTTTTTCTGGCGCGGTTTCGGATTTGCTTTCCAACTCTTTTATTTCTTCCAAAGAAAGAAAAGTGTAATACTTCAAAAACTTTGCAACATCTTTGTCATCCGTGTTTATCCAAAATTGGTAAAAGTGATATGGCGAAGTCAGATTAGCGTCCAGCCAGACGGCCGTTCCTTCCGACTTGCTGAATTTCTTGCCGTCAGAACGAGTGACCAAAGGCAAAGTCAGGCCGAAAATTTCTTTTCCTTTTGTTTTTCTGGCTAGTTCTATTCCGGCGGTAATATTGCCCCATTGATCGGAACCGCCGATTTCCAATTCACAGCCGTATTTTTCGTTAATTCGCAAAAAGTCATACGCCTGAATCAAAGCGTAGCTGAATTCGGTGAAAGAAATCCCAGTCTCCATCCGGCTCTTTACCGCCTCTTTGGCGATCATTTCATTTATCGTGAATTTCTTGCCGATATCTCTTATGAAATTTATGAAAGAATAATTTTTAAACCAATCATAATTATTGACAAGAACGGCCTTTTTATCAAAATCAAAAAAACGGCTCAATTGATTTTTTATCGCCCCGACATTTTTTTCCACTTCTTCTTCCGTTTTGAGCGCCCTTTCTTTATCTTTAAAGCTAGGGTCGCCAATAAGCCCCGTCGCCCCGCCGACTAAAACTATAGGCTTCAAACCCGCCTGTTCCAATCTTTTCATCGTAATTATTATCAACAGATTCCCCGCCTGCAAACTTTCCGCGCTCGGGTCAAAACCAGCGTAAAAAGAAGCGCCTTTTGCGTTCAAAAGTTTTTTCACGCCTTCTTCGCTGGAAACTTGATATATCAGCCCACGACTTTTCAATTCCTCGTATAAATCCATAATTGCTTCAATAATAGCAAAATCGGACAAAAAAAACAGGGCTTAGTTAAACTAAACCCTGTGCTATTTGGTAGGGGTGGTAGGATTCAAACCTATCCTTCCGCTATCTTAATAGCGGCGCTCATCAGGATGAGCCACACCCCCAGAGATTATTAAGCCCTAGTATCCGTTTCGGGGTCAATGTCTTCTGGCATAATCCAACTTCCGTCATACCCTTTTCTGTATCCATTTTTTATCATCATTGCGTCCAACTCTTCTTGAGTACAGCCAAAGGTTGGACAACACAATGAAGCAAAAAAATTAATAATCGTATCAATAAAATTCAGTTTTGCCATATTCATCTCACACATCCTTTCTGAAATGGTTTTATTTAAAATATACTAAAAGAGCAAACTAAAATTAGTATTTCATACTTTTATACAAAAGTCAAGCCCATTCCAATTTTGTCTAAAATGATATAGAATTTCTTTCGTAGCCGGGGTGGTGAAATGGCAGACACGCCAGCCTTAGAAGCTGGTGAGGGAAACCTCGTGGAGGTTCAAGTCCTCTCCCCGGCATTTTTTTTTGATATTTTTTTGATATTTGCTAATATACCTTTATGCCAAGCAACGCAAAAGCGGGCCTGCCCGCCGAAGCGTAGCGAAGGCGGGTATGGTTTAGTGGTAGAACACGTCCTTGCCAAGGATGAGACAGGAGTTCGATTCTCCTTACCCGCAGCGAAGCAAGGGTAAAGCGAGCAAAACGCTTTGCTCGCGAGGATAATCGAAGGTCGGAGCGCGGCGGCGCGAGACGGGGTCGCAAGATTTTTCAGCAGAAAAATACTTGTGACCGATTCTCCTTACCCGCATAGAATTATTTTTTGCCTCGTTAGCTCAGTTGGTAGAGCAACTCCCTCTTAAGGAGATGGTCGGGGGTTCAAATCCCTCACGAGGCAATAAGCGAAGCGAATTGACGAGTGATGGATTTGAAGGCCGGAATAAAATTTTTGCTTCAAAAATTTTATGAGGCGGGGTCGCGGAAAATTGCGTAGCAATTTATCTGTGACCAAATCCTCTGCCTCTTCGGCAGACAAGCTCACGAGGCCTAACTTGTTATATTTTTTGCCTGAGGTGGGACTCGATTTTCTTATGGAAAATCCCGCGTAATGACTTTGGTCATTCCGTTCGAGTCCTTTTATTTATAAAGTTCGTTCCGAACATTTGCCTGAGGTGGGACTCGAACCCACATGGGCTTGCGCCCATAACATTTTAAGTGTTACGTGTATACCATTCCACCACTCAGGCATTGTTTATTTTTTTATTTCTGCCCCTGTGTGTCGGTTTTAAACTATGGCAATTTGGGCAAAGTATTCTTAAATTTTCAAGTCTATTATCGTGTCTGTCACCGTTTATATGATCAAGTTCCAAAGGAAGATAACCGTCTTCGCTTCTTTTGTTCCAACCGCACTCTTCACAATATTGCTTTTTAATCCCCCCGTTAAATAATCTTTTTTTTAATTTAAAACTCTGAAATAATGAATTCCTTTTAAGAATTTTTGCCAATGGAATTATTGGTTTACCAATCCCTTTCAATCCTCTATTCCACGCCTTGCCTTTAAAATGTCCTGTGTTTAATTTATATTCTTGTATATATTTTTTAATTTGTTCGTAATTTCCTCCGGCCATTCTTAAACCTATTTTTTTTAAAACCTGTCTATGGCTTGTTGAATTTTTAACTGCGTTTTCTAGTTGCAACTTCGTCCATTTTCTTTTTCTTATAATAATCATTAATTGCAACTATACCAAACGGAAAACGCATAGTCAATAAATGCTGTGCGTGTATACCATTCCACCACCGGCATTATTGAATTTTAAGGCCACGGCGAGAATCGAACTCGCGAATAGAGGTTTTGTCCCGATGCTGAAATTTTTGAGGCCTGAGGGAGAATCGAACTCCCGTATAGGAGTTTTGCAGACTCCTGCCTTACCACTTGGCTATCAGGCCATTAACTCAAAAATTTCAGAAATTAAATTTTCACCTTGCTGATCTTCAGCTCCACCTCCCAACTTCTGTCCAGATCAAAAAACGCTGACGGCAAAAACTTCATTCTCGTTTTCGTTTTAAGATAATTTTTGAAAACGGAATTCTTTTTGTTGAGGCTGGCCAAAATTTCTCTCTCTTTGTTTTTTGGAAAAACGCTGACAAGAAACTTGGCCGTCCGCGAATCTTCCGACAGTTCCGTCCTAGTGACCGTTACCATCGCATTAGGGTCCACCTCAAATCTAACGAAAGAACCGGCAATTTCGGCCAGCAACGACACCAGCTTCTCTTTTTTCTTTATTTTCGCTTTGTCCATTAAACTATTGTGCCTTATTTATGACTAATTTTCAAGAATCATGCTTTTTATAAGCGAAATCCTCGTCATCACTTTCAACTTTTTAATCTTGACAACTGCCCTGATTTCCGTATAATGCATATAAACTTACTGGTAGAAATTTAATAACTGAATATCAAAAACTTTTTAAGAAAGAGGTGGAGGATGGAGAAAAAAGAAGATGAAAAAAGTAAAACACCGGAATTGCATAATTTATTAGGTTTTGTAATAGGTATTTTTGTCAATGTAATTATCGCCACAATATTTTATCTTAATTTACAAAATTGGTGGTATGCCGTAGGGATGATGAGTATTATTTTCGGATATTTGGGATTTGGTGGAATAATAAACATTCCAATCGGATTCAAGGGAGTGCCATTAATCTTTGGAAGAAGAAACAAGTTTTTTGTTTTACCAGAAGGTTTAAGTTGGATTTTACCCAGACCATTTATGAATTCTGAAAACGTAAACATGAAAGAACTGACCTCAGATCCTGGTTCCACTACCGTGTTAACTGGTAAGGGAAAGGAAACTGTACGGGTGATAGCTGACGCGGCAATTCAGTGGAGAATAGTAAATCCGTTTCAAGTGCTTTCTGTCGGGCTTGATGTGATAATGAAAGGAATGGATGACTTGATTAAAGAGGTCATCCGTTCAACAATAGCAGATAAAACTCCTGACGAAGCAATCCAAATCCATGAAAAACTAAAAGACGATCTGGAAACAAAAGCTGACGAAAAATCGTTTGACTGGGGCATAGAGATAAAAAATGTTTTTATAACCCAATTAGGCTTCTCTGATGATGTAATTAAAGATTTTGAGAATGTAACAAGGGAAAAAAAACAAAAACTGTCTGAAGAGACAGAGTTGAAGCATGTGAGAGGTCAGATCGAGGCGTTTAAAACATTGGGTCTTAGCCCTGAAAGTGCAAAAGAAACGGTGCAAACGGAACGGGGAAAAGTAAAAAAAACCATAGAAGAAAAAATCTACAAAGGACTGGAGGGAACAGGAGTAATGGGGGTCGTTTTAGACAAGTTCCTTTCAGACAAAAAATAAAAAACATTGAAAAGGAGGTGAAAAATGAACTACAAAAAGTTATCCGTGTGGCTTGTTATTATCGGTGTTTTAATAATAGTTATAGTGTACGGACTTAGTTTCTTGTCAGAGCCGGAACAATTAGCTTTTCGAGAGCTTGCCAAAAATCTGGCTGAAATAGAATTAAAGCCGGAAAAAGACACACTGGAAGCTCTCAACAAAAAGGTCAACGAGGGAAAAACGCTGACCGAGAAGGAAAAAAGAGAGGCAATGGCTGCGGAGGAAAAAATAAGGAGTGTCCGAAAAGAATATTCCGAAGGGAAATTAGCGCCGCCGCCAAAACCCGCCTTTGCCAAACCAAAAACTAAATGGGTGGCAAGATTATCAGCAAACAGGCGGCAAATAGAAGAAGCCGCAAATATGCATCTAAATCAAGCGGCAAATGACAAAATTGAAGTAGATGCAATAAGTCCTTTTATAAGAACTGAAACTAAAATCAAATTCAGTTACAAAAAAAGGGGCAAACTGCATGAAGCGGTATTAACCAGGGATAATCCCGCTGATGAATATTACTACGGCATCGTTGACTTGAGCGACAATACGCAACTTGAGATGTGGCTCAAGGGGGATGGATTGGAAAAATACAAAGGAAATACAAGACAGATAATTAAGATGGGCGGAAAAATAATTTACGCCCCCTTAATCACAGCTTCCCTTGAAAAGGAGGAATCCTAAAAGTAACAAAAATTAAAAAAAGAAGCAAGGCGGTTTAGTTTATTCATAATGAATCAAACTGAACCGCCTTTTTTATTTTTAAAATTAAAAATGTGTGCCTTCTTCGTAAAAACCTTCCAAATCCTTCCAGCTCTCATCCTCGCTTCCGCTTCCAGATCCGCTACTATCAAAATACGGCACATCCACGTACGGCGTGGTGTCCAGTTCAAAAGTGTTTATCAAGATATTGACGATTCCCCAAAAACTGATCATCACAAACAAGCCGATGATGCCGTAGATCATCACATTTTTCATCTTGCTTCGCTTCTCTTCGTCGTCTCCCGCCGTAATGTATTTCAAAATTCCATAGAGAAAAAACACCACCGCCAAGGCGACAAGAACGATAACCGCCTGGCTTAGAAAATCCATAACTATGGAAAAAAGATTCCACAAACCGCCACTGCCGCCTCCGCCATAACTGCCGTACCTGGTACTGCCTGTCCTGTAGTAATGGAGCCAATCACTTGCCCCCAATGCCGTGTAAGGCAAAAAAATCAGCCAAGCCGGAATTGTTTTTTTGAAAAATTTCATTTGTTTTTTAGCAGCCGTCCCGCTCCTGAGCGGGACTAATATCCGGAACCTATGTCATACCAGAAACCGGAAAGGAGATTCAAGATGCCGTAGACTCCGATCATTACGAACATCCCGATGATTCCGTAAATCATATGCGTTTTGCCGACGGCGACTTTGTCTTCGTTGTCGGCGCTCCAAATATATTCCACGATACCGTAGATAAACATAACTACGGCCACGGCGAACATAAACCCGATAATCGGATTAAGAATGTAATCCTTGATGTTGGAGATAAGTTTTGCCGCCTCGTTGCTCATTTTGTTTTAACTAGAAATTCGGCAATAATTCGTCAACCGTATCCGGTATGTCGGTGTCCAAATTGAATGTTCCGGACAATATAGCCACCAAACCCCAGAGACTGATCATCACAAACAAGCCGATGATGCCGTAGATCATCAGGCTTTTCGCTTTTTCTCGCTTTTCTTCTTCTTCGCCCGCTCGGATATAATTGACTATCGCCACCAGCAAAACAATGACGGCAATGGCGATAAGCATCGGGGCCAGCTTGCCGAGAATTTCTTCGACCAAATTAAAAAGATCGTTGGCACTCTCAACGGCTCCGGCGGCAAACGGCAGAGCCAGCAAGCCGAACGGAATAAGTTTTTTGATTATTTTCATAAATTAATTTTAATTTTAATTTTAATTTTAATTTTTATTCGACCAATTTGATAATGCTCTTTTATTTTAACCTATTGTTTTAAAAAACGCCACTTATTACAAGCTTTCCACTGTGGATTGCAAAATTTTCATTATCGTCCAGGCGCCGATAAGAATGCCTGAACCGACAACGGCCCAAAGCAAGCCCGTCTTGGCTTTTTTTATAGATTCTTCGTTTCCCCTCGCCATCACCAGCTTCAAACCGGAATAAATAATGAAAAGAGCGGCGATGGGAATACCGATCTCAACCGCCAGCTGGGAAATACTTTCCATGAGCGAAGTGAAAGATTCCGATTCAAGCGGGTTGCACAAAATAGTTGAATTTGTTTTGCCGCACTGCTCCGCTTTGGCCAGATGAATGAAAGAAAAAACGCTTAACGCAGAAACAAAAACTTGCGCTGAAATTTTTTTGATTTTTGTTTTAAATTTTTTCATGTAATTTTAAGCAGAAAGTCGGAAATGTTTATTTCGTAATCATTTCCCTCTTCGTCAGTGATGGAGAAATGAATATTTCCGACTTTCTGCAAACAATCTGCTATTCAGCGCATCCCGGGAATTGATACCAGGATTGGTATATGCTGTTTCCCGCCAATCCGCCGATAATGGCGTTGACAATCACGTAAGCGCCGAAGGTTATCAATATGCCCCAAACGGCCGCCCAAATGGCGTTTGTCCCTTTGGATCTTTCCGATTCACTACCTCCCGCCGTAATCAGCTTGAAACCTCCATAAGCCATTATAATGCCGGCCAACGGAGCGGCTATCGTAAAGGCGGCAAATTTGATTATATTGGAAATAAGCTTGAAAATATCGCAAACTCCGCATTCATTTCCTTCACAGGGAATAATATCCCCCAAATTGCTGTTTGTTTCAGCCAGCGCCGGCGCGAAAAAAACAAATAAAATGGCAAGCGAAGCCATCGCCGCCAAAACTTTATTAAATTTTTTATTCATTGGCATATTTCCTTAATTCTTGATCCAATCTGTTTTTTGCCAATCTCACCGAATCGCCGACAGACAAACTGCCCGATGACACTGATTCTACCATATCTTTGAATACCCGTCGAACCTCGCTGCCGTCCGGCTCCAGCCAAGCTTTGGACATCACCGCCGCTTTGTTTATCAGGCCGAAATAAGCGTCCGTCGTTTTTTCCGCCAGCAAATCTCTTCGGGAAGAAGCCAGACCAGTCGCCTCGGAAAAATCTTTTGAAACTTGCTTTGACACCATAAACAAAATTGAATTCAAAGCCGCCTGTTTTTTCGCTTGAGAAGAATTTTTCATAACGGCCAAGGCATATATCTTGGCGAAGGTCGTCTTGGTCTTGTCGCCTTTTATCTGGGGAACTTCGGCGATGTCAAAATTCAAATGAGGATTTTTGGCTTTTATCTCCGTCCATTCGCTGGCGTAGCCGAAATACATAGCCAGCGCGCCCTTGGCAAACATCGTGTCAGCGTTGGACAGGGCTTTATTCCAGGAATAAACGCTTTTATTCGGATCGGAAAAATCGTTGAAGAATTTCACGGAAATAACGGCCGGACTTTTGCCGGAACTGTCTTTTTCTTCCAAAGCGACTTTAAGATTTCCTCTGTCGTCCATTTTCATTATCGGGTTGCCGGATTGGATGATAAGCATAGACAGGATGTCTTTTCCGTTTCTGATGTTGCTTAATTCTCCCATGGCCGTTCCCGATTGAGTGATGTTGCCGACTTCGTTTTTCTCCGTGAATACTTTAACCTCTTCCGCGAACTCGTCCCAATCTTGAGGCGGCTGGCTTACGCCGGCCGAAGAAAATAAATCCTTGTTCCAATACATTACCATCGGGTCTATCAAAAACGGAAAAGCCGTCAGACCGCCGTTTTTTGTGTCCAAAAACAGGCTGGAAATGTCTATAAAATCATCCCGAAAATTTCTTTCCGGATAATAAGCGAAGGGAATGGGGCTTATTTTATCCTTGTTTTTCAAAACCATCTCCTGGCTGATAAGCCAGAAATCCGGCCCGTAGCCCGAAGCCAAAGCGTTTACGACTTCGTTTTCGTAAGACGAAGCCGGATACTCGGCGTATGTTATCTTATAAGATTTATTTTCTTTATTTATGGCGGAAATAACGCCATTGATTTGACTTCTTGGCAGAGTTCCCCACAGAGAGACCGAAACAACCGGGCCTCTTTGAGCTCTCTCATTTTTATATCCGGGCAAAACTCCGCTGAAAATAAGAACGGCGATGACGGCAATAAACCCGAACCCCGCCAATAATATTATCTGAAAAGGTGTTATTTTATTCATAAAATTTTTTTACGGTTTTTTAAAAATTATTCCGTAATGATTGTCTCCGGCGGGGAATTCTCTTTCTTCCAAAAAGCCTTCCTGGATGAAAATTCTTTCGGCCTCTTTTTTCGGCACGACTGCTTTTAGCGCCGGACCGGCTCCCCCGAAAGAAGCCGACCAGTCAATGACCGCCGCCCGCCCGCCACTTTTAAGCGTTCTTTTTATTTCTTTCGCCAAGGCTTCCTTATCGCCAATTTGAAACAAGATATTGGAAGCGACGGCAAAATCAAGAATTCCGTTGGCTAATTTCGTCCCTTCCTTACCTTCAATATCGGCCCAAACGATGTCCACATTGGACAAATGCTGTTTATCCGCTTCAGCTTTTATCGTCTCCAAAAGATTTTTCTGGATATCAATGGCGTAGACAACTCCTGCCTGTTCGGCAGGCAAGCCAGAATTATTCATTTTCTTGGCAATCGCCAAAACATAATGACCCGAACCCGAGCCAAAATCGGCCACGACCATCCCTTGCCGTATTTCAAAATTTTTTATTATTTCTTCCGGTTTGATAAACATAAAATTATTCACTATCAAATTTCCCTATTAAATCTTTTTGCTTGTCAGCATATTCAATAGGATTAATTGTTTCGCCATTCATAAAACTATCATCTTCAAATCCCACAGCAACCCATCGCCATTGTTTTTGA
>Ga0209211_10003434_pt1 | contig 25777 bp, 23 predicted proteins | sample RifGroA2_FD_183992 | JGI IMG/M metagenome (GOLD analysis project Ga0209211, IMG submission 183992) | Groundwater microbial communities from Rifle, Colorado, USA - Groundwater A2 (SPAdes) (version 2) | ecosystem: Environmental > Aquatic > Deep subsurface > Groundwater | place: Rifle, Colorado...
CGCGAGCCGTTCGACCAAGGCCGCAAGTGCCGCGCAGGAAACGTCCCGACCGGGAAAACGAATCGCCGTCTTGTCGGGGGTCAGCGCGGCATTGCGCTCGATCCAGTCGGCTATGCTCATGTCGCTATTTCGCGTCGCACACTTCCAGCACCACCGACATCGCGGTATCGCCCGCGGCGCAGCCGGTGAACAGGCCGAAGCCGCCACCGCGCAGCGCCAGTTCCTCGATCAGTTCGATGATGGCGCGGGTACCCATCGGCGCTTGCGGATGTCCCCACACCAGCGAGCAGCCGTAGTTGTTCATGGTCTTGAGGTCGCAGCCGGTTTGCCTGGCAAAGAAAAGGTCATTTACCGCGAACGGGTTGTGCGTCTTGATCGCCGTCATCTGCGCGATGCTGCGATCCGCCTGGCTCAGTGCGCGCTGGGCTGCCGGCAGCATCGCCTCGGGCATGTAGGCCAGCGCTACGCGGGCCAAACCAAAACCATGCAGGCGCACGGCGATTTTCGGATTGCTGGAGAGTTCCCGCGCCTTGTCCGGCGTGGTGACGACTATTGCCGCGTTACCGTCGGCCGGATGCGTCTGGGCGCCGAAGGTAACCGTGCCGCCGGGCATGACCGGCTTCAGCTTCGCCAGTCCTTCGGGCGTCGACTGCGACACGCCCTCGTCGCCGGCCATCGTGCTGGCGGTCTTCTTGAAGTTGGCTGCGGGCACGTCGAAGGGCAGGCTCATGAAGCGCTTGAGGAAGGCGGAATCGTTTTCCAGCGATTGCCGGTACTGCTCTTCGCGCCGCAGCACCAGTTCGTGTTGCTCCGCCATGCCGATGCCATGCCTGGCGGCAACGTTTTCGGCGGTTTGCAGCATCGTATGGCCGCCCAGGGGATCGCAGCCGAAGTTGTCCATCACCCAGTCCTCTGCCGCGCCGGTGCCACCCGGGCCACGTGGATTGGGGTAGTAGAGGTGCGGCCCGTTCGAGGTGCGGTCGCAATTGATGGCAAGCGCGGTCGTCGCCATGCCGGTTTCGATTTCCTGCGTGGCGGCGAGCAGCGTGCGCACTCCCGTGGCGCAGGCCTGCATCAGTGTCGGGCCGCCGGCCTGGGTGGCGCCGATCATTCCGGTGAGCCAGGGCAGGCCGTAAAAGGAATGCTTTTGCGGCACCGAGAAACCCAGCGCTCCGTAGTCGAAGGCCGCCGGATCAATCTTGCGTTTGGCCAGTTCGAGTTTCGCCACGTGCGCGGCAAACTCTATGCTGTGCAGGTTGGCAAAGCTGCCCTGCCAGCGGGCAAAGGGCGTACTCCAATAGGCGCCGTAGGGAATTTCTGCTTTGTAGGTCATTTGATGTCTCTTAGTGTGTGTCGTCCGCTTGTCGGGCATGAATCTGCCTGTTGCCGGATGCTTGACCGCAAGGGCGGCCTTCCCCTTCTCTATGGGGCCGAGCTGCTTTTTTCCGCCTCTTTTTCCTTGTCGATCTGTTCTATTACGACAATAAGAAAGTGCTTGGCCGCTTCCAGGTGCTTGTGCATCGCTGCGGCGGCCGCCGCCACATCGCGTTTCTTGAACGCGGCATGAATGTTCTTCATTCCCGTCAGTGCTGTTTTCCTTGCGGCCGGGTCACCGAGTGTCAGGACGCGCAGGAAGCGAACGTGACCGACGTACTGGTCAAGCAGTTTCGACATCCGCCGATTGGGCACCAGGGCGCGCCAGGCGTTGTGGAAGCGGACGTTGGCTTCCAGAAATGAACGGAAGTCGCCACTCTTTTCCGCGGCGACCGCGTCCTCGATGGCGGACGTCATGCTCGCCAGGTCGGCGGCGCTGCTGACCTCGGCGACCGCACTGCTGACGGCGGCAGGTTCCAGCAAAAAGCGAAGCTGGTAGATTTCCTCGATGTCGGCGTCGGTCAGTTCCGGCACAACGAAGCCGCGTCCCTCGACGGCAATCATGCCTTCGCTTTCGAGGCGCGCCAGCGCCTCGCGCACGGGGGTGCGCGAAACGCCGAGCTGCGCCGCCAGGCTGACCTCTTGCAAGCGCTCGCCAGGGCGAATCTGGTGGCTGCCGATGTTGTCGCGCAACTGGTTATAAACGCGATCAGCCAATCCGGCTGGTCTGTCGAGGGGTTTGATGGAAGTGTTCATGGCAGAATCGAATGCGCTATTGCGCTCGCGTCATGGAATACGGGATACTGTATACGTAGTACATTGGGAGTGTCAATAGACGCGGGTGTCGATAGATGAGTCTTTCGCTCGATGAATTGGCGGTGGGGGTCGCAGCCGGAGAGCGCCCGGCTCTGGCGCGGGCGCTTTCACTCGCCGAACGTGATTCGGCTTCCGCCGCGGCTGTCCTTGCCCGCCTCGCCGACAGCCTAGGCCGGGCTCGCGTGATCGGAATCACCGGACCGCCGGGTGCGGGCAAATCCACCCTCGTTGGCGTCATGTTGCGGCAGTTCTTGCAGAGGGGGCATCGCGTGGCGGTGCTCGCCGTAGACCCGTCAAGTCCGGTAACGGGCGGAGCCCTGCTGGGGGATCGATTCCGCATAGGAGAGTCCGCTGACGGCAACCGCTCGTTCATCCGCTCGACCGCTACCCGCGGCAGCCTAGGCGGCCTGACCACCGCAGCCCGGCAAATGGTGCAATTGATGGATGCGGCGGGATTCGATCTGATCATGGTCGAAACGGTTGGCACCGGCCAGTCCGAGATAGATATCGCGCAACTGGCCGACACGGTGCTGGTGGTATTTCCGCCGGGTCTCGGCGACGAGTTGCAGGCCATCAAGGCCGGCATCCTGGAACTGGCGGACCTGCTGGTAGTTACCAAGAGCGATACGCCAGGGGCGAACCTCGCTTGTCAGGCCTTGCGTACGGTGGCGCCGTTGTGGCGCAACGCACCGCCCATCCATCCGGTCAGCGCCTTGACCGGCGACGGCATAGTCGCTCTCGCCGATGCCGTTCTTGCGCCCGCCAAGACTTCGCCACAATCGGCGCGGCGAGCGAAGCACGCGACTGAATCAACGCATCGTTCGTTGGCGGACAGCTTTCAGAATCTGCGCCACGAACTGGATCTTCGCCTGGCCTTCAATCCGGCTGCCGGCGTGTCGATGCAGTTGTTGAATGCCGAACACGATTCGCCGGCGTCCAGCGTGGAGGTGCTGCTCAGTGTCCGGCCTGAGGGCAATCTGTTTCAACTCGGCGTCGTGGCGGGAGCATTGATTGTCCTTGCTTCGGAAATGAACCTGAGCTGCAGCGTCGAGGATCTGGACATGGCCGGCGGTCGGATGCAACTGCTGCTGGAGCGGGTTGATTAGACAGCAGGAGCAGCCTTGGTCAAGCCTGTGCTTTGCCCGTTACCAGGACATCATCCTCATAGGTCAGGGTTGCAAACAGGTCGTCCAGCGTCTCTTCCCGTCGAATCAGCTCAACCCGCCCATCGGCACGGAACAGCAACTCCTTCGGGCGCGGCTTGCCGTTGTAGTTGAAGCCCATGGCGTGACCGTGGGCGCCAGTGTCATGGATATAGAGGATATCGCCGTCCGCGATGCGGGGCAGGGGGCGCTGGATGGCAAACTTGTCGTTGTTCTCGCACAGTGATCCGGTTACGTCCACTGTTTCATCGTGCCCCTGTTTGCCCAGCACGCTGATGTGGTGATAGGCCCCATACATGCCCGGGCGCATGAGTGCGGACATGCAGGCGTCGACCCCGACATAGGTACGATAGATTTCCTTGCGATTGATCGCGCGCGTGACCAGGACGCCATGGGGGCCGGTCATGTAACGCCCGCTCTCGACAAACAGCTTGGGGGCATAAGCATGTTGCGCCTTGAAGGTGTCGAACAGCGCAGTAATCTCGGCTGCCATTGATCCAATATCCAGCGGGGCATCTTCCGGCTTGTAGGGTATGCCCAGTCCGCCGCCGATATTGATGAATTCGAAGCGGATACCGAGTTCGCTGGAAATCCACGTGACCATCTCCAGCAGCATGCGGGCGGTCTCGACCATATAGCTGTAATTGAGATCATTGGAGGCCAGCATGGTATGGAGTCCAAAACGGCTCGCTCCCTTTGCCCTGGCAAGCCGGTAGGCGTCCAGCAATTGATCGTGCGCTACGCCGTACTTGGCCTCCACCGGGGTGCCGATGATGCTGTTGCCGGTGCGGCGAGCGCCGGGGTTGTAGCGAAAGCAGATCAGCTCCGGCATCCGCGGCACTTTTTCAACCAGCGAGATGTCGTCCAGGTTGAGTACGCAGCCTCCATCGGCCGCAGCGGCCTGAAAATCGGTTTGGCTGGTGTTGTTGGAGGTGAACATGATCCCCTCACCGGTGACGCCGGCCTGGCGGCTGAGCGTCAATTCGGCCACCGAACTGCAATCGAAGCCAAAGCCCAGCGACTTCATGATCTGCATGATGTGCGGGTTGGGCAGGGCTTTTACCGCAAAGAACTCGCGGAACCCGGCAATACCGGAAAAGGCCCGGTTCAGCGCCTCGCCGGTTTCGCGAATGCCTTTTTCGTCGTAGATGTGAAAGGGGGTGCCGTAGTGCTCGGCAATCGAGGCCAGTACGGGTGTCAGGCGATCTTCAAAATCTTTTGCGATGGGCATGGTATTTCAAACTCTTGTGTAATGGATGGCGGTCAAGCACTCAGGTAGCAATGTCATCGGTCTGGTCAAAGTACGGCGCTGATGCGCGCCATCGCCTCTTGTACATTTTCAAAACTGTTGAAGGCGCTGATTCGAATATAGCCTTCGCCGCACTTGCCAAAACCGGCACCCGGGGTGCACACCACCGCGGCCTCGTTGAGCAACTTGTCGAAAAACACCCAGGAGTCGCTTTTGCCGTCGATCCAGATGTAAGGGGAATTATCGCCGCCGATACAGGCATAACCCAGCGCCGCCATCTTTTCACGGATATATCGGGCGTTATTCAGATAGTAGGCGATCAACTGTTTGACCTGCGCCTGCCCCTCCGGACTGTAGATGGCTTCGGCCGCGCGCTGAACAGGGTAGGACACACCGTTGAACTTGGTCGTATGCCGGCGATTCCACAAGGCATGCAAAGCAACGGCCTCGCCGGATTCGGTATAGGCCATGCATTCTTTTGGCACGACGGTATAGGCGCAACGGGTGCCGGTGAAGCCTGCCGTCTTCGAGAAACTGCGAAATTCCACGGCTACTTCCCGCGCTCCTTCCACCTCATAGATCGAATGCGGCAGCGCGTCGTCGGTGATGAAAGCTTCATAGGCCGCATCGAACAGAATCAGCGCCTTGTTGGCTTTGGCATAATCCACCCACTGCTTCAACTGCTCCTTGGTAGCGGTTACGCCGGTCGGGTTGTTGGGGAAACAGAGATAGATCAAATCAACCGGCTGGGTCGGCAATGCCGGAATAAAACCATTGCCCCTGTTTCCATCCAGATAGACCAGACCATCATAGCGCCCGCTCTCCTTGTTCCATTTGCCGGAACGCCCGGCCATCACATTGGTATCGACATAGACCGGATAGACGGGATCCGTCACGGCCACCTTGCAGGCTAGCGAAAATATCTCCTGGAAGTTGCCGGTGTCGCACTTGGCGCCATCGCTGACAAAAACCTCATCCGGCTGCACATTCGCGTCGCGGGCCTGGAAATCATGTTTGGCAATCGCCTCGCGCAAAAAGTCATAGCCCTGCTCCGGCCCGTAGCCGCGGAACGTGCCATCGCTGGCCATCTCGTCGGTGGCGGCATGCAATGCCTTGATACAGGCATCCGGCAAGGCCCGGGTGACATCCCCGATACCCAGCTTGATCAATTTCTTGCCGGGATTGGCCGTCTGAAAGGCGGCGATTCGCTTGGCAATATCGGAAAACAGGTATGAGGCCTGCAACTGTTGGTAATTCTCGTTAATCTTGATCATTCAACACCCCAAACATACAAGGCCAGAAAACTCTGGCCACTATCCACAATAACAACGGGGACCGCGGTCCCCGTTTGCGCCAACTGAATAAGTGTTGTGCTGCTTCAGTCTTCGTACTTGAACGACATGGAAACGCGGGCCCGAAAAGCCACCACCTTGCCATTGTCGAGTTTCATGTCGAGCTTGGTTATTTCAGCCACGCGCAGGTCGCGCAGGCTTTTGGCCGCTGATGTGACAGCTGAGTTGGCCGCATCCTCCCAGGAAGTCGGGCTGGAACCTACAACTTCTACGATCTTATAGACGGCATTCTCGTCCTTTGCCTTCTTTGCCATGGTCATCTCCTGATTATTGGTTGGGCTGAAATTCTGCAATCAGCGAATCCATGATAGCCCAAACAGTTGCAACAGAGGTCAACCGTCAGCCGCCGGCAATGATGGGCACCAGTTGCACCCGGTCCCCACTGTGCAGGGCTTTGCTGATTTCTCCGGATAACAGCATCTCGCCATTGACCGTGACATTCCAGGTCGGATCATCCAGCGCCGAACGTGCCTCGGGCAGGTGACGCCTGAGCGCACCGCGAAGCTCGCTTACGTTGGCCACCGGTTCGTCAATGATGATGGATTTCTCCGGAGCGCCTGGCAGAGGTTTCGGCAGTTCGACATGCAGCGCAAAACCGGTAGTCACCAGCGCCAGTTTCTGGTGCCAATCGGCGCGCGGAACACCTTCGCTGTTGAGGCCGGTCAGTTCGTAAAAGCGCGTCTTCATCGATTCGAACTGCTTGCGGTCGATCATTTCGCCTTTGAACGGCCCGCTGTCGATGGTTTCATCGAACCAGCGGCGGGGCAGGGTGTCATCACTGGCGCGCAGTCCCAGGCGGAAATTGAGCAGGTGCTCGAGGCCCGTGATATTGCGGCCAATTTCGTCCATTTGTCCTTCCGTCACCGGGTGCCCGGTCAGCGTGCTGACCTGGATCGCAAAATCGCCGCAGTCGGGCAATGTCGGGGAGTTGAACAGTTTGGTGTTGAAGCGGCACATGCCAATCGAGTCGCCGACGGCAAAGGTGTTCTCGCAGCGGCGCACGGCAATTTCCTTGCCCTCATAGCTGTTCGGCTGCGGCGCCACGGTGCCGCCGTAGAGTTCGGCCTTGAACGGGGCATCGTCGTTGATGCGCGCGTTGATTTCCAGCGTGACCCGGTTGCGCAGGTGATCCATGCCGCGCGTGGCGACCGCGAGGCCGAGGGCAAAAGCCTTGAGGATGCGGGCGTCGTGGGGGTCGGACTGGAAAAGTCCCTTGACCGCCATCCGGTAGTCGAGTGCCGCCACCGGATACTTGCCGCGCTCGACGGCACGTGCCGAGTCGGCGATGGTGTCGCCGAAGCCTTCGCGCTTTGCGGTCATGAACAGCAGCTTTTCGATCGTCTCGTAGTTGCCCCAGGACAGGTCGAGGCCACCGGTGTGGCTGGCGTCGATGATGCCGCGCTGCCATAGTTCCATTGCCCAGGCAATGGCGCTGCCGGTGGAGGCCGAGTCGAGGCCGAGGTCGTTGAGAATGTTGTTGAGGCGCAGCACCTGCTCCGGTTCGCGCAGGCCGATCATCGGCCCGAACTTGCCCAGCGTCACATACTCGGGGCCATCGCCCTTGTCGTACTTGTCGAAGTGCCCGTCGCCCTTGATGCCGTTGTAGGTGCGCAGCTTGTGGTGATCGACATCGGCCTGGGCCTTGTCGTAACTGGCGTTGCCCTTGAGTCCCATCAGCGCGGCGGAACCCCAGCCACCTTTGCCTTCCGGCGTCATGTCGTTCTGGTTGCGACATTGCACCGGGCACTTGAAACAGCCGTCCATGCCGGGGCGATAGGGATCGAAATTGTCGGCGTCGAGCGATTCGTGCCAGGCGGTGGTCTGGTTGTTGAGGGTGCCCAATGCGCCGAGGACGCGTGAAGGTTTGTAGAGGAATGGCGTGCCCACCCGCTTCAGTGCGTTCTTGATCACCGAGGTCGAGGTGATCTTGCGGCCGACGATCTTGTTGTGCTCCTTCAGTTCCTTCTGCATCGGCGCCTCGGACGGCTTGCCGTGGATCATGATGGCTTTCAGGCGCAGCGCGCCCATCTTGGCGCCGCCGCCGCCGCGCGCCCAGATCGACTTGATGCCGCCCATTATGCCGCTGCACAGTGCCAGGTTTTCCCCGGCGCTGGTAATGCGGGCGAGGGCCATGTCCTTGCGCTCGGTGCAGTGGAAGTCGCGCTCGATGGCGGCGGCGGTATCCATGTTGTCCAGCCCGACATAGGGGGACGCGTCGAGGAATTCGATTGCTCCCTGCGAGATTTTCAGCAAGGTCCATTGCGCGGCGAGGCCGTAGAGCACTATATGGTCGTAGCCGAGGCGCTTGGTGAACGCGGGGAAATAGTCACCCGCGCTGGCATCGAGAAAAGCGTAGCTGTCGGGCGAGCGGCTGGTGAAATTGCCCCGCGTTGCCGAAGGCATGCTGCCGGTCAGGGTGCCGGCACCGAAGATCAGGGGAACCTCGGGGTCAAGCGCGTCCCTGGCCTCATCCAGAAGATTGTAGAGCAGCACCATGTTGGCGCCGCGGCCGCCGAGGAAGGTCTGCATGACTTCCACGGGAAGGTACTTGCGGCGCGTTTCGCGGCGTTCGAGATCGACGAACAGCACGGCGCCCTGCGTCTTGTATTGTGGCTCGTCGTGCATCCGTTGGCACAAGAGATCGACCTTGCTTCTGACGCCCATCGCCCATTCTCCAAAGTGGCAATCCGACAATAATTAACAATATAGTCTACTGATTGGTGGATGTCCATCTATTTTGCGGAAAGTACGCTTACGCCGCATCGATGTCGATTGAAGCGGGAGAAGCCTCAGCGGTGTTCGGGAAACACTTTCTGCAGCAGCGCCAGAAAGCTTGCGCGCTCGGCCTCGCTGAAATTCCGGATCAGCCGCTTTTCGTGCTGCGCCACCTGGCGCTTGAGTGTGCGCAACAGGGTGCTACCCGCGGCGGTCAAACGGATGGCATTGGCGCGGCGGTCGTGCAAGGCCGCCCGTCGTTCGACCAGGCCGCGCCGTTCCAGATTGTCGATGACCGTTACCACCGTTGAACGATCCAGATGGGTGGCGCGGGCAAGATCGCTTTGCTTGAGGTCGGGATTGGCTTCAATGATGACGAGAACGCCAAACAGGCCCGGTGTAACGTCGTGCTCGCCCAGGCCCTGGGCAAAATCGCGAAACAGGGCGATTTGTGCCATGCGCAGTTGGTACCCGACCAGGTCGGGCAGGCCGCCGAGGTCAAGCCGCGCATTCTTGGTCTTGTCAGGTGTTTTGTCGGGAATCATTGTGTCAGGTTCGGCATGCGGTGGGCGCCGCGAGCGAGGGCCGCCGGGTCGCCCCGGCGGCTGCGCAGGCCTACTTGTCGTATTGATTCAAAAGGGCCTTGGCCGATTCCAGCAACTTGTTGCCGTCGCCGCCCTTTGCCGCAACATCCTTGATCCAGTCCTGGGCCACGATTTCGGTAGCTTTCTCCCAGCGCTGATACTCGGTGGCCGAAAGCACGTCAACCGTATTGCCGCGGTCCGTCGCCGATTTGCGGCCCGGCGCGATGGTGCTGTCCCATACCTTGCCAGCCCAGGCCGAGGCTTCGGCGCCGCTGTTGGCATCGATCACTTTCTTCAGGTCGGCCGGCAGGCTGTTGTATCTGGCCTCGTTCATGGCGACAACAAAAATCGCGTTGGACATCTTGCGCTGGCCCGGTCCGGTTTCAGTATGAAACTTGGTGACCTCCTGCACTTTGAGTGCCGGTACCACCTCCCAGGGTATCGACGTACCGTCGACCACGCCTTTGGCGATTGCTTCCGGAACCTGGGGTACGGGCATCTGGATCGGCGTTGCGCCAACAGCGGCCAGCATGCGCGTGCCGATACGGGTCGGCGCACGCACCTTGAGCCCCTTCATGTCCTCGAGCGTCTTCACCTGCTTGCTGGCAAAGTGCAATTGGGAGCCATCGTGCACGTGCGCCATAAGGATTTTGGTGCCCTTGAATTCGTCAAGCGAGTTCTTCTGCACGTATTCCCAGAAAGCACGGCTGCCGCCTTCGGCGGTCTTGGTCATGAAGGGCAGTTCGAATACCTCCGACTTGATGAAGCGTCCCGCCTGATAGGTGGGTACGGTCCACACGATGTCGGCGACGCCGTCCTTGGCCTGGTCGAACAATTGCGGCGGGGTGCCGCCCAGCTGCATGGCCGGATAGATCTGGCACTTGAGGCGGTTGTTCGATTCCTTGGCGATCTTTTCACACCACGGCCCCAGCAAGAGTTTTTGCGAGGTGGCATTCGGCGAGAGAAAGTGGTGCACCTTGAGGGTGACTTCCTGGGCCCAGGCGGAGCCGGCACCAAGGGCAAGGGCCATCGCCGCGACCAGCGGCTTGAATTGTTTGCGTAACTGCATGTCTAATCTCCTCGTTTTTAGGTATGAAACAGGGTAAGTCATTGTCAACCGCCGAAGGTGCGCACCAGATAAAGCGAAACGATCGGGAAAAACACCAGCAAGGTGATGCGTATGAAGTCTGAAATCAGAAAGGGGATGACGCCCTTGAAAGTCTCCATCAGCGGCACATCAACGGCCAGCCGGTTGATTACATAGACGTTCATGCCGACGGGGGGATGTACCAGGCCAATCTCGACCACCATGAGTGCGAGGATACCAAACCAGATCGACTTGTCGACCTGCGGCAGGCCGAAGAAATCCAGACCCATGATCATCGGATAGAAAATCGGGATGGTCAGCAGGATCATGGCCAGCGCATCCATGACGCAGCCGAGCAGGACGTAGATGAGCAGGATCATGGCCATCACCAGCAAGGGCGACATGCCACTGCCCTTGACCCATTCCGCGAGTTCGACCGGCATCTGCGACACCGCCAGCGCCGTGTTCATCATGTCGGCGCCGAGCAGCACCAGATAAATCATGGCAGTCGCCATTGCTGTGCCCAGCAGCGTCTTTTCCACCTGCTCCCAGCGCATATTGCCGGACGTGAACGCGAGAATGCCGCAGGAGGCGGCGCCGATCGATGCCGCCTCGGTCGGGTTGGCCCAGCCGCCATAGATGCCGACGATGACCACGACGAAGACCAGCAGCACCGGCAACACCTGGAGCAGGCAGCGGATGCGCTCCGGCCAGGGTACGCGCGGCCCTGCAGGTCCGGCGCTGGGGTTGAAGGCGACCACGATCTGCACCACCAGCATGTAGCCGAGCATCGCGATGGCGCCCGGCAATACCGCCGCCATGAACAATTTGCCGATCGACTCCTGGGTCAGGATGGCGTAGATCACCAGCGGCACCGATGGCGGGATCATGATGCCGAGTGTGCCGCCGGCGGCCAGTGCGCCGGTCGCCAGCGAACCGGAATAGCCATAGCGCTTCAACTCCGGCAAAGCCACCTGGCCCATGGTTGCCGCCGTTGCCAGGGACGAACCGCAGATCGCGCCGAAGCCGGCACAGGCGCCTATGGCCGCCATCGCAATGCCGCCCTTGCGGTGCCCGATGAAGGCACTGACGAATCGGAACAGCGAACGACTGAGGCCGCCGTGCGTGGCGAACTGCCCCATCAGCAGGAACAGCGGAATCACCACCAGGTCATAATTGGACAGGCGGGCGTAGGCGAGATTCTTCAGCGAGTTGAGCAGTGGCCCGGTTTCGCCGCCGGTGAGATACAAGTATCCGCCGCCACCGCATATGAACATTGCGATGCCAATCGGCACGCGCAGCACCAGAAGCGTCAACAGGAAGCCGAAAATGATGAAGCCGACCTGTGTGCCGCTCATGACCTGACACCGCGCTGCTTCCAGGTCTGCACGCACATGTAGAAACCCGCCAGCGCCAGCAGGGCGAAGCTGGGTACCATCAGCGCCTGTGCAATCCACACCGGTATTTCGAGGATGGCGGACGATTCGCCGCCTTCCCTGAGGCTCATGGCGCCTACCCAGGTGCGCCACGCCAGCAGCGAGCCAACCAGGCCCACCAGCAGCGAGCCCATGGCATCCAGAAAGCAGCGCTTGGGTTCGGCCAGGTGCGCCGTGAAGAAGTCCACCTTGACTTCGCCGCGCATCAAATGGCAGTAAGCGAAAAAGGCCGCCGAGGCGAAGGCGGCAAACATCTGCAACACTTCGACATCGCCCGGAACGGGTGCGCTGAACATCTTGCGGCCGACAATCGAGACGATGGACATGATCACCAGGCCGGTGAATATCACCCCGCCGGCGAAGGCAAGCCATTTGGCGGTCGCCAGCAGCATGCGTCCGTAGGGGCCGCGTTCAGCGATTCCCGCCTGATGGACAGGGGCAGTACCTGGTTCCTGCACTCTTGGATCTCCTCGTCTTGCTGTCTTGTTGCCAAGCGACGTTTCTCGTCGTCTTATGGCCTTGTCCGCCACGATGGCCTCGTCAAGGCACACCAGTTCTCACATCGCGTTGCAATTCATTCGTCGTAAATGATCGAGCGTATTGACAGTTTCTTCCGGAACACGGGCGCGGATCAATTCCATCTCTATGGTAGGGGGATCATAGATGGAAGTCAAATAATTTGAAGGACGGCGCTTACGTCTGCAGAAACTCTCTGCGCGTGCCGTCGAGCACGAGGCAGGTAAGCACATCGCTGCGGTAGGCCCCGGTATCGATGCCGACGCGGTTGTGACGAACCACCGGCGCGTTGGAGATGCTGTGGCCATGTACCACGATCGCCCCGTGATCAGCATCGGAATCCAGAAAGGATTTGCGGATCCACATGCAATCGTGCTCGCGCTGCTCTGCCAGCGGCACCCCGGGACGTACGCCGCCATGAACAAAATAGTAGTCGCCGGCCCGATAGTTGGCCGGCAGCGATCTGAAGAAGTCCAGATGCGACTGCGGCAGGGCGGCCGCAAAGCGGCCACGCAGGACAGCCACGCTCGCATCATCGCCGGTTTGCCGGTCGGACACGGCGACGCCGTAGTGGGCCAGGGTATCGAGTCCGTCGTAGTCGAACCAGTGTCGTCCCGCGTCCAGGTCGCCGTCCAGAAAGCGCAGCAGCAGGTCTTCGTGATTGCCCTTGAGCGTTATCCGCTCGAAGCCCTCCGGCAGCCATTCCAGTACGCGGTCCACTACCCGGCGCGAATCCTCGCCGCGGCTGACGTAATCGCCGAGATAAACCACCAGTTTGCTTTGCGCCGATCGTAGCCGCGCGTCGACTGCGATTCGATCATGAATCTTGGCAAGCAGATCAAGGCGACCGTGAATGTCGCCGATGGCGTAGATAACCGTATCAGGCGGTGTCTGGCTGGTCATTCATCAAGTTTTACATGGAAACGCTTGGCCTTCATCTCGAAGCGCGGCAGTACGTTGTGTGCGACGTGATGCACGCGCGGCCGGAAGGCGAGCATGGAGTCCAGCTTGATGGCGATCTCGTGAACAACTTCAGGATCGGCTCCCTCGCACAATTCCACCTCGATATCCATTTCGTCCATCTGCTTGACCTTGTTCACCGTGATGCGGAACTCGTCCACCTCGGTGAATTTGCGGATGATGTTTTCCACCCCCGCCGGAAAGACATTGACGCCGCGCACCGTCACCATGTCGTCGGCCCGACCGAGAATGCCGCCCTCGAAACGCAGGAAGGTGCGACCGCAGTCGCAGCGGTCAACATTGGCCCGCACCAGGTCGCCGGTACGATAGCGGATCACCGGGAAACCCCAGCGCCCGAGATTGGTGATCACCAGTTCCCCTCGCTCTCCCGGCGCAACCGCCATGCCCGTCAGAGGATTGATCACTTCGGCGATGTATTCGCTTTCGATCAGATGCGTGCCGCCAGGTTGCATATGGCATTCGAAGGAATGGGCGCCGACTTCCGACGCGCCGGCGTGATCGAAGCATTTCGCGGCCCAGGAGTCTTCGATGCGGCGCTTGGTAGCGGGTATGTTGGCGCCCGGTTCGCCGGCGTGAACGGTGGCTCTCATCGGTATCCTGCCGAGGTCGAAACCGATTTCGTGCGCGACCTCCGCCAGACGCAGCGCATAGGTCGGCGTGCAGCACAGCACCGTTGCGCCTGCTTCGCGCATCAGCTCCAGACGTTGCTGCGAATCGCGTCCTCCGCCGGGAATCATCAATGCGCCGATCTTGCGTGCGCCTTCTACTGCCGCCCAGAAACCGATGAAGGGGCCGAAGGCGAACGCCATGAACAGGCGGTCGGTTGCCGTGACGCCGGCGCCGGCCAGTACATGGCCCCAGCAGCGACCCCACCAGTCCCATGATTCGTTGGTATCCATTACCTTCAACGGCACGCCGGTGGTGCCCGAAGTCTGATGCATGCGCACATAAGCTTCGATGGGATAGGTCAGGTTGGTGCCGAACGGGCCGTGAGCGGCCTGGTCATCCATCAGCTCGCCTTTTTTGGTCAGGGGCAGGCGCGCCAGGTCGTCCAGCGATTTGATGTCGGACGGCTGCGCTCCGGCCGCCTTCCACTTGTTGGTGTAGAAGTGGTTCTTGCCCCACAGTTCGGTCAGCATCGCTTGCAGTTTCTTCAACTGCAAAGCCGCCAGTTGCTCGCGCGGAAGTGTTTCGGTCGCTTCGTCAAAATACGTCATGTTTTTTTTGCCATTGTCGGGAGTTGGAAAATTCGAATTGAGTCAGGAATCGAAGCCACGCATTTCCGCGTACACCGCCTGTTCCATCCTGAGCATGGCCTCGCGATTATCCGTTGGCCATTCGTACGCCAGTGCCGCCATCCTGACGCCCGGCCAGGACTGGTCCTTTGCGCCGACGACCTCCATCTCCCAGAGCATGATCGACGCGGGAGCGGCGACCTCGATGCGCTCCTTGAGCAGGCGCGCCTTGCCTTTGACCAGGAAACACAGGTCGCCCGGACCGATGATCTGGATTGCTACCAGACCGCTGCGCTGGAGATTGTTCATCGCCGTGCTGCCGGCATCGACACCGAAGCGCAGTCGCCCGGCATCCATCGCCACGAGCCAGGTATAGGCTGAACTGGCATAGCCGTCCGCGCCCGCGGTGAGCATCAGCGCCGGCGCGCCGGGGCGCAGGTAGCCGATCAGTTTTTCCGCAAGGGTGGGAGTGATATTGCCTGTCAACGCCTGCTCTCCGATTGCGTCAGCGACACGAACGAGCCCTGCTGCCAGCGTGCGGTTACGTCGAGAATCACGCCGTGCAGCCAGCGGTCGGTCGCCGTTCCGGTCGCCGGGACGGGTTGTGCCGGCATCTGTCCGGCGGCAAAAAGTCCGGCTTCGCTGGCGTCGTCACCGGCGATCAGGTGTCCCCCGATCGAGTGGGCGCGATACGCGATGATCAGCACCTCGACATCGGCCTGGGAGTAGACGCCGGCCAGGTCATCGAGAACAATATCCAGTCCGCATTCCTCGCGGGCCTCTCTTATCGCCGCCTCCGGTACCGACTCGCCGGTTTCGACGTAGCCAGCCGGCGGCGCCCAATAGCCGGCGAGCGGCGCCTCGCTGCGGCGAATCAGCACCAGTTGTCGATCATGCTCGATGACGGCCATCGCCACCGGCGCCGGATTGCGCCAGGCGATGAAGCCGCAGGCCGGGCACTGTTCGCGCGGCCGCTCGCCGATGGTGGCCAGGACCATGCGCGAGCCGCACTGGCTGCAGTGGTGCGCTGTCATTGCAGTACCGTGGCGACGCTACGGCGACTTGGCACGTTCGCGCTCTTCATTGCCGGTCCAGCGCTTGAACAGGTTGAGTTCCACCCCCAGGTTGAACTGATCGAGGGCCTTGTTGACCGACTGGTTGATGATGTCGTCGATGGTCTTCGGCTGATGATAGAAGGCCGGCAGCGGCGGTACCAGCACTGCACCGATTTCGGTCACCTGCGTCATCAGGCGCAGGTGACCCAGGTGCAAGGGGGTCTCGCGAATCATCAGCACCAGCTTGCGCCGTTCCTTGAGCGTGACGTCGGCGGAGCGGATCAGCAGGTTGGTGTTGAACGAGTGCGCCAGCGCCGAAAGCGTCTTGATCGAACACGGCGCGATCACCATGCCATCGTGCCGGAACGAGCCGGAGGAAATACAGGCGCCGATGTCGTTGTTGTCGTGCACATGGGTGGCGAGCTTCCTGACGGCATCGATGGTGTAGTCGGTCTCATACACGATCGTGCGCTTGGCGGAATCCGACATCACCAGATGCGTTTCCACCCCCAGCGGCTTCAGCACCTCCAGAATCCTCAGTCCGTAGATGGCGCCGCTGGCCCCCGAGATGCCCACAACCAGTTTCATTGTCTTGTCCTTGCGTCAGATTCAGGTTCGCACGGTGCGTACCGTGGTTGGCCGTCGAAGTATCGCCGTGGTGCCAACGCCGACTCTTGCGAATGGCAGGCACATTGTTTCACGGCTGTCGATGCTTGTCAGTGTCCGTTGTCGTCCTGCTCCGGCTTGAGCGGTTCGGCGTGCCGCGCCTCGGTCGTTTCGAGGACCGGGAATCCCGCGGCTTCAAGCGCGGCCGCAACGTCCTGTCCTTCGCCGGCATGAAAGCGGAGGATCACCTTCTTCTCCGGATAGCCCCATTCCGTCGGGTCGTCATGGCGTCCTATCGGATACACCGCCTGCAGTACGGCCCCTGCGGCTTCGACGACGTCGACTATGCGGCCAAGTACGCCGGGGCCCAACTTGAGCGGCGCCAGCGTAACGCCGCTGCGTTTCTCCCAGGCGCCCAGGCAATGGGCCGCCAACTGGAATATTTCGTTGGCGGAAATGACCCCCACCACCTGATCCTTTTCGATGACCGGCATTTGTGCCACGCCAAGTTCCTGGCCCTTGAGCAGGCAATGCTCCATGGTTTCGTCGGCCTGAATCGTCGCCGGGTTGCGCACCATGATGTCGCGCACCTTGAGACGGGTGACGAAGAAATTGAACTCGTCGGTATTCTGCGTGCGCAGGACAAAGCTGCCCATGCGCAGCAGGTTGGCCCGGGTCACCAACCCGCGCAGCTTGCCGTTGTCGACCACGGGTAGCGCGTGCAGATTGTTTTCGCTGATGATCCGTTTTGCCTCCGACACCAGCATGTCGCTTGGGATGACCGTCGGGTTTGCCTGCATCCAGTTGCGCACCATCATTGCAGCTTCTCCTTGGTCTTTGTTTCTTCGTGCAAGCGCACGAACTCGTCTACCGCGACACGGGCGAATTCCGGGGTGTATAGGTGGAGCGGGATTTCCTTGACCCGGCCCGGATCGTCCAGCTTTTCCTTCAGGCGGGCGACAAACGCGGCGTCGGCCACGGGGTCGTAAATCGGTCGTCCCTCCTTGTCGAGCGATGACCAGCCCTTCTGCGGAATCAAAAAGGTCCACGGACCCTTGGCCTGATTGAGTCTCCCGGCGATCACATCGGCGGCCTGGCGCAGTTCGTAGGCTGTGGTGCGAACCTGAACGCGCAATGCATCCTGCACGTACTGCACGCGATCCCTGGTCCGTTCCAGCATGTCGACGCGACCGCCGTAGGAAAGGATGTCCAGTCCGCAGGGCGCCAGTACCATCGGAATGCCGGTTTCCACGGCCGCCATCAGCCGGTCCGGTCCGGGATCGCGGTTGCCCTTGAACAGGTGCTCCATGACGCCGCCGATGCAGATGTCGAGGACGCCCTGAAAGGCGCCGTCGCGGATCATCTCCTCCATCGCCTTGTCGCCCTTGCCCTGGGCGTGGCAGACGATGGGCGTGAAGCCGGCTTCCTCCAGCATGCCGATCGCCGTCTGCACCGCCATCTCGCCGAAACCGAAGGAAGAGATGGCCACGCAGGGCTTGTCGAAGACGATATGGGTGCCCTGCGTCATCTCGACCATGCCGCAGATGGCGCCGACCGCGTTGATGATCTGTGCCTTCAGCAGGGGATTCATCTTGACGATGTCGAGCACCGTGTGATGCATGGTGATGTCGCGCGTGCCGACGTATTTGTCGATGTAGGCCGGATGCGCCGCCATCGGGGATGCCATCAGCTTGGGCATGCCGAAGGGCAGTTGCTTCATGATCGACGTGGCGACCAGCGTCGCGGTGCCGCCGCCGATGCCGATGATGCCGTGCACGCGGCCCTCCTTGAGCATATCGCCGACGATGGCCGCGGCGCCGCGGATCTGGTTGTTGGTGGCGGTGTCGCGGTCGAAGCGGTATTTCTCGCGCACCACTTCGATGGACAGGCCGCCACGCAGCGCGACGTCCTCGGTACGGATGTCGCCGGGGAAGGGTGGTGGCTCCTCCATGCTGAAATCGAGCAGGATCGGCTGGTGGCCGCGGTCGGCGATGAGCTGCCTGACGAAGACAATGTCCTCTCCCCGCGTGTCCAGGTTGCAGACGATGACGATGCCCTTTTTTGAATTCATGTTTGCTGTCGGGTTGCAGCGCCGGCAGGCAAGTCAGCCTGCCGGCGTCGATTCACTTGCCGCTCTTGGCCTTCTTCACAGGTGGTTTGGCTTTCTTCACTTCCGGTTTGGCCTTGGGCGCTTCTGCCTTGGCTTTTTTCACTTCTGGCCGCGTCAGCCGGTTGATCATGCCGGCCACCGGGCTGGTGCCCTTGAAGCCGTATTCGCTCCAGCGGTCGGAAACCTTCTGCAGCACCGTGCGGTCCATGAAGATTTCGTTGGGCTTGTTGGCCCACTCGTAGGGCGTGCAGGCGTCGAGGATGATGCGGCTGGTGATGTCGCGCGCCTCGATCGGCAGCCCCGGATCGAGCGGCGTGGAACGGCCGCGGTCGATGATCTGGGCCGAACGCTTGGGGTCGAAGCGGGTGGCCAGCGCCCACCAGACGCGATCCCAGTCGTCGGCCTCGATGTCGTGATCGACGACGATTACGCCCTTGACGCCATAGTGACCGGTGGTGGTGGAGATGACGGCATTGCCGACGTGATTGGAGTGGCCGGGATACATCTGCTTGACCGAGACCACGACCCAGAAGCGGCCGCAGGCTTCGGGCGGGATATACACGCTCTGGATGCCCGGCACCTTCATGGTTTCCAGGTCGTGCCAGAGCGTTGCCGTGCGGTTCAGCGACTGGATCATGTGGATGTCGTTGATCGGTTTGCCTACGGTCGTCGCCCACATCACCGGCTTGTTGCGATGCAGGATGCGCGCGATGCGCAGCACCGGCTTGGGATAGTCCTTGCCCTTGTTGCCGGAGTAGTAGCCGGTATATTCGCCGAAGGGGCCTTCGTCCATCAACTCGTTCGGATCGATCCAGCCTTCGGCGATGATCTCGGCATTGGCCGGCAGGGTCAGCCCGGTCAGGTCCGACTTGAACACTTCGACCGGCTTGCCGCGCAGCGAACCGGCCACTTCGTATTCATCCACCTGCGCACTGACCAGCGTCGAGCCGGCGAGGAACAGCACCGGGTCGGTGCCGACCACGTATGCCGCAGGCATCAGCTCACCGCGTTCCTGGTACTTCTTCATGTGCATGTCGCCATGCTTGCCCTTGATGATCTGCGAGCCGAGGATGTTCTTGCCCAGCACCTGGGCGCGGTAGGTGCCGAGATTGGTCCAGCCGGTGTCCGGATCCTCGGTCACGAGGAATCCGGAAGTGACGAAAAAGCGCCCGCCGTCGTCTGGGTAAAACCAGGGGGAAGGGAACATATTGATATCGACGGCATCGCCCTCGATGATGTTTTCCTTCACTTGCGGATTCTTGACGAACTTCGGCTTGACCATGGTCTTGGTGGTCAGTTCCATCCATTTTTTGGAGAGCTGGCTCATCGACAGCGACGGGTCCTGCTCCAGCGCGATGGCCAGACGCCGCGAGGTGGTGAAGGCACTGGTGAATACCGGAATGTCGTAGCCCTTGACGTTCTCGTAGAGCAGCGCCGGCCCTTTCTGTTCTTCATTGACCTTCGAGACGTGGCAAAGCTCGAACTTCCAATCCACTTCGGCCTTGACGCGATGCAACTCGCCGTTGGCCTCCAGGGCGGCGATGTAGCTGCGGATATCGTCGATGGGCTTAACTTTTGCGGGTGCTTTCATTTTCGCTCCGTAGTAGTACAGGGGTGGTGGGTGATTTGAGTACTTGCGTGATACGCCGCTAGCCGACTTTCTTGCCGGTCAGCAGGCTGGAAAGGATGTAGTCCATGGCGGAAGCGCTGCCCGCGGACACCGGAGCCTGCTTCTTGTTGCTCCAGATCGTCTCCGGCCGCGCTTGCAGGATGAAGACGTTGCCGCCGGCGGGAAGGTCCTTGTCGATCGCCCATTCGATGTCCATCGGACGGCCGTAGTGCTTTTCGATCTGCTTGCCCATCCAGGCCAGTTCGGTGACTTCATCGTCGATGATCGACTGCACGGTCTGGCGTTCGAAGGGAATCTCGGTGGCGACGGATTTCTGTGCCTTCAGATCGACGGTGTAGCAAATTTCCTTGCGGGAGATGGTGCGCTCCATGATGTCGAGCGCGACCTTGTTGACCACGAAATGATCTGGCGTGACCTCACCGGAAACCACCGACTCGCCAAAGCCGTAATTCGAGTCGATGACGATGACCGAGCGGTCGCCATTGGTGGGATGGATGGTGAACATCACGCCGGCCGAAAACGAATTGGCCATTTTCTGGATGCCGACACTGATCGCCACCTGCTCATGGGGGAAACCCATTTTCATGCGATAGGCAATCGCGCGACCGGTGTACAGGCTGGAGATGCAGCGCCGCACATGGTGCATCACCTCGTCGATGCCGCGAATCCACAGGTAGGTATCCTGCTGACCCGCAAAACTTGCGCCGGGCAGGTCCTCGGCCGTGGCGCTGGAACGCACCGCGACCGGGACCGCCGGAATACCACTGCGATTCGACAACTTGCGGTAGGACTCGCCAATCAGGTCTTCAAGCTCGATGCAGATCGGGCGTGATTCGATCATCTCGCGGATGATGCGGGAAGCATCTTCCAGCTTGTCCATATCCTCGTGATCCAGCCCCTTGAGCAGGGCGGTCACTTCGGGCTGGATCCCGGCTTCGCGCATGAACTGCGCGTAGCCGTGCGTCGTCAGGGCGAACCCCGGCGGTACCCGCACCCCCGCGTTGATGAGTTCGCCGAGAGAGGCGCACTTGCCCCCCACCAGGGCGACGGAGTCCTTGCTGCACTCCTCGAACCAGCAGACTTTCGGCATTGCGCTATCCATCCAGGCCTCCGTGCGAATCTTCCCGATTGCCACAACGTTTCCCATTGTCGAATCCCTGCCGCATCACTACCGGGTGATTGAAACCAGACCCGTGGAACCATCGACCCTGATCGTCATTCCGGTCTTGATGATCTTGGTGCCGTGCCCCGTGCCGACGATGGCGGGCAGTCCGTACTCGCGGCAGACTATAGCGGCATGACTCATGACGCCGCCGACATCGGTGACGCAGGCCTTGATCTTGGCGAAGGCCGGCGCCCATGACGGTGACGTTGTAGGTGCCACCAGGATTTCGCCGTCCTGCAGATCGCGAATGTCCATCGCCGTGCGACAGACGCGCGCCTTGCCCTCGACCACGCCGGGACTGCCGGCAAAGCCCTTGAGCTCGGTGATGCTGTCGGGATCGGTGATTTCCTGTACCGCGGACCAGTCGGACAGCGACTTGTTGGTGACGCCCCAGAGCACGATGGTGAAGGGCTCCTGGATGACTTCCGGCGCGATGCCGATGGCCGGTGGCACACTCCAGGTGCGGAACTTTTCCATGACGCCCTTGCGCCACTCGATTTCCGGCGGCCAGGTGGTGGTGCCGCGCGGCGTGACGCCGGTGGCCCAAGCGGTGACGACGTCCCACAAGGCCGACTTGATTTCGTCGCGGCGCAGATACCAGATGTCCTCGATGTCCTTGATCATGCCGTGATCCTTCATGATCGCCGCAACTTCGCGGATCTTGTTCCAGAACACCGAGTGGAACCAGTGCTCGACGTAGAACAGGTGGTTCTCGACGTAGGGGAACACGGTCTTGGCGCAACCGAGCAACTCGTCGAACTGTTTCAGATCGGCTTCATTGGTGATGAGGGCGCGGTACTCGGCGGTGATGCGATCGCGTTCGGCGCGCACCTGTTCCGTCGGGCGATCGATGGTGGCGCCGATCTTGAGCCGGCCGATGTAGGTCTGGATGCCGGACAGAGGAACGTCGAGGTTGTCGTTCCAGCTGCGGTCGGTGTGGAACCAGCCGGTGCCGTCGGAGATGTTGAACCACGGGTAACGCGCCTTCTCGAAGGCCGCCAGCCATTCCGCGCCCTTGGGCAGTTTGCCGACGTTGGCCTTGACGGTGGCCCAGTCGCGGTTTGCCGTGACGGCCCCGTCGACGCCGAGCGCAATCGCGCTCTTCGCCAGTTCCTTGAGCTCGTCATCGGGGCGGTACATGATGACGTCGATGCCCGAGATCATCTGCGTGATGCGTTGCAGCGGGATGCTGGGGAACAGCTTCTGGCAGAAGTCCATGAAGAAGACATAGGCCGCATAGCCGAGATTGAGGAACTCGAAGTGATACTGCCAGCACTTGATGCCGAGATTGATCAGGTCGTCGTAGTTCTTGATCAGGTGGTAGCCCTTGGATTCGCCGAGGGCGTCCATCACCACCGAGATGTCCTCCAGGTCCGGCAGGGGTGAAATCTGCAAGTCTTCGAGTTCCTTGATGGTGGCCTCCATCTTGAGCTTCCACTTGGCCTCCAGCATGTCCCAGTTCTTGTAATAGAAGCCGGCGCGCTCCATGAAGTTCGGCACGCGGCTGCCGATTTCCGCGCCGTCCTTGACCGGCACCGGCGAGATATAGACATAACCGTTGATGATGCGGTGGTCGACGCCGCGCACCGGCGGCACCTGGAAAATGCGGTTGTTGAATTGCGAGAGAGCGAGGAACCAGGCCTCATCCCAGATGGTGTCGAAGGGATACAGCGGCTCCGGATAGTGCAGTCCGTCGTAGAACCAGAACGTCTCTTTTTCGTACTGGTTGCGCACCGGGTCGTCGGTGACGAACTGGTACTGGTACGGGTACATCCTCTCCCAGCCTTCGGTACCCGGAATCGTCTTGGCCTTTACGTCGTGCGGAACTGGAAACTTCATTGAGTGTCTCCTTCTGTAATTATTTTGGAAATCGGAAAACCGGGCCCGGTTACGCGCCCGGAGCGAGGGAGATAACGCAAGGTCCGGGCCACCGGGTATTTGCGCAGTGCACTATCCGCAGCGGTCGATTCGATTGGTACCACTGAAAATATGGGTATCGGCGCTTCATGCGAGCGCAACAAAAATGACAAAGGGAAGCTCCGGGCTGCCCCTGGTCGACGCAAGGCACGGAAGTCGACCGTTGTTCATTTGGTAAATTATCCGCATGGCGTTGTCGCCATTTGCTCTTTCGGTCACTTGCCGAATCCGCGCCGCGAGGGGCGGCAACCGGACTGTTGCGACGTGGATACAACAGGTTTTCCGATCTGCGCTTACAATGAATAATTGAGGAGAGACAGAGTGAGAGTGCGGCAATGACCAAGCTCCGCAGCGTCGGACGCATCACCAACGAGGATCTGCGCGCGCGCGTGCATTTTTGTGCCGAAACCGGGCAGATATGGTTGCACGAGCACCGCATGCTGCTGGTGCATGCCGAGGCGCAGGGAACCCTGCGCAAGGAATTGATCGACACGCTGGGCATGGACCGCGCACAGGGAATCCTGACGCGCATGGGCTATGCCTCCGGCGTGCGCGATGCCGAACTGGCGCGCACCCGCGCCGAGGACTCGAGCGATCTCGAAGCCTTCATGACCGGCCCGCAACTGCATACGCTGGAGGGCATCGTGCGGGTGACGCCGGTCAAGCTGGAACTGAACCGCCACACCGGAAAGTTCTACGCCGAGTTTCTCTGGGAGCATTCCTGGGAAGGTCAATCGCATCGCCGCCACTACGGCATTCACAACGAGCCGGTGTGCTGGACCCAGATCGGCTACGCCTGCGGCTATACCTCGGCCTTCATGGGCCGCACGATCCTGTACAAGGAGGTCGAATGTACCGGCATGGGGCACAACAACTGCCGCATCGTCGGCAAGCCGGCCGAGGAATGGGAGGATGCCGCCGAGCAGATGCGCTTCTTCAACAGCGAATCGATTGCCGATCAGCTCATCGACCTGCAAACCCAGGTGGTGCAGCTGCGCTCTTCGATCGGCGACCGCGACCAGATGCCGCAGGATGTCACCGGGATTTCGCCCGGCTTTCGCGCCGCCTACGAACTGCTTAAGCAGGCCGCCGGCAGCCACATCACTGTCCTGCTGCAGGGTGAGACAGGCGTCGGCAAGGAGGTTTTTGCGCGCAGCCTGCACGAAATGGGGCCGCGCTGCAGCAAGCCCTTCATCGCCGTCAACTGCGCCGCGATTCCGCAGGAGCTGGTCGAATCCGAACTCTTCGGCGTCGAAAAGGGCGCCTATACCGGCGCCCTCGTCTCGCGCCCGGGACGCTTCGAACGCGCCGACGGCGGCACCCTGTTTCTCGACGAGATCGGCGACCTGCCCGCCTCGGCGCAGGCCAAACTGTTGCGCGTGCTGCAGGACGGCGAGATCGAGCGTCTCGGCGACCAGAAAACGCGCAAGGTGAATGTGCGGCTGGTGGCCGCGAGCAACGTCAGCCTGCAGCAACTGGTCAAGGAAGGATGTTTCCGCTCCGACCTGTATTACCGGCTGAATGCCTACCAGGTCGTCATCCCGCCGTTGCGCGAGCGCAAGCAGGACATTCCGCTGCTGGCAAAACATTTTCTGGCCAAGCATGCCGCGATCCACGGCAAGAAGCTGCGGGGCTTCACCGACAAGGCCAAGCGTGCGCTGCTTTCCTATCCGTGGCCGGGAAACATTCGCGAACTGCAAAATGCCGTCGAGCGCGGCGTGATCCTCGCCCCCAGCGGCACCCGCATCGAGGTCAGCCACCTGTTCGTGTCATGCACCGACATGCAGCCACCGGAATTTGGCCTCGGCCCCAGCGGCAGCCTCGACATCAATTGTTGGGAGACCGGCAAGGATCTGCGCGAGGCGGTATTCAACGGTTCGCTGACGCTCGATCAGGTCGAAGCGATGCTGCTCGAAACCGCTGTCGACAAGGCTCGCGGCAACCTGTCCTCGGCGGCGCGCATGCTCGGCCTGACCCGGCCGCAGATTGCCTATCGCCTGAAGCGCCTGCACGAAGGCAAGGACGACGAGGACGCGGCCGTTCCAGCACCACCGGACAAGCCGGCCGCCTTGATCTGATGCCGGTGACATTGCCGCGGCCGGTGGCGGACTATCTCGCCGCGCACCATGTCATGACGCTTGCCACTCAAGGCGCGGAAGGGCCCTGGGCGGCGGCCGTGTTCTACGCCGCCGACGGCTGCTCGCTGATTTTTCTCTCGTCGCCGAACACGCGGCATTGCCACAATCTGGCGCTGGATGCCCGTTGCGCGGCGACGATCCAGGAAGACTACAGCGACTGGGCCGAGATCAAGGGCATACAACTGGAAGGGCGGGTCATCGAACTCACGGGCGACGAAGAGCGCCGCGCCCAGACGCTGTATGGCGAAAAATTTCCCATCGCCAGCCCACTGGGAAACGTACCGCCGGCCATCGTCAAGGCGCTGGCAAAGGTACGCTGGTTCAGGCTGGTGCCCGAGCGTTTCCATTTCATCGACAACAGCAAGGGCTTCGGCCACCGCGACGAAATCGACCTCAAGGGCGGTTGATCAGCGGCTGCGCAAGGTTTCGCCGTGTCACCAGCGCCGACTTTGCAGGCGCCTGAATTTTTCGCGGTGGCGCCCGCGACACCATCTCGTGCAAAGTGCCGCCCCAACTTTCCAAATCACCGGCGTGGCTGGCGCGCGTATTGAATCCGAACCTGTCATTTCTGATGGGGTATCCACTTAGCTCCACTAAGCGGTTTTCCTTGTTTTTTTGCTCTTGATGTCGCCGTAGGTGATCGTTGAG
>Ga0209211_10003436_pt1 | contig 25762 bp, 22 predicted proteins | sample RifGroA2_FD_183992 | JGI IMG/M metagenome (GOLD analysis project Ga0209211, IMG submission 183992) | Groundwater microbial communities from Rifle, Colorado, USA - Groundwater A2 (SPAdes) (version 2) | ecosystem: Environmental > Aquatic > Deep subsurface > Groundwater | place: Rifle, Colorado...
CTCGTTTCCGTTTTATCTCCGCCACAAATATAAAAAAAATGTAAATGGTATTTAGGATTTAAAAAAATGTGTAAATTTGTAGTAGGATTATTAACCAAAAAGTGTAAACTTTTTTTAGGACGAGACATTATGAATCAGACACTGACTTTATAGACAGACACTATTTAGTGTCTGTCCATAATGGCAACATTTTTAATTTATAGGGTATATTTAAGTATTGGGTATAAGGTATAAGTAATGACGGCTAAATCCTTATACCATATACCTTTATACCTTATTCTCATAAGTTCTAAATTATAAATATGATATAAATTTACAAATTTTTTCGACTTTATAGACAAGCACTATTTATACTGCAAACGGGATAAAACCATACATTTTCTTTATCAATGCTATATCTTTTCTTTATTCATTATTAATGCTTCGCCAATCTGTATTATTTCTTCTTTATCGTTCAATACTGTTGTTTTGATTTTTGCTCTATGCTTTTCCCTCATTACTTCAAGTACCTCAAATTTTGCCGTGTAAATCTCATCTGTAAACATAGGGTTATAAAATTTAATGGTCTGGCTAAGATAAATTGTTCCTTCACCGGGAAAAATTGTTCCAAGTACCTTCGAAAATATACTTGCTCCCAAATAACCATGAATGATTAACCTTCCAAAAATGCTTTTTTTTGCATATTCAGGATTTATGTGAATAGGATTTGTATCTCCGCATAGTTTTGCAAAATTATCAACATCTGTTTGTGTAAATGAATAGCTTATACTGTACTCTTGACCAACTTCAATCATTATTTTTAGAATTTACGGGACATCTAAAAATTGCTTTTTCTTTGTTGGACTTCAATTTTAAAATTACTCACAATTTTAATTATTTTTTTATAGGTGTTCGTGAGATCGCTTCGCTAAGTTCTCATTTACAACTGTAAACTCCGGTTTTAAAATCTTGTCCGCCTCGAAAAATCTAATTTTTAGAACCCCTATTAATTAAAAAAAAATACCAATATAATAATTGGTATTTTTTGAAATTTTATAAAAAGCATTTTTTGTTTTTACGAATTAAATTTTAATCAAAATTTATTATTCTTTCCACCAGTTTGTTGGCCAGTACCCTTCTAAAGTTTCTCTTGAAAGTTTTGAAAAAGAATCAACCTGTTTTGTAACAAAATCATTATAAGTCTTACTCAAATCACTAACCATACTGAATTGCTTTTTATAAAAGTCGAAAACTTTAGTTACATTTTCTGTAACAAATTCGTTTGCTTCAATAATGTTTTTTTTATACATTTCAAAAGCAGAAGTTAAATCAATACTTTTCTGATTTTTAATAAACTCTGTCATTTGATTAAGTATAGTTTTATTTGCTGTTTCAACATTTTTCTGATACTCATCAATATACTTTGTATAATCAAAATTTACTTGAGAATTTGTAAATTTCTCACTGGTTTCTTTAGCTAAAGAAATCTGGTTTTTAATAGCACCATTCAAAGTATTTATATTGGTTTTAGTAAGTTCATTTACTTTTTCAATATTTACTTTTAATGTGTCAAATAGTTTAACAAACTCTTTGTGGTCAGGATTTGGCTTTTGAGCTTCTTTCTTAACGGTTTCAACTATTTTTTTGTTAACATCAACAATAATTTCCGATTGTTCATTGTACGTTTTCGACAATGAGTCTAAAGTTTGTTGAGTAATCTCAGATGATTTTTTAAAATTATCTTCGACAATTTCCTGAAAATTAACAAAACCTGGTTTTGTTGTTGTTTTTGTTTTTTCCATTGTAAGTGCAGTTTTTAAATTATTAATAAATTAAATTAAGAATGCAAATTTACAACTTTTTTAGTCGGGGAAAAAATAAATATTAAATGATTTACAATAAAAAATATTAAATCGTTAATATACAGCAAATTAATATTTTAATGTTTCACAACATTTATTTTGCATGTTGCAGATAATAAGAAAAATAATAAAACAAAACCGACCAAATAGTGCCTGTCCATAATTTTTATATTTTGATTTTTACTGGTTTATTATTCTAATGCTAAAGGGTGTAAACCATTGAAAATCAAAACTCTCTTCAAGACAATATTATTATGTTAAGATTATATTAATAATTAATGGTTAATAATTAAATTAAGTTCTGTTTTTTTTTCTGCAATTATTATATAATTTTGCTGTGAAAAAAATAAGCTTTTGCTTATTATTTCAATAAAATTCAAGGTTTTAATATAAATAAAAAAATAAATTATTATGGATTATGTAGAAAAATTTGAAAATGTAAGTGTTCTTGGAGCTGCCGGAAAAATGGGCAGTGGTATTCTTATGCTTACGGCTTTTGAAATGGCTGATTTAAGTCTAAAGCCCGAGAACAAAGGAAAAACATTTACTTTACATGCAATTGATGTTTCGCAGGAAGCATTGAGTGGTTTGTTAAAAAACATTAAAAGTCAGGTCTTAAAAAATGCCGAAAAAAACATAGTTCAATTAAGGAAAGTTTATGCCAACAGAGCCGATTTAATTGAAAATATTGATGTTATTAACCAGTATATTGGCGATGTGTTGAAACTAATTGTACCGCACACTCATATTGAGGCAAGTTATAAATCAACATTAATTTTTGAGGCAATAAAAGAAGACCCTGATTTAAAAGTTAAAGTATTTAAAAAAATTAATGAAATTAATACTTTAAAACCGTGGTTTTTTACTAACACTTCATCAATTCCAATAAGTTATATTGATAAAGAAGCTAAACTCGAAGGCAGAATTTTAGGTGTGCATTTTTATAACCCACCTGCCGTTCAGAAATTAGTAGAAGTTATTAAATCGGAAAATACTAAACCTGAACTTCATGAATTTGCAAGCATGCTAATAAAAAATTTAAGAAAAATTGAAGTTCCATCTTACGATAAAGCCGGATTTATTGGCAATGGACATTTTATGCGAGATGCCCTATATGGAATGGAACAAGCTACAAAATTATCAACCGAAATGCCTTTTGTTGAAGCTATTTATGATATTAATAAAATAACACAAGATTATTTAATTCGCCCGATGGGTATTTTTCAACTTATTGATTATGTTGGAATAGATGTTTGTCAGTATATTATGAAAGTAATGAAACCTTATGTAAAAGATGAAAATATTCATAGCCCGCTACTCGATAAATTTATTGAACTTGGTGTTAAAGGTGGTCAAAATGCGGATGGTTCGCAAAAAGACGGTTTCTTAAAATATGAGAAAGGAAAACCTGTTGCAATATACGACCCTGCTCAAAAACAATATGTAGCCATTTCAGATATTTCTGCAAAGTGCGAACAAAAATTAGGTGCAATGCCTGCAACAGTTAAGCCATGGAAAGTTGTTGTTGGAAATCCGGCAAAAGATGAAATACTTAAAAAATATTTTGCAGAGTTAAAAACGATGGACACAATTGGAGCTAACCTTGCAAAAAATTATGCAAAACGCTCAAAAGAAATTGGTGTTAAATTAGTTAGTAATAAAGTTGCTTATTGCGATAAAGATGTAAACACAGTGTTGCTTACAGGATTTTTTCATGCTTATGGTCCAATTAACGATTATTTAAATTAATAAGGAGGAAATTAAAATGAAACTTAGAAGAAAAATATACATGGTTGGTGGTTATAATACAATTTCAATGGGAACCGGGCGTAAAGAGTTTAACCCAAAAATTGAACGTCCCGGACTCGAATACTACATTAAAGAAGCCGGACAGGGAACATTGAAACAGATTGGCGGCGCAAAAAATGTTGACGAAGGAGTTATTGCTAATTTTATGGCTGCTCGATTCAATTATCAGGGTAACCTTGCTGGATTTATGCCTTATATTGATGAAGGATTAACCTATAAACCTTGTTCAAGAGTTGAAGGTGCCTGTGGTTCAGGGGCATTAGGTTTAATGTCTGGTATTCGTTCTGTTCTTGCCGAAACTGCTGATGTAGTTCTTGTTATTGGCACAGAAGTTCAAAATACTGTAAAAGCAGTTTATTGTGCAGATATTCTTGCAGGTGCAGGCTGGTTTAAAGAACGTAAAGAAGGTCATGCTTATTTTTTTCCCGGAAAATTCAGTGACAGGGCAGGGCATTATTACGAAAAATTTGGCAAAGAGAAAACTCGCAAAGCTATGGCAAAATGGTATGTCAATGCAATTGAAAATGCACGCCTTTGTCCTACGGCTCAAGAATATAGCAATACTACAAAAGATTTAATGGCAGTTGGAATGATGGAACCTAGCCCTCGTTCATTTGTTGATAATCTTAATGTTTTCGATTGCTCAAAAGTATCCGATGGTGCTTCAGCAATTGCAATTGTTTCCGAAGAAGGTTTAAAACGCTGTGGAATAGATAAAAAAGATGCTATTGAAGTCATAGGTTTTGGACAAGCCGAAAATGATATTACAAAACCACCAAAGGAACTTACAAAATTAGATACAACTACAGCAGCAGTTAAAAAAGCTTTTGAAATGGCTAATATTACTAAAGAACAAATTGCAACGGTTGAGTGTCACGATTGCTTTACTATTACCGGAATTTTAGCTGTTGAGGCAATTGGTTTTGCCGAACATGGAAAAGGACCAGATTTTGTTTTAGAAGGAAATACCTCGCGTACAGGTAAAGTTCCTTTTAATACAACAGGCGGCTTAGTTGGCTGGGGGCATCCAACAGGTGCTACCGGAGTTCATCAGGCAGTTACAATTTTAGAACAACTTACAGGAAAAGCCGGCGAAGCACAAATTAATATTCCTGCCGACCGTCCTTATGGCTTAACAATAAATATGGGCGGCGACGATAAAACACTTGTGTCTATTGTTTATAAAAGAGGCTAGTAATTCTTTCCATTAGGCATTGTCAAGAGACATCTGAAGGAATGAACGACGAGGTAATCCAATATTTGTGATGATAACCTTAATATAAACTCAAATTAATATAAATCCCAAGATAAGTTTCTTGGGATTTATTTTTACATTTTAAAATATTGTATAAATGGTTGGGTAACTAATCAGTGCTAAAGTTAATATAATTTTTCGTTTAACTTGTACCATATTTCTCGCAAATATATTGTCACGCAAAGACGCAATGCTCGCAAAGTTTTAAGCTCGCAGAGTTAAAAAAATCATTAATGATTTTTTTCATTGCGTGCTAAAACAAGTCAAATCCGAAAGAAACAATTATTCGCAGTCCCGATGCTTCGAAAGCGAGCTATTACGTAATTTAACGTCATGGCAGGCTGTCATCTTGAGCTTGTCGAAAAAATGCCATCTCATAAAAATTTCTACTTTTTTGTTGATTTTGACATTGCTAAACCCTTTGTCATCCATTTATTTTTTCTATTTTCATTGCGTTCTCTGCGACTTTGCGTGACAATTTTATGCATACTGAATAGTTACAAACAAATAATTTTAATTTTTTTTAATCATTTGTAACAATTGATGTCAGAATAGTTACGGTTATTTACTTGTAAACAATGTTAACGGGACTTCTAAAAATTGCTTTTTCTTTGTTGGACTTCAATTTTAAAATTACTCACATATTAATTGTTTTTTAAAAGTGTTCGTGAGATCGCTTCGCTAAGTTCTCGTTTACAACAGTAAACTCCGGTTTTAAAATCTCGTCCGCCTCGAAAAATCTAATTTTTAGAACCCCTCTTAAATAAAACCCCTGACAACAAAACGACAAAAATGAAAGAAATAAAATTCCAATTCTTCACATTTTATTAAATTTTTATACAAATATTTCATTAAAATATTTTATCTTTGTAAAAACAATTTAAAAACAGAAGACCATGAAAAAATTATTGTTCTCAACAGCATTGCTGTTATCATTTTGTTATTTGCCAGCTCAAACAAATAATTCACAAAAAGATGAGCAAAATACAACAAAGGATATTTTGTTTTTGAAAAAATCCAATGCGTTACTAAAAACCCAATTGAACGAACAAAAACAAACATTATTAAAACAAACCCAAAAAACCGACAGTATTATTTCAATACTTCAAACAGCAACTAATGAAATTAAAAAAGGAGCTGATAATCAAAATTCCGTTACCCAGTCTATTGGCAATTTAAATGAGCTAACTACAAACATTAGTCAGGCTTTCATCAAAAGAAGGCTTTATGCAATTATTGCTTTCATTGGTTCTGTCATTATTGTTATGCTCTATTTGTTTTATCTGAAAAATAAATCAGTTGCCATTAACAAAAACATTAAACAAAATGAGGAAAATTTAAACAATAAAATATCTCAAATGAATGAACATCTGAATAAGGAAATTGGTGAGATAAAAGCAATAGTTGAAAAACAGACAAAAGAAATTAACCTGGCAATTGAAAAACAAAATACTGAGAACAAAGAAATGTTAACAAAGCAACTAACTGATACTAACGATAGTATAAATAAACTGAACAATGAAATCAATAAAACTGTTGAAAGCCAGATACTATCAGTTAAAGGAATATTTAATGAACAACTTTCGCAATCTGCTAATGAATTTAGCGAAAAAATTACTGATGTCAATAAAACTGTTGAAAACCAGATACTATCGGCTAAAGGAATATTTAATGAACAACTTTCCAAATCCGCTAATGAATTCAGCAAAAAAATAATTGATGTCAATAAAACTGTTGAAAGCCAGATACTATCGGTTAAAGGAATATTTAGTGAACAACTTTCGCAATCTGCTAATGAATTTAGCGAAAAAATTACTGATGTCAATAAAACTATTGAAAAGAAAATTGCTGTAATCAAAAATGATTTTAGTACAAATATTAATGAAATAAATGAAAAATTAAAGAATACAAATCTAAACAAGTCCTGATAAATTTTAAAAATGCCCAACCACACAAAAAAAAGAAAGAAAATACAATGAATGAAAAAACGGCATCTTTCAAGTCCGATAGCTATCGGATTGCAGAAAAGTTTATACTGAGCACAGCCGAAATATAGTTTACAATTTTTTACGAATGGGAGACTTTAATAAATTGTTAAATCCGATAGCTATCGGATGCTATATTGTTAAATATTCTTTGCGAACTTTGCGTGACATAATATTCGCAAGAAATAATGTGCGGCTGTGTAGTTACGGAAATTTGATATTTATTTTGTGCGTTGGCATTATTCATTATCAAAATTGAAAAGTGATAATTGTTTGTGAGTAGAAGTTTTTTCTTGTTTGTTAGGGTCTTCTTCAGTAGTTTGCGATTCTGGTTCAACTGTTGATGTTATTTCATTTTTCTTTTCTGTTTTTGGTTTTCGTTTTCTTTTAGGTTTTTCATCTTCCTCCTCATCTCCTCTTTCCATTTTTTTATACCGGGCTTCTATCACAAGCATTTTAAAAAGATAAAGAGCATCCAGTTCTACAAATTTTTCCTGCTCAAGCGCCATCGGCATCTGCAGATTGATGATATTTAGTTTCCGTTCAAGCTGTTTGTCTGTCAGCGTAAGCAAATATTCAAACCATTCATCCTCCTTTTCAAACATTTGTTTGATTTTAGGATGATTCACCTGCATGTCCTTATGAATAAGTTCTTTTAGAAAGCCCATAATTATCAAATGTTATTTTCTATAAGTTCAATTTCCTTTTTACTGATTCCGTAAAGTTCGTAAATAATTTCGTTCAATTTATTCTCTGCCGAAGAAATTCTATTCACAATACTTTGTTTATCGTTGGGCAATTTTGCCTTTCTTAAGTCTTTGTTTAATTGAAGCAAGTTGTCAACCTGGCGAATGATGGAGTCATGTTTGGATTTTTTGTTTGGATTGTTAATTTCCTTTATCGGGATGGATAGAATTGCTTCCTTCTTTATTTTCGGATAAGTTTCCTTTTCGTCCGAATGATTCTTTTTCCAAAAATACTTTATTGTGTTTGAACAAATTAAACCTAAAAGAAATTTCAGATTGGCTGAATTCTTTTGTTTCAAATGAACATTGTAGATAGTATTGAGAGTATAAATATTTGCTGAAACATAAGTAGCAATAGGAACTTTCCCGATTTGCCTTATACAGATTCTTTCCTGCTTATAAACTTTTGGATTACCACCGCTTTTTATTGCGGCAGGAATAAAGTTTACATACTCAGTTGAAGGATTCAGATTAAAGTATCCAATATTTCCTCCGTCAATTACAGGAACATAGTTTTTAGTTTTCTTTTTGTCTGAAACATAAACAGTCCTGTCAAAAGTTTGAATACCGAAATATGCGTCACAGAAGTTTCCAAGAGTTTTACTTTTACTGGTAATTTTCTTGAGTAAATCTTTGTCATCATCTGAAATCATCAAATTGAAATCATTCTTCGTATTACTTGAAAAAGAGGATTGGTTTATTTTGGTTTTTAGTTTTGGTTTAAACTCTTCGGAAGCTTGTTTCACAATTAGTTTATTGTTTTTATTGGCTGAGTTTTTTTCAAGGATAAAAATACAAGTGTCAACACTTGCACTCTTAAAAACATTGTAACTAAAAATAAGTATTTCGTTGATTTTTGTTTTCTGTAAAAATAATTTTCTCAATGGTTCTGCATGAATGTTTTTTAAAAAAGTGTTTGGAGAAATGTAACCAATATATCCTTTGTACTTTGTTAAATTTATTGCTCGTTCTATAAATAGTTGGTATGTGTCAATCTTGTATTTTGCAGTCGAATATTTTTGCAGTGCGTAATCAAATATTTCTCTTCTTTCAAGATTCTGTAACATCACATAAGGCGGATTTCCAATCACTGCATCAAAACCACCTTGCTTAAATACAAGTGGAAACCCTGCTTTCCAGTCAAAAGCATTTATTTTTTTCTTTTCGTTTTTGTCAAAATTTAATTGCTCATCATAAAAGTCAGGGCTAATGAGTGAGTTGCCGCATCGAATATTACAATCAAGGTCGGGTAATACTCCTTTCTTATCAAGACGTAACTGATATCCGACAGATGTTTCCGTTTCACCTTCCATTGCTTTAAGCAACAAACTAAGTTTGGTTACTTCCACTGCGTTTGGGTCAATGTCAACTCCGAAAAGATTGTTCTGAAGAATTCTTTTTTTCTCTGTTACTGTAAGCCGTCCTTCGGGTGTAATCAAATAATTTTTCTCCCTTTTTTTATGAAAGTTCTTTTTCCAGTAGTAGTCGGTATGGTAACGCAACAAATGGATGAAAGCACCCAATAAAAATGAACCGCTGCCGCAGGCAGGGTCAACAATTTTTATTTTACTGATCTGTTCGGGGGTTTTTCCGTTAATCAGTTTTCCAACGGTGTGTTCAACAATATAATTTACGATATATTGAGGCGTATAAAAAACACCGCCTGCTTTTTGCACTTCGGGTTTTTTGGCAATATCAATCTTTACAATGTGCCCTGGTGTTACCCTAATAACTTTGCCGAGAAATTCTTCATACGCATTGCCAAGAATTTCAACTGGCATTACTCCAAATTCATATTCACTTTTCGGGTAGTATAGTTCTTCAATAATAGTTCTGATGATTTTGTTTTCAACTTTAATTTTAAGTGAAATGTCGTCCTTCTCAAAATCAAAAAGTCCTGAATTGTATTTAATGTCTGCGTCTTTAAAAAGTTCATAAAGATTTTTGTAGTAATCTCCTTTTTTAGTTACGGCTAATAAAGTTTCAAACTTTTCAATATTTCTGTCTTCGCAAAAGCGAAGAAATATTATTCTGTCAATGATTTGCTGAACAGCAAAATTTATTTCGTCATTAATAAGTTTTAGATTGTTGTGGGAGATGCTTGTTGCTAAATATTTTCTCCATTCGTCAAGTGTAGCGACAAAATCCTTGTCAAGGGGAACTGTTCCCTTTTTCTTTGTTTCTGACTTGATGTATTTGTCGTGATAGCCCTGTTCGATACCTTCTTTTGAAAATAATTCCCAGAGTAAATCAAATTTTTCGGAGTATTGATGATAGGTGAAGTACTCTAATCTGCCCACTCTTGGACTGTCCGATTCTTTTGCTTTTGTTGTGCAATCATAAATAGCAAACTCTTCAAAGTTTGTAACAACTGAAACAGGAAGCGCTCCACTGTTTCCATATCTACGGATTTGTAATGCCGGGTTTTTGTCGGTATGGATTATTGTTGAGGGAGTTTTTGCTTCTGCAAAAAATTTAGCATTGTTCTTGGCAGGAAAACCAAAAGCGTAATCAGGTCGCTTAGTCGTATCTTTATTTTTCAACTTGAATTGAAATATTGTATCGCAATACCATTCAGATTTATTTAGTTTGTTCTCAACATCCCAACCTAACGCATTGAAAAATCTATTCAGGATACGAATACAAAACTGATATTCATCATATCCCTTTTGTTTATACTCGTTGCGATGCAACTCATAATCATTAACGAGTTTTTCAATTTCCTTTTTTGCAGCTTCTTTAGTCATATAGAAAAATAGGGGTTATGCTTTTACTTTTTTGGCAGTTTTATTTTTTGCGAATTAACAAGTTGTTAGATAGCTGAATAAAAACATTAATATCTCCCTTTTTTGCATTTACTTGCGAAATGTTATTTACAGCTTGTGAATGGTAAAAATGTAATTTTTCTTTTAAAACTTGAGGAATATTTAAATCATTATAAATATCAGTAACTTCTTTTATCTTTTCTTGAGATTCTATATGCTTGTTGTATAATAAATTAAGCAGTTTGTATTTATTTTCATCTTTTGCATTTTCAATTGCTGAAATAAGCAAATATGTCTTTTTGTTAGATACAATATCGCCACCAATTTTTTTTCCAAATGTTTTTACATCGCCATATACATCAAGGTAATCGTCTTGTAACTGAAAAGCAATTCCTAAATTAATTCCATAATAATATAACAAATCGGCATCTTTTAATGTTGCTCCGCCAATAATAGCTCCAATTTTTAGTGAAGCTGCAAGTAAAACAGCCGTTTTTAAAGTAATCATTTTAATGTATTCGTCGGTAGTAACATCAATTTTTGTTTCAAAATTCATGTCGTATTGCTGACCTTCGCATACTTGCAAAGCTGCTTTGTTAAATACTTCAATTACTTTAGCGAGAATTTCAGGTTTTAATTCGAAAAATAAATCGTAAGCTTTTATGAGCATTGCATCGCCTGAAAGTATTGCAACATTTTCGTTCCATTTTTTATGAACCGTTGGTTTGTTGCGTCTTAAATCGGCTTTATCCATAATATCATCGTGCAAAAGAGTAAAATTGTGAAACATTTCAACTCCAATGGCAGGTTTAATAGCATTTCGAATATCATTATTAAACAAATTGCACGATAAAAGTGCAAGACATGACCTTAATCTTTTTCCATTTCCAGATAACACATAACTTATAGGTTGGTATAATTCAACTGGTTCGCTCTTAAAATCTAACTTCGCAATTTCATTGTTAACAATATTTTGAATTTCTTCAAATTTAAGCATAAGTTTTACAAATTGTTAAGTTCAAAAAGTCCTTGTTCTAATATTTTCTTTAAACCGTCTTTTAATGGTAAAAGTGGAGCGTCTGTTAACGCTTTCATTTTAGTAGTATCGGGATGCCTGCCTCTCATATCGCCTTCTTTTAATGGTGGCATAAACATGATTTTTGATGAAGATCCTGTAATTTTAATTATAGTTTTAGCCAAATCGAGAATTGTTATTTCATTTTCGCCTCCAATATTTACAACATCATTTACATATAAGTTTTTATTAAAAGCATTAATTGTTGCCTTAACATTGTCATCAACATAACAAAATGTTCGAGTTTGTAACCCATCGCCATAAATTGGTATATCTTCATTTTTTAAAGCATGAATAAGAAATTTACTTATTACAAAGTTTTTGCTTTGCTTTGTTCCATATGTATTAAAAAAACGAAATATTGTAAAATCCAAATCAAATTCTTGTTTATAAGAACGTAAATATGCTTCGCCAATATTTTTTACAATTGCATAAGGCAAGCGGGAATTCAATGGCGTGGTAAGCTCATTTTGAGGGTATTCTACTGGCTCGCCATAAATTTCGGAAGACGAACTAAAAAAAACTCTTTTTACTCCAATATTTTTACTTAATTCGAGTATGTTTTTAAATCCATTAACATCGTTCAAGACTTTTATCGGATTTTCTAAAGTGTTTTGTACTCCAACAACTGCTGCATAATGAAAAACATAATCGAATCTCCACGACATCATTATTTCTGATATTTCTTTTCGATTATTTACATCAGCTTTTATAAACTTTAAATTATTTGATGGGGTTGGTAATTTTTTAACATTGCCAGTACTTAAATCATCAACTATTACAACAAAATTATTGACATTACTTATTAAAAACTCAGTTAACGTACTGCCAATAAATCCTGCACCTCCTGTTATTAAAATATTTGTCATCTAAATCAATTAATGAAGTTAAATGTGAAATTTTCTTTTGCAAAATTACTAATAAATTGAACTTTTGCAATTTTACGTTGATTTCAAATTATTGAAAATCTGTATTAAAAATAATTTCGTAGTTTTGCATCTTAAAAACATTAATTATGACATTTGAAGAAATAGAACGGCATTTAAAATTATACAATTATCAAGGTAAAAAACTTTTTGCTACCTCATCGTTTCAAACTCAAAGCGTTGCAATGCTTCATATTATTAGCAAAATTGATAAAACTATACCTATATACTTTTTAAATACAGGTTATTTGTTTCCCGAAACCACTCAATATAAAGACTTATTACAAAAGCAATTCGGTTTAAATATTATTGATTTAAAACCCACTGTTCCAAAAATATTGCAAAAAGATAATCAAGGCAACTTACTGTTTACAAGCGACCCCGATTATTGCTGTTATTTAAATAAAGTTCAACCATTAGATTCAGTATTAGCAGATCATGACGTATGGATTAATGGAGTTCGTGCCGACCAAAGCAAAGTCCGTTCCGAACTTTTTGTCGAAGATTTTGCACCACATAATGTTATTCGATTTCATCCATTGTTAGACTGGACGAAACAAATGGTTTGGGCATACATTAAAGAAAACAATTTACCTCATCATCCACTTGAAGATAAGGGATTTGTAAGTATTGGTTGTGAGCCCTGCACAAGAAAAATAACAATATCTGACGATGAAAGAGTTGGTCGTTGGTACGGAATGAATAAAACAGAATGTGGTTTAAATACTGATTTGGTTGTAAAAAAGTAAAATATCATTACAAAGAACAATGATAACAATGAAACAGTAAACAGTGAACATAGAACAATATTAACAATGGTCACACAATAGTCAAACAATGGTCACACTATTGTTTTCTAACAGCATTGCAAAGTCTGACAATCGTATGACTATGTACGACAACTGTATGACATTGAACTTTTTTGAACAATGAACAATTAAAAACAGAAATAGGTAGAAATAAATAGAAATTAATTGTAAAACCATAAAAACAGTAAAAATGTCTGAACTAAGATTTATAAGATTAAAGGATAATAGGATTAAAAAATCCTACAATCATCAAATCCTAAAAATCATAGTCAAGACAATAAACATAGAACAATGAACATAAAAAAATAGTTTGAAGTTTCAAGTTTAAAGTTCCGAAGCTTCGTAACAGGTTTTCAAAACCATAAACTAAAAACCATAAACTTTTTTGAACAATAATAAATATTCAATTATAAATTGTAAAATGAACAGTAAACAATGAACAGTAAACAATGAACAGTGAACAATGAACTTTTTTGAACAATGAACAATAAACAATAAACATTTTTTTAAATGAGAGTATTAATTACAGGTGGTGCAGGATATATAGGAACTGAGTTAACTCGATTGTTAGACCAGAATCCAAATGTTAGTGAAATAATTATTTTCGATAATCTAAGCCGAAATAACTACAATATTTTTCTTCATTCCGGAATTAAAAGAGGAAAAGTTCGTTTTATTAAAGGCGAAATACTTGATTCGCGTGTGTTAAAACAAATCGTACAAAATGTTGATGTTGTTTATCATCTTGCAGCAAGAGTTTCAACACCGTTATCAAACGAAAGCTCACATTTATTCGAGCAGGTTAACCATTGGGGTACTGCCGAATTAGTATATGCCACCGAAGAAAGTAATGTAAAACGTTTTATTTATTTAAGCAGTGCTTCCATTTATGGAGCAAATAACAATGAAATTAATATAGACACTATTCCCGACCCAAAAAGTTTTTATGGAATATCGAAATACCGTGGCGAAAAACATGTTGAACGCCTTATTAATAAAATGAATACATATATTGTTAGAAGTAGCAACGTTTATGGTTATGGAATTAGTATGAGGTTCGATGCTGTGATAAATCGCTTTATGTTTGATGCAAGTTTTATTGGTAAAATTAGTGTTTATGGAAATGGTTCGCAGCGACGTTCGTTTGTGCATATCGAAAAAGCAGCAAATATTTTAGCAAATTTAGTTAATAGTAATTTAAAATCAGGCACTTACAATTTAGTAGATAAGGTAATGTCTATAATGGAAATATCAGAACATATAAAAAATTTATATCCAAAATTAGAAATGATTTTTATTAATCAACATCTTCAAATGCGTGAATTGATTGTTAAACGAGATGAAAGATTAATGAAACTTTTAACTGCTCCAAATTTATCGTTCGACGATGAATTAAAAATATTTATGGAGAAATTCCGTAACTCAAGTGCAATGTAACAATGAACCAAAAACTCGAAACTCGAAACTTTTTTAAACAATGAACTTTTGTGGAATAGCATTGCCCGATAAACCAATATTTTTAGCTCCAATGGAAGATGTTACAGACTCTACCTTTCGCTATATTTGTAAAAGCATTGGTGGTGTTGATGTTATGTTTACCGAATTTATTTCATCAGATGGCTTAATACGAAATGGGAAAAAAAGTTTAAATAAATTACATATAAGCGATTTTGAACGACCAATTGGAATTCAAATATATGGGCATATTCCTGAAAGTATGGTTGAAGCTGCTTTGCTTGTTGAATCGGCTGAACCCGAATTTATTGATATTAATTTTGGTTGCCCGGTAAAAAAAATTGCTAACCGTGGTGCAGGAAGTGGTATTTTGCGTAATGTTCCATTAATGCTCGAAATAACTAAAAAAGTTGTTGAAGTTGTTAAATTGCCAGTTACAGTTAAAACCCGTTTGGGTTGGGACGAAAACAATAAAAATATTGAAGAAATTGCAGAAAAATTACAAGATGTTGGAATTTCTGCATTAACAATTCATGGTCGTACCCGTGCCCAAATGTTTACAGGTAAAGCCGATTGGACACTTATAGGAAAAGTTAAAAACAATCCTCGTATTAAAATCCCAATAATTGGCAACGGTGATATTGATAGTCCCGAAAAAGCAAAAGAAATGTTTGATAATTACGGCGTTGACGCAATAATGATTGGAAGAGCAACAATTGGAAAACCCTGGATTTTTAATCATACCCGTCATTATTTAAATACTGGAGAATTATTACCCGAACCAACTTTGGCACAAAAAATAAAAATTGCAAAACATCATTTAAATCAATCAGTTATTGATAAAGGCGAATTTGGTGGAATAATGACAATGCGTCGCCATTTTGTGCAATATTTAAAATCTTTGCCTCACAGTAAAGAAATGCGGCTTAAATTACTCACTTCAAAAACATTACAGGAAAACATCACAATACTTGATTCAATACTCGAAAAATACAATTAGCTTAATACAATTTAAGACTTAAGCAGATTTTATTATTGCTACTAATTTACTCACAATCTATTGCCAACTGAAGACTGCTTTTTTATTAATAGACATATTTCCAAATCAATAGTTCGGTAATTTTTTCTTCTAAAAGGGCTAAAGCCCTGCAATAATCAGGGTTTTATCAATTACCCCGACATTAAGGTTGGCTATTCAAAACCCAAGAAAACAAAGGGCTTCAGCCCTTCATTAAAAAATATTAACGAACTATTGCAAATAAATTGTTGCAAAATTAATATGTATATTGCCACGACCTTTAGGTCGTGTAATATTAAAATAAATAACATGGCTTTAGCCAAAACAATATTATTTTCAAACTTTCCGAAAGTTAACTCGGCTTGTGGCTTGGCAAACTTTCGGAAAGTTAACCGAGGAATATAATGAAATTTTGAAATTACACAGATTTAGTAAAAATATTTTGGCTAAAGCCGCTTCTTCTCTTCACAATTCAACCCACGACCTTCCTTCGACTTCGCTCAGGATGACAGGTCGTGGCAATAAATGGTCATGGCAATTAAAAATTTAATTGGAAAGATGTCTAATGTAATTCGTGGCATATATTATTTTTTTGCAATAACTAAAATTGTAAAATTAATTTCTGTTTTTATTTTGGAAATAGTTTTACTAAAACTAATTTTACACCAATAATGCTATTAATTTTTTTTAATTATAATTTGGGGAAATAATAATTTTAATAAATCATAGAATAACAATAAGTAAAACATATAACAATATCTGGCAATTGTATGACTATTGTTTGACCATTGTATGACTACTGTATGACCATTGTATGACTACTGTATGACCATTGTATGACTACTGTTTGACCATTGTTAGATAAAAAATAAAGTTTAATAATATTAATAATGAGCAAGATATTTGATTCGCAAAAAAATTACGAAGAAACAAAAAAAGAATGTGGATATGTTTCCCGAAAAGATACCACGCAGGATGATTATAATAGAATTGGTTTTATGTCGGGACTTGAAGTTCATCAGCAATTAAAAACAAAAGAAAAACTATTTTGTAACTGTCCTGCCGGAATTTATCAGAAATCAAACGATTATAACGCCGAAGTAATTCGTCACATGCGTCCAACTCTTAGCGAGTTAGGCGGTTATGATGGTACGGCATTAATGGAATATAAAACCCGCAAAGAAATTGTTTATCGCTTAAAACACGAAACCGCCTGCACTTATGAAATTGATGATACCCCACCTTTTAAAATTGACCGTGAAGCGTTAGGAATAGCTCTCGAAATATCATTGCTTAGTAAACTGAATATTGTTGGCGAAGTGCATATTACCCGTAAACAATATCTTGATGGAAGCATTCCAACTGGTTTTCAGCGAACAGCAATATTAGGTGTAGAAGGCGAAATTGAATTAAAAAATAAAAAAGTTCGTTTAATCCAGTTAAGCATCGAAGAAGATGCCTGCCGCGAAGTGTCTGATATTGGTCATCGTAGAATTTATATGACCGATAGATTAGGAATGCCACTAATTGAAACCGTTACATATCCCGATATGGCAAATCCAGATGAGGTTATGGAAGCTGCAAATTATATTAGATTTTTAAATCGTAGTACTGGTAAAGTTCGTACTGGAATTGGTGCTGGTCGCGAAGATGTTAATGTTAGCTGCAAAGGAGGTTCAAGGGTGGAAATTAAAGGTGTTTCACATAATAAATGGATACCTGAACTTACTCATAATGAATGTTTCAGACAGTGGTCTTTGCTTAAACTACGCGATAAATTGCTTAACAATATAGCAAATACTATTCAATGGAAAATTGTTTCAAAAGAATTAAATTACAAGGAATTTAATTTTATTTACCAACCATTAAAAGATGCTTCACAAAACGGTTCTAAAATAATAGCAGTAAGTTTACCTGAGTTTAAATCGGTGTTATCACATTTTACACAACCAAATAAATGTTTTGCTAATGAGATTAGTGAACGTTTAAAAGTTATTGCATGTCTCGAACAGCCAAATATGACACATAATGAGCAATTTATCCCCGATATTAGTAATGATGATTTTAACAACATTTCTAAATTACTTGATTGTTCAGAAAAAGACGCAATAATAGTTTTTTGGGCTCCTCATGAAGATATAGAAACTGCATTAGAAACAATTGAAGAACGCTGTAAATTAGCATTTATTGGTGTGCCTAACGAGACAAGAAAATCATTTAGCAATGGAAATACAATTTTTGAACGAGTTTTACCTGGCGCCGACAGAATGTATCCCGATACAGATTCAGCTCCCATTCCACTTGAAAATGAATATCTTGATGACTTACAAAAACAATTACCTGTTGACTTAATTGAAAGACATAAACAATTAGAAAAATGGAAAATACCTCATGATACATTTCATTTTATCTTTAAAAACAATTTGTTACCAACAATAGAAAACATTATAAATGATTTTAAAGCAAATCCCGTATTTGTGGCTACACTCTTCTCTCATAATTTAAAAAACATTCAACGAAAAATTAAACCTGTTTCAGAATTTAATTTTCAAATAATTTATGGCCTTTTTAAATTTTTAAATAATCAAAACATCCATTTCGAATATGCTAAAGAAATGTTACCAATTATATATCAACATCCTAAAATAGAATTTGAAAGTGTACTTACTACTTTAAATTTTAAAAAAAGAACCAAAAATGAAATTTTTGCTCCTGTAAAATTTTTAAAAGAACGATTTAAAGGAACTGGTAAAAACAAAGGCGAAAACGAAAAAGCAAATTGGGTAATGGGTCAATTACGTAAGCAGGCAATAGGAAATTTAGGTTTAAAAGAATTAATAAATTACATTCATAACAATGAACAATAATAACAATGGTCACACAATAGTTAATACAATGGTCACACAATTGTTATCCAATTTCAGCACGAGACAGTCTGACAATTGTATGACTATGTATGACAACTGTATGACCATGAACAATAAACTTTTCAAACAATTAATATGATTGAAGATTTTTTTCAAGGATATAAAGGACATGCACTCGAAGTATTAAAAAAATTTAATGTAAGAGTATGGGGCACTGCTGAAATTGAAACAACTCGTGGAAAATTTACGGGAACTGTTTTGCCCCGTTCCGAAAATGACGATGATTTGCACATTGTGCTAAAAATTGCAACTGGTTATAACATTGGTTTGGATATAAGAACAATTTCCGACATGAAAGAAACCGGTTATAAAAAAGCAAATTATAAAATTCCCGAAAAAGAATTTCCATATACTCCAAATTTGCCTAAAGTTAAATTAATTGGAACTGGCGGTACAATTGCATCGCGATTAGATTATAGAACTGGAGCTGTAATTCCAGCATTTTCTCCGGGCGAATTATATGGAGCTGTTCCCGAACTTGCTGATATCTGCAATCTTACTACCGAAAAACTTTTTGCTGTTTTTAGCGAAAATATGGGTCCCGAACAATATAAGAAATTAGCTATTGCTATAGGTAAAGAAATAGAAAATGGAATAGATGGAATTATTATAGCTCATGGTACCGATACTCTTAGTCATACTGCTGCTGCACTTACTTTTATGGTTCAAAATTCACCTGTGCCTATTGTTTTGGTAGGTTCACAACGCTCAAGCGACCGCCCTTCTTCCGATGCCGCACTTAATTTAATTAATGCAACAACAGCAGCCGGACATGGCGATATTGCAGAAGTTATGGTTTGTATGTATGGTCCAACTTCTGATGAGTACGGATTTTTGCATCGTGGTACACGAGTTAGAAAAATGCACTCATCGTATCGTTCAACATTCCGTACATTAAGCGATACTCCGCTTGCAACAGTTTCAAGAAAAAACGGAGTTCAGCCAATAAAAAAAGAATATAACCATCGTCGTAAAGATAGAAATGTAATAATTAAACCTTTTTTCGAGGAAAAAGTAACTATTGTATATTATTATCCAAATATGCAACCCGATATTATTGATTCGTTAGTTGATAATGGTTATAAAGGAATTATAATAGCCGGAACAGGTTTAGGTCATATTAATAAACCATTGTATCCTGCAATTGAACGAGCACATAAAAAAGGGGTTCATATTTTTATGGCTGTTCAAACTCTTTATGGATTTTGCCACATGTACGTTTACGATACAGGTCGCGATTTAATGGCAAAAGGAATAATTCCAGCTCAAAATTTATTGCCCGAAACGGCTTATATTAAATTAGGATGGGTATTAGGACAAACTAATGACCCCGAAGAAGTTAAACGACTTATGCTTACCTCTATTAACGACGAAATTACCCGTCGCGAACCTTATAATGGCTATTTAGTTTATCAGGGCGGGGTTCCCGAAGTTGAGAATTTTTTAAAGACTTTTCATAAATAATTTTTGATGGATTTTATTGAACAACTTCGCAATGAACTTCAAAAACCTTTACCAGGAATAGAGGTTCAACTCGAAATGGCTTCGGGTAATCGTTTGTTCTACAAAGAATTTAAAAATCCCAAAACACCAAAAACAGGTGCTGTGCTTATCCCTTTGTATTTTGAAAATAATAATCCGCATATTATTTTAATTAAAAGAACAACTGATAATGGACCTCATAGCGGACAAATGGCTTTTCCAGGTGGAATGTTCGAGAATGGTGATATAACATTATATAAAACTGCTGTTCGCGAAGCTTTTGAAGAGATTGGAATTTTTGAGAAAAATATTGAATTAGTCGGTAAACTTACACCTTTACATATTCCTGTAAGTAATATTATTGTTCACCCTTTTGTTGCGTTTTTAAATGAAAAACCAAAATTAACAATTAGCAAAAATGAAGTAGATGATGTCCTTATAACTCCAATTGATATTTTTTTTAATATAAAAAACCATTCTTCATTTAACTTTGAGTATAAAGAAAAAACATATATTTCGCCATGTTTTATTATTAAGGGATTTAAAATTTGGGGAGCAACTGCAATGATTTGGAATGAGTTTTTAACAATATATACAAATGCAATAAACAGTGAACAATTCACCCCGTAGGATAATCCCATTGAACAACGGAGTGAAAATAAAAACAAATATCCAACGGGGTAAACATTTTTAAACAATGAACTTAAACAGATGAGTAAAAAAAACAAAACACGACAAATATTAGAAAATATAGAAATTATTGATATTGCTGCCGAAGGTAAAGCAATTGCACGTGTAAGTAATAAAGTTTTATTTGTTCCTTTTGTTGTTCCCGGTGATATTGTTGATGTTGTTGTAACAAAGAAAAACAAAAACTATCTTGAAGCTAAAGTTGTAAATTTTAAAAAGAAATCTGATTTTCGAATTGAACCTTTTTGTTCACATTTTGGTGTTTGTGGTGGCTGTAAATGGCAAAACCTGCCTTACGAAAAACAATTATTTTACAAGCAAAAACAAGTTACCGACCAGTTCGAAAGAATTGGAAAAATTCGGGTAAACAAAACCTTTTCGATTATCGGTTCTCACGAAATAACAAAGTACCGTAATAAATTAGAATTTACTTTTACAAATAAACGTTGGTTATACGAAGGCGAAGAGGAATTGCCAAACCCAACCGATTACTGGGGTGCAGGGTTTCATATCCCAAGTCGTTTTGATAAAGTATTTAATGTTGATATTTGTTACTTGCAAAATGAACCATCTAACGAAATAAGAAAATCTGTTGCCGAATTTTGCAAACAAAATTTAATTCCATTTTTCGATTTAAGGGCACACGAAGGTTATGTTCGCAATGTAATAATCAGGAATACTTTAGATGAACAAGTGATGGTAGTTATTTGTTTGTTTTGCGAAAATAACATTTGGCAAGAAAAAATCCTTTCGCATATTTCTGAAAAATTTCCAAAAATAACTTCGTTATATTTTGCAATAAACCCAAAACATAACGATAGCTTAGATGGAATTTCGCCAATTTTATATAAAGGTGCCGGTTATTTAATTGAAAATTTGAATGGATTAAAATTTAAAATAAGTCCTAAATCATTTTTTCAAACAAACTCAAAACAGGCATGCGTTTTGTATAACAAAGTTCTCGAATTTTCTGGCTTAACTGGAAACGAAATTGTTTACGACCTTTATTCAGGAACAGGCACTATCGGACTGTTTTTATCAAAACAAGCTAAAAAAGTAATTGGAATTGAGTTTGTTGAAGATGCTGTTAACGACGCACGTGAAAATGCAATATTGAATGAAATTACAAATGCTACTTTTTTTGCAGGAGACGTAAAAGAAATTTTATCCCAAACTTTTATTCAACAAAATGGGAAACCTGATGTAATTATTATTGACCCACCACGAAGCGGAATTCATAAAGAAGTTATTGAAACAATACTAAAAATACTACCACCAAAAATTGTTTATGTAAGTTGCAATCCGGCTACTCAGGCCCGCGATATTCAAATGATGAGCGAATTTTATAATGTGTCTTTAATTCAACCAGTTGATATGTTTCCCCATACACAGCATGTCGAAAATATTACATTGTTAATATTAAAAAAATAACGGAATTATAAAGTAATTGGTTAGTGGGGTTTTCTACTGTATAAGGACATTCCCTTGCTTTTTATAAAATTGAACGCTAGTCGAGTCACGCAAGGGAATTTCACCCTTGCGTTCTCACAGAACCGTACGTGAAGCTCTCACTTCATACGGCTCTTCCTGTTTAATCACAAATGTAATAAAACATTATGGATACACCAATTCCCAATTGGTAATTGGCTGTGATTTTGTTTCGTAGTAATCAATCATTCCGTTTCTGGTTGTTGTTTATTTTGAAACTAAACAGGCTAAGCCCTTTGCTCTGTTATCTTTCGGTAACTTCATCGCTACTACGACTTAGTCCGCCACCGCTATCTCGTACTATCCCTGTACGTCTGCTTCCCTGTTCGGTTAACAGAACAATAGCGACTTCCCTTGTTCCATACAAAAGCCTGTATTGCCTTCCTGCCAGCTTTACCCCGAATGTTATGTAACCAGTAATCAGGGTTTCTGTTACACTTTGTAACGGACACAACCGTAACTGTCCGATTTTAACATTTTCTTTTGCCGCTTACGAGGCTTCAGTCGCTGGTTCACTCTATTCAGCTCGACAATACTCACCTGCAAGAGTCAAGCCCTCGCTTTTCCTTATCGTTCACCACAAAAAGAGTTTCCGCTCAATGCAGCATAAGGTGGTTTGCAAACTACTCCTGAAAGTCGTCTGCGGAAGTCCATTTCCCTATTTCCTGTCTGTAAGGTCAGCCAGTCAGTTCGCTCGACCTCCACACTCTTACATGACTATCATTAGAGCCTTCCATCTTTTGTACAGCATTCTCAAAGAACTTTATTGTCTTCTTAATTCAAGGCACACACGGTTTGCGGTTGAATTTGGCGGGCATTTCCTTGCAGTTATTTTCAAACCGTTAAGAATTATATATATTGTAAAAGTTGTCAAATTGCACATATCCGCCTGCTAAATTCTAACATAGTGTTATGGGTAGGTTATTTTTGTAATTGTCAAAGTCATTCGGCATATATTAGATTATAAACAGAATAACTGTTTTTTAATTATATCCGCATTTGCAATAATGCCATATGTATGAAGAAGATTATCTTCCATTGTAAATGAGATTGTTTTTAAATTTGATTTCTTTAACAAATCTATATTAGATTCTGTCAATGAAAAAACAGCTTGTGTAACTTGACTATTTCCAATATATGAGAGACCACTATTTATTATTTCTAAGGAAAATAAATTATTGTCAACTAGTCTTATTGTAATTTTACTTTTTACATTAATTGCAACATTGTTGAAACGAATAGTAATTGTTAAAAAACTCTCACCGCCATTTGAAGCTGCAGCTAATCCAATTTCTGTTGTCTTGTCAGATGCTACTGGAAGTGAAGGACACATATTAATAATTGCACCATCATCTCTTTTTATTTTCTCACAATTACATTGAGCGATTAATGCTTTTGTGAAAAGTAAAATTAAAATTAACATGATTATTTTTTTCATATTATTACAAGTTGTTAATTATTATTTGTTTTTTTATTGTTTCTCTTTTTAATTGAAATATTATTTTGTTTTAAAAATTAAATTTTTCAGCATTTTTTCCACCCTTTCTACTATTATCACCTGTTTCAATAGAAAAATGATACCAGTTTTCATCCAATGAAAAATTTCTATCGAGTGTATAACCACCTTTAGCAATAAAATACATTGACCCTTTTTTAAATGTTTTAGTATTATTGTAATTATCCCAATCATATCCCATAAGGAAAAAATCGTCATCTATCATGTTGTTACTGGTATTTTTATAACCTTGTTTCTTTTTTTGAGAAATAAGATCAGCGAGAAATTCTTCAATCGCCTCTTTATTGCTTGAAATACCAGTAATTCTGATTAATTGAGGTTTTCCATCTGGATTATTTTCAATTTCGACATCGCCATTTAGCTCACCATGAGAAGTATATAAGGTTACGGTAGAGCTATTTATATATTTTTCAGCAAGTCAATCAATTTCAGCTTTAGTTGTCACTGTCTTTATTGGTATTTTGCTTTTTGAATTTTGACCATACATTGAAATTGATATTGAAACAAATAGCAAAGGAATAAAAATTGCACTTCTTGTTTTCATGTTAATTAAAATTTATTTTTCTAAAAATACAACTTTTCATAATAGTCCTGTTTTAAATATGTTAATTTGTCAACTTTTATTTTGTTAAAGAAAGTCTTTGTCGTTTTTTTGTTTGTTTGGCTTTGGAAATAGCTATTTTATTAACTTGCCCATAACATATTAGGATTTTATCCTCAGTTTCAACAAAAATTACAGTAAAGGTAGAAAAATATTTTTAAACTACAAATTAATAAAAGGCAGAAAGAAATTGAGGTTCAAATTAAGTTGAACTATGCCGCCGTAAGCTATACATTTAAGGGCATATCTATAAATTAGAAAAAATAATTTAAGAACAAGGAACACCGATTTTAGATAGTTGAATTTTAGCTACTTCTAAAATCAAAATTCGTTAATCGATATTCCTAATTAAAAAAAAATGAACTTAGCGAAGCGTTCTCACGAACTCATTTAAAAATAAAAATATTGTGAGTAATTTTTAGAAGTCCCCTATTGATTATAATACTTCGAAATGTCGTTTTACTTTAACGTATTTTTTAATTGTATTTTTGTCTTTCTTTCTTTCAGTTTTTGCATTTTCTGTATCTAAAAATGTTATAGCTGCACCATCCGGTATTTTATCAAGAATTTCCGGATTGTCGATTATTTGTTCCACAAAATCAAATGCGACAGCTATGTCCCTTTTTATTTGTTCTTTATTTGTCATTTGTCATTTTTATTAAATATTGTTCTTTGTACCATTCCCATCTATCTTCCATGTCCTGTTTTGCAAATTTGAATCCATATTTTAAATCAGGTACATCAATAACTTTTTTTTCTTTATCACCTTTCGGGTGCAAGATATCTCGGTGAAAAAAACCATGTGCACAATCATATCTTACTATTGCAACCCACTTTTCATTTATTATTGATTCGTATTGTACTAATAAATCCAATATCTTGCCTTTTTCTTTTTTAAAATGAAATCTTATTTTATCACTGTATCTATTGCCAAGATAGATAAAGAATTCCTTTTCATTCATTTTAAGTTATAATTAATACTTTAATTAAATTCAAAGACAAAAATACGATTTATTCTTCAATAATTCCTAAAATAATTTTTTCTTTTTTGAGCGTTGGGAAAAACTAAACCCCGTAGGATATTTAATTTTCCAATGTAATATTTACCCTCATTTTTATCCAACGGGGTAAATCTTTTGTCTTTCATTGTCATTCGTTTTTCATTCTCAAACCATTTTGTCAGTCATAGCCGCTGTCTTTCCTCGCCTTGTTGTTAACGTTTGGCGCTTGGAAAAGCTGGGCATTTAGCCGCAGTCGGTGTCAAACCGCTAAAAAGTTTACAATTTGTTAAAATTGTCAAGTTGCCCATAGCTGCCCAGTTTTTACCAAACGTGTGTTATGGGCTGGTTTTATTTATTATTGCTTTTCATAAGT
>Ga0209211_10003439_pt1 | contig 25750 bp, 31 predicted proteins | sample RifGroA2_FD_183992 | JGI IMG/M metagenome (GOLD analysis project Ga0209211, IMG submission 183992) | Groundwater microbial communities from Rifle, Colorado, USA - Groundwater A2 (SPAdes) (version 2) | ecosystem: Environmental > Aquatic > Deep subsurface > Groundwater | place: Rifle, Colorado...
AATTATAATAACGTGATGCAGGTTCCAAAGCTTCAGAAAATTGTAGTGAATATGGGCGTTGGCGCCGCGGCTTCTGATGCAAAAGTTATGGAAGAAGCTATCCGTGATCTTGAAACGATCGTAGGGCAAAAAGCCAGTGTGCGTAAAGCAAAGAAAGATATTTCAAACTTCAAACTGCGTAAAGGCGTTAACATAGGTGTTATGGTTACTTTGCGCAAAGAAAGAATGTACGAATTTCTTGATCGCTTTATCAATGTTGCTCTTCCACGTGTTAGAGATTTTAAGGGACTATCCGATAAATCGTTTGACGGAAGAGGAAATTATTCGATCGGTGTAAAAGAGCAGATAATTTTCCCGGAAATTAACGCCGACAAAGTGCTTAAAGTTTTAGGAATGGATATTACTTTTGTAACGTCTGCAAATACGGACGCCGAAGCTTTCGAACTTCTACAAGCTTTTGGGTTCCCATTCAGAAAAAAAGAAATTAAATAAGGTTAAAGGATTTTTCATGGCAAGAAAGTGTTTAATTGCAAGAGAAGAGAAAAGAAGAGTGTTAGTTGAAAAATACAAACAAATTCGTAAAGACCTAAAAGAAAAAGGTGATTGGGATGGGCTTCAAGCGCTCCCAAGAAACTCTGCTAAAGTACGCTTGCATAATAGATGTATGATTACAGGAAGATCCAGAGGATATCACAGAAAATTCGGCGTCTCTCGTTTAGTACTACGTGAAAAAGCTTTACGTGGCGAAATTCCGGGTTTAAAAAAGGCAAGCTGGTAAAGGAGATTTTATGGCAGTAACAGATCCAATTGCAGATTTATTAACAAGAATCAGAAATGCAGTTAAAGCTCAAAAAAGAAGAGTTGATATTCCTTTTTCAAATCAAAAAAAGAGTATTGTTGAAATCTTAAAAGCACAAAATTTTATTGTCGATTTTCAAATTATTGAAGACGACAAACAAAACATGCTAAGAGTTTTCCTCCGCTACACTAACGGAGTTTCTGCGCTTAGCGGTTTACAAAGAATCAGCAAACCGGGATTGAGAATCTATTCTCAAAAAGAAAATCTCCCGAGAGTGCTGAACGGTTATGGTATTTCAATTATCTCCACTTCAAAAGGTTTGCTTACCGATAAACAAGCAAAACGTGAAGCAGTTGGTGGAGAAGTTATTTGTAAAATTTGGTAATTTTTAACGGAGTTTTGTAGTGTCACGAATTGGAAAAAAACCGGTAGTAATACCTTCTAATGTAACCGTAAAATTAAACGGTCACGCTCTTTCGGTTAAAGGACCGAAAGGAGAATTAAACAATATTTTTCATCCGAATATTTCTCTTGAAATTAAGGATAATGAAATTATTGCAACCCGATCGAACGATCAAAAAGAAAATCGTGCATTACACGGACTAACCCGTTCGTTAATTCAAAATATGATTATAGGTGTGAGTGACGGCTATTCAAAAACTTTGGATATTGTCGGAGTTGGATATCGTGTTGAGTTGAAAGAGAGTAATTTGCTGATAAACATTGGCTATTCTCATCCAATATATTTTATGCCGCCAACTGGAATTACCTTACAAGCCCCGGTACCAACGCAAATTGTAATTTCGGGAATTGACAAACAATTAGTTGGTGCAGTTGCTTCAAAAATTAGATCAATACGTAAACCTGAACCTTACAAAGGCAAAGGAATTAAATATTCAACTGAAGTTATTAGAAGAAAAGCCGGAAAGACCGCTGGTAAATAAGATTAGGAGCTTTGAAAAAAGATGTCTGTAAAAAAAGCAAATAGAGAACGTTCAAAAACTAAAATTAGAAAAAAAATTTCCGGAACTGCCGATAGACCAAGATTAACGGTTTACAGAAGTCTCGGTAAAATCTATGCTCAAATGATTGACGATGTTACCGGAAATACCCTTGTTGCCGCTTCAGATTTAACTAAAGAATTAGCTGAATCGATAAAAGAAGCAAAAGGTAAAATTGCGAAGAGCAAAGTTATCGGAAAATTTGTTGCTAAATCAGCTTTAGAAAAAAATATTACCGCTGCAGTGTTTGATAGAAATGGCTATAGATACCATGGAAGAGTTCAAGCATTAGCAGAAAGCGCCAGAGAAGGCGGATTAAAATTATAAAAAATGATTGCCGGGTCGTCTAATGGTAGGACAACGCCCTTTGGAGGCGTCTGCGGAGGTTCGAATCCTCCCTCGGCAGCATAAAAATTTCATTTGAAGGAAGTTAAACGGAGTATTAATTGAAAAAAAATGTAAAAGCGAACGAACAACCTGTTGACGGATTAAAAGAAAAAGTTGTTCATATTAACCGCGTAGCTAAAGTTGTTAAGGGTGGACGCCGTTTTAGTTTTAATGCTATTGTTGTTGTTGGCAACGGTGAAGGAACCGTAGGCATTGGGCTTGGCAAAGCTAACGAAGTTACCGATGCTATTTCTAAAGGTGTTGACGACGCCAAGAAAAATTTGGTTTCCGTTACTCTTCACAAAAATACTATTCCTCATGAAATCATCGGCAAATTTGGAGCCGGGAAAGTTTTATTGAAACCTGCTTCTGCCGGTACGGGACTTATAGCCGGCGGCGGTGTTAGAGCCGTATTAGAAGCCGCAGGAGTTCAAGACATTCTTACTAAATCTTTAGGTTCAAGCAATCCGCATAATCAAGTAAAAGCAACGTTAAATGCTTTGCAATCTTTGATCAGCGCGAAAGCTATGGCTGCCAAAAGAGTAATGTCAGTTAATCAATTGTTTAATGCATAAAGAGATAATGATGGCTAAGAAATTAAAAATAACTCAGACACGCAGTATTATTGATAGACCTGTAAGACAAAAAGCGACGATCAAAGCTTTAGGTCTTGGTAGACCAAATTATCAGGTTATTCATAATGATACTCCTCAAATAAGAGGAATGGTTAAAAAGATTCCACATTTAGTTTCTGTTGAAGAAATTACAGAATAGTTTAAAGAAAAAGGTTTGTTTATGGATGTTTTAAGTAATCTAAAATACGCTAAAGGGTCAAAAAAAGCCCGTAAAAGAATTGGTAGAGGCGAAGGCTCCGGACATGGCGGCACATCTACAAAGGGTATGAACGGCCAGCATTCACGCTCAGGCGCTAAGTTTAGAGCCTGGTTTGAAGGCGGTCAAATGCCTTTACAACGTAGAATTCCTAAATTCGGATTTACAAATACTTTTAAAAAAGAATTTCAAATTATCAATGTTTCCGATCTCCAAAAATTAGCCGATAGATCAGCACTTCCTTCAGTAATTACCGTTGAAGAATTGGTAAATATCGGAGCACTTTCATCCAAAAAACTTCCGTTGAAGATTTTAGGAAACGGTGAACTTAAAGCTAAACTATCTCTCGAAGCAAACGCCGTCAGTCAATCAGCTTTGGCTAAGATTGAAGCTGTTGGCGGTACAATTAAATTAGTTTAATGCGGTTATAAATGCCAAAAATTACAGATACCTTTCGCAATATTTTTAAGATAACGGAACTCCGCCAGAGAATCATTTATACCTTGGTTGTATTATTGATCGTAAGATTTGGCGCACATGTTACGGTTCCCGGTGTTGATGCGACGCTTTTAACCCAAGCGATGCAAAACCAGTCCAGTGACACGTTGTTCGGTTTATATGATCTCTTTGTTGGCGGCGCTTTTTCCAATGCTGCAATATTTGCGTTGGGAATTATGCCGTATATTTCGGCATCGATTATATTACAATTGATGGGAGCTGTTGTTCCTTACTTCCAAAAACTTCAGCAAGAAGGTGAAGAAGGAAGAAAGAAAATAACGCAGTTAACTCGTTATGGAACAGTACTAATTTCCGCTATGCAAGCATGGGGAATTACCATAAGATTAAAAAATATTGATGTTCAAGGCGTCTCTATTATTCCGGTTGAAGTTCAAGGTATCGTTTGGGTGCTTTCTACAATTCTGATCTTAACCGCAGGCACAGTATTTATGATGTGGCTTGGTGAACAAATTACAGAAAGAGGACTTGGTAACGGTATCTCTTTAATCATTTTCATCGGTATCATCGATCGTTTTCCTTATGCTATCCTGGATGAATATCAGATGATATCTCAAGGCACAAGAAGTTTAGTGGTTGAGGTTGTTGTTATTTCGTTTATGGTTCTCGTAATTGCCGGTGTAATTTTAGTTACACAGGGAACGAGAAGAATTCCCGTGCAATACGCAAAAAGAGTTGTCGGAAGAAAAGTCTATGGTGGAGTTACACAATATATTCCTTTGCGTGTAAATACAGCGGGAGTAATGCCGATCATTTTTGCTCAATCAATTATGTTCATTCCGAATACAGTATTATCCTTTTTCCCGGACAATGAATTTTTGCAAAGTGCTTCAAGTTACTTTAATTATACTTCACCGGTTTACGCGTTTTTATATGCCATGGTGATTATCTTTTTTACATATTTTTATACGGCTATCGCTTTTAATCCAAAAGATGTTGCTGATAATATGAAAAAGCAAGGCGGATTTATTCCGGGTATTCGTCCCGGGAAACATACTTCCGATTTTATTGATAATATTTTAACAAGAATTACTTTACCCGGTTCATTCTTTTTAGCGATAGTCGCAATTCTGCCGACGTTTGTTGGAAATTTTGGTGTTTCCGATAGATTTGCACAGTTCTTTGGCGGAACAAGTTTATTGATTATTGTTGGTGTGGCGTTAGATACTTTGCAGCAAATTGAATCTCACTTATTGATGAGACATTACGACGGATTTATGAAATCCGGTAAAATTAAAGGCAGAAGAGCCTAAGCGAAGTTGATAATAATTAAGACCAAAAAAGAAATTGATTTTATTAGAGAAAGTTGTCTAATTGTAGCTGAAACTTTACAGCTTGTTAAAAAAAGCGTGAGAGTTGGAGTAACGACTAAAGAATTAGATCTAATAGCAGAAGATTATATTTTAACAAAAAATGCGAAAGCCGCTTTCAAAGGGTATTCGCAAGGTGATGGAAATCCTTTTCCGGCTACCATTTGTTCTTCGAGAAATTGTGAAGTTGTGCATGGAATTCCTGCCAAAACCGTTCTAAATGATGGCGACATCATTTCAATTGATGTTGGCGTAAATAAAAACGGATATTTTGGAGATGCGGCATTGACGGTAGCAGTCGGGAATATTTCTCCCGATGTTCAAAAACTGATGGATGTTACTGAAAAATCGCTTTATTTGGGAATTGAAGAAGCTATTGAGAATAGACGCCTGCACAATATTTCAAACGCAATTCAATCCTTTGTTGAAGAAAACGGTTTTTCTATTGTAAGAGAATTAACCGGACACGGAGTTGGAAAACGGTTGCATGAAGATCCTTCTATTCCTAATTATGGAAAAAGGGATTCAGGTCCCAAATTAAAAAGTGGAATGACTCTTGCGATTGAACCGATGGTGAATTTGGGAAAGAAAGAAGTTGTTGTAGGATATGACGGTTGGACGGTACTGACAAAAGATGGATTGCCATCAGCTCATTTTGAGCATACTATTTTAGTAACTAACGGGAAACCGGAAATTTTAACAGTTTGTTGATATGGCGAAGCAAGGTCCTATAAAAGTTGATGGAGTAATTTCTGAAACATTACCCAATGCTCATTTTAAAGTGCAGTTGGATAATGGTCATGAAATTCTTGCTCATATTTCAGGCAAAATGAGAATGCATTTTATAAAAATATTGGTTGGAGATAAAGTATCTGTTGAACTATCGCCTTATGATCTTACAAAAGGCAGAATTACCTACAGATATAAATAAGCGGAGAAAATATGAAAGTTCGATCATCTGTAAAGAAAATTTGCGATAACTGCAAAGTTATCAAACGAAAAGGTGTTGTGCGTGTGATCTGTAAAAATCCAAAGCATAAGCAACGCCAAGGTTAATTTAAAATAAAGGAGATACATAGTTGGCTCGTATAGCTGGAGTTGATTTACCCAAAAACAAAAAAGTTTATTTTGGTCTTCAATATATTTTTGGTATTGGCGAACAAGTAGCTAAAGAAGTTTTAGAAAAAACAAAAGTTGATGGCGACAAAAAAGTTTCTGCATTAACAGAAGACGAAGTTGCCCTCATCCGCGGCGTATTGCAATCAGATTATAAAGTTGAAGGAGCTCTCCGTTCCGAAGTTCAGCAGAATATTAAACGGTTGATGGATATCGGCAGTTATCGCGGACTTCGTCATAGAAGAAGTTTGCCGGCTAGAGGTCAAAGAACCAGAACAAATTCGAGAACTCGTAAAGGTAAACGTAAAACGGTTGCCGGTAAAAAGAAAACTCCAACTAAGAAATAATTAAATTAGATTAAAGGCGAGGCTAAATCTTGGCTAAAAGTGTAAAAAAAACAAAAAAGAAAAATTTAGTAGATTCTAACGGAACTGCTCATATTAAAGCAACGTTTAATAATGTTCAGGTTACGTTAGCTGATATTTATGGTAATACTATCTCCTGGTCTTCTGCCGGTAGAAACGGATTCAAAGGTTCAAGAAAGAACACTCCGTTTGCCGCTCAAGTTACAGCGGATGCGGCAGCAAAAGAAGCATATGCGTTAGGTTTGCGCAGAGTTGAAGTGTTTGTGAAAGGTCCCGGCTCTGGTAGAGAATCTGCTATCCGCGCGTTAAGTACCGCTGGAATTGAAATCACGCAAATTAAAGACGTGACCCCGATTCCTCATAACGGTTGCAGACCTCCTAAGAAAAGAAGAGTTTAATTTTATTATTGGAGAAGTAAGTAAATGGCAAGATACACAGGTCCTGTTTGTAAATTATGTAGACGTGAAAAACAGAAGTTATTCTTAAAAGGACAAAAATGTTTTACGGATAAATGTCCTATCGAAAAGAAAAACTACCCGCCCGGACAACACGGGTTGAACCGTCGTGCAAAAATTTCCGAATATGGAATTCAGTTACGTGAAAAACAAAAGATTAAAAGACAGTACGGAGTTCTTGAAACTCAATTTAGAAATTACTTTGAATCCGCTAACAACCAAAAAGGTATTACCGGAGATAACCTTGTAAAAATGTTGGAAAGTAGATTTGATAACGTTGTTTACCGTCTTGGTTTAGCGTCTTCCAGAAAATCTGCCAGACAATTAATCCGCCACAGACACGTAATGATTAACGATAGATTGGTTGATATTCCTTCTTATATTCTCAAAGCCGGTGACGTTATTAAAGTTCGTGAGAAAAGTAAAAAACTTGATCTTATTCATAACTCGTTAAAAAGAGTAAAAGATAACGTTTATTCTTGGTTGTCAATTGATAAAGCTACGTTAAGCGGTACATTTTTACAAGTTCCTGAAAGAGCTGATGTCCCTCTAAATGCAAATGAACAACTTGTTGTAGAGCTTTATTCTAAATAATTTTTTTAAGTATGACAGAGGATAGAAATGACTTTAGTAAATTTTAAAATGCCTGAAATGGTTGTCTTAGATGACGCCACATTCACTAATGATTATGGTAAATTTTCGTTACAACCGCTCGAAAGAGGGTATGGTGTAACTTTAGGCAACACGCTAAGAAGAGTGCTCTTATCGTCATTGCCGGGCGCTGCAATTGTTGCTGTTAAGTTCTCAAATGTTCTCCATGAATTCAGCACGATTCAAGGAGTGGTTGAAGATACCGCGGAAATTATTCTTAACTTGAAACAAGTAAGGATGAAACTTCTAAACAAGAAGCCGACCAAAATTGATTTATCCTTCAGCGGCGAAGGAGAATTCAAAGCAGCAGATATTCAAAAAGAAAGCGCTGAAATTGAAATTCTGAATCCTGATTTACACATTGCAACGTTAAACAAATCAGCAAAATTTGATCTTGAAATTCGCATAGGCAGAGGACGTGGATTTGTTCCTGCGAATGAAAATAAATCACCGGAATATACGTTAGGTACTATCCCGATCGATTCAATTTACACTCCGATAAAAAATGTTAAATATGATGTAGAGAACGTTCGTATCGGTGATAAGAATGATTTTGAAAAACTCACTCTCGAAATCTGGACTGACGGTTCAATTGCGCCGGATGATGCGTTAACTCAATCAGCAAAAATCATGAAAGATCATATTCAGCTTTTCATCAATCTTGATTTAGAGCCTGAAGAAAAACAAGCTGAAATTCAAAGAGACTCTGAAAAAGAAAGAGTTAAAAAAATCTTATTAACCAACGTTGATGACCTTGAATTAAGCGTTCGCGCCCACAATTGTTTAAAAGCCGCCAACATTAAAAATATTGCAGAGCTGGTTAAACGTGACGAAGCCGAGATGCTGAAATTTAGAAATTTCGGACGTAAATCACTCTCTGAATTGACCGAAATTGTTGAAACTTTAGGTTTGGAATTCGGGATGGATATTGACAGTTATATTAAAGACGAAAACGAAAACAACTGAAATTGAAAACATGCATCCATGCATGCATTCAATCCTGCTTCCAAAACTGTAGATTAATTGAATGGATGAATGGTTGAATGAAAATTATTAAACAAAGGTTTTACTATGAGACACAGTGTTAAAGGTAGAAAATTAAAAAGAACAGCAAGTCACAAATCTGCGCTGTTACGTAATTTAGCTACTTCATTATTGAAACATAAAAGAATTAGAACAACCGTTGCAAAAGCTAAAGAACTTCGCACTTTTGTTGAGCCATTGTTAAGCAAAGCTATCGTGGGTGATCTTCATAATCAAAAACTTGTTATGGAATCAATTAAAGATAAAGAAGTGGTTAAAGAACTTTTCAGTTCGATTGTTCCAACGATTGGTGAAAGAAAAGGCGGTTATACCCGCGTTGTAAAACTTGGCAGACGCTTAGGTGACGGCGCTGAAGTTGCGATTATTGAATTAGTTGATTACAATGAAGTTGCTAACCAAAAAGCAGTTGAAAATAAAGAAAAGAAAGAAGCCAAAGGCGAAGCTAAAAAAGCTAAAGCAGCTGAAAAAGATGCTGTTGAAGACGCTAAAGTAATTGAAGAAACAGCCAAAACGAAAAAATAATTTCTAAATAGATTGGAGAAAGAAGAGTAGTCGGTTTTCCGGTTACTCTTTTTTTGTTTATGCACAAAGAATTAATCTTTAAAAAATCGGTTTACGCAGTATCGGAATTACCTACAGATTTGCTGCCGGAAGTTGTTCTTTGTGGACGTTCAAACGTTGGGAAATCATCCTTTATAAATTCATTCTTCGGTAAAAAGAATTTGGCAAAAGTAAGTTCTGACCCTGGAAAAACCCGATCTTTGAATTTTTACGAAATTGATAAATCTTTTTACGTTGTTGATCTTCCGGGATTCGGTTATGCAAAGATTGGATTAGAAGAAAGAAAAAGATGGGGAAAACTCATCGAAGATTACTTCAAAGCATCCAAAGCTATCAGCCTGATTTTTCATTTTATCGATAGCCGGCATGAACCGATGCAAAGTGATCTTGATTTGTATAACATGATTTCTTTTTACCAATTGCCATACTTTATAATTTTAAGTAAAGTTGATAAACTGAACCAGTCGCAGCTTGCTTCGGCCAAAAAAAATATCGCAAAATATTTCCCGGATTTTGATTTTGGTGCTAATCTCTTTTTCTATTCCATCATGTCAGGCAGATGGAAAAGAGACATCGAAAAACAGTTGTACGGGCAATTGGAACAAGTTAAAATAAATTCAAAAGTTGCTATTAAACCATGCTAAGGTTATATTTAGCAAAAAATTAATTAAACATTTTGCAGAATTATGGATAGAAGACAAAAGAAAAGATTTCTATTTTTTTTAATTTTTCCCGTTCTACTTTCCGTCACATTTTTTGTGCAAGATGTTGCAATTAAAATTATTGCGCTACTGCTCTCCTTTATTTATGTAGGCTCAATACTTTTTCTACGGGATAGTTTTCGCAAAACGCCGATCTTTGATCTACATCCGGAAACAAGTGAACCCGAAATTCAAGAAAAACCTTTTACACCGCAATCCCTCGATGAAGACAGTTCGTTTGAGATCATCGCCAAACATCCGAGTTCTCAAATAATTACTGAAGCAAATTATTTTAAGGTTAAAGCTCCTCTTTCTCTTGAAAAACCACCTGATCTAAAAGAACGTTTTTCTGAAATTGTTAATGAAGAACTTCCGAAAGAAATTGGCTACGATGGTCAGTTCTCTTTTATTTTGGAAAAAATTCTTTCGGTAATTAAGGAAGCTTATGCTTCAAATACCGCTATTTTCTTTTGGTACAATAAGAAAAGAGAAAAGCTTTCAATTGAAAGATATGTTTCTAACTCTACTGTTGTTTCAAAAAATAAATTGGCAATTGAAGACGACATTCTGAGTAAAATCGTTACTTCAGGTGAGCCGGAACTTATGTCTGATATTTCTAAAACGGCTGAGGCTGATGTTATCCGCTATTACACTTCGCCGCAAGGGATAAAAAGTTTTGTAGGCGTTCCGATTTATTATGAAAAAGAATTGATTGGTGTTCTCGCGATCGATTCGAAAATGAATGATAGTTTTGGAATCGAAACAATTTTTTCACTTGGAAGATTTGTCCGGTTAATAACCATTCTCATTAATATTTTTGAGCAGAAATTTTCCGAGTTTGTTTCTCAAAGAAGACTGCACGGCTTGCTAAGTCTAATCACTCCATCCTCTTCTTTTGAAACCGAAAAAGATGTAATGCAGGCGCTTGAAAAATCGATTGAATTTTTGCTTACATGGGATGCGTTCGTTTTTGTTTATTACAATCCGATGGCGAAAAATTTTAAAACGATGAGAGTAAAAAATAAAACTTCGTTGAAATATATTGGCGAGAATTTGGAAATTGAATTAAACGGAACGCTTGCCGGTAAAAGTATTTTAACCGGGTTGCCCGTAAAGATAGACGATACATCAGCCAATGATTATAAACGATTTTCAAAAAACGAGGACGTAACGTTTGATGGTTCATTTGTGGTAATTCCTCTTGTATTTCAAAATCAAAACTACGGAGCGCTTTGTTTTGAAAGTTTACGCAAGAACGCATACTCAAAATCGGATATCGATTTTCTTTTAAACTCCGTTGGAATTCTTTCATTCATTATTTATTCATTTGCAACACAGAGCGTACTAAAAAGTTATCTCGCAATCGATATAGAAACAAAAGCTTTGAACGCAAAAACTTTTAACGATCGTGTTTCTGAAGAGTTGGTTAAAGCGAAGGAGTTTAATATCGATTGCTCCATCGCCCTTATTCGTATAGATGAATTTCTTGAGCAAGAATCTCTTTTTGATGGTAATCCTTTCGGGAAAATCGTTACTTCCATTTCCGAAATGATTCTTGCCGATGCGAATCCGTATCGACTTTTTGGACGGCTTGACGAAAAATTATTCGCAGTATTTTTTCTAAACTACTCATCAAAGGATGTATACATTTGGGCTGAAAAACTACGAGTAAAAATCGCGCGGCAGCCGATCTCAGTGGTTGCGCGCCAGACCACCTTCACCATTTCTGCGGGCGTTGCATCAGCAAAAGGGAAGACCGATAACGAAGAAGTTCTTTATAATGCAAACCTCGCTTTGGAAAAGGCTATCGAGAGCGGCGGAAATAAAGTTAGAAATATCAATTGAGGCGGCGATCAACAATTTTATTTTTATAGTATTAGACGGAGTCGGAATCGGAGAATTGCCGGACGCGAATCTTTACGGCGACCAAGGAAGCAACACTCTTGTTAATCTTGCTAAAGCTGTTGGTGGATTAGATCTACCTCAACTTAAGGCATTCGGTTTAGGTAATATTGCTCCGATTGAAGGAGTTGATCCGGTAACTTTTGCAACAGCATCTTACGGAAAATTAAAGGAAATTTCAAAGGGAAAAGATTCAATAAGCGGGCATTGGGAACTTGCCGGCTTTGCAATCGATTATGATTTCTCCTATTTCCCAAATGGTTTTCCGAAAGAAATGATGGACAGGTTTTTGAAGTATACAAATTGTAAAGGATTTCTTGGGAACAAACCCGCCTCCGGCACAGAGATAATTAAAGAGCTTGGTGAAGAACATCTCAAAACCGGTTATCCGATTGTCTATACTTCGGCAGATTCCGTCTTTCAAATTGCCGCTCATGAAGAAGTAATTCCGTTGAAGCAGCTTTACGAAATCTGTAAAATAACACGCGATAAAGTTATTTCATCGCCGTATCTCGTTGGCAGAGTGATTGCGCGCCCTTTCCTCGGCTCAAAAGGAAATTTTGCAAGAACTACTAACCGGCATGATTACGCAATTGATCCCACTGATAAAACCATTTTGGATGTTTTATATGAAAAAAAGATAAATACAATTGGTGTCGGCAAGATCAATGATCTCTTCAATCGAAGAGGAATCCAAATTCAAGACCCGACCAAGTCAAATAAAGAAGGCTGTAACAAAACTTTAAAATATGCGTCCAAAGTTTCAAACAGCTTTATTTTCACTAATCTTGTTGATTTTGACGTTTACTTTGGGCATCGGAATGACCCGGTTGGTTTTGCAAAAGCGCTAAGAGAGTTTGATGATTTTCTTCCATCTTTAATTGATAAAATGGATGAGACGGATGTTCTACTTCTTTCAGCCGATCACGGAAATGACCCTACAACACCAAGTACGGATCATTCCCGCGAGTATGTTCCACTCTTGTTCTACAAGAAAAACAAATTCGGAAAAGATTTAGGAACTCGCGAAACCTTTTCCGATGCGGGAAAAACAGTAGCTGAATTTTTCAAAGTGAAAAATTCACTTAAAGGAAAAAGCTTTTTAAATGAATAGAACATCTTTTGTGACGAAGATATGAAAAAATCGTAGCACAGACTTCAGTCTGTGTTTTGATAATGTTGAAAAAAACTAACAAAAACTATAAGAGCTATCAAAATGATTTTAGGAAAAGTTATCGGTACGGTTTGGTCGACTAAAAAAGATGAGAATTTAGTCGGTTCAAAACTGTTGATTGTTAGACAACTTAGTTTGGATTTTAAGGAAAAAGAGAATTTTGTTGTAGCTGTTGACAGTGTTGGCGCCGGAGAAGGAGAGATCGTTCTTGTTGCGACCGGAAGCTCTGCACGGCAGACTAATATTACTAAAAACCGCCCCGTTGACGCGGTTGTTATGGCGATCGTGGACAAATTGGATATCCCGGTAAATCAGTAATAATCTACTAAAAATGGGGGATTAATTAAGTTGATAATGGCAGTGGAATACCTTAAATTTGCAAGTCTTTTTTTAGTTCTTTTAACGGTAAGGCTGTTGGATGTATTTTGGAAAAGTGATAGGAAATGTTTGGGCTACGAAAAAGTATGAAGCTCTTTTCAGCATGAAAATGATGATTGTCCAACCTATATCTGCGGAACTTGAGAGTTTAGGGGAACCGATCATTGCGGTAGATACAGTTGGCGCAGGTCCCGGAGAAATTGTTGTTTACATTACTGCAAGCGAAGCGGTCATCCCACTTCCGGTGGATTTTGCTCCGGTGGATGCTTCAATTGTTGGAATTGTTGACACTATAAATTTAGCACATTAATTACGAGGAAACACACGTGAGAATAACTAAGCAATATACAAATCGTGAGAGCCAGTCTCTCGATAAATATTTGCAGGAAATTGGAAAAGTTAGCCTTCTTAATCCCGAACAAGAAATTGAATTAGCCATTCGAATTAAAAAGGGAGAACAGTTAGCCTTAGAACAACTTACAAAAGCAAATCTAAGATTTGTGGTGAGCGTGGCTAAACAATATCAAAATCAAGGTTTGTCTCTTGGGGATTTAATTAACGAGGGAAATCTCGGTTTAATTAAAGCCGCAAAAAGATTCGATGAAACCAGAGGGTTCAAATTTATTTCTTATGCAGTTTGGTGGATTCGTCAATCTATATTACAGGCGTTAGCTGAACAATCAAGAATTGTCCGCTTGCCGTTAAACCGTGTTGGTGCGTTGAATAAGATCGGGAAAGCGTACAGTAATCTTGAACAAGAATACGAGCGTGAACCAAGCGCCGCTGAATTAGCTACCGAACTTGAAATGGACGTGAACGAAGTTGCCGATACTTTAAAAATTTCCGGTAGACATGTTTCCATGGATGCGCCGTTTGCTCAAGGCGAAGACAACCGACTTCTCGATGTTTTGCAGAACGATCAACATCCGCAGCCGGATCAAACGTTGATGACCGAATCATTAAAAACAGAAATAGAGAGAGCCCTTTCTACTTTAACCGAACGTGAAGCGGAAGTAATTAAACTCTATTTCGGATTGAACAAAGAACATTCGTTAACCCTTGAAGAAATTGGAGAAAGATTTAATTTAACCCGCGAGCGTGTACGCCAGATAAAGGAAAAAGCGATCAGAAGATTGCGCCACGCCTCACGCAGTAAAAATCTTAAAGCCTATCTCGGTTAATTTTGTGAACCGCAAAATTGTCATTTCCTTTTTAGTAACAGCCGGAATTCTTTTGATGACCGGCTGTTCTCCCATAAGCCAGTCTACGCGTTATTCTAAAAATGCGAAACAAGAAAAAGAATCCGCTGAAAATATTCGATTCAATCATGAACAAGATTCTATTAAGAATAGCGTTTCAAGTGACGAAGGGAATCTTGGTGAAGAAGATGAATTGGAAGATTATGATGCTGACTCAGCCCGGACTGATTCCAAAGAAATTCTAAAAAAGTTTACTCTAAACGAAAACGCAATTGATAACGAGTTCGGAACTTCAAAAGAAAAGATGTTGATGGAAATTATCCGTTGGTTAAACACCCCGTATAAATACGGGGGAAATACAAAACGGGGAATTGACTGCTCCGCTTTTACCCAAACGGTTTTTAAAAGTTCTCTAAATTATTCACTGCTTCGATCCGCCCGTGAACAATTTACTCAAGGCGACGATATTGATAACACGGAAGATTTGAAGTTTGGTGATCTTGTTTTTTTTAACACGCGTAGAAGAGTTCGTCCGGGGCATGTAGGTATTTATTTGGGGAATAACATATTCGCACACTCAAGTACAAAACTTGGAGTGGTAGTTTCTTCTCTTGAAGAAGGTTATTACAACCAGCGTTTTATGGGGGGAAGAAGAATTGACGGATTTCTGCAAACGGGGAAATAAATCAATTCATATCTACGTTTAATAATTTCTATTCCTTTCACTCATCCAATTCTAGCCCGACTTGTTTCTCTCCCACTGGTAATTCCTGCACATCCCGCAATCTTCTTTCAATTGCACGAGAACGTTTGGAGGCATCGTCAATCGTGTTGCTTGCTTCGGCAAGTTTCTTTTGTGTTTTTTCAAGAATATCGCCGAACTTTCCGAATTCCGTTTTAACCGCGCCTAATAAACTCCAAACTTCGCTCGAACGTTTTTCAATTGCGAGAGTTCTAAATCCCATTTGCAGACTATTTAGAATTGCCGTTAATGTTGTTGGTCCGGTTAGCACTACTTTATATTCAGATTGAATTTTTTCGATTAGTCCGGGGCGTCGCAAAACTTCCGCAAACAATCCTTCCACCGGTAAAAACATTAAGGCAAAATCTGTGGTATTCGGGGGATCGAGATATTTATCAAATATTGTTTTAGCTTCTCCTTTTATTCTGTTCTCAAGAGCTTTAGAAGCCTCTTCTATTGCTGCAAGATCAACCGCGTCTTGTGCAATCTGTAAACGCTGGTAATCTTCCATCGGGAATTTCGCGTCGATAGGAAGCCAAAGGACTTCATTTTTATCTGATCCGCGTCCTGGCATTTTAATGGCGAACTCAACTCTGTCGCCGCTTCCTTTTTTTGTAGCGATATTTTTGGCGTACTGTTCCGGGGTTAAAAGCTGGTCTATCAAATTTTCCAACTGGATTTCTCCCCATGTTCCGCGTGATTTTACATTTGTCAAAACTTTTTTCAGATCGCCAACACCAACCGCTAAAGTTTGCATTTCGCCCAAACCTTTATGGACTTGTTCCAACCTATCGCTAACAAGTTTGAATGATTCGCCTAAACGTTTTTCCAAAGTTGAGTGGAGTTTTTCATCAACCGTAACGCGCATTTCTTCCAATTTAAGAGAGTTGCTTTCCTGCAGCGTTTGGAGTTTCTGTTCCACCTTTTCTTTCAGTTCTTCAAACTTTTTGTCATTCATCTGGGTAAGCTTTTCAAGCCGCTCGGAAAAGGTGGTGAATTGATGAAAGAGGGAATCTTCAAATTTCTTGAATGAAGAGAAAACCTCTTCCCGGAGATTTTTTTGCTGCAAGCCGGTTTCTTCCCGGTTTCTCTGAAACTCTTTTTTTTGTAACTCGTCTAACTTGTCAAAACCATCGCGCAATTTCTTTTCAATTTCCGGCAGCAAAAGTTCATCGGTTTTCCGGGTGATTTTTTGATAGAGGATAAACAGGACAACAAGAATTACTATTTCAATTGTTAATAAGATGTACTCCAAAACAGCCTCAATGATTAAAATTTATGGTCATTCTCACGCAAACGAGAATTGTTCGATTAAAGAGAAAAAAAATATGCTTATATTTAAAGCGAAATTTTAACAAAATTACGGAATAATTGTTGAACAAAGAAAAAATTCTCGTTACTGCCGCTCTTCCTTATGCCAATGGTTCGATACATCTCGGTCATTTGGCGGGCGCGTATCTTCCTGCCGATATTTTTGTGAGATATAACCGGTTAAAGGGTAACGACATTCTTTTTGTTTGCGGCTCCGATGAGCACGGGGTTCCGATTACGATTACTGCCGATAAAGAAGGGCTAAAACCAAAAGATATTATTGATAGAGTCCACGCAATTAACAAAGATTCATTTGAAAAAATCGGAATGAACTTCGACATTTATTCCCGCACAAGTCTTCCCATCCATCACGAAACCGGCAAAGAATTTTTTCTTGAATTCCACAAACAAGGATTATTAAAAGAAAAGAAGACGCTTCAATTCTACGATGAAAAAGCCAATATGTTTTTGCCGGATCGTTACGTTGAAGGTACTTGTCCGAACTGTGGAAATGAAAGCGCCCGGAGTGATGAATGTGAAAATTGCGGCGCGTTGTATGAACCAAGCGCGTTAAAAAATCCAATTAGCAAAATCAGCGGAAATTCTCCGGTGCTTAAAGAAACCTCACACTGGTTTTTTCCACTCGGAAAATTTCAAGAGAGACTTGAAGCATATATAAAAGAAATGGATGAGAAATTCCATTGGAAAGAAAATGTTCTTCAATATTGCAGAAGCTGGTTCAAAGATGGTTTGCAGGATAGAGCCGTAACGCGCGATTTGGATTGGGGAATTCCCGTTCCACTCGATGATGCAAAAGGAAAAGTTCTTTACGTTTGGTTTGAAGCCGTTTTGGGTTACATCTCTGCGGCGAAGGAACTTTCTGAAAAACGCGGTGAGCCTGATCTTTGGAAAAATTACTGGCAAGACCCCAACACAAAATATATTGCATTCATCGGTAAAGATAATGTTGTTTTCCACACGATCTTTTTCCCGGCGATGTTAATGGCGTGGAATGACGGAAGAGAAGATAAATATGTTCTTCCGCAAAATGTTCCGGCAAATGAGTTTTATAATTTTGAAGGAAAGAAATTTTCTAAAAGCAGAAACTGGGGAATTGATGTTATCGATTTCCTAAAGGCTTTCCCGGCTGATCCGCTGCGTTACACGCTTGCGGCAAATTTACCTGAAATGCGCGATACCGATTTTCATTGGAAGGAATTCCAGGCGCGTAATAACAACGAGCTTTCATCTATTCTCGGAAATTTTATTAACCGGACATTTACTTTCGTCGCAAAGAATTTTGAAGGAAAAGTTCCAGCGCAGTTTAAATTGGAAGAAATTGATAATGAAATGATAGCGCTGTTGGAATCTTATCCGGCGAAAACCTCACTGCTGTTTGAGAGCTACAAAATTAAAGACGCAACGCTTGAAATTATGAACTTGGCTCGCGCAGCAAATAAATATTTTAATGATGCCGAACCGTGGAAGACAATAAAATCAGATAAAGAAAAATGCTCAACAACATTAAATATTTGTCTGCAAACCATTTTTACCTTGGCAGAACTAATTGAACCAATCATTCCAAACTCTTCTCAGAAAATATTCTCGATGCTGAATGCTCGTCCGGTTGAGTGGGATTTATGCGGCAAACAACATCTTTCAGCCGGGCATCAATTAAATGATTTTGAAATTCTCTTTAAAAAAATTGAAGATGAAGAGCTGGCTCCTTTCCTGGCAAAGGTAGAAGCCGATGCAATTGTTGAAACAAAGACGGAAGAGCCAAAAATCGTAGATGAATTAATTTCATTTGATGATTTTCAAAGGGTTCAACTAAAAGTTGCAGAAGTTCTCGACGCGGAAAAAGTTGCAAAGAGTGAAAAACTCTTAAAGTTAAAAGTTTCTTTAGGTTCCGAAGAACGACAAATACTTGCCGGCATTGCAAAACATTATAAACCGGAAGAACTCATCGGTAAAAAAGTATTGATCGTTGCAAATCTAAGACCTGCAAAGTTGATGGGTATGGAGTCCCAGGGAATGGTTTTGGCTGTAGAAGGAGAGGGGAAATTAAATCTCCTGAATATTGATCCTTCAGTTCCGAACGGTACAAGAGCCAAATGAGCAAAGTGTCCGTTCATTTATCAGAAAACAAAATAAGTAATTGAGAAACGTGAAATTTCATTTTTATTTACCTTGTTTTTCTAACGTTGGTTTACTAAAATTCTTAACTAAAAATTCATTATGAAGAAAAAATCGGAGTTGTTCTTATGAGAAAAAGTCTCTTTGTCTTTTCATTAATTTCTGCTGTTCTGTTTCTCTCGTCTTGTACGCCAAAACATGGAGAAATCCTTTTAGCCAAATATGATAAGGGAAATGTAACGATTGGTGAGTTTGAAAAAGCTTATTCGAAAAATTCAGGCGGACTTGAAGCCGCTAAAGACGATAGTCTTGAGCAATATCAAAAATTCTTAGATCTTTATGTAAACTTTAAATTGAAAATTAAAGACGCTTACGAACGAGGTTATGATAAAAACCCGGAAATGACAGCCGAATTAAATGACTATAAAAAGAAAGTCGGCGTAAGTTATCTTTTAGATAAAGAATTAGTTGAACCGGCAATTAAAAAATTGTATGATCAACGAAAAACAGAATTGCGCGTCAGCCACATTATGATCCGTCCCGATTCAACCGGTGATGAAGGCGCAAGCAAGAAAGCCAATGAAGTTTTGAAAAGAGTGCTCGCCGGAGAAAAATTTGAAGACATGGTAACTGAATTTTCAGCCGACCAATATTCAAAACCAAAAGGCGGAGACATTTATTATATTACTGCAGGGTTGATCGTTCCCGAATTTGAAGAAGCCGCTTACAAAACAGAAGTTGGAAAAGTATACCCGGAAGCGGTGAAAACAAGATTCGGATATCACATTATAAAAGTAACAGAAAAAAAAGAAAGAATTCCAGCGGTTCGTGCCAGTCATATTCTTATTACGTTCGCTAATCCTGCCGGAGAAAATGATACGCTTGCCGCTTTCAAAACCATCGACAGCATTAAAACAGCGCTTAAAAATGGTGCGGACTTTGCCAAACTTGCTGAACAATATTCAAAAGATCCCGGTTCTGCAAAAAAAGGCGGTGACCTTGATTTCTTCTCCCGCCGTGTGATGGTAAAAGAATTTGATGAAGCAGCTTTTAATTTGAAAGTTGGAGAAGTTTCCGATATCGTTAAAACCAACTACGGTTATCATCTTATTAAACAGACCGAGAGAAAACCTTACGCAACTTTTGAAGAAGATAAAGAAGAACTAAAAAAGATTTACAAACAATCCCGCTACAACACCGACAACGATAACTTGTTGGCTTTCTACCGAAATAAATTTAGATTCAAATTAAATGAAACCGGAATTGAAAAAATAAACGGCGCAAATGATTCGGTAAAAATCGGAGCCGAATATTTCGGTAGTAATTTAAATAAAGACTTAGGCAAGACAGAGGTTTTTTCGTTGAATGGTGAATCGATTACTCTTGACGCGCTGGTGGAAAAAATTCAAACACAATCTGAATTTACGAACAAAAAGATCGCAAGTGGAGTATTGAAAGAGGCTTCAAATAAGATCAGCGGAGACGCGGCTCTGGAAATCGAAACGCTGACGATGGATTCCCGTTATCCTGAATACGCCGATCTTATGGAGGAATACAGAAATGGGATTTTTATTTTCAAATTGCAAGAAGAAGAAATCTGGAACAAAATTAAAATTGACGAAACAAAACTTGAAGAGCATTTCAATAAAACTAAGGGAAAATATAATTGGAATGATCGTGTAGCTTTCACCGAAATCTTTTCACGTAAAGATTCCATTATCCAACTTTGCACTGAACTTTTAAAACAGGGCAACGACTTTGATTCATTAGCCGCCAAATATACCGAAAGAGCCGGGATGAAAGCCAAGGGCGGGAAGTATGAAATGATGGATGCGAGCAGTTCTCCACTTTCCACAGAAGCATATAAACTTGAGAATACCGGAGATGTTTCCGCTTCCTTTGCAAATGCAAGCGGATTTTCATTGATCAAATTAGACCGGAAAGAAGCTGCACGCCCAAAAACTTTTGAAGAAGCAAAAGCAGAAGTATCCGGCTCATTCCAGGAGGAAGAGAGCAAACGTTTGGAAAGCGCTTACAACGAAACGTTGCACGCAAAGTATAAACCCGAATTAAAAAAAGAAGAATTATTAAAAGTATTTAAGAGTGAGTAATTTTTTTAGAACATCGTTCATTTTTGCTTTATTACTTTTAACCGGTTGTTCAAAAGAGAAACCATCGGTTGAATATGTAGCGAAAGTGAACGATGTTTATCTTTATAAAAAAGATTTCACTTTCTCTCCCGATACAAACCTTGCTTACAGAAATGAGTTCATTCACAATTGGGTGAACACAGAACTGCTTGCGCAAGAAGCGAAAAAAAATGATCTCGAAAAAAGCGATGAATTTCTTGAACTTTCAAAAAAAGCGGAAAAGGAAATTCTCAAATCTCTCTGGCTTAAAAAATATTTAGCGGAGAACATAAAACCGGTTACATCCAAAGAGTTGGAATTTTATTATAACTCAAAACCGGAAACCTTCAAGCTTCTTCAAGATGCGGTTATTCTTAACCGGGTTTATCTTACTCAATATGATAGGGCGATTCAATTCAGGAGCGCTCTATTGGAAAGCGATTGGAACAAAACTTTAAAAGCATTTGCGAATGACTCATCACTTAAAAGTTCTTCAAACGCAGAGTTGGTTTATAACTATCAAATTGAAGCCGGTAATCTGTTAAACATAATTAATGAACTCCAACCGAATGAAGTAAGTCTGGTAGTTCCGGTTCAAAAAAATCTTTTCACGGTTGTTCAAGTACTTCAGAAATTATATAAAGAGGAAGTGCCTCCGTTTGTTTCGATTAAAAAAGAAGTTGAAAAAACTTTTCTGGATGAAAAACAAAAGCAAATGATTGAAGAACATTTAAAAGAACTTTACACACAAAATGATATCGATATTAAAAAATAGGACAAAAATGACGAAGTACTTTCTCTTCCTTTTAATTTTTATTTTACCCGAACTGATCGCCCAACAATCAGTTGATAAAGTTATCGCGGTTGTTGATAACGAAATTATCCTCAAAAGTGAACTTGAATACCAGATAAATCTTTTAGCGATTCAGCGGAAGATTGACCCGAAAACTCCCGCGCTTCGTGATCAAGTATTAAAAATGCTGATCGATGAAAAATTAGTTTATGCGCAAGCGGGGCTTGATTCAATCTCTGTTTCCGAAGATGAAATTGGAAAACAAATCGATTATCAAATTTCTCAATTGACACAGCAGTACGGTTCTAAAGAGCGCGTTGAACAAATGTATAATATGAGTATGGAAAAGATCAAACGGGAATTGAGAGATGATGTTCGCAAGAATATTATGATCCAAAAAATGCAGGAGAAAAAATTCGGACAGGTGGAATCTTCCCGCCGGGAAGTTGAAGATTTTTTCGCTCAATTTAAAGACAGCCTTGGCGTGATTCCCGAAAAAGTAAAACTATGGCACATATTTAAGAATCCTCAAACTTCTTCAGCCCTAAAAGGGAAATATAAAGCTACGGCTCAAGCAATATTAGACTCAATAAAAGCCGGAGGTGATTTCGCAGAATTTGCAAAAAAATATTCCGAAGATCCCGGCAGCGCAACACAGGGCGGTGATCTCGGCTTTGTTAAACGCGGGGTTTTTTATCCTGAATTTGAAGGCGCAGCTTATGCTTTAAAAGAAAAGCAATTGTCGGAAGTAATCGAATCGCCGGTTGGTTATCATATTATTCAATTGTTGGAAAGACGCGGCGAATCGATCCACACACGTCATATTCTTATAAAAATAAAAGCTGATGATGAAAGCGATTTGAATACAATTGAAATGCTTACTGAAATCCGCGACAGCATTGTAAGAAAATTTGGAACGTTTTCGGAGTTGGCAAAAAAATATTCTGATGATAAAGAAACCGTTAATCTTGGTGGTCAACTCGGCGCTTTTTATCTCAATCAGCTTGATAAAAATCTGCTTGAGGTTGTCGGCAAGTTAAAAGAAAACGAGATCAGTTATCCGAAGCGCGTGAACTATGCAGGAGATAGTTACGGCTATCATATAGTTTGGCTTGAGAAAAAAATTCCACAGCATAAACCGAATATTGATATTGATTATACCGAATTGAAAAAACTTTCCGATGAATATAAAAAGCAAAAATTATATGCAGCTTGGCTGGAAGAACTCAAAACAAAAATCTTTTGGGAAATTAAAGAGTAATAAAGAAGTCGACAAAGGAAAATTCTATTGGAAAACAGTAAGCAAAATAGCGATGTGCAATTAGTTGAGAAGTTAGCGGGATCAGTTCAATCAATTAAAAAAGAGATTGCAAAAGTTATTATCGGGCAAGATGAAATTATTGATCATCTCCTTTTGTCACTTCTTTCACGCGGACATTGTTTGTTGGTTGGCGTTCCCGGTTTGGCAAAAACTTTAATTATAAAAACCTTAGCCGACGTGCTCGATCTAAAGTTTAACAGAATTCAATTTACCCCCGATCTAATGCCGAGTGATATAACGGGAACTGAAATTCTTGAAGAAGACAGCATTACAAAAAAGCGTGAGTTCAGATTTATTTTAGGACCCATCTTCGCCAATGTAATTTTAGCGGATGAGATCAACAGAACACCACCCAAAACACAAGCTGCGCTATTAGAAGCGATGCAAGAACACAAAGTAACGATTGCCGGAAAAACTTATCCGCTTGATGAACCATTCTTTGTTTTAGCAACTCAAAATCCAATTGAACAAGAAGGAACTTATCCATTACCCGAAGCACAACTTGATCGATTTATGTTTAATCTCTGGTTGGATTATCCTTCGTTGGATGAAGAAAAAGAAATTGTAAAAACTACAACCGGTGGGTTTTTCCCCGAACTGAATAAAATTGTATCCGCAGATGAATTAGTAAATTTTCAGAAGTTGGTGCGCCGGGTGCCTGTTGCTGAAAACGTCATTTCGTTCGCGGTGAACTTTGTAAATAAAACGCGACCGAACAATCCGGAAGCGCCGATATTTATAAAAGAATGGTTACGCTGGGGAGCAGGTCCGAGAGCTTCGCAGTATTTGATATTGGCTGCAAAAGCAAAAGCGGTATGCGATGGAAGATTTACCCCGAATATTGATGATGTGAAGTCTGTACTCATCCCGGTTTTACGCCACAGAATTATTACAAATTTTAACGCTGAAGCTGAGGGAATAAATTCGGTTGAAGTGATTAAAAAAATATCTGAGATTTAATTTAAATTCTAGTTATCCGGTAGTTTTTCCAAGCGAAGTAAAATTCCAGACTCGCTGTTCTGATAACTGTAGCGGTAGGAATTGCCAGCAACATACCCAGCACGCCATATAATTGCCCGCCGGCTATAATTAAAAAGATGATGATTAACGGATGCATGTTTACGCTTTTTGAAAAGATGTAAGGTTGAACGATACCGTTATCCAACGCGTAAATAATTAGAAGAAAAAATAGTAGGATTGGAGCTTTTGATAAATCTCCATATTGCATAAAAGAAATAAGAAGCGCGGGAATACCGCCGATGATCGGACCAAAATAGGGGATGAGATGTCCGACACCGGCTAATGCGCCTAAAGCGAGCGCATTATCAATTCCGATAAATTGAAACGATAATCCGCATGCTACACCAATAAAGAGCGCGTCCAGCATCCATCCTCTAACATACCTGCCGAGCTGCTGTGTTACTTTTTTTATCACCGAATAAGACATTTCCAAATATCTGTTGGGGAGAACTGAGACTATTCCTTTTATGATTTGCATTCTATCTCTAAGAATGAAAAAAGTAGTAAACGGAAGAATAACAAGCACCGCTACAAAAGAAAAAATATTTGTTAAAAATGGAGAAACCTGGTTAAAAAGATTTTCAAGCATTCCCGTTGAAACTTTTTCTACCTGGTGGGTAATTATTTCTTTGGTTACAAAAGGAAAAAGGATATGCAGTTTATCTTCAAATTGAGCAAACTGATCGCTTACCATATTTGCGTTTAACTTTGAAAATAGTGCGTTTGTTTGTTCAAAGATTACAGGCATTAGAAATGAATAAATCCCGATCCCGATCAACGAAGCGACAAGAAATACGAGTAGGATGGCGTGCAATCTTTTAAATGAATTCTTTTCAAGGAAATTAATAACGGGATCAAAAATGAATGCGAGTAGAACGGAAAGAGCGAAAAGGATTAGAACGTCAAGCAGATAGTACGTTAATAAAAAGAGCAGCGGTAAAACCAAAAGTAAAAACAGATAATTTCGTTTTATTATCGCTTCGTTTTGCATGGTGTTACGAAACCGCCTCTACTCGCCTGATACCGGGAACTTCTCTAATCAAAGCGCGTTCTACGCCTGCCCGGAGAGTCATTTGAGACATCGGGCATGAACTGCAAGCTCCCAATAATTTAACTTGTACTATTCCTTCTTTAGAAACATTTACAAGTTCAACATCACCGCCATCGGCTTGCAAATAAGGGCGAATACTATCAAGAGCTTTTTTTATTCTTTCTTCCATCTAAAATACTTTTAACTTTCCATCAAAATTTCAATTTTCGTTTCCGTCGCGTTTGAATTCCTAATGCTGATCTGAGCCGCTAAATTTCTCGCTATCGAATAGATTATTTTTGCATGCTCTGAATCCGGAATATCGAATACAATGGGAATTCCTTTATCTCCGCCGATGCGAACGCGCGGATCAATTGGAATACCGCCGAGAAATGGAGCTTCAAGTTCAACTGAAAGATTTTCTCCCCCGCCATTTCCGAAGATATCATATTTTATTCCCGTATCGGGGGCGATAAAATAACTCATGTTTTCTATAATACCAAGTACCGGTACATTCACGCGATGAAACATTTTCAAACCTTTGCGAGCATCAATAAGAGAAACCTCCTGGGGTGTAGTTACAATTACCGCGCCGGTGAGAGGAATAGTTTGTGCCAGCGTAAGCTGAATATCACCTGTACCTGGAGGCATATCAAAGATCAAATAATCGAGTTCGCCCCAGGCAACATCTGATAAAAATTGTTTTACAGCGCCGCTTGCCATCGGTCCGCGCCAAATAACGGGAGCGTTATCATCAATTAAAAATCCGATTGACATTAATTTGATTCCGAAATTTTCAAGCGGAAGCATTTTCATCGTTTCTTTGTCTTGATAAACGCGTGGCTTTTCTTTTATGCCCATCATCAACGGAATGCTTG
>Ga0209211_10003440_pt1 | contig 25739 bp, 23 predicted proteins | sample RifGroA2_FD_183992 | JGI IMG/M metagenome (GOLD analysis project Ga0209211, IMG submission 183992) | Groundwater microbial communities from Rifle, Colorado, USA - Groundwater A2 (SPAdes) (version 2) | ecosystem: Environmental > Aquatic > Deep subsurface > Groundwater | place: Rifle, Colorado...
GTTTTTATCTGCCTCTAAAATTTTTTTAGCGACTGATTGGGCTAGGTGGGTTTTTCCGACGCCCACCCCGCCGTATAAAAACAAAGGATTGTAGGCACTGCCGGGGTTTTTAACAACTGCTTGAGAGGCGGCGTAAGCAACCTGATTAGTTGAGGAAACGGCGAAGTTGTCAAAATTGTATTTATTATTTAGTCCGGATTTGGTAAAAACATCTTCAATGGAAGGTTCAAAGGCAAGAAGAGGGGAGTCAGCTCTTTTTTTAGAAGGAGGTTTGATAATGAATTCTATCTCGACTTTTTTTTGGGAATGATTAAGAAAGGCGCTTTCGATTTCGGCCGTCCTTTTTGCTAAAAACTCTTGGGCAGCCAGACTGTCAACTGAAACAATAATCTTGTTTTCAGTAAACTTAATTTGGTCAGCATATTTTAAAAGAGGATATGTAACCGGATTATTTTGTTTACTTTTTTCCAGCTTCTCTATAAAACCATCCCAAAAAGAGGATAATAAGGACATAATTTATCTATGTGGATAACTTATCCACAAATAATAAACAAGTCCACAGGGAAAGTCAAGAAGAAAAAAATAACAGATTGACCTAATTAACCTAATTACTCTAATTTCTAATTAATGACCAATTATTCCCAATTGGAATTTAAATATTGAATATTTTTTAGGTCAATTAGGTTAATTAGAAATTAGAAATTTTTATGTAGAATTATAGTTCGCCAAGTCCTTCTTTCTTCTGAATATCTTCCTTAACAATGTTTAAGAAGCGTTCGGTTGAAGAGAGACGGCGGTGGCCAACCAACCTAGCTATATATTCGACAGAAGCGCCATTTTTTAATTGATGAGCAATAAAAGTATTTCTTAGATCATTAACAGTGGCTTTTTCAATTCCTACCTCTCTAAAACAGCGAGAAATAATCTGGCGGATGTTTCTGATCAGTAACGGATGGCCGGTGCGGGTAATAAAAAGATGGTCGCTTTTTTCCTCGTCAGGACGGTCTTTAAGATATTCATCGATTGATTTCTTTACCGCTTTATTTAAAGGAATATCTCTATCAGGTGTTTTTCCATACTGGCAAATATGAATAATTGAGTCCTTAATATCATTAACTTTTAATCCGGCCAACTCACCGATTTTCATACCGGTTTGAAGAAGAATCTCGACTAAAGCATAAGTTCGTGTTTCTTCCTTGGCAAAATCTCTTAAGGCCCGATACTCTAATTTCGAAAAGATTCTTGGAGCCGATTGAACATATTTTGGATGAGAAACATCAAGAGAAGGATTTTGTTCGATTATACCATCATTTTTTAGATAGCGAAAAAACGTTCTAATAGAATTAAGTTTTCTTGAGGCCGATTTTTTTGTATAATTCTCACTGATTAATTTATTGATAAAACCATTAATATGATCTTTTTTTACTTCACGAATATCAGCAATTTCTTGAGTGGCTAAAAAGCCAATAAATTGCTCGAGATCTTTTTTATAAGCCACAACCGTAAAAGACGATTTTCCCTGCGATTCTAGATGTTTAATAAATCTACCAACCAGAGAGGGAAGCAATATATTTTCCATAACACCCTATAATATAACATAAAGTTATTATTGTTTCAAGGACAAGTTTGGTGATTGATAAACCGGTTTTGACAAGGGTATGAGGTCTAGTATACTGACCATAAGCATATGGTTACCGACGAATTACAACAATATGTTTCCAGAATGAAAGCCTTAGGGAAGCCTGAGATCAAAATTAGAGAAACATTAGCTTTAGCTAAGTGGCCTCAAGAAGATATTAATCAAGTTTTGGGTGGCTCAGTTGACGTTTCTCCAACGACTCCTTCTTCTGTAATGCCGCAAGTCCAATCCGCCGGTAACAAAACCGACAAAAAGTTATTTTTTACCATTTTGCTTATTGTTATTTTCCTGGTAGGAATAGGGATGTTTATGAGCCTGTATATTAGAAATAAAAATTCAAATACTAAAGTCGTGAATTTGAACAAAGGCGGTAAAAACCAAATATTAACGACCTTTGAGGATTTGTCTAAATATGACAAAGATACCGACGGTGATGGTTATCCGGATTTCATAGAAACAAGCATGGGTTTAGATCCACTTATATCGGAATATACCCGCTGTAAGGGAAATAATACCTGTGCTGGAGCCGCTTCACAAAATACGGTCAAGAAAAAGAACGTGATTATAATATTGGACGCTTCGGGAAGCATGGGCCTGCTGAATAACGGTAGAACCAGAATGGATGCGGCCAAAGATGCATTAAAGAGATATGTGTCTTCTGTGCAAACTTCCGATATAAACATGGGGCTTATGGTCTATGGACACAAGGGGTCAAATTCTCCGGCAGACAAGGCCATTAGCTGTGCCTCTGCCGAACAATTAGCTCCAATCGGAACCATAACTTCAGCCAACCTGGATACCTATCTAGACCTCATCAAACCTACCGGCTGGACTCCCATAGGGCTGGCAATAACAAATGCACGGGCAAGCTTTGTGGGTAAAGAAGGAGAGAATAACGAAATAATGCTGGTCACAGACGGAGATGAGACCTGCGATTCCAATCCAGTTGAGGCAGCAACGGCGATGTCTGGTTTTAATGAAAAAAATGTACGAGTTAATGTCATCGCCTTTGCTGTTTCTGCAAAGGAAGTGGCTAATTTATTTGCCATAGCAAAAGCAGGGAGAGGTTCGTTTGCAGCCGCAAATAATTCAGACGAATTGATCGCCAGAATGAATGATTTTTATGAAAACCTCAAAAATATAAAAGATGAGAAAGTTTGTCAAAGTGGAAAGCCTATTTATTTTTTAAATTGCTACGCAGACACTAATAAAAAGGTATATAAGTATGTGGGAACCCAAAAGCGTACGTTTTATCAAAAACAAATATCCAAAGCCGAATTTGATAGATTAGACAAACTTGAAACTGCAATCTGGGATCAAGGCCAAAAGGCTAATAAGGAGTAAAAGGGTTTAAAATTTTGCAAATTAATAATATACACTCCACAATCTCTTAGATTTATACCTTTTTTTAGCTCATTTCCTTGTTTGACAGATAGGCCGATATTTTTGGAAATATCGACAATAAATAATTTATTTTTATTTAGACTATTCAAGAATTGGGCAGGAATAAACCCATGGACTTCCCATAATTGTTGCCTCTGCATGTTCGCAGATTCCGCAGGGGGTAATTTTCTTTTTTTCTTCTTCAGTTGTTGCATTTAGCCAATCTTGCTTTGTATTAGCATTTGGTAGATTCTCTATTTCCCAACGGGCATCGTGGCCTCTTCCAATGGGAACGATACATTTCATAGTATGAATCGCTTTTAGAACACCTCTATGAATAATACTTAGATCACGTATATCATTAACACACAATTCCTCACCAATATCATTAATGGTAAAAGAATCGCCTTTTCCCAGTTGTTGAATAAGAATATGATCTCCAATAGCCTGCGAATAAGATCTTTCTGGCATGCGGCATTGTACTGTTTTAGATCGTTGAAATCAATACTATATATGTAACTCATATAACTCATACATTAACTTGCTAACAGTTTCCTTATTTGGTATAGTATTATTCTTGTTTTCATAAAAAAGGAGAGAAATCAAAGATGAAGGAAAAAAAAGAAAAAAACAAAAAAGCCAGCCTAAATATCATGGAGGCGCTTCTTAAAAAAACTAAACCGAGCCTACTTAAAAAAGGAAGGGAGATTGAAGCCAAAATAGTTTCCATTTCAAAAAAAGGAGTAGTTTTTGATGTGGGTGGAAAAGCTCAGGCAATTTTAGGCGAGCTGGAAATCAAAGAAATTTCTACTTATTTACCCTATCTTAAAGTCGGAGATAAAATCTTGGTGAGGATAATTAGCGAAGAATCAAAAAACGGCTTCCCGGTCGTTTCACTACGAAGATTCTTTGATAAGGGCAAGTGGGATATTCTTACAAAGAAGAAAGAAAAAGAGGAAGAAATCGAAGTTTTATGTGGTGAATATGGGAAAGGTGGAATCTTTATTAACTTTATGGGGATAAGAGGGGTAATTCCAAAAATTCAGTTAACCGAACCATTTATTTCCCAACCGGAAAAGATGCGTGGCCAAAAAGTCAAAGTAAAAATTCTTGAGGTTGATAAAGAAAAAAATCGCTTAGTGGTTTCTCAAAAAGCCTCAGTTTTGAAAATTTCTCATAAAGATATAATGAAGAAGTTTGAGCTAATAAAGGAAGGAAAAATTTATAAAGCCAAAGTATTAGGGGCATCAGAGTTTGGTGTTTTTTGTGAAGTTGAGGGAGTTGAAGGTCTGATTCATATCTCAGAAATTTCTTGGGAAAAAGTTTCAAACGCCGCTTCATTTGTCACCACCGGTGACACAATTGATGTTTTTGTCGTTGAAAAAAATATGAGTGATCTAAAGCTCAATCTTTCTCTAAAAAGATTATTAAAAGATCCTTGGGAAATCATTGAAAAAAAATATCCAAAAGATAAAGAAGTTGAGGGTGAGGTTACCCGAAAAGAAAAATATGGTTATTTTATTAAACTTGAGCCGGGGATTGAAGGATTAATTCATATCTCAAAATTAAAAGGCGACGAAGATCTAAAGATTGGTCAGAAAATCAAAGCTTTTATCGAAAGAGTCAGCAAAAAAGAACGCCGGATGAGTCTTGTTCTTCCTCAAACCGAAAAGCCGCTAATGTATAGATAAAATTTGCTCAAGGAATTAAACTGAGTACACAGATACCTGATCTACTTCCCGGTTCAGCCTTACATCTCATATTTTGTCCACAGTAGAATTGTGTTTTTCCTTCAGATGAGATATCACAATGAGTGATTGGTCCTGCATATTTTGCACATGATGTATTACTGAAGGAATCAACAACGGGTTGAATAGGGTCGCACTGCATACATTGATCTTTAGAAATCCAAACAGTTTTGCCGCTAATATTTGCACACACTTTATCATACGGAGCAAGTTTTTCTAAAGCAATATTTCGTTCGAGTTCGCCATATAAATCTGAACAATAAAAATAACTGGGGTCATTACTAAAATAATTGCCGCTATGGCCGGTTAAATAATATTTATCTTGAAGACGAAGAAGACTGCCAGAATAGGAACTTTCACTCCTATCTCCTCGGCAAAAACGATCAGCAGTCTCTGTTAAAAAGAATCGATTATTATTAATCTTTTTATACAGAGTAAAACTAAAAGGAGCTTCTAAATATGGAGGGGATAAAGGATTGTTACCTGCATTTTCTGCGTCATTAGCCGATGAAAACATCCATAATCTTATCCTACCTGTAATTATATCTGGTAAATTTGGGGTAATAGCAAAATTATAATCACCAGATCCCGACATTTGTTTTAATGAAGGGTTATCTAATGTAACAGATATTATTGTATTTGGATTCATAGACATCGCAAACCACCACCAACTTGAATTTAAATAAATACTATTATTTCGTGAGTTAAAGTCAAAGTAAATATGTAATGAAGGCATTGGATTGTCCTCACGAAATTTAAGATATTCTTTTTTTACGCATAACACCTCATAGGTTTTGAAATAATTATCAGGGAGAGGATAGAGATTTGCGTGACAGTTTATAGAACCACCTTTAGGATTAGATAAAATTGGCTTACACCATTCATCCCCGAGTTGACCGGTACAGACTGGGATACTAGAAATAGTAGGAAGCAAAGATGTGCCGGTTGGTACAACAGCCGTAGACGGAGAAGTTATAGGAGGAGACAAAGAAGTCTGGCAGGTCTTGGATTGGTTATTACAGGTGCTACCTTTGGGACAGCGGAGAGGCGGAGGAGCGCAGGTGGGAGATTGTGATTGGTTAGATACTTTTGCTGAAGTTGATAAGGATAGATTATTTGAGTTTAAAGCAAAATATTGAGTATAGAAGAGAATACTAATAAATAAAGATAGAAGAATAAATATTCCTATCTTAGTATTTCGACTATATTTCATAATATATATTTCATTGTACCAATTTTATTCTATAAGTGTTTTTTCTTCTTCAGACGCAATTACTTTGAAGCCGACGTGGGAGTGGCCGGCAAAGAAAAGTCCTTCACCGACTCCGGCTTGCAGTAAGAAATGTTTTTCCCCTCCGGTTAAAAAGAAGGTTTGGGAAATTTTTTCGACCGCCGCGATTGACTGTTTTAAAATAATTTGCAGTGATGAATTGGTAATAATGGCTCGACCTTCATCAGTGGACAAAAAATCTTCCACATCTTGGGTGATGGTCGTCAAACCTAAGTGATATTTACGGGCTCTTTTGGCAAAGGAGTGAAGATAGGCGCCTGAGTCTTTTTGTTTAATCAGATACCAAGCCTCGTCGACAATCAAGACTCTTTTTTTCTTTTCCCGGCGGACTCGATTCCAGATATAGTCCAAAACAATATACATAGCCACCGGTCGCAAATTTTCTTCCAAGTCGCGGATGCCAAAGACAGTAAAAGGATTTTTTATATCAAAGTTCGAGTGCTGATTAAAAATGCCTGAGGCGGAGCCGGAGACAAATTTTTCCAACCGGTCAGCCATTTCTTTTGATTCGGGCGTTTCCATGCCGGCAAAAACTTTAAACAGATCTTCAAGTAATGGCGGCTCTTGGGAGAATGTTTCCGGATCTTGAGTGATCCCTTTTTCACGGTAAGCCAAAACTAAGGCTCGATCTAAAAGAGCGTCCTGTGATGGAGTTAATTCGCCCATAATCACACGCATAAGAGAATGTAAATCAAGAATTTTATTGGAAAGTTCATCCGGTCCGGCATTGGTTTTTTCCAGATCAAATGGATTAATTTTATAAGGAGAGGATGCGGAAAAAACAACATATTCACCACCAACGGCTGGCACTAATTTTTCATATTCGTTTTCCGGATCAATAATTATCACATCAGTTCCCATCATCAGCAACCTTAAAGCTTCCAGTTTAACCATAAAACTTTTTCCACCGCCAGATTTTCCTAAAATAACAGAATTGGCATTTTCTAAAGTAAATCGGTCAAAAATAATTAGAGAACCATCGTGTTCATTAAGACCATAAAGAATGCCTTCGTTGCGAGTTAATGATGCAGTGGCAAACGGAAATGTCGTTGCTAAAGAAGTCGTATCCATGTTGCGCCAAACACCTAGTTTATCGTAAAAAATTGGCAGAGTTGATTTAAATCCTTCTTCCATTTCCAAAGTGGCCTGACGGGACACAATCAAAAGGGATGACAAAACCGAATCAATTTCTTTGGTGATCCGGTTTAATTCTTCCAGCGAATCAGCCGGGATAGTGATATAGAGGCCAAACTGAAAAAATCTTTCAGCCCCTTTGGCTAGTTCAGCCTGAAGGGAAAAAGCATCGTCAAGAGCCACTTGAACGGTTGGATCAACTACTTTTCCGGCTTTAATATCACCTTCTATCGTCGCCTCCATTTCAGCAATCTTTCTTTTTAAATCATCTAAAACATTTTTTGACTCGGTCGGATAGATATACATAGAAATATATAGAGGATGATCAAAAGTGATTAAAGAGTAAAGCCAGTTGGGCGAGACATAACGAGGGTAGCCAACCACATATAAAGTTCGGTAGTAGCGGTCATCAATTTTCAAACTGTTAAAGTCCACTTCAATATAGGAAGGAGCGATTAAATCTTTAGTGGAAACGGATCCGGCCGCTAAAAAATCAGCCATGTTATTTGAACCAGGTGATTGGTGGCTAGTGACTGGTGACTGGTTATTAGTTGGTTTGGGAAAAAGATTAAACATATCTTAAGAAAATAACAAATAATAAATAACAAACATCAATTGAATTTTAAATAATAAATAATAAATGTTTTAAACATTGATTATTGGTTATTTGTTATTCAATTGTTATTTAATATTTGATATTTATTATTACCCCGATGACATAATCACATCCGTATAACTTTCAATCGGCGCTAAACGCCGGCCGGTAGCTGATGGGTTGTAAAGATTGTAATAAAGTTCAGTCAACTCTTGACGTTGTAAAACACTTCCACGAAGGCCAATCTTTGTAATTAATCGGAGTAAATTATCCCTTTTTGGGTAAAGGGCGGTTTTGGCTCGAGTAAAAACATATTCCTTATTTAATGAATTAGGATTAGCTCCACTAATTCCCATTTCAAGCGGTGAAAAAGGAACAACAAAGAAAAATCGTTTTTCTAAAACGGTATTTATTTTAATAATACTTTTAATAAATTCTCGGTATCCGATCATTCTTTTTTTTAAAATGTCAACCATTTGTTTATTAATTTTTTCCTCAAGATAATCTAAATAGGTAGAGACATCAATTTTTTTGGAAATAATTAAAATTTGGACAGGAAAAGACAAAGAATTTAACAGTTCAGAATAAGCATAGATCATTGAAGACTGTTCTTCGGTCGATAATAACCAAAAGTTAACCGCCCCTACTTCAACGACTGTAGCTGCAGAAAAATCCTTCATTAAAACAACGTCATCTTTTATCTCCTCAACTTCAATAAAAGATTGAGTGGAAGCCTTGACTGGTGAGGTTGGTTTTGTAATAGACATATAAATATAATTCAAAAGTTAAAAGGCAAAATTCAAAATTTAAAGTAAAAAGTCAAAAGTGTTTAAAAACTTTTTAAGTTGACTTATATTTTTGACTTTTAAATTTTAACTTTTAACTTATTTAAATAAGTTCTTTCGACATAATCTCAATTGGTTTTTCATTGATGTTTTCTACCTTAATTTTCATTGTATCAAAAAAGAAGTTTCCTTTGGGGTCTTTGATCTCAAAAAAATAATCAGACGAGGGGAGGGGATTGTAAGTGGCAAAAACTCCATGAGAATTAGTTTTTAGTATTCTAATCGGGTCGTTGTCAAGCTCTTTTTTTATATAAACGAGAATTCCAGTCAAAGCGGTTTGTCTATAATTTTTTATTAATCCACTGAGAAAGGGAGCTTTAACATTAGATTGTAGAGGGTAGTTTGTAGGGGGCAGTGGAGACTTTTTTTCTTGCGGTTTCTTTTTACCCAGCAATGAAGAAAATGAATCAGTAAAAAGATTGCTGATTTCTTGTTTCTTGTTTTGATTATCTACCGGGATTTTATTACTTAAATATTTTGACAGTTTCTGTTGAGAGTCAATGTGGGACATGACCCGATGGGGATCGTCTGTAAAAACTAAATTTTTTAAAAAATAAATTGCCGGATTTTGTTTTTTAAAAAAATATTGAGTGGGAGAGGTTAATCTTTTTATTAAATTTCTTACCCAGACTTCCATTGGCCGATCGTTAATAGGAATAAAAGCAAAAGCAACGCCGATTAAAATCACAACTGAACCTAAAAAGAAATTTAAAATCGGAACTGGAAAAATATAAAAAATCAATATTCCGATAGGGATAGAAATAACCAAATAAACGAACTGTTTAATCGTCAAAAAACCTATCAGTTTGAATTCAAAGGTGGTGATCTGTCTAGGAATAGGATGTTGTTCCATAATTTTAGTATAACTAAAAATAGACAGTAGATGGTAGAATATAGTTCTCGGGCCTATAGTTCATCGGTAGAATGCATCCATGGCATGGATGAGGGCGGGGTTCAATTCCCCGTAGGTCCACAATTACGCATCTTTCCTAAAAGTTATCCTAATAGAACAATCTAATCATCTACTTTTGTAGGTTATAAGCGATTGACTAATAAGTTCATAAAGTTATAAAGTTTGTAAGGCTTATAAAGAAAAACCAATTATGAACTTTAAGAACTTTATAAACTTTTAAACTTATGTTCACTCTTCATGACTTACCTATTGACGAACGTCCGAGAGAACGTCTTGTTAAATATGGCGTGGAGTCGCTATCTCTACAGGAATTATTGTGTCTAATTTTTGGTCGGGGAGTTAAAGGCGAATCAGTTATTAGTATTTCCCAAAAATTAATGAACCGTTTTGATTCGTTAGATCAAATATCTGAAGCGTCAATTGAAGAATTAAAGGAAATAAAAGGTTTAGGGCGAGCAAAAGCTTGTCAGCTAAAAGCTTGTTTTGAAATTTCTAAACGATTAGTTAAGGAAGAAAATTTAAATAAAAATAGGAGTACAATTATTAAATCTCCAAAAGATATTTTTCCACTTTTAAAAGAAAAAATTATTAACTTTCATAAAGAATATTTTATGGTGGTTTCTTTAGATAATCGCAACAAAGTAATTAATATTGACACAGTTTCGGTCGGAACATTAAATTCAAGCCTAATTCATCCTCGGGAAACTTTCGAAGTGGCCATTAAAAATCACGCCGCAGCAATTATTCTTTGTCACAATCATCCGTCCAGCGAATTAAATCCTTCAGAAGACGACTTGATAATTACGCAAAATTTAGTTAAAGCCGGCAAGTTGCTGGGAATTGAAGTGTCAGATCATTTAATTATTACCAAAGACGGCTATTTTAGTTTTAAAGAAAAGAAAATTATTTAACAATCTTAAATTCATCAAATATTTCTTTCGCTTCTTGCCAGAAGATTTCGACGCCCTCAATATGAGAAACCGGCGGGCCTTTTTTTATTGACTCAATTATTTGTTTAACTTTTTCTTCATCTCCTTGTATTTGAGCCTCAACTCCGCCGCCAACCCCAAAAATATCCGAATGGTTATTGACGTTTCTCACCCACCCCGTTACACCAATAATTTTTGCTTGGATTTTAGTCCACGCTCGAAATCCAACACCGATGACATCGCCTTTAATATAGAGATGAACTTGCTTTAACATAGATTGATAATAACAAATCACAAATAATAAATGACAATTGAATTATCAATAACAAACATCAAATTTTAAAACAGTTTTGTTACTCAATTGTTATTTGAATTTTGTCACTTGTCATTTTAAACTCGGGTCTACTTCCTTCGCCTGCTTTAAATATTTTTCTGCTGTCAAATTATCACCCTTTTCTTTATATAGTAAATAAAGACCATATAAGACGTCTCTTGCTCTCAGGTTTATCATTAATTTTTGTTCAAGATTGTTTATCATTAATTTTTTCTCGTTTTCTTGGCGGAAAGTTTCTTTCTCGACAGTTTTACCATAAATATTTTTGTTCATTTCCAGAATTTTTTGAAACTCCGGAAAAGTTTTTATTTTTTCCAGGAAACTAACAGTTGTTTGCTTGTTATTATTGACAAATTGAAAATATAATGGAGAAATAAGCTGACTGCCTATAAGATTAAGAATCAATAAAGTAAAAACAAAAAATGCTAATAAATATTTTAAAACTTTTGAATTTTTAATTGTACTTTTGACTTTTGACATTTGAATTTTGAGTTTAATGTTTATTATTATATACTTTTTTTATGGACTCGATATATTATCAAATCTTTCTTGACAGGGTAATTACCATTAGTTTAGCCGGTGCTTCGGCAATTCTTGCCGCTGCTCTGACTCTGATTCTTATTTATTTAATCATTATTTATCTCCGTTTAAAAAAAAGAGAAAAGATTTCTTTAGAAATGATCACTTTAGAAATAAAGATTTCAAAAGAAAATGAAATAAAAATTGACGCCGCTGACCAGATGTTTTCCTCTTTTTCTTCTTTGAAAAAGTCCGGTTTTTTTTCTTTCTTGGAAGTTGACGATGTGATTTCTTTTGAGATTATTGGAAAAAAAGCCGAGATTAGATTTTATGTCTCCGCTCCTAATCGGATCATTGATTTGATTGAAAAAACCATCTATGGTTATTATCCGACGGCGGATATTAAAAAAGTTGACGAGCCAAATATTTTTTCCGAACAAGGTAAGGTAGTTTTTGGTGCCTTGGTTCAAAAAGAGGTTCCATATATGCCGATTCGTATCTATCGTGATTTACCCACAGACTCCCTTTCGGCGATTACATCGGCTCTATCGAAGTTTGATGATAATGAAGCTGGAATTATTCAACTTCTGATTCGTCCGGCTGGTTCCAAATGGAAAAAATCCGGCAAAAGCTACATTTCCAGTACTAAGAAAAATGAAGCTAATCCGGAAAAAGCCACCTTTAAGACCGACCCAAAAGTTTTGGAGAAAATTGATGATAAATGTTCCAAATCAGGGTTTGAAACCACGATTCGTTTTGTCGTCACTGCACCTTCCAAGGATATAGCCGATACTCATCTGAAAAATATTAAAAACGCTTTTACTCAACTTAATTCTGACCTGAACAATTTTAGTGGTACAAAAGATTATTTCAAAGGCGGATTTATGATCAATTTTATCTACAAATTTTTTCCCATTATCGACCTTCCGTTCATAAAGTCGGTATCGGTTTTATCCACCGACGAATTAGCAACCCTTTTTCATTTCCCTAATAAGACGGTAGAAACGCCTCACATTCAATGGTTAAAGGCGAAAACCGCTCCGGTTCCATCGGAAGTTCTTTCCTCAGGAGGGACGGCAGTTGGTTTTGGTTATTATCGTGGAGTCAAACGGCCGGTTAGTATTGGTCTTGAAGATCGCCGCCGCCACGTCTATATTATTGGAAAAACCGGTGTGGGAAAATCAGTTCTGCTTCACGATATGGCAATTCAGGATATTAGAGCTGGTCACGGTGTTTGTGTAATAGACCCGCACGGTGATTTAATTGACGATATTATTAAATATATCCCACCGGAAAGAGCGGAGGATGTAATTTATTTTGACCCGTCCGATGTCGAGCGGCCAATGGGACTGAATTTACTGGAAGCAAAAACTGAAGATCAAAAACATTTTATTACAACGTCGATTATTAACTTGATGTATAAACTTTACGATCCTCAGCGAACCGGTATTATTGGCCCTCGCTTTGAACACGCGGTGAGAAACGCCATGTTGACGGTGATGAGTGAGAAAGGGTCAACGTTTGTCGAAGTAGTTCGGGTTTTAACCGATCCGAAATATGTTCAGGAACTATTACCAAAAGTCCAAGATCCGATTGTCAGGCGTTATTGGACTGATCAGATAGCCCAGACATCAGATTTTCACAAATCAGAAGTTTTAGATTATATCGTTTCCAAGTTTGGCCGTTTTATCACCAATAAAACCATGAGAAATATTATTGGGCAGTCTGATTCAGCCTTTGATTTTAGACGGGTCATGGACGAAGGAAAAATTCTTCTGATTAATTTATCAAAAGGAAAGTTGGGAGAAGAAAATTCGAGCTTTTTAGGATTGGTTTTGATCCCAAAAATTCTAATTGCCGCTATGAGCCGTCAGGAAATTCCTGAGGAAAAACGCCGTGATTTTTTTCTTTATGTGGACGAGTTTCAGAACTTTGCCACTCCGGATTTTGCCACGATTTTATCTGAGGCAAGAAAATATCATCTTAATCTGACGGTTGCTAATCAGTTTATTGGACAGATGGATGATGAGGTAAAAAATGCCGTTTTTGGTAATGTAGGTTCCTTAATTTCTTTTAGAGTTGGAGTGACCGATGCGTCATATATGCAAAGAGAATATCAGCCGGTATTTGGGGAGTCAGACTTAATTAATATTGAACGCTTTCATGCCTATATGAAGACAATTGTTGACAATGAACCGGTGCCACCTTTTTCTGTCGATATGACCAAAGACATTAAAAAATTCAAAGCCGGCGCCAACCCAAAAATTGCTCAAGCGATTATTCAACTTTCTCGCTTAAAATATGGAAGGCCAAAAGAACTGGTTGAAGCGGAGATAAATCAGAGAGCGCGGTTGTAGGTAAAATTTTAAAGATTAAATATTAAAGGTTAAAAAAATATTAAACTGTTAAATTATAAACATTTTTTGTTTTGTTTAACTGTTTAATCTTTAACAGTTTATTTAACCTTTAACCGTTTAAGATTTAATATTTTATGTTACTTACATACAAAACCATTCTTTCCAAAAAGTCCCAGCTTAATTCTGATACTTATCTTTATCACTTCGATCTATTAGAGCCAAAAGAGATTAATTTTGAAGCTGGTCAATATTTGATAATCAATATTTTGACTGATAAAGGATCAGTTTCCCGACTTTATTCGATTGCCTCATCGGCTGCAGAAAAAAATAGTTTTGAGTTAATAATTCAAATTATTCCCGGTGGGCTGGCTTCAAGTTATTTATCTAATCTTAAGGTTAAAGATGAAATAATTTTTCAAGGACCGGCAGGGATGTTTGGTCTAAAGGAAAACGACCGACAAAAGATATTTTTGACAACAGGAACAGGAATAGCACCGGTAAAAAGTATGTTGGAAAGTTGCCCGTTTCCAGTTACTAGTTACCGGTTGTTTTGGGGTCTAAAAACTTACAGAGATGTTTATTTACTTGACGAGTTGAAGCAGTTTAATTTAAAAATCTGTTTGTCCCGTGAGAAGAATCTAGATATAATTCCGATGGGGGACAAAAAATATTTTGAATTAGGTCATGTTGATAGTTGTTTTAATCAATACATTGAAAATTGGAAATTGAAAATTGAAAATTTTGATTATTATCTTTGTGGCAGAAGACAAATAGTCGAATCATTAAGACAGTTTTTAATAGCTAAAAATGTTCCGAAAGAAAATATTTATTTTGAGAAGTTTTGATTTTTTAATTTATTGTCTTTGGGCATGAGATCTATTACATATTTGATAAATATCTTCCACGTCCGTCCTTAATAAGGATTGGATTATTATAGGCTTACATGGTAAAATACTACACGTTAGGAAACAGCAATTACTATGGTACAAAGATCAGAAACGAGTAGACCTCAAGGTATTCATGTATTGGAAACTCGCTTACCGCGGCATGAACCGTCATATGCATTCAAACGATTTTTTGCCTTTTGTCTTGATCCTTTATATGGGACTCCACTTTTAAGAGATACAAATTTTCGCATAGATCTCAATACTCTTGATCGGTTACGGAATAGTATGGGTAAAGAAAAAGTAGATCTTTTAGAAAAAGCTATAGTTAATAGTAGGTGGAGGTCTTTGCGTGGTTTGGCTGCCAAAATAGGAGGACAGACAGTTATGACCGCTGCTCTATCTATAGGAAGTATGCCGCCAGACTTTTATGTTCCTCTTTTTGGAGCTATAGCAATCGGAGATTCCCTTGATGAATTAGACAGAGACACAGCATATCAAGAAGTAAACCAGGCGGCTATTCCAGTAATGCAAAATTTAGTATTGGGATATTCGGCAGATATGTACAATCTCCCTACGTCAGAAAAACAAACTTTTGTCCATAATATAAGTGAGGCTATCGCTAAAGGAGAGAGTTTTTCCAGACCCGAATTAACTACAGCTGTTTATACTTTGCTTAATGCGGTTACGCTTTTTGCTACCAATCAAGCTTTGATAGGAGCATCGCTTGCAGCTTTTGAACTAGCTGTTCTTGCACATATTCAACGTTATTTAAAGAGTGCGGGTCTAGAAAAACAATTAATGGAGGGTAAAGAAACAATGGTAACCAACATAATGGCTAAGGATGTATTTTTTGATACTAATTTTGCAGAGCAGATGCACTTATCTACATCAGATATACCTTCCGAAAGATTCCAAGGGAGTAAACTTGAAAAAGTGGCTATTCAATTAGTGACACAATATCTTTTGCCAGTCCTGGCTATTTATACTCAAGGTGGTATTGCTCTTGCTCTCGCCCAATCTGGTCAGTTAGCCTCTCATTTAAGCCCTGTTCATGTAAATGAACGTGAATTCACGGAAGCACAGGCTGGTCTCAAACGACTTAAAGATACTCTTACCCTTATCGAAGGGAATAGAATGAGTCTAACTACAAAAGAAAGTTGGGTAGCTTTTTGTGAAGAGATAAGAAAGAAAAATTTAGACACAGTAAAATATGAAAACTCTACTGATTTATTAGCAGTCATCGCGCCATTTTCTATACATTATCCAGGCAAAAATGAACCTGACCTTATTATGAAAGATTCTCTAGAACTTAAAACTGGACTTTATGTATTACAAGGAAGAAGTGGAGGTGGCGAGTCAACATTTCTGCATGCCTTAACACAACAAATAAGAACTGTTCAGGAAAAAGAATCGGTTATAAAGTTAGGGGACCAACAAACAGCCACCTTTGCAAGACTCCATGATTTAGAATTAAAAGATATTAGACGACTTTTCAAGTATCTTTATCCAGAAACACAAGAATCAAAACTATCTCCTTTAGCGCTTTTTGCCAAAGATGTTTTAGCTTCTCCTCCAGTTGAATTCAATCCCTATATTCACGACTTGATAAAAAGATATAAAAGAGGAGAACAGTTAAAAAAACCTGAACAAAGAGCTATTGGGTATGCATTGCAACTTCTGACAGGATTAAAAACAGAGGGCCAAATAAGGGAAGAAGTGTTAAAATCAAGGCTACCAAGAGAAGAAAAATCAGTCATACTAGAGCTTTTACCATATGCAAGAATAGGAGGAGCAAAAGGAAGATTAAGAGAAAAATTAGCACAATATTCAGTTTTCAGTAAAGAAGACTTTAAAAAATTAGATGAATTTCAGCCTGGCAAAGCTGTAAGTAGGTCACTTAGGGCAAAATTACGTATAATAAAAACTCTTGAAGAAGCACAAGAAGCAGGCACAAAGATTATAGGAATAGATAATACAATAGATCCTATAAGTAACGAGGATACAAAAATTATGCTTTCTTTTCTAGAAGAATGGTGTAGGAATCATAGCGTATCTGTGTTAATTGCCAGCACTGAGAAAGTGAACAAAAATATCATATTCAACTCACCCTTGTATCAGGGTAGTATTTTCTTTAATGCATCTTATATCAAAACAGGATGGGAAACACCAACTGTGAGAGCTACAGATAGTGAAAAAAAAGTGGAGAAGGAGGAAGAGGAAGAAGGATGATATTTTATTCATTGCGTTCAAAGTATGCCTTAAGTATTTCTTTTGCAATTGGTCCGGCGACGTCCGAACCCTGTCCGCCTTCTTCAACCAGTACCGTTACAGCAATTTCCGGATTTTCAAATGGAGCAAAGGCAGTGATCCAGGCATGAGGCAGACCGTTTTTTATATGTGATTCAGCCGTCCCTGTCTTGCAGGCGACCTGGATTTTTTTCAAGGACGGACCTTGTTTTGTTGGGCTAGAGTTTGTAACAAGGTCCGTCCTTATGGAGAACTCGAACAACGGCCAGCCGGTGCCTCCGGTTGCACAGGCTTGTCTCATTCCTTCTCTAATTAAAGAGAGAGTTTTTTGAGAGATAGGTAATTTTTTGCAATCCTTCGACTCACTATGTTCGCTCAGGATGAATTTATCATTCGATAAATTCATTTTTAACAACTGTGGTTTACATAAATATCCTCCATTAGCAAAGACACCAGTGACTAAAACCGTTTGTAAAGGAGTGGTTCCAACATATCCCTGGCCAATAGATAGATTATAAGTATCACCCAGATACCAATTCTCTTTTAATATTTCTTTTTTCCAAAATGTTGAGGGAATAATTCCTTCAACTTCGTCAAGACCGATTTTTGTAGGTTTCCCTAACCCAAAAATATCAGCCCACTTTTTTATTTTGTCAACACCGGTCTTTTCCCCAGTTTTGTAAAAAAAGATATCGTTTGATCTTCTGATTGCTTTGACAATATTCACCATTCCTTCGGTTTTTCCATATTGAAGGAAATACCAGTTGCCAAAAGTGGCAGCTCCGGCTTTAATACTTCCCTTGTCTTCTATTTCAGTTTTATCACTAATGGCTTTTTCTTCCAGACCGGCTGTTGCAACTACCAGTTTAAAAATTGATCCAGGTGGATAAGTAGCCTCAGTAACACGGTTAAATAAAGGATTGGTTTTATCGGTTAAATAGTTCTGGATATTATTATTAATATTATCTTCAAAATCTTGAGAGTTAAAAGAAGGAGACGAAACGCTGACTAATATTTCTCCGGTTTGAGGATTAGTAACAACAATGGCAGCCTTTTTTCCTTTAATTAATTCATAGCTTTTTTTTTGTAAATTGAGGTCGAGGGCTAATTGGATTTTATCACCGGATTTGGGAAGAACAACATCAACGGTTTTTAAGTATTGACCTTGAGCGTCAATTTCCACCAATTTTTTTCCCGACTGACCTCTAAGTTGACAATCAAATAATTTTTCTATACCTTTTTTCCCGGTTCGATTACCGAACTGAAGCTTATATTGACAATGATCATTTTTTAGATCATTAACATCTGCAATTTGTCGATAGCCAATAAAAGGAGCAACGGCCTCAGGGCTTTGATAAATTCTTTTTGAAATTATTTTTTGATTATTGTTCAATAATCCTGGGTTAATTTTTTGATTAATATTGGGATTTAAATTTTGGGCAATAATAAATCCTTTTCGATCAACTATTTCTCCACGGGGAGCTTCAATAACAATTTCTCTAAGTCGGTTTTGTTCGGAGAGAATGCGATAGTAGTTTCCTTTGACGATTGTTAATTGAAAAAGTCTCAAAAATAGAATGACTAGAAAAAGAAAAATTATTGCAATATATATAAAAAAAGCATTTTCGGTCAGTTGATTATTGGTCGAAAAAAAACGGATTCCTTTAGAGTCGCCTTTTTGGAAATAGGGTAATTTGAACATATTATTTTTGTTTATGTCATTCCCTCGGATCCCCGTCTTCACGGGGATGACGATACATCTTAACTAATAAAATATCCTTGACTAAAATATCCTAATAATAAAATATGTAAAATTAAAAAAACTATAATAATTAAATATTTAATAAAAACATTTTTTATTTGGGCAAGATAAATAAAAAAAGATAAAGAAAATAAAACATAGCGGGGGATAGAGGAGAATGTTCCCGTTAATGTAGGTAAAATTAAATTAGCAAAAGAAAAGATATTTAACGCAATTCTCTCCCAATTTTTAATTTTCAATTTACAATTTTTAATCAAATCTAAAATTAAAATTATTAAAACAAAACTGAAAAAGCTAAATTCAAGAATAGAAACAAAGTATCTAAAATCCCAGTTGGCTGTAAAAAATATTTTTAAATAGCGCCAATAAACTTGAGGCAAAAAAATTAAATGGGATGATCGGTTAGCTCCGAATATTGGTTGGGAAGTGAGAAAGAAAAACGGATCTCCAGTGGTTTTGAAGAGGTAGAAACAATACAAGCCAAGACCAAGTAAAGGAGATAAGATAAGCAAACTTTTAACTTTTGCTTGCCCACCGAAGCCTCGGCGAAGGTGGGGCTTTTGAATTAAGTGAAATAATATTGGTATTATCAAAAATACTCCAACGAGTCTTGTAAACGAAGAAAAAAAAGCAAAGATGATTACCAAAAGATAGCTTTCTTTTTTAAGGAAATATAAAGCAGAAACGATTAAGAAAAAAAATAGTCCTTCAGTATAAACTGCGCCAAAGAAGAAAGAAGTAGGAAAAGCAAGCAAAAATAAGATAGATAGAATTGGATTAAATCGGATAGAACCCGCCTTCGCTAAAGCTACGGTGGGCAAGTCGGATGAAATCAGTTTTAAATATTTGTAAAACAAAATCAATCCAAGAAAAAACGAAACATTCGAAATAATTAATCCGGTTAGGAGCTGGTTATTAAAAAATAATGGAGTCAAAAATTTTATTAATAGAGGATATAAAGGAAAAAAGGCTTGTTCATATTGAGCGTATCCATCACGTGCAATAAAAATATAATGAAGGCCGTCAAAATTAGCTAAAGAAGAAAGCCAATGGGGTAAATTAAATCCCGGTAATTGATCTTTGTAAGGAAAAAAACCCAGATAAGGAATAATCTTTTGGCTGAAAAAAATTATTAAAAAATCAAATACCCGCCAGACTAAAAAAAGAAGAGAAATAAACAAAAAATTCATGAATAAATTATAGCAGGACTAAATAATAAAAATGTCGGGGTAGCGGGACTTGAACCCACGGTCTTCAGACCCCCAGCCTGACGCTTTAGCCATCTAAGCTATACCCCGTTTTGGTATAATTTTATCACAGATATAATTTATAATATATATATGGAAATAAAAATAATAAAGATCGAAAAACCTGCAGAAATCAATTTCATTTTAGCCCAGTCACATTTTATCAAGACAGTAGAGGACACCTATGAAACATTAGTTGAGGCGGTGCCAGGGATTAAGTTTGGCTTGGCTTTTTGCGAAGCCTCAGGAGACAAAAAAATTAGAGTCGCTGGGACAGATGAAGAAATGAAAAAGTTGGCAATTAAAAATGCACAGGCCATTGGAGCCGGTCATTCGCTATTTATTTTTTTGAAAAACACTTTCCCAATCAATGTTTTAAACAAGATAAAAAATCTTTCCGAGGTTGTCAACATTTTCTGTGCTACGGCTAATCCTACAGAAATAATTGTGGCTGAAACTAAACAAGGTCGGGGGATTATGGGCGTTATTGATGGAGGGTCCCCGACTGGCGTGGAAAATAAAATAGATGAAAAAGAAAGGAAAGATTTTCTTCGTAAAATTGGTTATAAAACTTAAGAACTTGCCTTCAAGCATTATTTATAATAAAATTCACTTCAATGTCTGTTGATCATTACAGAGTATCGCCAAGGGATAGTCTGCTTGCTTATTTAGATGTACGCGCTTTAGGTTCTTATCCGTATCGAGGTAGTTTTGAATTGTTAAAACACGAAAAAAGAGGGATGAAAATTGTTGAGCTGATTGATTTATTGGCACTTCATCACAGGAATAGTGCTATACACACGTTTGAAGTAAGCTATTTATTGGCATTACTAGATCCATTTGGGCAAATCGAAAGAGGGTTAATGCATGATATTGGTAAAACAGGAATAGACCCAAAACTTCTAGATAAGAGAGAAGGGCTAACAACAGAAGAAAAAAAACAGATGTCGTTCCACGGACCATTAGGTGGGGCAATTTTAAGGAGAGTTGGCCTTGGAGATCTCGCTTTTGCCGCTGAAGAACATCACATCGGCAACTCGAAAAATCGAATATGGACAGAACAAGAGCTATCAAGTCGACACCCGGCAACCGAAGCGTTAAGCTTGGCCGATTTGATTTGTGCCGCTTTGGATCCAAGAAGATCTTATCGTGTTCCCGCAGAACGAGATACTTTACTAGAAAATATAAAATTAAAAACTGATATTGGGATTTTTTCAAGAGAACTATATCAACATTTTCTGGATGTGATTGTAGCAAATAATATATTTCCTCCTTTTAAATTAGACGATTATCAAGATACATCTTTTATAAAAGCATTAAAACAGTTGGGAATATATGATTCCTTCCAGGATTTGATTGCTGATGATGAAGCTGCTCGATTATAATATAATTAACCTATGACAAAAATTTCAAAAGATCTGGTTGAACATATTGCTAAACTGGCTAAAATTCCTGTTTCTGAAAGAGAGAAAGAATCTTTAACAGAGGGATTTAATAAAACCTTGACAGTAATTAATGAACTTTTTAAAGTTGATGTTACCGGCGTTGAGCCGACTCACCAGGTAGCCGGATTGGAAAATGTTTTACGGGACGATGTAGTTGATGAAAAAAAAATGTTTTCTCAAGAGCAAGCTTTAAGTAATGCCAAAAGCAAACACAATGGTTATTTTGTCGTTGATCAAATTTTGCCAAACGATTAGTCGATAATAAAAGCTTGATACCGTATTTTTTCGACCGCCTCACCCCAAAGGGGCCCCAGGCGATTGTCTCAAAAATAGATATCTGCGCTTTTTATTTTTTTATCTTTTTATGAAACTAAACGAATTAACTTTAAAAAAAGCCATCGACTTAATTGATAAAAAAGAAATTTCTTTGAAAGATATTTATCATGATATAAACAAAGCAATAGGAAAAGATAATAAAAAATTAAATATCTATCTTTCATTGGACATAAAAGCTGAAGAAATTGCCGAAAAACAAAAAAATAAACCTCTTCGAGGGCTGCCAATTGCTGTCAAAGATAATTTTTTGACGGTTGGACTACCGGCGACCGCTTCCTCAAAAGTTTTAGATGGTTTTATGCCGCCTTATGAATCAACCGTGACTAAAAGATTAAAAGAAGCGGGGGGAGTTGTCATCGGCAAGACCAATATGGATGCTTGGGCTCATGGATCATCAACCGAAACTTCTGATTTTGGGCCAACCTTAAACCCAAGAAACCCAAAATATTTACCCGGAGGTTCATCGGGTGGAAGTGCCGCCGCGATTGTCTCTAATATGTGTTTGGGTGCAATCGGATCGGAAACGGCCGGGTCAATTCGTCAGCCCTCAGCCTGGTGTGGAGTAGTTGGGTTAAAACCAACTTACGGACGTGTTAGTCGCTACGGAGTAGTGGCGATGGGCTCATCTCTTGATTCTCCAGGACCAATGGGAAAAACAACGGAAGATTGCGCATTAATCTTAAATCAAATTGCAGGAAAAGATGAAAATGATGGGACAACTTCTCCTTTACCGGTTGTTGACTACACAAAAAATATTAAAAAAGGGGTTAAGGGAATGAAAATTGGCATTTGTTATATCGATCATCCAAAAATAAAAGGCACACCGATCGCTAAAGCAGTTGAAAAAGCTGGTAAAGTCTTTGAAAAGTTTGGAGCAAAAGTTGATCTACTTAAAACATCAGAAAAATTAGAGTCGGGAAAGGTATTGACTCATGAATATGCAATTTCTGATTATATTGTCATTATGAGAGGAGAAGTTAGTAGTAATCTAGCGAGATACGATGGTATTCGCTATGGTCACGAACGTAAAGTTTTTGCTGAGGAAGCAAAAAGAAGAATTATGCTTGGAGCCTTTACTTTATCAAAAGGATATGCTGATAAATATTATGTCTATGCTCAGCAAGTAAGAAGTCTTTATATAAAAAATTTTCAAGAATTATTTAAGGAATACGATCTTTTAATTTCTTCTCCTTCGCCTTCGTTTGCTTTACCGCTTGGAGCCAGCGCTGGCGATCCGATGTTCGGAGATTTACAAGACATGTTGGTCGAACCAAGTTCGCTCGCCGGTATCTGTGGGATTTCTGTTCCCTGTTTCCGTGATGAAAAAACCAATCTTTATTTAGGATTAAATATCATGGGAAATTATTTTCAGGAAGAAAAAGTATTACAAACAGGATATGCATTTGAGCAAAGTACAAACTGGAATTCCTGGAAAAATATTAAAGATTAAATTTTAAATGTTAAAGAAACTGTTAAAGATTAAATAGTAAACAACAAAGTAGTTTTTTAATGTTTAACTGTTTAATATTTATTTAACCTTTAACCTTTAAGATTTAAGAATTTAGAGCTTAAATATATGAATAACTATCAAGTCATCATCGGCATGGAAGTTCACGTCGAGCTTAAAACGGCCTCAAAGATGTTCTGCGGCTGTAAAAATGACCCGTTTCACGCCGAAAAGCCAAATATTTATACCTGTCCGGTTTGTCTAGGGTTTCCAGGGGCTTTGCCAGTGGCTAATAAACGCGCGATTGAGTGGACGATAAAACTCGGGCTGACTTTAGGTTGTAAAATCAATTTATTTTCTAAGTTTGACCGGAAACATTATTTCTATCCGGATTTACCAAAAGGTTATCAGATTTCCCAGTATGATCAGCCATTTTGTTATGATGGAAAAGTTGAGACATCTTTTGGACCAGTTGGCATTACCCGAGTTCATTTGGAAGAAGACACAGGAAAGTTAATTCATCAAAAAATCAATGGCCGTAATGTTTCCTTAATTGATTTTAACCGGTCGAGTGTTCCATTAGTTGAGATTGTCAGCGAGCCGGAAATATATTCGGGAGCCCAGGCAAAGGAATACGCCAAAAAACTTCGTCAGATTATCCGCTACTTGGATATTTCCGACTGTGATATGGAGAAAGGGGGAATGAGGTTGGAGGCGAACATATCATTAAGAGTTAAAAGTGAAGAGTTAAAAGTGAAGAATGAGAAATTACCAAAATACAAAGTCGAACTGAAAAACATTAACTCTTTTAGATTTTTGGAGAGAGGGATTGAATATGAGATTGAGAGACAGAAAGAAATATTAGAGGTGGGGAAAACTCCAGATCAAGAAACACGCGGATATAGTGCAGAAAAGAACATTACTTATATTCAGAGATCGAAAGAATCAGCTGAAGATTACCGATATTTTCCAGATCCGGACTTGCCACCAATCAGATTTAGTGATCAATGGTTAAGGGGACTCAAGTCTTCCGTCCCCGAGCCGTTGGAAACAATTTTTGCCAGATGGGAAAAAGATTTTAAAATTAATAAACAGTTAGCCGAGTTACTTTTCGAAACTACCGGCGAAGCAAAAAAATTGAACACAGTGTTTTCAAGTTTATTTAAGGAAAAACTGCCAGTCGATAAATTTATTAATTTAGTTATTCATAAAAAAATAAAGATTGATTTATTTAAACAAAATGTTGAAGAAATTATTAACACCTATAAAAAATCAGTTCAGGTTGATGATATCACAGATGAAGAGTTATCAATTTTTGTTGATAAAGTAATTGAGGCCAATCCACAAGCCGTCAGCGACCTTAAAGCCGGCAAAACTCAGTCAATTAATTTTTTGGTCGGTCAGGTTTTGCGCGAAGCCAAGAAGAAGATTGGATTCAAAAGATTAGTGGGATTAATAACTCAGATGATTGCTAGGACCTAGGACAAGAATAACAAATGACAAAATTCAAATAACAATTGAATTACTAATAACAAATATCAAATGTCAAAACAGTTTTGTTATTTATTATTGGTAATTTGTTATTCAATTGTAGATTTGTTATTTAACATTTGTGATTTTCTTACTGTATTTGATTCCATTGATAGTTGGCCGTTGATAGATAAGGTACCAGATCAATATACTTGGTTTGATCAAATTTGATAAATAATGAAGGCTTACTGGTAGTTGGCCATTCTCGATTATTTGAAAGCGATGTCTGGGCGATCAAGTTGCCAATCACTTTTAATCCTTGAGTGGCGTTAGTGCCGGTTGAGACTTCATTAGCAATGAATATTCCCTGGGCTTCCACGATATTACTATTAAAATTTATTGTTGGAGCCACGATGGCGACTGACCCGGCTGGGGTAAAAGTATTATCTGGAGCCGGAGCGACGGTAATCGCACCGTCTGTAATTAAAACAATATTGTATGCCTGATTAAAAGGAGCCACGTTGGAATTAATCGTAATATCTCCTCCATAGATATATGTTCCCGACCCGGTAATCTCGTTCAAACCGGTAATTGCCTTATAGTCTTTACGGGCTTTGACATAGGAGAGATAGGAATTAGGAGTCATGGAATAGGAGGAGGGGGTGTAAACGGCTTTATATTCAGGGTCGCCGGTCTTGGCCGTCGGGCTTGAATTGGAAATGTTGATATTTATAGCTGGCGCTGCAACTACCCCAACTTTGCCAACAATAAAATATTGATCGGTAGTATCGTCAGCGTCATAAGGAGCAGGCAGCAAGGCGATCATATCGGTCAGAGAGTTTGGTGAGATAAAAGATAAGTCTTTGAGCTTTATCCAGGCAGGGCAGACTTGGGTATTGCAATCTTGAGTCTGCGGTGTTCCGCACTGATTTGTTCGGCTCTGCGTCCCCGTGCCGCAATTTACAGTACACGTACCCCACCCACTCCAGACATTAGGGTCGTTTATCTGACAGCTCTGGGTTTCAGTGGTACCGCAGGCGTTGGTCCGGCTTTGAGTGCCGGGACCGCAAGAGGTAGAACAAGCCGACCATCCTCCCCACGCATTCGGGTCACAGCACGCCCCATTATTACAACCTCTAGTGTCTCCACAGGCATTAGTCTGCGTACCAGGACCACAGGACGCAGAACAGCCACCCCAGTCATTCACATCG
>Ga0209211_10003441_pt1 | contig 25739 bp, 19 predicted proteins | sample RifGroA2_FD_183992 | JGI IMG/M metagenome (GOLD analysis project Ga0209211, IMG submission 183992) | Groundwater microbial communities from Rifle, Colorado, USA - Groundwater A2 (SPAdes) (version 2) | ecosystem: Environmental > Aquatic > Deep subsurface > Groundwater | place: Rifle, Colorado...
AATCTATAAATGCTAAAATAAAACAAGCCACAAGACATAATAAAGGCACTAGAGATATAGACTTTTTTCACTTTAGATTAAATCTAATTTTATGACTTCAGCACATCAAAATAAAATTATCCCTATTACTGGCTAGTTAAAAATAATTATTATCTTTGCACTTATAAAGAGTCCCGAATTATCGGGATTCTTTTTTGTAATATAAACAACTGATTATGACAAAAATTTCGTATTTAACCGAAGAAGGTTTTCGCAAATTGAAAGAAAATTTAAATCACATGAAAACCGTTGAACGTCCTGCTATTTCTAATATGATAGCAGAGGCAAGAGATAAAGGCGATTTATCAGAAAATGCCGAGTACGATGCCGCAAAAGAAGCTCAGGGAATGCTCGAAATGAAAATAAAAAAATTAGAAGATGTAGTTTCAAATAGCAGAATTCTCGACGATTCTAAAATTGATAAATCTAAAGTCCAGATTTTATCGAAAGTTAAAATTAAAAATCTTGCTAACAAAGCTGTTCAGCAATACACTTTAGTAAGCGAGAGCGAAGCTAATTTGAAAGAAGGCAAAATCTCAATTAACACTCCTATTGCTGCAGGCTTACTTGGAAAAAAACTTGGCGATATAGTTGATATTCAAGTTCCAAGTGGAAAATTATCGTTTGAAATAATCGAAATAACAAGATAGTTTATGGTTTAACCACAAACTAAAAACCCCTAACTAAAAACGAAAAATAAATTAATATTAAAACAAATACGATATAATTATGACAAGTATTTTTTCTAAAATTGTTACCGGCAAAATTCATAGCTACAAAGTAGCAGAAACCAAAGATTTTTTTGCTTTTTTAGATATTAACCCTTTAGCCGAAGGTCATACACTCGTTATTCCAAAAAAAGAAACTGATTATATTTTTGATATTGAAGATAATAATTTAGCAGCTCTGTTCGTTTTTGCTAAAAAAGTTGCAAAAGCAATAGAAAAAAACGTGACTTGTAAACGAATTGGGATTGCTGTTATTGGCTTAGAAGTCCCTCATGCACATATTCATTTAATTCCAATTAATAAAGTTTCTGATATTGATTTTTCGAGACCAAAACTTACTTTATCTAAAGAAAGACTTAACGAGATTGCTTTAAAAATTAGTAGCTCGGTTAAATTTTAAAATTTTTTACCCACCTGACAGGTTTTTCAGGCTTGTCAGGTCAGTAAAAAAAAGGAGATTATTCGCTTCGCATAGTAGCAAAAGCATTGCTTCTTAAAGAAGCAATGCTTTTATAAACGTTTAGATTCCTGCTGGAGTTTACCCCTTACTTGATATGGTTTTAATGTTTACGAAAATGAGTTCCATTAACTTTAATAAATTTATTAAATTATATTATTGGCTTTGCTTACAAAATTGTTTAAATTTGTGTTTTATAAATCAAAGCTCAAATAAATGGGTGATTTCGATATACGCGAAGATAATATTAACGAAAAAGATAATGAATTAGAACGCAAGTTGCGACCTAACGATTTCGAGTATTTTTATGGTCAGGAAAAAGTTGTCGAAAATTTAAAAATATTTGTTAAAGCAGCCAAAATGCGTGGCGAATCGTTAGACCACGTTTTATTGCACGGTCCGCCAGGATTAGGAAAAACTACACTTGCCAACATTATTGCCAATGAACTTGGAGCAGGATTAAAAATAACTTCCGGTCCTGTATTAGACAAACCAGGCGACCTTGCCGGACTTTTAACAAATCTCGAAAAAGGTGATGTTTTATTTATTGACGAAATACACCGATTAAGTCCCGTTGTTGAAGAATATTTATATTCGGCAATGGAAGATTATCGTATTGACATTATGTTAGATAAGGGACCAAGCGCTCGTTCAATTCAAATTACACTAAACCCATTTACATTAATTGGTGCAACAACTCGTTCGGGTTTACTTACCAGCCCGCTTCGCGAAAGATTTGGAATAAGAATGCATCTCGAATATTATTCTGCCGAAATTCTTGATAAAATAATAAAACATTCTGCCGACATATTGCAAGTTGTTATTATTGATGATGCCTCTTTTGAAATAGCCCGGCGTAGTAGGGGAACCCCAAGAATAGCAAATGCATTGTTACGACGAGTTCGCGATTTTGCACAAGTTAAGGGTGATGGTAAAATTGATTTAAAAATTGCAAAATTCGCCCTTGATGCTCTTAATATTGACAAATACGGACTCGACCAAATGGATAATAAAATTTTATTAACAATTATTAATAAATTTAATGGCGGACCCGTTGGTTTAAATACAATTGCAACTTCTGTTAGCGAAGATGCCGGAACTATCGAAGAAGTTTACGAACCATTTTTAATACAAGAAGGATTTTTAAAAAGAACATCACGCGGAAGAGAAGCTACAGAGTTAGCATACAAACATTTAGGAATTATATTACCTAACAACGACCAAACTTTATTTCAATGATGATAAAATCTGCCTTTATTCTTGCCATTTGTTTTTCTTTTGTTGGCTGTATTAACGACTGGGACAAAAAATTAGACGAGAAAACTATTGACACAGAAGTTTTAGGAAAAACAAATTTGTTTAGTACTAAAACAGTTCGGTTAAAAATTACTGAATATAAAAATTTACTTACTATTTCATTAGATTATAAATTACCTAAGAACATTAACTTACCAGTTGATAGTTTTTATGGCGACACTTTAATTGAAACAAGATTTTTTTTAAAACTATATTCAAAAGGCAAACCATTAACCATAAACAATAATGTTATAGGATATAAAGGATTTTTTTATTCGCCTCTTGATACCAATATTGTAATTATTCCATTTGAAAAACAAAATATTATCCCTGTTTATCACAGCGAAATAAGTATTCCAATGTATTTGTTTCATAACTTAAAAACAGGAAAACAAACAATTGAAGGCGAGTTATTTGTTGATAAATATTATGGAACTCATTACGATAAAAAAACTAAAGAAACAACCAATTTAGAAATAGAAAATGATGAAATTAAAGGTAAAGTAAAGTTTAAAGTTGATGTCCCTGAAATTTATCTTTCAAAAATATACGGTAATGGAATAGAACTTCGAAACGATGCTCAATTTTCACCACTTGGTATGGATTTTTCTTTCCGTGAAGGTTATCCCGATATTTACTGGGAAATATACTCACCTGCTACAAGCGAAAGCGATTTTTCTTTTCCTTACTGGCGTTCAGCCGAAGCAAGAAATGCAATAAGTTACGACCTTAAAGATACTGTTTATCTTTATCATTTCTCAAATGATGCTCAATTTAAAATTGGCGTTTACGACCGCGACGACTTGTCGAGAGATGATTTTTTAGGCGACTGGTATGGCTCGGTTAAAGCAATTGTATCTGATAAATATAAAATTTTACAATTCGACAAATTAAAGTGGTTTCAAATTAAAGCCGAACAATTAGGATGCATAAACAAGAAATAGACTATAAGCAATTTGTTATTATTGTTGCAGGCGGGTTAGGCGTTAGAATGGGAATCTCAACACCAAAACAATTTCTTTGCATTAATAATAAACCTATTTTAATGCACACTATTCAAAAATTTTACGATTATAATAATAACATTAATATTATTTTAGTTTTACCACCTCATCATTTTTCTACATGGGAAAATATTTGTTTGAAATATAACTTTATATTAAACCATACAACTGTTGCAGGAGGTGATACAAGATACCAATCTGTAAAAAATGGATTAGATGCAATAAAATTTAATTGTTTAATAGCAGTACACGATGCTGTTCGCCCGCTTGTAAGCACAAGTTTAATTGAAAAATGCTTTACCGTTGCAAAAAATAAAGGAAACGCAATTCCATGCATTGGAGTTAACGAAACTGTTATGGAAATCTCACCAAATGGAAGTAAACAACTAAACCGAAATAATATAAAACTTATTCAAACCCCACAGGTTTTCGATTCTGAAATGTTACAAACCGCTTATAAATTACCATATAAAATTAACTTTACCGACGATGCATCGGTAGTAGAAAATGCTGGTTTTAAATTAAACTTTGTTGAAGGCGAAGAACAAAATATAAAAATTACAACAGAATTAGATTTAAAATTAGGGAAGTTTTATTTGAGTTACAAGTGAAATATTAAAAACACAAATAAAAAAACCTTCAGTTATGAAGGTTTTTTTGTATATTAAAATATTTATTTAATACTTGTTGGTAAAGTTTTATCTGATTCATAATGTTGAGGCTTGCGAAGTTTTGAAAACCTCAAGCCATTGTTTGTGTCCTCACAAACAATGACGGAATGACCTCATAGCACAGCGTACTGGGGCATAACGAAAAAATCGGACATTATGGACAGACAAAATTAATTCTCAATTTCTCTTTTACCTGTACCAAGATAAACATCTTTAATAACAGTTGTTCCTGAAACTACATTAAAAGTAGTTCCACCGGGAGTTACAGCAACACCATCGCCGGCTCCGGTAATATAATTTTTCCCTGTATAACCTGTTCCACCATTGGTTAATTGAATATTAATTTGTCCATTGCTTGGATTGTTTAAACTTGATACTGCTGTTGCACCTGTACCAAGTCCTGTAACTGATGCAGTAATTGTTACAGATGGCTTGGTAATGTATCCCTTACCACTATTAGTTACTGTTATACCTGTAATATTTCCATTTACATTACTTGTAACAACTGCTTTAGCAGTTGTATTGAAAGTATTAATATTTAAAACAGCATTCGCAGTAATATATCCTGAACCACCATTTGTTATATTTATCGCTGTAACTTCTCCATTACCATTAAGGATAGCTATAGCAGTTGCACCAGTAGCATAAGGATCGGGCGATGTTATTACTACATCTGGAGTATTTGTGTATCCTAAACCTTGAGTATTTACAGCAATGTTTGTAACAGTGCCAGCAATAACAGTAACTGCACCTAAAGTTGCATTATTTGTATAAGCCCCAATAGCTCCAGTTGGGGCACCAACAGTAACGTAAGCAGGAAGAACTGAAGGAATATTGCTCGGTGTAAAATTTGAACCAAACATTGTTCTTATAGATTGAACACCGTCAACATTTTGTCCGTTTAAAACAGATAATAATAAACTTTGATTTGTAGTATAATCCGAAACTGCTAATTTAATAGGTAAACCGGTTGCAGTAGCAGGAACTTGTAAACTGTAATTTCCGCTTGCATCAGCAACTCCGTTTGAGCTAAAATCGCTGTAAACGATATTAATTATTCTTCCGGCTTGGTCCTGATTAATGGTTCCGCCAGTTGGAGTTGTGAAATCTGTAAACAATGGACTTGTAACATCAATCGCACAAATTACAACAGCAGATGTTGGAAATTCGCGGGTATTATTTATTAAATTTGACTCATAAGTAACTTTACCATTAACAGTTGCCATTGTTGCTCCCGATGTAGGAAACATTGGAATTAAGGTAGCAGCTAATCTTGTAGTTTGTGATAAGTCCTGACCTGGTCCTGTAATATTATTTGCAGGAGTTAAATCTGCAATAAAATCAACTGCTGAATGACCTGCAAGCTGAACATTTACAGTTACATTTCCTATTCTCATGTTATCAAAAACGGCAATACCATCAGCACCTGTTGTAACCGTTAATACTCCGCCATTTTGAATTGCAGAAACTGTAGCACCAGTAGCATTTGTACTCCCAATTGACTTTGCTGCATTTCCAACGGAAACTACGTTAACGCTATAATGTATAACACCACCAACTTTTAAAAGTGAATCTTGCAGGCGGGCATAATTTGCATCTATAGCAGCTTGCAAATTTATAGCATCTTCCTCAGTAAATTTATCTTTTTTACACGAAGTAAAATAGCTTGCAGTTATAGCAAATACAACTAAAACAAAAGCAAATTTCAAATTTTTCATAATGTTAATTTTTAATTAATAATAATTTTTTTTTTACAAATATATGCAGATATTTTAATATTCCAAAAATTATTAATATTTTTGTTTAAATTTCAAAACCATAAATTATGAAAAAACTAACATTTATTATTGTAATTCCTTTTTTATTATATACCTCTGTTTCAATAGGGCAGGATAATCCTTTACATTATGGCGTAAAACTTGGATTAGTTAATAGTACGATGGCTAAAAACTTCCAAAATTTAGGTTATAGTCGTATTGGCATTACAGGTGGCGCATTTGCAAGCTACGATTTAAAAAAATCTTTGTCGGCAGGATTAGAAATTTTATATTTACAGCAAGGGGTTACTAATACATTGCCTTTAACCGCAAAAGACTATCCGACATCTACAAATATTTGTTTTCATACAATAGAAGTTCCGCTTTTATTAAGTTTTAATTCACATGATATTGATGGAATTACACCAAGAATATTTTTAGGACATTCTTTTGGATATATTTTAAGTGCTATTGCATCTAATAGAGAACAATTTGATGTTGCCCCTGTAAAATATTTTTATACTAAAGAGAACGTAACAAGTAAATTTAATAATCTTGATTTTGGTATTGTAATGGGAATTGGGATTGGTTTTAAAGCTGGTTCTCATAATTTAATATTGGATGCCCGATACAAATTCGGTTATACAAATATTAATACTTCTGCATTTGATAAGTATTCAAATAATGCACTAACGGTAACTGCTGGATTAACGTTATAGTTTTATTCGTTTTGTGTTAATCCATTCCACCCTTGTGCTGTAATTGGTATTTGTTTTCCATCATCTGAAATTAAATTCATTCCATCAGACTCGTCTATTATATTTCCAATAACCGAAATTTCTTTAAGATTTTTTATTTTTTCATACTCTTTTAAAGAAACTGTAAACAAAAGCTCATAATCTTCGCCACCATTTAGAGCGGCTGTTTCAGGTGCAATGTTAAATTCATTAGCCATATTACATGTTGTTATATCAATTGGTATTTTATCAGAATAAATTTTACAACCCACATTAGAGTTTTTACAAATGTGCATTAATTCGGAACTTAAACCGTCCGAAATATCAATCATGGATGTTGGGTTAATATTTATTTCTGTTAATTTTTTTATTATATCAATACGTGGTTCTGGTTTTAACTGTCGTTCAAGAATATACTCGTGTCCCGAAAAATCTGGTTGAACCCGATAGCTGCCGGGTTTAGAATTTTCGGTAAACACATGTTTTTCACGTTCGAGCAATTGCAATCCCATATATGCAGCACCTAAATCACCCGAAACGCAAATTAAATCATTAACTTTAGCACCACTTCTGTAAACTATATCTGTCTCATTTGCTTCGCCAATTGCAGTTACAGAAATTAATAATCCTGTTAGCGAACTCGATGTGTCGCCACCAATTAAATCAATTCCATATTTATCGCAGGCAAGTCTAATTCCTTCGTATAATTCTTCAATTGCCTCAACAGTGAACTTTTTAGAAATAGCAATAGAAACAGTAATTTGGCGAGGAACACCATTCATTGCACAAATATCCGATAAATTTACTGCAACTGCCTTGTATCCAAGATGTTTTAATGGAGTGTAAATTAAATTGAAATGAATTCCCTCTACCAACAAATCTGTTGTTACAAGTATTTTTTTATTGTTATAATCAAGTACAGCGGCATCATCGCCAATACCTTTTATTGTTGTTCCATTTTTTATTTTAATTGATTTTGTAAGATGTTCAATTAGCCCAAATTCACCAAGTTCTGAAATTTGTGTTTCTTTCTTTTCCAATTTCATGTGTTTATATTTTTTAGTTTATTGTTCCTCAATTTTTTATATTTTTCAGATTGATGTAGATTGAAGAAGATTGATAGGATTGACATCGTTTTTCAATCTTGTCTTCTCAATCTTTGTTTTTCAATCTTCTCAATCTTTTTTCAATAAAAGGTATTTCATCTCTGCCACTTCCCAGTCCTCGATTGTATCAATGTCCTGCACTTCCATTTCGGATAAAATAATTGCACCTGCATTTTTCGAAAACAATGTTTTTTGTTTATAAAACTCTTTAGTGCTCATCCAGTAAAATTGCCCGCTATCGTGATAAGCAGGCATCAAATCCTGCGAACGTTTTTCGTAATATTCGGGGTTTATCATGCTCAATTTATCATTTTCAATTTTTAATGCTCTTTGTATGGGATACGAAAATTTAAGAACTGGAAATACCGAATCAAATCCTTTTTTAAGCATTAACTCATACCCTTCTTTTAATCTTTTAGCTGTAATAAAAGGTGCCGTAGCAAATAGCACACAAAAATTATCGAATTCTATTCCTGCTTTTTTATAGTTATCAAGCACTTCAATAACAACATCGGCAATAATTGCAAAATCGTTTGCAGTTTTTTCGCTTCGCATAAAAGGAACTGAAGCACTGTACTTTTTCGAAATTTTTGCAACTTTTGTATCATCGGTTGAAACCATAATCTCATCAAAAAGTTTTGATTTAATAGCCGATTCGATAGAATAAGAAATAATGGGTTTATCCAAAAACAACTTAATATTCTTTTGAGGTATACGTTTACTTCCGCCACGAGCAGGAATAATTGCTATATTTCGCATAATGTTATTTTATTTTACTGATTATTAAAATAATGTTTGCAAATTTAATTAATATTTAGAGTTTGAACGTATATGTCGTAATCCTATAATCCAAAACTTATAGGAATATGGTATATAAGGTATAAGGATTTAACCGCCATTCGCTATTCCCCTATACCTTTTACCCTTTAAGTTAAGAAAAAAAAATGAATAATGAGCAAGGAACACCGAATAACGAAGTAAATCAATCACTTCGGAATGCATCATTTTCTGTTCGATTACGATATTTTTTAAAAATAGCGTTAACTTAATGACATTGCTATTTAGGGGATGAGTAAGCAAAAATTAATTCGAAAAAAGCGAATATGTTTCAGGTACATTAAAAAGGTTAGTGTCAACTTTTTGTTCGGTAATTTTAAATATAATAATTGTAGATTTAATATCGCGTAATAAAGTTCTTTCGACTTGTTGTATTGGAATGTACCCTTCAACTTCAGGGATATTTAGAAAGAATTGATAACAGTTTTCGGTTTTATTCCACAATTTTAAAAAACGATGATAAAAATCGTATTTTTTACCAGTAACCCAAAAAGTTATTTCGGTATTTTTTAAATCATTTTTAACTCTCCATTGGATACATTTATAACCAATTATGTTTTTTACATTATTAGTTTTAATAATTTTAAAATTCGATTTGTTATTATTTATATATTGCTGTTTAGGCAAATTATAATATAATTTTTTATTATGATTTAATGCAGTAATAACTTCATTTTGCAAATCAAAAATAAGGGTTTCGTCAACCTTGCTTTTCAGAATATTTTTATCGAGTTTTACTTTATTTTTATAAACATACAGGCGATACGAAATTGTGTCGTATAAGTTTTTTTGTATTAAATCAATTATTCCTTCAAAATTGCCTGAAGTATTATAGATACTGGAAAACATTGATTCGTTTTTATCGAAATTATTGTTGAGTAAAACAGGTTTAACTTTTTCGGGATTCTCGCCAAGTACTTTACGTAAAAATATAAATGCAGTAATAATAATAATTGCAGAAATAGAAATTAATATAAAATTACGTATTTTCATAATTGAAACATCTGAACGGGACAAAGGTAAGTCTAAATGTTTCACTTATAAAGGGTAAAATCACCTAATTTGATAAAATGATATTACTTGTTGAGGAATGTTTAATTATCTTGTATAAACCATCTCTTGTTCAGAAGATAATTCATAGTTAAAAGTGTATCCCTCGGCATTAAATAATTTAAGGTCAGTTAATTGCAATATCTGTTAATATTCACATAAAGGAGCCACTTTTATGGATGCTGAATAATTACACATTTTATTTATGCAAAAAAATTTTTTTTTATTTAAATAATAGTTATAAATTTGTATGAACAAATGTTTAATAAACTAAAAATAAATACCTATGAAAAATTTATTATTGTGTGTTATTATACTTTTATTAAATATAATAACACAAGCACAAACCACACAGGTAGAAATAATTGATTTAGCAGTAAACCCGGGCATACGTGCCGACATGCAGTCAGACACTACCGACCTTATTGTATTGTTTAAAATTAACAATGTAAACCTTGCAACAAAAGCATATTACTATTTTGGAACTGTGCAGGATGCAGGCGATGTTTTATCTGTTACAGGCAATATTATAGAGCAAAGCGGTACGTATTATTTGCAGGTTAATGGCGTGCAAAAGGAAATTTTGGGATATACTGCTACTGTCTTTATAAAATTAAGCGGGCAGCAAAACGCCGGTTTCAATTATCTGACTGTATTTGTTGAAGATAATAACGGGCTAATTACTGATAAACTGTATTTTCACAAATAATAAATTTAAAAAACTTTTATTATGAAAAAATTACAAATTCGAAAGAAAGTATTAGCGTTAATGCTTCTTTCATTCATTTTTAATGTTTCTTTACAAGGACAAGACACAATAACAGTATTCAAAATCACCGACCCTGACCAATTTTTAAATAGATATAATTATGTTGACAGTCTTTGCGATTCCGCTATGCTGGGTACATTACAATGGGCAATACGCAAAGCAAATGATTCTCCTGCTTATTCAGTAGTTATTGTAATTAATATACCGGGGTTAGGACCACATGTAATTTATTTGAATAATTATTTGCCTGTGTTAATGAAGCCAATAACTATAGACGGTTCAACACAGCCCGGTTATAATTATTCTAATGGACCATCAATAATTATTGACGGAACAAATATTCCCATATATAACAATTGCTTTAATTTCAGTTCTTATGCCGATAGCAGCAGTGTGACAGGGATTCATATCAGGAATTTTTGGGCAAGCAACGGCGTAATAGTATTTACCGGAAATATTACAATAAAAGATTGCATGTTTTGGAATGTTGGCGGTCAGGAACCCGGATACCCTTGGCGCTGTATGGGTATTTATATTGCAGGTTCCAATGCAATATTACAGGGAAATATAATAGGGACGGATATTAGCGGAACGCAAAATCACGGATGTCCTGCCGAGGCAGTTTATATACAAAGCCAATGGCTTCGTGCTGATAATTGCATTATAGGCGGCAGCGGACAAAATGAAAGCAACTTAATTGCTAATAGTGGTTTGTCTGGTATAACAATTGACAATGCAAAATATAATAAAATTACACGCAACCGGATATATAATAATGGTGGAGGAATAAATTTAATACTTGGAGCAGGCCCGCCATATTGGGGCAATGAAGGAAAAACTGCACCTGTAATTACTTCTGCAACTGCTAATGCTGTTTCAGGAACTTCCGCTCCAAATGATATTATTGAAATATTCGGTAGCACGGGAAATGAAAATGCGAATGATTATCTTGCAACTACTCAAACAGATGTTAATGGAAATTGGACAACCTCTGTAAATACTGCATATAATAATGTTATTGCAACGGCAACGGATGGGGGGAATAATACTTCTGGTTTATCAAATTCTTTTCAAAAACAGATTATACAGGGTAGTTCATGCATAACTGCTATTGATTTGGGCAGTGGTAATACTATAAATAATTTTACAATGTCCGATAGTGTAATGTGGTTTAAATTTGTACCAGATTCGTCAAACATTGCAATATCTGTTACAGGGGCAATGGCTACCGAAATAAAAAGTCTAAGTTTATTTTCCGGCATTTGTGCTTCTCTAAATTTATTGAGTGAAGGTTTCTCTGCAGGTGCCGATACCTTACCATTCGTTTACTTTTCTGGTATGGAAATAGGAAATACTTTTATACTTAAAGTAGAAAAAAATCAAAGCCAGTTTAATTCAGTTACATATAATTTACAAATTAATAATTTGCATGGTATTATTGCCCCTGTTGCCTTATTCGCACCTTGCCCTTATCCAATTAGCTGTAATTTGATCGATAATGGAGATTTTGAGACTCCGCAAGGAGTTACACCAACTTGCCCATCCAGTTGTCCATCAACACTACCTACAGAATACGCTTTATCCCCTGTACAATCTGCAATGCGTTTTGCATGTGGAACATTTAATCCTTGTAGTTCCCCATATGATTATACAAATGAATATGCTATTTCAAATGCTGGGGTTAGTCCATTTGTTAATCTCGTCGGGGATTGTTCCGCAGAAACAAACGATCATACCCCTTCTGGAAATAATTATTTTTTTTATGGTGATGCACCTAGTCAATATAGTGGACAATCCTCCCCATATAAAAGTGTCGCTTGGTCCCAAACAGTTCCGGTGATAATAGGACAATGTTATAGTCTTTCCGTATGGTATAAAAAAATTGGTGAATCATACGAGTCATCTGCCGATATCCAACTTTTTATTAATGGCTTACCAATTACAAATAATTTTACTGCAAATTCATGTAGTTGGACTAATGTTATTGCCGGTTGGACAGCAAATACGAATTCCGCAATAATTAATATTCAATGTTTTGGTAATAGTGGCCCTATAGGTTATGATTTTGGAATAGATGACATTGAATTTGGACCCACAGTTCAACCTCTTGTTGTTAATGCAAGTTCTAACATTAATACTTGTTTCGGTTCAAGTGGCGTACTCAATGCTTCAGTTTCTGGCGGAACTGCACCATATACATACTTATGGTCAAATGGACAAACGACACCTACAATTTCAGGGCTTATTGCCGGGGTTTATACTGTTACCGTAACAGATGCACAATTATGTACAGCAATAGCAACAGTTACTCTCACTCTTCCAACGTCAGCATTAACAACTACAATTACTTCTCAAACAAATGTTAGTTGTAATGGTTTTTCTGACGGTTCTGCAACTATAACAGCAAGCGGTGGAACACCTATTAATATGGGTTGGCCTTTTTATTTATATGGCTATAATTTTTCTTGGTCAAATGGAACAAGCACTATCTTTAGTTATAGCTCAACAATTACCAGTTTAAATGCAGGTACATATACTGTTACTGTTAACGATGCTAATGGATGCACAGAAACTGCAAGTGTAATTATTACACAACCACCTGTTTTAAATATTTCTACTTCTCAAACAAATGTAAGTTGTAATGGGTTTTCTAACGGTTCTGCAATAGTTACAGTTTCTGGCGGAACTGCACCATATTATTATTTATGGAATAACGGTTCAACAAATTCAAATATAACAGGCTTGTCGGCAGGTAATTATTCAGTAACAGTTACAGATGTAAATGGATGTATAGGAACTGCAAGTGTAATTATTACACAACCACCACCATTTTTATTTTATACAATAAATCATTCAGATGTGAGTTGTTTAGGAGGTTCAAATGGAACAGCATCCGTTTCAGCATTAGGTGGCACACCGGGTTTAACATATAATTGGTCGAACGGTCAAAATACACAAACAGCAACAGGATTATCGGCAGGTACATATACGGTTACCGTTACAGATGCTAATGGCTGTACTATTACGACTAATGTAACAATTGCTATTGAATATCCACTCCCAATTCCTTCATATACTTATACTGGTTTTTGCCAATCAGAAACATTTGTATTTACTAACACAACACCTTTTGATCCTTCATATACTTTTCAATGGGATATAGATAATGATGGCAGTATTAATGGCTCATCAGGTTCAATTAATTATACTTTTAACCAGCCCGGTTATCATCCGGTTAAACTTATAGTTACAAGCCCATGTGGTACATATACAACAACTCAATACGTATATGTAGCACCCCTTTCAGATGATGGATGGGGAGATTATAATTCTTGTTGTGTAAACTATGCACCTTATGATATTACTGATTTAAATATTACAGGAAACAGCACTGTACCATGGAACCATGTTACTCACTATGTAAAAGGTACAATTAACATTGAACAGGGCAGCAAGTTAATAATTACAAATCAGTCAGATATACATTTTGGACCAGTCGGAAAAATAGTAGTCAATCCAGGTGCAACTTTGGAAATTTCAGGAAACTCGTTTTTGAGAAACTTATGTCAAATCCCAGTATTTCCAGGAAATCAAGCAATTGGGGGCGAGTTTCCACCACCTTGTTGTGATAATATGTGGGAAGGTATTAGGGTTTTAGGCACTAATGGCACTCCACATTTCTATTTTAATCAACAATTAACAGGAAGAGTAATTATTAATGGAGCAACTATTGAAGATGCTCACATTGCCGTTTTGGTTGGTGATATAAATTTTCCAAATAATAATGGCACACCTATTTATGCTTTAACTGGCAGGAATGGTTATATAGATGTTTCTAATTGTAATTTTATTAATAATGGCATTGACATTAAATTTTTGCCTTTTGTTCCGCCATCTTCGGGTAATAGAATAAATACAAGCAAAATTCATAATTGTATATTTAATACTACAAGTAATGGTCCTATTGATAGAGGTTATGTTTTTCCTAATGTTGGCTACTATTATCCCAACCAATTCAATCCATATTATGGTTATGCTAATAGTATAGGTCGTACAACCAAAGGTATTGAAATATGGGGGCAAATAATTAAGCCATCAAACTTTTTATCAAACAATACTTTTGACAACGTGGAAGTTGGCATTACTTCTGATGATGCTTCTTATAATGTTTCAAATTCTAACTTCGATAATGTGGCAAGAAGTATTTATATTTTTAACAATAACACTAATGTCAATACTCGTCATCAAATAATTAATAATACTTTCAAGCAATCATCAAATAATGCCATTGAAATAACAAGCGGCAGATACGATTATATTAAAGGGAATATTTTTGGAGACCCTTATTTTAATATATCTCAATCTGCAAATCCACGAAGCATTCTTTTAAATTCAACATCAGATTTTACAATTAATGATAATACTTTTAACAGGGTTAATCTGGCTATTATACCTAATGGTCTATCATTAGGTTCAAATTTTATTGGTTATGAAAACGGGGGAAATAACTTCAATAGAACAAGAATTAATATTTGGGGAATTTGGAATAATTCATTTCTTCAAACTAAATGTAATAATTCATTTAATAGTTTAACTGCTGATTATTCTGGTACTAACTGGCTTATTTTAGGAACTCTAGCCAATCAGGGATTACCTGACATTCCCGGACAACCATTTAATGTAAATACCAAACTACCGGCAGGAAATAAATTTAACCTTATTTCTCCTGACATGAAGCAAATTTTAAGTTCAACTCCATTTATCTACTATCACCATAGTTGGCCTTCAGAGCGGATACCAACTCCTTTGTCAAGCGCTATTACGCTTTTTGATGATAATGTTAATTTCGACGTTGCTAATCCCAACAATTCATGTTTATCTTCATCTTCGGGTGGCAATCAATCTATACTTATACCGGCATTTAATAATGAATTAATATCAGTTCAACAATATCAATTCCGCTATGATTCACTAGCTTTGCATATAGATAATGGACAAACTAATTATCTTCTTTCAATTATTAACTCTATGTCACCCGGTAACTTAAAAAATACTTTGCTTTCTCATTTCCCGTTATCCGATACAGTTATTATTGCAACCGTTTTCAGGAATAATCCTTTAGCACCCGGTTTACTTAAACAAGTGCTAACGAGTAACTGCCCGGTTCCTAATAATGTATGGATGCAGATTAATAATGTAGTTGATGAATTGCCGTCAGGTATTGCTTCTCAAATAAAACGTGCACAGGGTTATAACCCCTCTGTTACAACATTAACAACATTGCAAAGACAGATTGACATACATACTTCAAATGCAAAACAGTTGGTGCAAAAAATTGTTTTAAATTACTTGGATTCCGATTCGGTTGAAACAGCAGTTAATTTTCTTAAAACAGTTCCTTTTACCGATGCTAAAATGTTAGTTATTTCTTCACTTGCCGAAGATTCTTTAACCCTTGCTGAAGCATCATCCCGTTTACAGTCTTTTGTACCTTCAAATGAAGCAGAACAGGATTGGAAAACAATAGAAGAAATTTACATTAATTTAAAACAAAGTGGAAGAACTGTTTTTGATATGGATTCTATACAACTTTCAATAGTATGGCAGATTGCACAAAAAGAGGAACATAATATTGGAGTTGGAAATGCCAGATCTATACTTTATCAGTTATATGGAACAGAATTTCCGTTTAATTATTCTCCTGATTTTATGACAAACAAGAAAGCAAAAATAGAAACAAATAACTCAGAAATAATAAATGAACAATACCGGATATATCCTAATCCATCTTCCGGTAAAATTACTATTATTTCAAAAGAACCATTCAGTGAAGGCGAAACCATTAATATTACAGATGTTACCGGTAAAATTGTTATGCAGGAAAAACTTCCCGAAAATGTTTCTGAAATTAATTTAACTATTTTATTATCAAATGGCATATATTTGTGCAGAATTTATAATGGGGATGAACAGCTATTTGAAAAAAATATAATTATACAAAAATGAAAAAATTAATTTTTATTCTCGCAACAATTTTAACTTTTAACTGTTATGCCCAAATACAGCAAACGAATAATACATTGCCCGGCAGGAACAGTGAACACATTGTTAAGCGAATGCAATTACATTGCTCCGGTGAGGATAACCCTGCTGCACATATTAAAAAGCTAAATTTACTAAACACAAAATCATTGGTTTGGAAATGGGATACCATTATTACTTTCGACATTTTAAATTCTAGACATCAACGGCTGACACAAATATGCGACACACAAGGCAATGTTTTGATTCGAACAGCAGAATACTGGCAAACCAATGCATGGGTTAATTATGAGAGATATACTTATACTTATGATACCAACGGAAACATGCTGACTTATATACGTGAACAATGGCAAACCAACTCGTGGGTGAATTATGGGAGAGCCACTTATACTTATGATGCCAACGGAAACATGCTGACTTATTTATATGAACAATGGCAAACCAACGCATGGGTTAATAGTTATAGAAATACTTATACTTATGATGCCAACGGCAACATACTGGCTGATTTACGTGAACGATGGCAAACCAATGCATGGGTGAATTATTGGAGAGCTACTTATACTTATGATGCCAACGGAAACATGCTGACTTATTTATTTGAACCATGGCAAACCGCTTGGGTAAATTATGAGAGATATACTTATACTTATGATGCCAACGGAAACATGCTGACTGATTTATATGAATACTGGCAAACCAATACATGGGTAAATTATGAGAGATATACTTATACTTATGATGCCAACGGAAACATGCTGGCTGATTTACGTGAACAATGGCAAACCAACGCATGGGTTAATAGTTATAGAAATACTTATACTTACGATGCCAACGGAAACAGGCTGACTTATTTATATGAACAATGGCAAAATAATGCATGGGTGAATTATTATAGAGATACTTATACTTACGATGCCAACGGAAACAGGTTGACTTATTTATATGAATACTGGCAAACCAACGCATGGATGAATTCTGGGAGATATACTTATACTTATGATGCCAACGGAAACATGCTTACTGATATACGTGAACAATGGCAAACCAATGCATGGGTGAATTATTCGAGATATACTTATACTTACGATACCAACGGAAACTCAATAACCGGGAAATATGAAAAGTGGCAAGGCAACTGGCAGCCCGATATAACTGTGTTGAATCTTTATTCTAACAAAAATATTATATATAATGTTGATACTGTTTACCGCTACCAGGCAAGCTACAAATCTTTTACTTCTGGAATACCTGAAATTGCCGCTAACAGCAATTTAATTGTTTACCCCAACCCTGCAACAAATAATATAACCATAGAGAGCTCGCAGCAAGCAGTAATTGAAATTTTAAACATACAGGGGCAACTAATAAAAAGCGTTGCAGCAAATGTTAATAAAACAAATATTGATATTTCAGCATTACTAAGCGGTGTATATCTTGTGGAAGTAAAAACTGAAAAAGAAGTAGTGATAAGAAAGTTTGTGAAAGACTAATTGCTCCTAAATAATCATGTTAATCATTTAATCAAATAAATCAGCGGTTCAGACAATTATGAAAAAAACATTTCTTACTTTTTGTTTTTCACTTTTTACTTTTGTCATGCTGAGCGTAGTCGAAGCATCTGCTCAGGTATGGAAACCTTTATCTCCATTGTTATATGCAACAAGTGAACCATCTATGGTTTTTACTTTAAAAGTTTATAATAATAAACTTTTAATTAGCGGAAGCATAGTAAGAATAGGTAATACGGTTATTAACCATAGGCCTATAACTTGGGATGGTAATGTATATGATTCAATTTCTGGATTAGGAAATGTTTACGGTATTATTAACAGTTTTGCTGAATTTAATAATAAACTATATTTTGGTGGTAATTTTGATAATGGTAACTTTGATATTGGTGTTGGTAATATCCCCAACACAAAATACATTGCCCGTTTTAACGGCACAAATATGGAAGCCCTGTCAAACGTTACACCCAGTAATTACGTTGAAGTTTTAAAAACTAAAAATTATTTGTATGTGGCTGGTAGTTTTTACTTTTTAGGAAGCACAGTTTATGGCTGTGTTGCTGGATATGACGGAACAAATTATTCTCATTTGGGAGTAGGTGTACAAGGTACGAATCCTACTGTATATGCTATGACAGAATATGATAACGAAATAATTATTTGCGGTGGATTTGATTGGGTTGGTGGTCTTTATACTAATGGTATTGCTGCATGGAATGGTACAGCATGGCATAAATTAAAGGACGAATATTTGGTTACACCTAACAACATGGTTGTTGATACTATTAATAATTTTCTTTACGTAAATAGTCAACAATTTACTGATACCACAAGCGGTTTAAAAAGGTGGGATGGATATAACTGGGAAGATACAAACTTGCCAAATTATAACACAAGTCCAAGTTCTATTTTAATGTATCACAAAGAATTGTATGCTGGTTTATGGTTAGTCAGTTCATCTGATATTGATACAATATTAATGCGATATAATGGTTCAACTTGGTACAATATCTCGGGTTTAAATGAATCTGTGCAAGATATGTGTGTTTATAATGATGACTTATACATTGCAGGATATTTTACAATGGCTGGTACCGATAGTGTAAATGGAATAGTTGCTTTGCATGTTGAGCCGCCAACCGGATGCAATTGGCTTATTCCGCGTGTATTTGCAAACAGCGATACATTTTATTTAGGAACTGGTCAGGCAGATGTTCAATTTTATAATAACAATGCTTATGCCCAAACCTGGCAATGGGATTTCGGCGATTCAGGAACAGATAATATAAAAGACCCTTTGCATAGCTATACCTTAGCAGGCATATATACAGTAACCGTTACAGTAACAGAAGATAGTTGTACAAAAACAGCCCAAAATACAATTACGGTTTTAAACGGAACCGGATTAGAAGAATATACAAAAGAAAACCTTGATTTTAAAGTTTATCCTAACCCAACAACAGGCAATATTACAGTAGAATGTACTCTTCCAAACAAAGACAAATCCGAATTACGTGCATTCAGCACTTATGGCTCGTTGCAAGATACATTTCCCCTGCAGCCCGGTTATAATAAGGTAGAAATACCTGCAGGCAAGTGGGACAGCGGTGTTTCCATAGTAGGTTTATATGTTAATGGTAAACAGGTGTTGGCTGAAAAGGTGGTAAAGAATTGATTATTATTCTCCTGATTTTTATAAAAAATAATTACACGTATGTTTAATTATCTTGTATAAACCATTTCCTGTTCCGATGAAAGTTTAGGGTTAAAAACGTAGCCGTCATTATTAAACAGCTTAAGTTCAGACAATTCGACAATTCTGTTTTTAACAATAAAATTCACCATTTTACCTCTTGCTTTTTTTGAGAAAATTCCTAAAGCATTGTATGCACCATTTTGTTGCTGCATAAACGTTATATTTACAACCTTAATGTCAATAGATTTAGTATTAATTGCTTTAAAATATTCGCCCGATGCTAAATTTATTAAAGTTTTAAAATTGTTTTCTTTGGCAATTCTATTTAGTTCGAAAGTTATTTTTTCGCTCCAAAATTTGTAAAGATTTTTTCCATAAAAATTACTTATATTCGTTCCCATTTCTAAACGATGTGGCATAATATAATCGAGTGGTCGTAACAAACCATACAGTCCAGATAATATCCTAATATGATGGCTCGAAAACTCAAAATCGGAAGTTGTAAATGTGTGTGCTTTAAAATTTTTGAATGCCTCACCTTTAAAAGCTAAAATTGCTGTTTTCGATTTTTTTTCGGGATGTAATATATCCCAATTTTTTATTCTTTTATAATTTAGCTCTGCTAATGATTTGCTTACTTTCAGCAAAAGCAATAAATCGGTTAATTTATAAGTTTTTAATATAGTAATAAGCTCCTGGCTTTCTTTTAAAAATACTGGAATTGTGTGAGTTTTGCTTTCAAAACTTTTTGAAAAATCCTGGGTTTTTGAGGGCGAAATAACAATTAGCATATTCGCTTTTTTAATTGCAATAATAAGCAAATATAACACAATATTTTAATTACAAAAAAATACAATTATTTTTATCAATGATAACGAACTGCGGTTTTATTTATTCGAGCTTTAAAAACCCTTTTTAGAAATCATAGTCATTGTGAATTTAAATTTAGAAATTTTTTATTTTTCACCCCTTCGGCAAGTACAGGGCAAGCACCAAAAAAGAAAAATAAAAAAAAATACACAATTAGAATTTACAATGACTTTAATTTCCAATGAGGGTTTTTAAGGTTCGACTAATTATTATAAAACCTTTAATCCGCAAGCATTATAACGGTTGTAAAGTCAGGCTTCGACTTCGCTCAGTCTGACAGTCAACTTGAGCGTAGTCGAAAGGTGTTAGGGTAAAAGGATTTCGAGAAGGATTGCGGATTTAAGGTTTTAAATTTAATATTAAAAAATTATAAATGGTAACCATCTGTTTTTTATTTATAACAGAAAATATTTCAATAAATTATTTTTTAATCGGCTCTATAATATCAACTGCAACTACATTTAACTTTACAGGACAACTTCCTGCATTTAAAATGTTTACCATATCTTCAGCTTCTTCAATAGTGAAATCGCCGGAAATAGAAGAATTGCCTCCTTGTATTTCCTGGTTAACAACAGGAAAAGAGTAAACACGATTATCAATTACAATTGCAATTTGTTTACCTACATTATCACGGGTAAATCTTGACCATATTCTTGCACCTTCAGTATTCATTGACATTGAAACCTCCGAGTTGCTACTATAGCTTGCAGTTGTAATTACACTACCATCTAATGGAGCCAGTCCATTACGACTTGTAACACGTATTGCTATAAGTTGAAAGACAGTTGTTCCTTTTAATGGTTTTAATGTCCATAAAAAGCGAAGTGAATAAGGAAATAATAATTTTACTTGTCTCAAAGCAAGATATTTATTTACCTGTGCAGTATCTTTAGAGTCAGAAAGACCAACTACAGATCCTTTACTAAGCTTTCTTTCACTATCTACATTTGGGTATAATATAGAAAATAATGGATTTTCTTTACTGAGCTTTTCTTGCACAGAATCTTTATTTGAATTTACTTCATCCAAAAGACTTAGTTCTTTTTTTACTGTGTCTAAATTATATCCTTCATTACTTAATCCAAGTTCAGATATTTTCTTATTTGCAGCATCTAAATATTGGTAAACTTCAGAATTTTCATAAGTTTCCCAGAAACCAAGGTTCCCCGAAGATTGAAGTAAATTGCAAATTCTTTGCTTTTCAAATAATCCGGGAACTTCAACAAGTATTAAATTATATTCCAGCACTTTAATATTGGCAGATTGTTCCGAAAATTTTCTTAATCTCTTTGTAATATTAATTATAGTTTCATCAAGCTTTTTTTGCAATTCTGATTTTAATACTGCTAATACTTTGTCGTTTGTTGAATGAAGATAGATTTTATCTTTCATCTCGAATGTAGCAAAATATGATGCTAATTTGATAGACGGGTTAATTTCCTGCATTGCTTTGTTAAATGATTCAAGAAATTCTTCTATGCTATTGTATTTCCTTGTACTTGTTTTTTGCAAACACATTTGAAATAATGAATCTTCAGGAATAATGCACATTCCTTTTAATAAATCTATATTGTTAACTTCTAATTTTATTCTTATACCACCTGCAGATTCTATAGTTTTAACTTCGTTATTACAACTGGTAAATATTATTGTAAATAACAATAAGAATAATATTGAATTTTTCATAATTTTAGCTTATATTTTATTAATCGCAAATTTATTCTATTTGTTATAACATAGATAATATAATCAGAACTCCAATAATATCAATAAACCCTAAAATTATACCTGCGAGAGCAAACCCTTTACCCATATATTTTTCCCGATTTTTATTTATTTTATTTTCCCCTGTTAACCCAAAAACAATAGCAGTTATTCCAAGTGGAATACCAAGAATAATAAAACCAACAATGCCAAAGATGAAAGAGAGTACTGCTAATCCTGAAACTTGCTTTTTATTATTCTCATTTTTGTTTTCTTCTTTAATAAAATCATTTGAAGGCTGAGTGTCGGAAGACAAAACATCTATTGAACCATTAGCATATTTTATTACTAAAACATCTGAAGTTTTAATGGTTAAAGCGGGTCCATTTATATTATCACATTTCTTATATGAAATTTCATTAACACCTATTTCAATTTCTTTTGCCCAAATCTCTTTTCCATTTTTTAAAATAATATTGTCGCAAGAATCTTTAATCGAAAAAACATTATTAACATTCGAACTTTGTTGTTTTTTATTAGAAGTTAATGTTCTTTGAAAATTATTTATTCCTTTTAAAGAACTTGAATTATCAATAGATGCTGTATAGTTTTGCTCTACCTCAATAACCTTCGTTTTTTTTACAAATAAGCTATTCTTCCGGTTTTCAACTACAAAAGCATTTATATTTTGTAATTTATTTTCATTATTAATACTTTGTTTTTCTGATGCAAAATTATAACCCGGCAGGTATAACCTTTTTTCTATAGTGCATGATGTAATAAATGGTAATACAATAGTTAAAATAAGAAACAAATGTAAAATTCTGTTCATATTATTATTGATTTTTGAATATTGATGATAGAACTGTTTGCTTTTTACTATTCAATTTTTTACTGATTACTTTATAACTTTCTGTTTTTAACTTGTTTTCTTTCTTCTGCTTTTGCCTTTTCAATTTCTCTTTTTTTTCTGTTGTTAAAACTCATGAAGATAAAGTAAATTTATTAATGCAAATTTAATTAAATTATTGAATTATAATTGCTGAATTCAAGTCGAAAGTGTAAGAATTTTTTTGCTATTTTAAAATCTAACCGTTATCTTTTTAACATTTCACTATAATAATTTTTATTTCTCGTTTAATCGTTTTATTTTTGTTTAAATTTTTAAATAATAAGAATATGGAACAATGTTGCCCCCTTCATCAGTTTACATGGTTAATACCTGTAATTGTAATTCTCTGCATCTGGGAATCAGTTTGGAAATTTATTGCAATGTGGAAATCGGCTCGTAATAATCATATTGCTTGGTTTATTTGTATTGCCGTTTTTAACACAGTTGGTATTTTACCAATAATTTACATTTTAACACATCGCAAGAAGAAGGAATAAATAAAAAAAAACCAAATTTCAAATTCCAAATCTCAAAACACAAAATTCAAATCTTTAAATTTCAAAATATTTAGATTTGGTTTTTGTTTTGAGATTTGTTATTGGAATATTATTTGTTTTCCAATTTCGAAGCTTCGAAACTGCCGGATTGATAGGTTTTAAAAAATAATTAATAAATGCTAAATGTTCTAAATTATTCAAAAAATAAAATCAACTTTTGATGATTTATGAAAAAATTTTGTTCTATTTGCCAAAAGATAATCTTACTAAAAGGTACGGTTATACAACAACAGGTTGGGTATAACAATAGGTTGGGTTATAAGTGAGTTATAGCCAATGGTAGGACAGACCGTAACACATAAAAAAACGACACGACAATGACATTAAAAGAAGCAGTATTAAAAAGTTTAGACGACATCGGTGGACTAACTAATTATTCGGAAGTTTTCAACAATATCGTTGACAAAAAACATTATGACTTTGGTGCTTCAAAAACACCTGGCTCGACAGTTTCGGCAATACTTGGCGACTTTATTAGAAATGGGGACACGAGAGTAAAACGCATTAAGCAAGAAGGCGGGACTTACTCTTATTACTTGACTAAAAATGAGCAAAACATAGGCATTGACATTTTAAGTGGTGTGACTGAAACTGCAACAACAACGACCGTTAAGGTTGATAAAGCCAAAACCTATGACGAGCGAGATTTGCACAAACTGTTAAGCAGTTATTTGAAAAATACTGGCATTTACTCAAAGACAATTTTTCACGAGCAATCAACATACGGAAAAGACAACAACCAAATTTGGACACATCCAGATATGGTTGGAATTAAGTTTCTAAACTTACAGACCAAAGCCAGCCAAAACTTTTTAAAATCTATAAATAGGGTTGACACTTTTAAATTAAGTTCATACGAAATCAAGAAAGAAATAAATAGCGACAGCGAACTTAAAAAAGCATTTTTTCAAGCGGTTTCAAATTCAAGTTGGGCAAACTTTGGCTACTTGGTTGCATTTGAGTTCAGCGACAGTTTGACCGAAGAAATGGAGCGACTAAATCAATCGTTTGGAATTGGAGTTATTGAACTTAACGCAAATCCATATCAAAGTAAAATTTTGTTTCCTGCAAAGTTTCGTAACTTGGACTTCAAGACAATTGACAAACTCTGTAAAATCAATAAAGAATTTGAAAAGTTCATCGAGCAGACAGAAAAATTAATGACCGCAGAAGACCGCTATTACAAATCAACCGAGAAAGAACTTGACGAATTTTGTGACGACTATTTTGCAAACGACACAGAAGTAGAAAAATATTGCAAAGAGAAACATATACCGATTGAGTAAACGAAAAACCGTAAACAATGGGACTGACTGACATTAAAAAAGAACTTAAAAAGCTCGAAAAGGACAAGCTTGTAGACTTGGTTGCTGACTTGTGTAAAAAGAACAAATCAGTGAAAGATTTTTTTGATTTCTACATAAACCCCAACGAGAAAGATCTTTTCGTAAAGTATAAAGATACGGTTTATGAAGCATTTTTTCCAAAACGTGGTTATAGACTGCGACTTTCCAATGGGGAAAAAGCAATTTCGGACTTTAGAAAACTTGAGACATCAAAAGAATTATTAGCGGACTTGATGCTTTTTTACGTTGAGACAGGTGTAGAGTTTACCAATGAATTTGGCGACATTGACGAACCATTTTATAATAGCGTGGCAAGTGTTTATTCACAAGCCTTGACTCTAATGAAAAAAGAAAAAATACTTAATAAGTTTTCTGACCGAGCAAAAAAAGTTGTTGACGATACAAGCAATATAGGTTGGGGTTTTCACGACGAATTAGGAGATGTTTACAGTGATTTTTACATGGAAGGTTGACTATGAAATTAGAACCACAGGCTATAATCGAGTAGACTGCCCCACCAGCCAATGCTGATGGGGAAAGCCTCTCACACCACTGTACGTACCGAGCTACGCTCCTTCGCTTCACAAAACGATTATCAATCGTTTTTGTTCACGAACATATACAGCGGTTCGTTAAGTATCAGTATTCTCGCTCTTTTCACCGA
>Ga0209211_10003443_pt1 | contig 25737 bp, 28 predicted proteins | sample RifGroA2_FD_183992 | JGI IMG/M metagenome (GOLD analysis project Ga0209211, IMG submission 183992) | Groundwater microbial communities from Rifle, Colorado, USA - Groundwater A2 (SPAdes) (version 2) | ecosystem: Environmental > Aquatic > Deep subsurface > Groundwater | place: Rifle, Colorado...
AATAATAATAACGATAATAATGATGGTCGGAATAACGAATTTTACAGGTTTTTTGTCGTCCATATGTTTGTTTAGGGGTGAGGTTTATGAGAATGGTACCTCAAACTATAGTATATCTCTACTCTATTTATTTTACAATTTTTTGCAGGATAATGTGTCCCCTGCATGATATACTAAACAGATGCAATTCTTTGGTACCACGATGTTCGCAATACTGCTCCTTACCATGGGAACTTTTTTGGCGGGAAACAGCAAAGAGGTTGTAACGTTCATCGAAAAAACCTCCTCAATGTCCGCATCGGTGTTCTTTACACAGAGTACCACCGCAACACAATTACGCACTACATTTAAAGCCGTTCCAGAGACCAAGAAAAAGTTGCGTATCCTCCTTGTCCCCGGACATGAGCCAAATTTCGGTGGGGCGGAATACTTGGATATCAAGGAACGCGACCTAAACGCCGATCTTGCGCTCATCCTTGCGCGGTATCTCGTCGAGGACGGTCATTACGAGGTGGCAATGACGAGAGGCAAAGATGGCTGGAACCCTGATTTTCAAAATTATTTTACTGCGAAGGATGAAGAGATAAAGGCGTTTGTACGTTCGCAAAAGATGGAGATGGTGCGGTTGATTGAAGAAGGAAAGGTCTTCAAAATGAGTAAGCAGGCTCCACACAATGCGGCGCAAAGCGATGTCGCATTACGTCTCTTCGGTATCAATAAGTGGGCAAACGACCACCAAATCGACATGGTCATACATATTCATTTTAACGATAGCTTTCCACGAAAACCGACTCTCCCTGGCGAACATAATGGATTTACTATCTATACTCCGGAGTATCAGTATTCGAATTCTCAAGCGACTGCCGAGATTGCCAAAAATATTTTCAAGCGGCTTGCGCGCATGTTCCCTGTTTCAAGCCTTCCCAAAGAAGACCAAGGGGTCGTCGAGGATCAAGATTTGATTGCAGTAGGAAACAGCAATTCTGTCGATGCCGCGAGTATGGTTATCGAATACGGGTATATTTACGAACCGCAATTGCGAACCCCCGATGTCCGCCGACTCGCACTCAAGGAATTGGCATTTCAGACATATCTGGGACTTGCGGATTTTTTTGGTGAAGCATCGCTCGTCGCGGGGTCGCATGGAAGCACACTTTTACCCTACGAAGGAAATACGCCAGTAAAGAAAACTTCTTTGGCAAATGCTGAAGTATTCGCGCTTCAAGCGGCACTTATTGATAAAGGTTTTTATCCCCCATCAGGCTATACACGCAACGCCTGCCCGCTCTCGGGGCTTCTTGGTCCGTGCACGCGTGCGGCACTCGATGCATTTCAGTATAAATTCGGAATCAAAGACGAGCGGGGTGTTGTCGGAGAAAAGACACGCGCAGAACTTCGCAAACTTTTTCAACCAAACTTGATGAGTGTGCGGCGGTAAGGGCATGAGGGCTTATTTACGCTTGCCTCTTACCCTGCACAATAACACACGATAGTGATATCGGATACATTCTTCGGCAACCCTGTGGTAAAATACGCGGTACGAGACCGCAGTAAAGTTAAGAGCTTACTCAAGCTCAACATGAAATCTTGGATAGGTTATTAGGAATCGGGAGTATGTGGCGAAATTGGTATCCGCGTACATCTCAGAAATATATTCTGCAAGGGTTAGGAGGTTCGAGTTTCCCCTTCAGCACTCTATGCGAGATAAGTTTGCCGTGAGTAAAACTTTGTATTTTGTGAACCAAAACAAAAAACCACCTACATGCATTTTACGCTATAGCGTAAAATGCATGTAGGGGTGCAAATTAACGTAAAAATTTTTTAGCTTACCTGCTCAACCCAAAACTATCTTTCAACTGATGGTCGTACTCTATCCGATCCACAATAAGATACAGAACCTCCTTCCCTATCATAAAATCCGCCTTGAGAAGCGTAATGATGTCCTCACAATCATACGGATACACCCACACACTATCCTGAAGGCGAACGAAACCAATCATAACCAACGTCTGTCGCACCTTATCTCGCAATGATTTTCTTTCTTCTTTGATATCGAAGATAAGAACTCTCCATCTCTTGTCCCATTTGCTGGGTCGAGGGACCTGATAATCGCAACGCTCGATGGAACGAAGTTTTTTCTTTCCTTTTTCCGTAAGACGTAACAACCCCCGCGCATCGTATTCAAGTATTCCGGTGGCAACAAGATTCTTCCTAGACGCATTAACAACTTCCTTTTTTCTTCCTGACACATCAACGCCAAGCTTGCGAAGTGCGCCGAGAACATTCGGTGCAACGAGAGCAACACCCAAAACTCCCGCGGCGGCAACAGTTTCGAGGATTAGTTTTTGCACTTCTCCTTTTTGTGACCTCTTCTTTGATTCTTTTTCTAAATTTCCCATACATGTATTATACGCTATAGCGTAGAATACATGTATGGGGATGTTGGGGATTACTCTATCGAGTGTTGCGCAATGCTTCGCTAGGGTGAGCATGTCGATTATTGTTTCAGGATCGGTAACTCTGTGCTAAAATGCACCGTACGAGAGCGTGTGGCGGAATTGGGCTATTTTATATTTTCTGAATTGAGTGGGCGTGTGGCGGAACTGGTATACGCGTACGTCTCAGAAGCGTATCCCGCAAGGGTTGGGAGTTCGAGCCTCCCCACGCCCACTGAGTTCAGAATGGCATGCGTCTCAGAAGTGTATTCCGTAAGGATTGGGATTTCGAGCCTCCTGTCCAGCACTTTATACGGGATAAGTTTTCCGTGAGTAAAACTTCGTATTTTGTGAACCAAAACAAAAAACCACCTACATGTATTTTACGCTATAGCGTAAAATACATGTAGGGGTACAGGTTAATCAAAATCCGAGGGATTTAAATTCCAAAGGATGCCCTTGGCAAATTAAAGTCTTGCAAATACTGCGTTTTTCACCCTCTCCCCTCCCCCGCCGACCCGCCATGGGTGAACTTGACTTTTTTATACAAATCTGCTTTAATATACATAGGTGTTCTCGTTCTTTGAGAACTAAATATTCAACATTATAGGAGAAATCACGATGACATTATCAGACTGGTTATGGATACTCGTAGTATTTTCTGCCCTCTCTTTCCTTGTGGTTCTTGCAATCTGGGCAACCGCCAAGATTGATACTGGAATGCTATTTGGATTCCTCAAGGAAGGTCAAGGGACATTTGTTATGAGAGGGGAATCAGTAGATCACCCTCTCATCTCGGCACGCGGATATGACTGCAAGCTTATATCTGAAACTCGAAATGAATACAATCAAGCGGGGGAACATACCAACGAACGCGAAGTTGCACGTTATAAAATCGTTGAGACTGAAAAAGGAACTGAAGCGACCTGTCATGACGGATTTCTAGGATGGCTGGAAGGTTATCTTGGAATATACTTCTTTGGATTTCCACCCTTTTACAAGCGAATGTACGAAGAATTTCGATGGAATGAGTGGAAGCCTGTGAAAAACAAGGACGGCACCCAAACGACAGAGCTTTGGCCAAGAGATGATATGACAACGTTCTTCTATGTCCAAACATTCAATTATGCGGTTTTTGTTGAAGGTGCGGAAACGGGGGGAACAAAAAAGGCAACGGTCGATGCAGAAAAGAAGGATACTGGAAACAGTAACGATGTAGGCCTCGGCGGTAACGTCTCTGTCGACTTGAAAATCAATCTTCCCATTCGAATCATCTATCCAGAAATAGCAGTATTCGAGAATGAGGACTGGTTTGAAACGCTAGAAAGCATCGTTACTGAATGTGTCCGGCAATATACAGGACAACACACATTCGAGGAACTTCGCTCAAAGAAAGATATCGGTATGGAGTTATTGGAGAAACTCTCCAAGTATCTCGTACGGATTGAACATGCAAGGTCTCAAGAAATCCTCTACTGCAGTATCATTGATGCGTTGGGAGTTACCGTCCTTGGAGTTCAAATTCTTTCTATCTCCCTTTCGGGAGAAAGCAAGAAGCTTGCCTCAGTAATGACCGAGGTCTATACGAAACAGCAGCAAGCCAGAGGAAATATGATCACGACCGATGCGACGGCATACGACATCCGAGAACAAGGGAAAGCTCAAGCCAATGCACTCAACGCGGGAATAGTCGCAATGAAAGAACACGGTGATAATGGCAAATTCTTCGTTCGGCAAAGAGCAATTGAAAGAGCCGGAGAAGGTGGTAGTGCTGTCATATTCACCAGTGACAAAGAATGTGGAGGGCTCGACGAACAAACGTTCGCAGGGCTTATCTTAAACAACAGAAAGGAGAAGATCAAATGAAGGGTTTCACTGGTAAATTAAGTTCGTGGTTGCCATTCAAGGTGACGCCGATCAGAGTATTTACAATGGCGATACTTATTGGCATGGCATGGAAGATTCGGTCGTCAAATCCCGAAGAAGGAGCAAACTTATTACTTACCCTGCCAAAAGTGGGTGGAGTCATGATTGCACTCGTCCTCGTCTACCTTCTCGTTGTCCTCGTTATGTTGTGGTTTGGCAAAAAAGATAGGGCTGAGGATATTACATCCTCAGCCAACACCCCTTTAACAGAAGGAGCGAGCAGGAAAACACCGAAGAGCAGAGTCAAGAGGTTTATAGAATGGTGGAAGGAATGGCGCAAAGATAAGAGTGAGGGAAGAAGATTTTTTTTGTACATCATCGTCATCCTTCTCGCTTACACCGCCGGCATGGCGGCACCTGAAGGAAGAGTTCTTGCCTACAGAGGAGCAGTGGCACTCATTGGCGCACATGTAATCGGGACGATCCTTATCGCAGAGAAAGTAAGCAAATTTTCATGGATTGTTGTTCTTGGAATGCTTGCTTACTTTGTCTTAGCGTGGGGATACCCCAACGATGTACCAAGAATCTTCGACGCAAGTTGGGGTCTCTCAAAGAAAGTGACTAGAAGCATGGCGGATACGATAGTCTCTGTTCACGAGAATTACGGAAAGGAAAAAGCGCCGTCCGTAACCGCTCTAGCGGAGAAACCGTCCGCAGTCAAAAAAATCCTCAAGAAGGAGCTTGCTTTAGGGCCGGGAACGATGGAGTGGGTTATACGACCACCGGACGCACCACAGGGAGCAAACATCTCGATATCGTGGAAATGTCCACAGGGGTGTTTCGTAATGGTGAATCACGCCATCGCCCTCGAGGAAAGCCCTCTGTGTATCAATGGAAAATATAAAGGGTATGACTGCAAGGCGGAAGTTGTTGAACCAATGGAACCAAGGAATGGAAATGAGTTTCTTGCGAAAGAGACCATCGTTAACGCCCCCGGGACGCAAATACAACTTCCAAAAATGCGGGACTACCAAATAGGGTTCAGCGTTCCACAAGGCATTACACTTGCGAAAGCAAGCTATACCCTAACTTACTGAAGTTGAATATTAGTTCTACTCATCCTCCTTGCGGGCAACCGCAAGGAGGATTTTTTTACATGACAAAGCCCCGCTCTTCGTAAAAACGAAGGGCGGGGTTTTGTCGAGTTTTGTTCTAACCTCCGATCTGGCCCGCCGTCGAACCAATGATGTTCAGAATACCGTACACCGCAAACATGATTGCCATCCCTGCAATACCCCACATCATGTGACTCTTGCCTTCTTCTTGCGCCTCTTCATTGTCTTGACCCTGAATGAATTTGAACACTCCCCACAAAAAATACATCATCGCAAGGGCAAACAAAAGCATGATGAGCGGGTTCAAGATAAGGTTAGTGACCGTATCCATAAAATCCGTCACCGCCGAGTTTGGTGGTGGAAGGGAGTCAGGCATTATGATTAATTTCTTTTACTGCGTGCAACAAGTAAAATTCCTAGAAAGGCAAGCTTGGTGGATTTACCGCTCCACCTTGGTCAGGATTCCCCGCAGTAGTCGTTATAATTTTCACGATTCCCCAAAGAGAAGCCATGAGTGCAATACCAATGAGTCCATAGATAATCTTTGTTCGTCCTTCAGCACGAGGTTCCTCCCCCTCTGCGCGCATAAACTGGAACACTCCCCACATAAAGTACACTGCGGCGGCGGCGAGAAGAAGAACTGTTGCTGCATTCATTAGGCCTTGTATAAAGACGTAAACACCTCCGACATCTGGGGTTCCTATGTTGCCAGGCTGTGCAAATACGAACGTTGGCGCTAAGAGAGCAATACTTCCTACAATAATTTTTTTCATTATAATATATTATTAATTAACTGTTCATCCTCTGCGATCATGAGATGATCGTATGCTTTCTATTATACGAAACCCACTCGCAAACCACAAGGACTGCAATCCACAGGCTACGAAGCAGGAATGAACGGAATGGGATTAGATGGTGTCAGGTCGGTAAAAAACGTATTGGTGAGGATTGCCACAAGCCCCCACAAGGAAACCATGACGGCAATTGCCACCACGCCCCAAAATGCTTTGCCTTTGAGCTTGGCGAGCTCTTCGGGGTTATCTCCTTTTCTGATTACTTCGGTGATATTCCACATAAAGTATACGACCGCAAGCCCCAGAATGAGGTAGATAATCGGCTCTATAAACGCACCGATGATAAACTCTATGAGGTCTTTAAAATCTGATCCTGATGACATGGGCCCTGGTCCTACTGGTAGCATAAAAAATAAGTTAAGATTAATATATTAGACGTTAATTACTCAAATCCCCTGACGGTCGCCTCGAGCACCTTTGAAAAGCCCCACGCCGCCATCATGATGAACGCACCCACGACCGTCCACGTGAGCGCCGACCGCGCTTCTTCGAGTTTGGTCGTATTGCCCTGCGCCTGCACAAAGAGGAAGCCGACGTAAATAAAGGCGAGTACGAGAAAAGGGAAGAGGACGGTGATAATCGTACTGATGAGCTGTCCGACAAATGCCGAGAAGGTATCGGTGTTGATGGGGTTGTGTATTTTTTCATCAACGTTTGCTGATCCTCCACTCATAGTCCCCCCGCCGGTACCACCTGTTCCCCCACTCATAGTCCCCCCACCGGTCCCACCTGTTGGTGCCGCCGCAAAAACACTCACGGGGGCAACAATGAAACTGAAAGCGAGAAGTACGGTAGCAACTTTTTTCATATGTGTATATTGTATCAAGAATACCGCGGTCGTGGCAACCAGTTCTTCATTAAAACCCGAGAATGAAGTTTACTACTCCATCCTTGGGAACAACGAACACCAGCAAAAACGCCTTTACTAAAATAAACGCCGCCGCAATAATACCAAAACCGAGCAAAATATTTCCAAACCGCTCTTTTGCTTCTGTCCACGCCGACGCCTTGTTTTGGGACATAATCAAACTTCCCCCCGCCCACAAGAACCCAAGTGCCGCGAGAGGTACCGCAACACCATAAAGCAAGAACATGATAATATTATTGACAAGCGTAATCAAATAATCAAAGTCACAGGGTGGTTCCGGGGATCCCCCTTCCGGTGTGCCTCCGCACGGTACTAGTCCCGCGGCACTTGCTACAAACGGCAAAATAATTATTACCCCCGGGAAAACCCAAATTGCTAATTGTCGTAAAAGTTTACTCATGGTGTTTTCTTTCCGGAAAGGATCCGGTCTATCGCGCTTTGCGCCGTGGTGAGCGCCTGTTCGGCATACAGGAACCCTGACGTGATGTTGTCGACCATTGTGTTAAAGATTCGGTCGGTTTCCTTTGGAGACGGGTCGTGCCAACCGCGAGCGATGATTGCCGCGTCATAAGTAACTGCCACCGTAGCATCGTTTGCCGGAGGAGTCCCCAGAAGGTCTCTCCGTACGGGAGGAATGTTAAAGGTATTGGCGACAACACCCGAAGACACCGCACTGGTCAAGAGGTACGCCGCCTGAAAAGCTCCTGCGGTGTTTCTGCTGGCGCGCACCACCGCAACGCCGTGCATGCGTCCAAAGGTCACGCGCTTTGAAACCGTGTCGGGTTGAGGCACCGGCGCGATGTCAAAATTGAGATGCGGATTGCGAAGCTTGATCGACGGATATTCGCTCGCATACCCAAAGTAGAGCGCCAAATCCCCCGCCTCAAACATATCGCGCGAATACGGGAGCGTGCGATTCCACGAATACGTGGTGAGGTTAGATTTTGAAAACTCAGTAAAGAATCTTGCCGCACGGACAATGGGTTCGGAGACCCCACCAAGCTTTGGAACCCCTACTGCCTGCGTAAGTGTTGATTTGTACTTCCCTTCTGCCCCGCGTTCGACGATATTTGAACCGGCCTGCATGATGAGGAGTGAGATGATATCTTTCGCATGCGTAACATTTTTATATTCACCAAAAGAAACAAAACTGCGTGAAATATTACCACTCGTGTCACGCGCCACGATACGCTCTGCAAGCGGATAAAATTCAGTCCATTTCTTGGGAGGAGAGAGGAGCGACGCACTGGAAAAGATATCTCTATTCCAATACATGACGAGTGGATCGAGAGTAAAGGGAATCCCCGCAATGCCTTCGGGCAACAGGAACATCTCCCCCTCCTCGACAAAAGTACCCTTGAACGTGCGCTCCGGATACGACGTGTAGGGCATGAGCATAAGCTTGTCGACCGTAGAAAGTATCTTATCTTCCGAGAGCAAGATGAGGTCGGGACCATTTCCCGTAGCCAATGCATTCACAAAGTCGCCATCAAACGTGTCCGTGTCCTTTTCGACATACTTGACGGTGAGGCGTTTCTCACCTTGGAGCGCCGTGTCGATAGCTGTTTGCATCTCCCTCTGTGGAAATGTCCCCCACAAGGTCACGGTGCCATAATTTTCCTCCGCGCGCTCAAGGAATGGGAGCTTTCCGGAAAAAGCGAGCATTCCCACAAGGATCATGACTCCAAAGATACCGAGAACGACAAATTGAAAAATACTTTTACGTGCCATGATGATTAAGGTTTAAAGAGGACAATCCCATAGTGATGCGCACCGGCACTAAACTCCCTTTTCTCTACAAATCCTGCTTGATCGCACAAGGTGCGCGCGGAGGTAATCGAAACGACCGCGTCTTTTGTCGGACCCACATTGCCGAAAGACTCCTTCCAGTCGACAAGGAGCAGTTTGCCCCCCGATTTCAAAATTCGTTTCGCTTCACCAAGGAGCCCCGGCTTGTCCTCTGCCTGAAAGAGCACATTGGAAATAACCACTGCGTCAATGCTTGCGTCTTGTATTGTGGTGCCGCCGAGGTGCTCGATATCACCCCACAACACTTCAACATTTGAAAGACCTTCTTTGTCTGCAGCAGATTTTATGTTAGCAAGAAATTCTTTTTGTACTTCCACCGCATACACGCGACCAGTCGCCCCCACGCGCCGTGCGAGCGGTATCATATACGCACCGACACCCGCGCCGAGATCCGCAATACGCATCCCCTCATAAATGCCAAGTTCGCGCACGTTTGTTTCAGGGTCGGTAAAATTTGGGAGGTCCATGGAATAAAATATGGGATATGGAATATGGAATTTAGAACAATGCACGTGGAGTACTCCTTATTCAAATTTCATAGGTAACTCTATTGTACCGCGCAGTAGACAGTGATGCAACAACAAAATGGCAGAATATGGAATTTGGAATGTAGAATATAGAATAATACAGAAAAATCCGCCTTTCGGCGGATTTTTCTCGGACACTATTCCACATTCCATATTCTATTTTCTATATTCAGCCTCCCCCTACAAACACGTCAGCGATGCAATCATGTCCCCCTCGCGAAGCTTCATAATGCGCACGCCCTGCGTATCGCGGCCGAGCGATGGCACATCCTCTATCGCGATGCGAATCACCTGGCTTTTCTTTGATATGGAAACGATTTCCTTGTACGCGGGGGTAACCACCTTTGCCACAATGAGCGCGCCAATCTTTGGCGTCACCTTTGCCGTCTTAATACCCGATCCGCCGCGCTTTTGTATCTTATATTCTTTCATGGGTGTGCGCTTGCCGTACCCATTTGCGCTCATGACGAGGAGCTCCGGATTCTCGGCGTCCTTGCAGAGCAAATCCGCGCTGACGATGAAATCCCCCGTGCGAAGCTTCATCCCGCGCACCCCGCCCGCTGTACGACCCATTTCGCGCACATCGGATTCTTTGAAACGGATCGCCTGCCCTTTTGCGCTTGTCAAAATAATATCATCGCCCTTCCCCACCAGAAGTGTCGAGAGTAATTCATCTCCTTGATCGAGACGAAGCGCGATGATGCCGCTCTTGCGCACGTCTTTGAAACTGTCCGCGGATACTTTCTTTACTGTGCCATATTTAGTGACCATAAAGAGCGACATTTTCGCATCCTTGGTCGTCTTTGGCATCGCCAAGACCGACGTCACTTTTTCCTCGCCGGAAAGCGAGATAAAGTTCATGATTGACTTGCCACGCGTCGCACGCTTGCCTTCGGGGATCTCGTACATCTTGATCTGGTACGCCTTCCCCCGATCTGAAAAGAACAACGTGTCGCTGTGTGTGCGCGCCGACAAAAAGAGCGTGATGAAATCCTCATCTTTGGTGTTGAGGTCCACCACGCCGACGCCGCCGCGATTTTGCTGACGATACTCGCTCGGATTGGTACGCTTGATATAACCGCCTTTGGTAAATACCAAAATGGATTCTTCGTCGGGAATCATGTCCTCGACCGAAATCGATTGCGCACCATGCTTGACCACGCGGCTCTTGCGCGCATCGCCGTATTTTTCCTTTACTTCACCAAGTTCCTTTTTGACCACCGCAAGAATTTTTTTCTCGCTCGCAAGGAGCGTTTTGAGCTCGGCAATGAGCGCCTGTTTCTCCTTGAGCTCGAGTTCGACGTTCTTGCGTTCAAGTCCGGCGAGTTTCTGCAGTCTCATCTCAAGGATTGCGGTTGCCTGCTTGTCCGAGAACTTGAATTCTTTCATCAAATTCGCGTGCGCAGCCCCAGTGTCTTTTGACGCACGAATGAGTGAGATGACTCTGTCGATGTGGTCGAGTGCCTTTTTTAAGCCGAGCAAAATATGCTCGCGCTCTTCAGCCTTGCGGAGGTCGTACTGTGTGCGTCGGCGCACCACGATCTGACGATGCCCGATAAAATTTGAAAGGAGCCCCTTGAGCGAGAGCGTCTGGGGAACACCGTCAACGAGCGCCACCATATTGTAGTGGAACGTGGTTTCGATATCAGTGTGCTTGTATAAATAATTGAGGATCGCCTGCGGATACGCGCCATTTTTCAAATCAATGGCAATACGAATGTCCTTGGTCGATTCATCGCGAAGACCGCGGATACCCTCGAGCTTTTTCTCGCGCACCAGATCGGCGATCTTTACGATAAGCTCTGCTTTATTGACGCGGAACGGGAGCGACGTGATGATAATCTGGCTCGCGTTTTTTTCTTCAATAATTTCCGCTTCGCCGCGCACCACGACGCCGCCGCGTCCCGACGTATACGCTTGACGCATATCTTTCTCGCCAAACACCATACCGCCGGTGGGAAAATCAGGCCCTTTCACAAACGCCAAGAGGTCTTCGGATGTTGCGTCGGGATTGTCAATCAAGTGAACCGTCGCATCAACCACTTCGCCCAAATTGTGCGGCGGAATATTCGTCGCCATACCCACGGCGATACCGAACGTGCCATTGAGGAGGAGCGCGGGAACGGCGGCGGGAAGCACTTTTGGTTCTTTGCGCGTACCATCGTAGTTGGGACTAAAATCCACGGTTTCCTTTTCGAGGTCGCGGAGAAGCTCGCTCGTCACGCGCGACATCTTGGCTTCCGTATAGCGCATCGCCGCCGGCGCATCGCCGTCCACCGAACCAAAATTTCCCTGCCCCAAGACGAGCGGATACCGAAACGAAAAATCCTGCGCCATCTTCACCATCGCATCGTACACGGACGCATCGCCGTGCGGATGGTATTTACCGAGCACATCTCCAACCACTGCGGCGGATTTGCGAAACTTTGCGGAAGCAACCAGCCCCATTTCACTCATCGAGAACAAAATACGGCGATGCACAGGCTTCAATCCGTCGCGGGCGTCAGGAAGCGCGCGCGACGTGATGACCGACATCGCGTAGTCGAGATAGGAGGTGCGCATTTCCTGTGCAATATCCATGGGCACCAAATTCACGTGCTCCACTTCCGGAGCAGGTTTTGGTGTCTTTGATTCATCCGCCTTTTTCGCCATAATTCCTGTATATTACCACACACGTGGCAAAATTAAAATGGCGGGGGGGCGCCTGCGGCACCCCCCGCATCTGTTGAAGCCTGACTTCAACAAAGACTATTTCAACATAGCCTCCGTACTCGTAGACTGCTCGATCACCACGATTCCCGAAAAGTCGAACCCGCCTGTCGCAGATGCTGTCTGTGCTTCCGTGGGCGCGGGTGCTGGTTCAGGATTAGCAGAGAGCGTCGCTCCGGAAAGCTCTCCAGACACGCGCGACACGCGCGACGTAAACCCATGAAATACTTCGGAAATTCCTGCGATCGGCGAGAGTGCCTTGTCGCGGTTCCCCTCGATCTCTGCACGCGCGTCCCACGAAGAAACCCATACGAACATCACGACCGCATAGCTCGCAAGCGTAAGGACGATCGCCATGCGTTTGCGCGACGCGACCGGTTTCTCCTGTATTTTTTTTAAAAAAGACATATGTTATCGGTATGCACAAAACCCCGCCGCTATGCAGCGCTTACCACCACCACATGCCCCTCTTTGTCTTCCAAATCTTTTTTCTTAAACGTAAATTTGTCCACCGTTTCGGCATTTTCACCACCCTCTTTGACGAACGTGTTAAGCTCGCCCTTTGCGCCTTCATAATCCATGGGAATAACTACTTTCGCCTCAAGGGCAAGCGCGAGTTTGTACGCATCCGCAGGCGTGAGCATCTCTCCCCCGCCAATCGGAACAAAGAGTACGTCGATTTCCCCGAGTCCTTCTTTCACCTCGCGCGATAATGTATCGGTCGTCGGCAAGGCTCCCAAAAAGCACAGGTTAATCCCTTCGAACACCATCGAGTAAATCGTATTAATCTTTCTCTCGCCATCGTATGTCGTATCCACGCCGAACCCTTTGATGAAAATCCCGTCCACTTCGTATTCGCCCGGCCCCTTGATAACAAACGGCTCCTTGTCGCCATACGCACACTGCTCCGCACCATTGAAATCAGCATGCCGGAGCGACGACAACACGATATCCGCGCCAAATCGTGAAGTTTTATATTTCGACTCTTTGCCAACGGGGTTGTAGGCGATAACCGTATCACCCACCTGGACCTTGAAAAATTGTTTACCGTAATATGTGACAATCATGGGGACAGTCTAGCAGATTTTTAAAAAGAACGGAACAAGTGGCGAAAAAGGACTCCGAAATAATACGTTAAAAAAGAAAATACTCCTCCAAGTCCTTCCCATAGCTTGTTTGTTTTAAATTCTAAATTAAGTTTCATATAAAGATACGCTTATTATACTGCACACGATACTACTTTAGCAAATACAAATAAGTGTTACAGAAAAACTACTCCGCCTTCAGCGCCTCCTTCGTATACAGATTCTTCGGAACACAGAGGAACAATGAGTTTAAACCTAAGTCGTAGGTCGCTTGGATCTATCTTTCATCACACCTCCTTACGAAACTTTGTCTTGCCCACTTCTTCTAAAATATCCAAGGTCGCTTCGACAGAGGGGTTCCCTGTATTCTTCAGCAAAACCTTTCCATTATATTTTTCGATGAGAGGCGTCAAAAACTCATCCCCCCACGAAGGGGCAAATGTTATGACACCTTCAAAATCAACTTCAATACTTTCATTACTTGAAACTCCCTGAAGGGCCGGCCCGAACGCGGAAAAAGCCTCCCTTCCCGCTTGGCGGGAAGTAAGCGTGGTTCCAAATTTTTTTAGGGCTATTTTCATATTTATATTTTAAATTAAAAAGTAATGGAAGCAAGGCACCCGCGATAATACTCTTGCGCCTGCTTGATATGCAGATCTTCCGAGATACCCCTCTTCAACTCCAACTGAGCACTGCCCGACTGGAAAAAGAGTCCCAATAAACTTTTGGTTACGACCCGCCTCACAAACTTCAAGCCATTCCCTCTTTCTTCTGGAGCTCTTCCTGAAACAATCTCCGTGAATGCAACCTTTAACGCTTGCTTGTCGTCCAAGAGTTCTGGCCTTACCCGTTTTAGTGTTTGCAAAACTCCTTGACCGCGATCAGCAAGCACGACCTGCCTCCTGTTTAAATCATACCCAAAAAATATCCCCGGAACATCCGGCCAATTACCCAAATTGTGGCTGAAGGAATTATCTCCAATCTCTCCGGCAACAGCAACAACAAGCGGAAAAAATTTCTTGACCTCCTCATCAGCAACTTCGCCAAGCTGGTCCTGCATTTTTGAAAGACGAGCCTGAAAAATAGAACTGTCTTTGCAATAAAAGTGGGCTGGAATTTCTTCGCCGTCTGAAATCCACCCTGTCGCCAACTTTAACAGATCACTCAAATAAATCTCTATTGCTTTTTTGGAATAATAACGATGCCCGAGAGGAGTATTCCTTATCGACGAGAAACGCCCGCTTTCGTCCCAGCGTCTCAATGTGTCGACAGAGACATCTAGGGCAATGGCAGCCTCACCTATTGTCATTAAATCTTGATCCATATAGTTAAGCATCTCACGCAGAAAGTATACCATAATGGCATAATCTATGCAAGGTGATTAGTAATCTATGTAAAATCTGAACAATCTATGTATTTTAATCGTAAACCTATGCATGTCTGTTAAATCCCTGCTTCAGCTCCCTTACTCTGCCTTCAGTGCTGAAACAGTATACAAATTCCCCGGATCCCATAACATCCAACTGGTAAGCCCCGAATCATAGGTTGCTTGAATTTGTGCACGGACTTCAACCGCGCCGTAGTTGCCGCCATAATCAAAATCTTGGAGCCACGGGCGGAGTTTTGTGGGGGTGGTCGAAGCGGTTTTTGCGCGCAGGACGGCACGGCTCATTGCATAGTGCACCACCTCATACACGTGTTGGTTCGGATTCGCCCAGCCATTAAACTGCGGCGGGTAGTGCGACGGGTACACCATCGGCGCCACATAATCAAAATGGCGTAGTGCGGGCTCGAGCACTTGCCCGATGCCCAGATCATCGGTATTGGTCGTCACCATGCCAAAGAGGTCCGCCGAGATGACCGCCCCCGATGGCTTTACCTTCTCCTCGAGGTATGTAAAAAATTTCTCAAGCGCGAGCGGTTTGGTCGTGGTGCCTGTCCATGTGTATGAAATGTCCTGCATGTTTCCGTCAGACGGAAAACGGATGTAATCAAAATTGATCTCGTCGAATCCCTGCGCGTAGGTATCGAGGGCAAGTGTGGTAATATATTCCCAATACGGCTTGGCGCTTACGTCAATGAACGAAAGTCCTTTGCGGTCCTTCCATACCGTCACCCCATCAGCTTTCTTTACCGCAAGTTCGGGATGCGCGTTGGTATACGCGGGGTCTTGAAAAACCGTAATACGACCGATGACGTAAATATTTTTCTCATGGAGCGACGCGACGAATTCCCTTAGGTCGCGCACACGACACCCAGTACCCAAAACTTCTTTCAATTTCGGATTCGTGGGGAAATACGCTATCGTCCCCGAATAATCCTTCACATCAATCACCACCGCATTGAGCTCGGTGGTATCAATCATGTGGGCGAGCTTCGTGCGCCACGACGGAACACTCGCCACGCACGCCGTTATATAGATCGCCTTGAGCGGCTCGGGAGTCGGCACGTGCGTCGCAATAAATTCCGGTGCCTTTGATATCGCATCTCCCACTTCCGCCGCTTTCGCGTTGAGATTCGGGTCAATATCAAAATCATACTCTCGAGAAAAAAGTGCGGGCATCAAAAAATAAAAGGCGGAAAAAATTCCCCCCGTCAGCACGATCACAGCACCTATGTTCTTTCTCTCGGTTTTCATTTCATCGGCGGCGAAGTTATGTCTTGCGGTGGTGCTTTCGTTTGCGGTGCATTCTCCGAAAGCCCCGATGCTTTGGTGTCAAAAGCCTGTTCTGCATCTTCAATTAGCTTCTTGCAATTACTGCAATACACAACCGAAGAAAGGTAGCTTAAAACCGCAATACCAAGACCGCTTGCAACGTATAATACGGTGCGCACAGCGCTCGGAGGGCCTCCAAAAAAAGCAAGCGCGGCAACAAAGACGCCGAGCAATATAATCGCAGTGTATTTTGTCATATAAAACAGTATACATGAAAAAATGGAATATGGAATATTGAATGTGGAATGTGGAATGGACTCAACCCCCAAAGCCCAAAATTCGCCAAAGGCGAATTTTGGGCTCCATATTCGATATTCCATATTCTACATTCTACATTCTACCCTCTATAATCACCACAAACTCTCCCCGTATGCGGTCGGGGTGGGTGGCAAAATGAGCACGGGCTTCAGCGATTGTTCCCCGTACAAATTCTTCATAAATTTTTGTTAATTCGCGGGCAACAATAACTCTACGCTCAGCACCACAGAATTTTTCTAACGACTCGAGTGTTTTTTCAATACGATGAGGTGACTCATAGAACGCCATCACACGTTTTGAATCTGCTATTTCTTTAAATAAAGTTTCTCGCCCCTTTTTATGGGGAAGGAACCCGAGAAAGGTAAACTCCGCGACAGAAATTCCTGCAGCTGAAAAGGCGGTCACAAGTGCTGATGGTCCTGGGATTGGAACAATAGCGACCTGATCACCAAATTTTTCTCGCACCTGATAAACAAGAAGCATCCCGGGGTCCGATATACACGGGGTGCCTGCATCAGAAACAAGCGCGAGATTTTTCCCCTCTTCAAGGAGCGCAGAGATCTTCTCAACCTTTGCAAGTTTCGACTGCGCATGGTAGCTCATCGTTGGCGTCGTGATTTCATATTTTGAAAGCAAACGTTTCGTCACGCGCGTATCCTCGCACAAAATGAGGTCAACTTCCTTGAGCACGCGAAGCGCCCGAAGCGTAATGTCTTCGAGGTTGCCGATTGGGGTTCCAATAATAAAAAGTGTTGCCATAAACTATTTTTCAAGCAAACGTGGAGCAAGTTTGTACACATCCCCCGCGCCCATAAGCACAATGATATCATCTTTTTGTGCGGTCGTCCGAAGGTATGTTTCAATAGCGACAAAATCCCCTTCCACGTGCGCGTGCGGATGAATGCGCCCGATAACCTCCGCGAGTATTTCTTTGGTCACGAGAGGATCGACCTCTTCACGACCTGCATAAATGGGCGCAATGATAACCTCGTCAGCATCCCCAAAACCTCGCGCAAAATCATCCTGAAAAAATTTCACCCGCGAATAAAGATGCGGTTCAAACACAACACGGATACGCTCGTCGGGATGTTTTGCTCGAATCCCCTGAAGCGTTGCGCGCACCTCGGTCGGATGATGTGCGTAATCGTCGTACACCTGTGCACCATTTGCCATACGCCCTACAAATTCCATACGCCGCCATGTTCCTTGAAAACCGCCGAGGGCACGAGCCGATGTTTCGTCCATAATACCAAACACATGCGCCACGGCGAGCGCCGCTTTCGCATTTTTAATATTATGCTCACCTGCCACCTGAAGCCTCAACTTGGAGGCTCCGCCTCCAAGTTGGTAATCGACAATATGCGCGACAGCTTTTGTGAGCACGGGTGCCACACGCGGGTCGTTTGGGTCACACACGATGACTCCTGTTGCTGGAACTTTTTCCACCAACTCTTGAAACGCCTTCTGCACGCCCTCTATCGTCCCATAATAATCGAGGTGGTCATTATCGATGTTCGTGATGACCAACACTTCGGGCGAAAGATGGAGGAACGAACGTTTGTACTCACACGCTTCGACGATAAAAATATTGCTCTCACCTGCTACAAAATTATCTCCCCATTTTTTAAGCATGCTTCCCACGATAACCGTTGGACTTTTCTTTGCTTCAATAAATACATCAGCGAGCATCGCGGTCGTTGTTGTTTTGCCATGCGTCCCCGCAACCGCAATCGTGTGCATCCCGCGCGAGATTTCACCGAGTATTTCAGGATATGAGTAGATAGGAATCCCCCGCTCGCGCGCAACCACGAGCTCTGAGTTGTCCGTCGGCACTGCTGGCGAATAAACAACGGCATCCGGATCATCCGGAAGATTCTTCACCTCATGCCCGACAAAGATTCGCGCGCCAAGCGACACCAGCCGATCAGTAACAACCGAGAGTGCCTTGTCAGAACCAGACACCCGCACATCCCGAAGAAGCATCATGCGTGCGATCGCCGAGACACCAATACCGCCGATGCCGATAAAATGAATTGAATGAATACGGTCGAGAAATATTTTATTCATCCCGTTAGAGGTAGGAAATTATTAAATTTCCGTAGTTACTTGATGTTTGGTAAAAATAGCACATTTATCGATATTCTTCTACTAGCTTTTTTTATAAACGGTGCCTGCTCGCCATCACTTGAGCTCAACCTTATGTTCTGGCGAAAGTGAGCTGGTAACCTCTAACGGGATTCATAGCTTCTTCACCATTTTGACAAACTGGTCCCCGCGGTCAAATTCATTTTTGAATACACCAAAGCTTGCGGCTCCGGGAGAGAGGAGCACGGTGTCGCCGCGGCACGCGTACTCGCGCGCCGCCCTCACTGCGTCTTGCATGCTATCCACAATACATACAGGGTATGAAGTTTTTTTAGGAATCAGCGCAAGAAGCTTTTCTGTTGCTACTCCATCAATGAGCACGAGCCCTTTCACAGTCTTATGCACAAGCTTTGCCATGCTGGCGTAATCAAGATTTTTATCCGCACCACCTGCAATCAAAACAATATTTTTCCTTTTCTTGTCTGACAAAGTTTCTAATGCCACACGGTTACCATCAGGGGTCGTTGCAGTCGTATCGTTAAAGTATTTCACACCGCGTACTATTCGGATCAACTCAAGCCGCCCCGGTACACTAACAAAACTTTCCACTCCGCGCTTGATGTCCTGCTCCGAAACCCCGAGCTCGCGGCATGCGAGAATCGCACACGCAATATTGTCGCGATTATGCTCCCCCTGTATTTTTATCTTCCATGTTTTCGGTACAATACTTTTGCGCGCGACGAGCACCTCACTCTTTATTTTAATTGCCGCTTGCCTACCTAAGTTTTGTGTAGCAAAATTTTGGTAGGCTTGTTCGCCGAGCACCAACACTTCATCCTCTTTTTGATATTTAAAAATGTTCGCCTTATCATCAAAGTACTTTTTCATATCGCCTTGGTAGTAGTTCATGTGATCAGGTAAAAAATTTGTAAACACTGCAATATGTGGAGAAATTTTTGCATCGCCAAACCCTTGGAGCTGCCACGAGTCAAGTTCAAGGATTACAATATCTCCAACTTTTGTTTTTTTAAGAAGCGGAAGTGTCGCCATGCCACGCACATTACCACCCACGAAAGCATGCCCGCCTAAGTTTTTCTCTGCCTCTTTAATTTCTCTGAATTTTTGGTGAGTGGAAAAATTTTGGCGGGTATGCTTCGGATACGCGCGCTCGAGAATATGCGCAAGCAAATGTGTCACCGTCGACTTCCCCCGTGTCCCCGTCACTCCCACAATAGTCGCGGGCGTAAATTTCGCAAAGAGTGAAGCATCCATCTCGACAGGAATTTTATGCTTCTTCGCCTCGGTAATATAAGGAGAGTCGAGTGGCACCCCCGCGGTCTTGATAACCATGTCGCAATTCTTAAAATCCACAAGCTTGTGCTCGCCCAATACATAGCGAATATTTTTAAACTTCTTAAGCTGTTTCAAAGACGGCGCAAGGGTCTCCGCATCCTTCATGTCGGTGACCGTGAGTTCCACCCCGAGCTCGGCAAGAAACTTTGCCACATTGACTCCACGCCCCAAAAGCCCGAGCCCAAGCATCGTGATGCGCTTGCCTTTAAAATATGTTTTGTAGCTCATTTCTTTCATATCTTCATATCATAGCAGAAACTCAAAAAAGGCATAAAAAATGACCGCCCTTTATTTAAATAAAGGGCGGTCATTTTTTATGCCTTTTTCTTTAGTGTCTCTAATCAAAATTCCTGTGGCAGAGACCACAGGGAAACGAGTTCTACTAATTAAACGGTTAATTACGTAGAGAATGGTGTGCAAGATTTGGGGTACCTGTCATATTTCGTGAAGTACTCCCGAGTTAAAATTTAAAAGGTTCACGGGACTACCCCACACTAATAATTTCTAGTTTTCGTTTTGCGGAAAATATTAGCTATTGATTGATTTTGTTTTTTTAAAAATCATTAGTTGATCTGACCCCCTAATTTGAGGCACTTGCTTCGTGAATTTTAGATACACAAGTTAGCTGATAATTGGTCTCAAGCTACATCGGGCTCATGTAGCCGATTGATGAATGAAGCCTTGTTTCATTGATGTAAACCATGAGATTGTGTCTGCTATTGGTGGTTCTGGGTACTTTCTTTGACTTGCGCACCTGTAGCAGGTGGTATTCACCCATGATCTTGTAGATTCTCCCATCATACCAGAAAACAGTCCTTCTTTGTGCGGGCGGAAAGAATCGGACTTTCGACCTCTGTCTTATCAGGACAGCGTTCTACCACTGAACTACGCCCGCAATGCACATTACTATAGCAGGTTTTTAAATTTTATGTAAGTCAAAAAAAGCGCGTATTGACTGGATTAATTTGACCTTTTTTTCCGTACTACTCACAAAAATACTACATGTTCCGTGGTTATTTGACCCCTTGTATGTAAAACTTCCTGCCTTAAGCGGTCGTATTTGAGTTTTATAAAATTGACTCTTTTTTATCTTACCGGAAAAAGAATCTCTCCAAAACTTCTCCTCTTTACGAATATTCATATTTTCATATAGATGAAGCTGAAATCGCAACTGCCTCGTTTCTATATCAAAAAACATCTGCACCCACTTAATAAAGAAGAGGATAATTGCGACATCTGTATTTGCGAGAGTGATTCTATGCGCGTCTTTTTTGCCACCCTCTGCCGAATACAGCATGAGCCCGGCAACATAAAGCGTTTCTTGCGAAAGATTCTGGAACTTTTCTTTTTCTGTTTGATACACCCGCGCGCGTATTTTTTCTTTTTTTTCTCGCATCGTATTGCGATACTTTTCACGAGACGCCTCTCCTTTCTCCCATCCACTTTTTCGCAACTCACTAATGCGCTTGGAGCTAAGGGGATGTTCACGGAGCCAATAACTAAGCGTGCTCTTTGCAACACCCAGCTTTTTTCTAATTTCAGAATAGCTCGCTTCATCATCTACACGCATGTCAATCGCTTTTTGTCGTAATTCCGTTTTCATTTTAGATATACGTATGCTACATACTGCATACATACTATTATCATACAGTATCTCAAGAAATGCACGAGGGTATCGGCAACCACATTGCAATACCAAGATTCTTGTGGTATGTTTTTATGAGTATTAGATTTTTGAGAGAAGCGACAATACATTCCACCTACTAAAAAGGAGGTTCTTGCCCTATGTGCATACCTAGAGGGAAAAAGATGCTGCCTAAAACAGGGCGTATGCCAACCTTTGGTCGTACACCGCGTACCCCAACAAAGAGAAAGAGGGATCAAACAAAGATTAGTGCCAAGAAAGAATCCCGCAATAACACAAAAATTCGTTACGCTCGACGACGAATAACGCAAGCACGAATTAAGGAGGAAGAAGCGCGTAAAAAATACTACCGAGAACGAGGGTGGTTGTAAAAACATTCTACAGGAGGTCTGTATGCCTATAGTTGTTCTTCCTTTCAGTCTGTCGCCTACTGCCGTCCTGTCATTGATTGCAAAATTATTTCCTCCGTCAAATTACGTAGGACATCCCGTCTTTCGCCTGAAGCATGGGTTTAATCCGAGGCAAAGGGAGTGTGTGATGAATAACCATCTGGCACGCCATCACCACAAGCACAGAAACTCGCGCAGGAGATAGATGAGTACGCCATAAAATGAATGAAGCCGGTCACTCGCGAGAGTGACCGGCTGTTTTGTTTTTTAACCCCTAATCTTGGGGCTAAAAACGTTGATCAAAAATCTTTTCGCGATCATACTGACTCGCGTTCATGTCCTTGAAATACTCACAGGCGAGTTTTCCCTGCGGGCTGTTTCCCGACAAACATCTACCCGTAACATCGGAAAGATGCATCACGGGACGATCTAATTGCTTTTTTGCAATAGCAACGCCCACTATCGCAACCACAAAAACTAACACCCATGTTTTTTTCAACATTTGAAACCCTCCCGTGTTTATCTATACAAAAAATAGCACACTTACACCAAAAAGTCAAGCATTCCCACAAGGTCAAAAAACGCCCATAATATGGGCGTTTTTTGGTCTTTGCGAAACTGCATATGTGTGATATCTAAATTCACCCACCAAAATTTTTCACCCACCAAAGTTTCAAAAAAAACTTAAGTGGGGAACGAAAAACTTAGGCGGGCAAAGAGTATTCTTTCTTTTGTTCCGTTTTCGGCCCTGTGAGATAAAGCTCGAAAGAGAGCGCTATCTCATGGGGTCTTCTGCGCGAGTAACCCTTCTCGTGCGGGGGATCCCTTTTAAAGATGGGAGGACCTTCATCCTTTTTCCTTGCGGAAAAAACCGACCAATTCAGTGGAGCGCACACCACAAGGGTGTACGATACACGTATAATTTTGAATTGATTCACGACCAGCTTCCGCTAGCCGTGCCTTGTTACGACTTAGCCCTTGTCACCAAGCTTACCTTAGGCCCACACAAGGTGGGACTTCGGGCACTCTCGGCTCCCTTGGCTTGACGGGCGGTGAGTACAAGACTTGAGAACGTATTCACCGCGGTATAGCTGACCCGCGATTACTAGCGATTCCAACTTCATGAGGTCGAGTTGCAGACCTCAATCCGAACTGGGGCCACCTTTCTTAGGATTAGCTCAGGGTTACCCCGTCGCGACCCGTTGTAGTGGCCATTGTATCAAGTGTGCAGCCCAGGGCATCAAAGGGACATGCTGACCTGGCGTCATCCTCTCCTTCCTCCCCCGCCTTTGTTCACTAGTGAACAAAGGCAAGTCGAAAGTCAAAAGCTAAAAGTCAAAAGGAAATGCGAAATGCATCGACTTTCAAACTTTACACTTTCTACTTTTAACTTGCCTTTGCACTACTGTGCAAAGGCGGGGGCAGTCTCGTCTGACAAATATAACAGACAACGAGGGTTGCGTTCGTTGACCCACTTAAGGGGACAGTTCAAACCACGAACTGACGACGGCCATGCATCACCTGTCCATAGGTCCTTGCGGAGTTACCGAGTTTCCTCGGTCTTTCCTATGGATTTCTAACCCTGGTGAGGTTCTTCGTTTACCGTCGAATTAAGCCACCTGATCCACCGCTTGTGCAAGTCCCCGTCTATTCCTTTGAGTTTTAACCTTGCGGTCGTACTTCCCAGGCGGATCTCTTAACGCGTTAGCTTTGCCTCTCAGAGGGTCGATACTCCGAAAAGCTAGAGATCATCGTTTAGGGCGTAGACTACTGGGGTATCTAATCCCATTCGCTACCTACGCTTTCGTGTTTCAGCGTCAGAAATGCGCCAGTTTGCTGCCTTCGCTTTTGGTGTTCCCCATGATATCAACGGATTTCACCCCTACACCATGAGTTCCGCAAACCTCTCACACTCTCCAGTCATGCCGTTTCATCCGCAATTCTCCGGTTAAGCCGGAGGCTTTAACAAATGACTAACATGACCGCCTACACACCCTTTACGCCCAATAATTCCGGATAACGCTCGGGGTACTCGTATTACCGCTGCTGCTGGCACGAGTTTAGCAACCCCTTATTCATGAAGTACTATCAAAAATTTCTCCTTCATAAAAGACTTTTACATCCCGAAAGACTTCTTCAGTCACGCGGCGTCGCTCCATCAGACTTGCGTCCATTGTGGAAGATTCTCGACTGCAGCCACCCGTAGGTGTATGGTCCGTGTCTCAGTACCATCGGTGGGGGTCAGGCTCTCACCTCCCCTAAGCGTCATAGCCTTGGTAGGCTTTTACCCTACCAACTAGCTGATACCGCACAGGCCAATCCCCAAGCGATAAATCTTTACTGGCCACCTTACGGGTGGCACAACTAACATTTGACAACTGACATTTGACTTTTCGCCCAACCGCGCTACGCGCGGTTGGGCTGGTCAATGGTTAATTGTTTTTTGTTAATTGTGCCATCGGTAAGATGGCCAGACTATCAAGTATTAGCCTACCTTTCGGTAGGTTATTCCTGACTCGGGGGTTTGTACCTATGTATTACTACCTCGTTCGCAACTCCGGGCATCACGCAAAGCGCGATGCCAAGTCTTAAAGTCGAAAGTCTTAAAGTCGAAAGTAAATACAAAATGCATTTACTTTTCAACTTTGGACTTTTTAACTTTGGACTCGGACTCACACACTGTGTGATGCCCGGCGTTCTACTTGCATGCCTTATCCACGCCGCCAGCGTTCATCCTGAGCTAGGATCAAACTCTTTTAAAAGAGAATGAATTAACTCTTCGAGAACGGAACAAAAGAAAAAATACTCTGTTTCGTTTTCTGGAAACTTTTTTTCCTAATTTCTTAGGACTTGCTTTAAGAGAATCTACGGAGTCTTATTGCCGCAAATTCTCAGTTTTTATACCATTTCCCAAAAACTCTTGCTTATAGAATTCAAAAATTTCGTGCGAGCCGAAGGAAAAATACTGAAGAATATTGAAATATTCTAAAGAATTTTTCCAAAGGCGGAGCCGAATATTTTTGAATTACAGAGCATAGGTTTTTTGGAGATGGTATTAGATGCACACATATGCAGTTGTCAAAGAGTGATGTTTCCACGAGGTGTCGCCACCCCTGAAAGCAAAAGCGCTCATTCCTATAAGCGCTTTGGTAGTATATACGGACGGCAAAAAGAAGTCAAGCGCAAATTTTGTCTTAGAACCCATCCGCTATCTTCCCCCTTAACATACTGCTCTGAATCTTTGTGGTTGTCCTATGCATGTTACTTCAACTTAATAAATTCTCCTGCTGAAATTTCAAAATCCTCAAAAATTGCTTTTATCGTCCTGCGTTTAATATCCTTGGCTCCATGTTTAGGGATAGTCGTCTGTCTGCCATCTTTGTCTCTGCGCCATATCTCATGACTGCCTTTTGCTTGTCGATAAAAGTAAAAACCTAGAAGTTTAGCGACTTTTGCAATATCTCGATATTTTTCTGCGGGGAAATCTTTGCCCATAATTAATTCCAGACGGGTACAGGAATCTGAATGTTAAAATCAGATTTATTTTTGATTCTAATAGACGACACAACTTCCTTATGTTTTTTCCTCAATTCAAGATGAGCCTCGATAACCTCCCGCACATTGTCTATTGCTTCTCCGTATGTCTCTCCTTCGGCGTGGCAACCCTGCAATATGGGGCAATACGCAAAATATCCCCCCTCCTCGCAGGCTTCAATAATAATTGAGTAAAAAGAAATATTTTTATCTAACTTTTTCATAGCTCAATGCTACCATGCGACCCCTCATATCGTCAAACCAAATTACACCACACTTTTGACAAAACAACGAAACAATGGTGGCTGTCCCCATTATCAAGCACATAAAATATGAGATTTTAGACAGTTTAACCCTGTATAACTTTGAATTACGAAACTCCGCAACCTGACTTTTCCACACCCATGCCAAACAACCGCAGTCAGGTGCGGTCTCTACAAAAGTAAATTTTTCTTCAAACAATTTGTCTAGCGAAGTACGAACGCTAGA
>Ga0209211_10003445_pt1 | contig 25726 bp, 22 predicted proteins | sample RifGroA2_FD_183992 | JGI IMG/M metagenome (GOLD analysis project Ga0209211, IMG submission 183992) | Groundwater microbial communities from Rifle, Colorado, USA - Groundwater A2 (SPAdes) (version 2) | ecosystem: Environmental > Aquatic > Deep subsurface > Groundwater | place: Rifle, Colorado...
TCTGGATGAACAGCGTCCCGCCGAGCTTCAACAGGGTCTCTATGCCGGCGAAGCCGGCCTGACTGTACCCCGAGCAGATGAGTATCTTCACCTCAGGCTCTATGTTCCTCAACGCCTGAAAGACCTCCTGTCCGCCCATTTTAGGCATTATCATGTCAAGCACAACAAGCTCTATATCGTCCTTCATCCTCCTGAACAGGTTAATGCCGTCTATTCCGCTGCCTGCAAGCAGTACTTTGTACCCAAGCGGCTCCATTATGTCCCTGCACAACTCCCTGATGTCGGGTTCGTCGTCTATTACAAGCACCATTCCCGACCCTTTAATGTCCACGTAGTTGCGCGATTCTCCAATACCTTTATCCGTAGTGGTGGGCAGATAGATCTTAAACTGGGTCCCCTTGAAGGGCTCACTGTACAGGTTTATGTAACCGCCGTGATTGTTAATTATTGAATGCACAATATAGAGTCCGAGGCCGGTGCCTTTCCCTGATTCCTTTGTTGTGAAAAAGGGGTCGAATATTTTTCGCTGGGTATCGTTATCCATGCCTGTGCCGGTGTCTGAAATAGACAGTTTCACCAGTTCCCCATTGTCTGAGGCAATACCGCTTGCAGCGCCATGTTCAGTGCCGACGGAAGAAGTCTCGATTATCAATTTGCCTCCCTCGGGCATGGCATCACGGGCATTTACGCAGAGGTTCATAATCACCTGCTGCATCTGTGAGGGGTCGGCCTTTATCTTAGGCAGGTCTTCCCTGAGGTTTGTTACTATCTCTATGCTCATTGGAATGCTTCTCTGCAGCAGTTCCATGGAATTTTTTACTACCTCATTAATATCTACAGGCCTTGTCTCCATTTTTTCTTTCCGTGTGATAGTCAGGATCTTTTTTGCCAGCTCTGCTCCCTTTTCAGCGGCATTCTGGATAATGGTCACTGGTTTGTAGAACTGGTCTCCTTCTTTAGTTAAGGACAGCATGATCTCGGAGTATCCGAGTATTGCGGTAAGGAGATTGTTAAAATCATGGGCAATACCGCCGGCAAGGGTGCCTATGGCGTCCATCTTCTGCGCCCTCAACAACTGTTCATACAACCTTTTTTCCTGGGTCACGTCCCTCTGGATCGAGGCAAAGTTGACCTGTCCTTCGGTGTATATAGGGAAGATGACAGATGAAGCGTAATAGATCTCGCCGCTTTTTTTCTTGTTAATGAAATCACCCCTCCAGATGTCTCCCCCCTTTATTTTGTCCCACAGGGCCTTATAAAAATTGTTGTCGTGGTGTCCGCTTTTCAGGATGTTGGTCTTTTTCCCGAGGGCTTCAGACACGGTAAATCCTGTAAGGTGAACAAATGCAGGATTGGCATAGGTGATATATCCGTTGGCATCCGTGATTACAATGACGTCAAAGGCAGACTCTATCATCTGTTTAAATTTACTGAGCTCTTTGAGCCTGTCTGCCTTGTTCAGGGCTATTGCGGCATCCGCTGAAATGGCCTTGAGGATTGACTCGTCTTCATCTGTAAAGCCACCAGCCTTGTTGCCGAAATAAAGCGCGCCGATCGGCTTGCCTTCATCCGAAAAAATGGGGTGGCCAAGGAAGTTTTTCACTACTGGATGGCCTTCAGGGAAAGAGCCGCTGAATGCCGGGTGCGCGGCTATATTGTCTATCCTCACCGAAGAGAGAGACAGGCGCATTAACTCAAGGACCCCTCTGCCTTCGGGAAGATAGTCCTTTGTCCCTATTGAAACGCCACGGACATGGATTTTACTGAATTTGCCCAGGTCATCATAAAGCGCGATGGCTGACAGGTCAGCGACAATAAGCTTGTTTGCCTGGTCCACTATAGTGTCCATTGTCTCTTCAAGGGTCATATCTTTATTCAGAGATATCGCTATCTTGTGGAGGATGCTTGTCTCGAGGTTCTTCAATTCAGCATCGGCAAGCGCGTTGTTCACGACATCTACGAGCTCATCAAGCTCATTTATATATGTCGGGATGGCGCACTCTCCGCTGTTTATCTTGGACATTATCCCCCTGAGAGGGACCACCAGGTTCTTCCTGATGATCATCATTACGAAGAGCATCATCAGCACGACGGCCATTGAAAAGACCGACAGGATATAGGCAGTCTCTTTTTTCAGGAGCGTCATCAATACCGCGAGGATTGATACCACGAGCATGAAAACAATTATGGGAATGAGTATCCTTGCTGTGATTCCCTTTGTTTTCATAGTACTATGGTTATTCCGAGCGCGGGGAGGGCAAATAGGGGGGCCAACAATGAAAGGACATGGGACACAGCGGCAATAGATATGGAGAGCATCAAACCGGAGGCCTTGTTTTTCATTAGTCCATCCATGCTTTGGATTATAACTCAGAGGGATTGCTTAAATCCAGACATATGCTTTCATTCCGGGGCTTTAAGCACGGTGATGACAAATTTATGAACGGACACTTTAAAAATTCTTCTTGACAACATCATGTCATTATAATATTATATCAACATGATGCAAAATGAAACGCAGCCATTGCACAATAAAACAGTTGACAGGTTTAACCAGGAAAAACTCTATATCCAGCTTACAAGGATATTCCTGAATAAGATAACCTCAGGGGAATGGGAGATTGACCAGCAAATCCCGACAGAGGAAGATCTTTGTAAAAAGTACAATGTCAGCAAGATCACGGTCAGACAGGCCATAAACAATCTTGTTTCAGAGGGATATTTAATCAAGGTGCAGGGCAAGGGTACTTTTGTCACTTCGGTTTTACCGGAGGTCGGTCTTGCCATGAAGACAAGGCTTACTGAAGATATGTTTGAAAAGGAGGTGAGGGTAGAAAAAGAAATACTGTTCAGGGGCGCAGGAGAGCCGCCCCCGGAAGCAAGGGCTTATCTCAGAACTGATGATAGAATATATTATATCCTCTGCAGGAGGATGGTCGGCGGAGAACCGGCGTATCTGGAGGAGTCATTCATACCTTACGAAATGCTTCCTGACATTGAGGGTCTTGATATTGGCCAAGGCTCTCTTTATTCCATTCTCCAGGAAAGGGGCACAAAAAAAATATTCAAGGTTATACAGACTGTCGAGGTTTCAAAGACAGGGGGGGAGGATGCGAAGAATCTCGATACCGAAGAGGGCTTGCCAGTGCTTGTTGTTCACAGGCTGCTTTTAAGTTCGGATAATACACCGGTCGCCTACACGAGATTTCTTGGCAGAAGCGATAAATATAAATTTCAGACTGAGTTTGAACGCATGAGATAAAAAAGGAGGAAGGATAAAAGTTATGTTAAAAAGATTAAAAATCAAAAGTCAAAATGTAAACTTAAGAACAGCATTGATTTTTATTGCTGCGATCTGCGTTTTGCATTTGCTCGTCGGTCCTGTTTTTGCATCACCTGATGCTGCGCCAGTGGCTGCTGCTGCTCCAACCGGTTCGGCCATGCCGTGGTGGGGATGGCCGCTGATCCTGTTCGTCGTAACATTCCTGATGGGCATAGTGGCGGTTTTAGGCGGAGTAGGGGGAGGGGTCCTTTTTGTCCCTATTATAGGTGGTTTTTTCCCGTTCCATATTGACTTTGTGAGGGGGGCCGGTCTCCTGGTCGCACTTGCAGGCGCTCTTGCCGCAGGCCCGGGTCTTCTGAAAAAGGGTATGGCAGATTTGAGGCTGGCGATTCCAGTCGCGGTTATCGCATCCGCATGCGCCATTGTTGGCGCAATGATTGGGCTTGCGCTGCCGGCCAACGTCGTAAATATCGCCTTGGGTGGAACAATCCTCGGTATTGTCGCCATTATGTTAATGGCAAAAAAATCAGAATACCCTGATGTCCAACAGGCAGACTCACTTTCAACAGCGTTGAGAATTAACGGGATTTATCATGAACCTTCTTCAGGGCAGGACATTAACTGGAAGATCCACAGGACACCTCAGGGTCTTGCTACATTTATTATTATCGGCGTTATGGCCGGTATGTTCGGGCTTGGCGCCGGCTGGGCCAATGTGCCTGTTCTTAACCTGATGATGGGCGCTCCCTTAAAGGTCTCCGTCGCTACCAGCAAATTCCTGCTGTCCATAACAGATACATCGGCAGCGTGGATTTATGTAAATAACGGAGCGGTCCTGCCGATGATGGTTGTTCCTTCGATAATCGGCATAATGCTCGGATCTATAGTAGGAGTCAGGATACTTGCGAAAACGAAGCCCGCAGCAATCCGTTATATAGTTATCACGATGCTTCTCTTTGCGGGTTTGAGGGCTTTGCTTAAAGGGCTTGCGATCTGGAAATAAAAAAATAAATTACGAATTAGGAATTACGAATTACGAATTAAGGAGGATTTTATGGGAAAGGAATTAAAGGCAACAGAAGAACAGGTTGCCTATGCTAAACTGCTTGATATAGGAATGAAGCTGGGGCTGCTTTCACTTGTTGTAACTTTTGCTATTTATGTTTTTGGGATACTTACTCCGCACGTGCCGGTCAACGATCTCCCGAAGTACTGGACAATGCCTGTAAAGACATATCTTCATGAAACCGGCATTCCATACGGTTGGGGATGGCTGAGCATGATCGGCAAAGGCGACATCCTTAATTTTACCGGCATTGCGTTTCTTGCAGGCGTCACTATTCTGTGCTACATAAGAATTATACCGATATTGTTAAAGAAAAAAGACACAATATATGCCGTGCTTGCGGTAATTGAGGTGCTGGTACTAACACTTGCAGCTTCGGGAATTTTGAAATCAGGAGGACACTAAGATGTCAGATTCACCCTTATGCTGTCCAACAACAGGGATAGAGAAGATCCTTTTGTCTACTGACGGTTCTGATTCAAGCAAGGGAGCTACAGCAGTGGCGATAAGTCTGGCCAAGGTCTGCTCAGGGAAGTTGTACGCGACAGTGGTAATCGAGACGAATCCTGAATTTGAAGCCTTTGCTCCGCAGCTTGTCGAAAAGGCTGAGAATGAGGCGAAGCAGCAGTTGGAAGATGTAAAAGCCGCTGCTTTAAAAGAAGGCGTGCAGTGCGAGCTTATAGTCCATCACGGAGATGAGCCTTATAAACTTATAGTAGAGGATGCCGCTAAGATGCAGGCTGACATGATAGTCATGGGCAGACGGGGAAGGACTGGGCTCAAGAGACTTATGATGGGCAGCGTTACCGCTAAGGTCATCGGCCATTCTCATTGCAAGGTCCTTGTAGTTCCTGGCGCTGCCAAACCGGATTGGAAGAATGTGCTTGCAGCGACTGACGGTTCCAAGCAGGGCAACAAGGCCGTTATGGAGGCGATTACTATCGCAAAACGCTGCGGCTCCTGCCTTACAATAGTTTCTTCTATCGCGTCCGATGACCTGGTTGAGTTGGAAGATTCGCGTATTTTTTTAAAGGATATTGCTGCTGAGATGATCGCAGCAATGGAGAAAAATATCAGGGAGTTAAAGGAACTGGCGCTGAAGGAAGGAGTCAAGGCCGAGGGGTTTGTGCTTTCCGGCAATCCTGCCGAGGCGATAATAAATACTGCCAAGGAAAATAAGGCCGACCTGATAGTGGTTGGGAGCCATGGAAGGACAGGGCTTGATCGGCTGCTTATGGGCAGCGTTACAGAAAGGATAATCGTCCTTTCTTCATGCACTGTACTGGTTGTAAAGGCCGCTTAATTATAATTGAAGGGGCTGATAAAAAATAATCAGCCCCTTTTTTTTCTGATTGAGTTGCCCCCCCTGCCTGCCGCTTGCTTTTTTTAGATAAACCCATTTATTCTTCTAACATATTGTTTGAAATGGAAAATTTATTTCCGTAAAAGGTGAGCGCAGGAGGGTCATTATGAGGTGCCAATCAGGGAGAATTATCTTAATGCTTGCGGCATTTACAATGCTTTTGCCTGTTATAGCATGGGCCGGCATAGTCCAGCTGCCTCAGACAGGCCAATCAGAGTGCTATAATGCAAAAGGCGCAGTCATATCTTGCACGGACACAGGGCAGGATGGAGATCTAAGGGTAGGCGGCATATGGCCTTATCACAGATTTACTCCGAATGCAGACGACACTATAACAGATAATCTTACCGGCCTGGTATGGGCTAAAGATGCAACCACGCCGAAATTCAATACATGTACAGGCGATGCCATGACCTGGCAGGCGGCATTGGATTATATTAAATGCTTGAATACATATAGCTATCTTGGATACAGTGACTGGAGACTCCCCAATGTCATAGAACTCGAAAGTCTTGTACACGCCCAGCAGTCAAGTAATTCCTCGTGGCTCAACAGCCAGGGCTTCGTCGGCGTAGAGGCGGATTTTTACTGGTCTTCAACGTCTCTTATGTCCAACACGTCTCTGGCACAATCAGTCTTCATGGGAGACGGTACCTTATACAGTTTTAGCGGCCATAAGAACTTTTGGATCCATCTTGCCTGGCCCGTGCGTTCCGGCAAGTCTGAAACCTCAACCGGCCAGGCGGTCTGGAAGACCGGGCAGACAGGGTGCTACGATGGGGATGGAACAGAGACGGCATGTGCAAACACAGGGCAGGACGGGGAATTCCGGAGTGGGGCTGACTGGCCCTCGCCGAGGTTTGCAGAAAACAATGATGGAACAGTAACGGACAATCTTACAGGATTAATATGGACAAAGGATGCAAATACTCCCGGAACTTCTTCCTGCGTTTCTGCTACGGACAAGACATGGCAGCAGTCACTTGAACATATAGATTGTCTCAATAGTGCTAATTATCTTGGCTTTAACGACTGGAGACTGCCTAACAGGAAAGAGTTATTGAGCCTCGTGGATTTTTCAAAATTCAATCCCTCAATCTCTGAGGGGAGCCCATTTGTAAATGTAAAGTCCGGCGGCTACTGGTCGTCGTCGTCGCTCTCATATAACAATAACACGCATTTCGCCTGGTTCATTGACATGGGCAACGGATATATCGACACCGACGATAAATCATATACTTATGGAATATGGCCCCTTCGGGCCGGAGAGTATGCATATGCCGCTATTTCTATCTCCCCGGATGAATTGGATTTCGGCAATGTAAATGTCGGCGCTACAACGACTGAAAAAATCCTGACAATAAGTAATATAGGTAATGCAGACCTCCAGGTAAGCTCAATTGATCTGACAGGGGACGACTATTCAATGTTCAGTATTACAGCCGACTCCTGTTCAAGCCTTACCCCGGTTATTTCAGCCGGCTCGAGCTGTACAGTTAAGGTGACGTTTACAGCTGCCTCGGTCGGCGCAAAAACGACAACGCTGAATATAAGCTCTAACGACCCTGTTACCTCAAATCTGGAAATGATGCTTGGCGCGACCGGCGTCCAGAAGACATGTGCCTGTACAATCTCCCCAAAAAGTAAAATGATGGGTGCATCAGGCGGCACAGGCTATTTAAATGTCAATCTTAAATCCGCCTGTGACTGGACAAGCGCAAGCGATGCCGATTGGCTTGCCATAACCTCCGGAAGCACGGGCAGCAAAACCGGGAAGGTCGCATATACTGTATCTCCAAACACTGAAATGACATCAAGGACAGGCACGATAACCGTAGAAGGAAAGACCTTTACTCTAGTCCAGCAGGGGCTCTCTGATTTGTCAGTGACGTTATCGGATATTGCTGTTACCAAGGCCGGAAAATATTACAGGCTGACCGGCAATGTTACGGCGGTTAATACCAGTGAAGTCAGGGTCTCGGGCGTGACTATAAAAGTGTACCTTTCGGATGATGCTGTTTATGATACCGGCGACAAGGTTTTGAGAGCCATAACGGTTGGGACTTTAACTGCGAATGGTAAAAGAATAAAGAGCTTGAGCACCTTGAAGACGCAGGACAACCCATCCGGCAAGTATATTGTTGCAGTTGTTGACCCTGCTGATAAAATCAGGGAAGCGGATGAAACCAATAACACCGCTGCAAGTGATTTGATGCAGTAACAGGTCTGTCCTGCTGTCTTTTGCGACCCTGCTGTTGTAAAATACAGGATGCTTAACATATTGATCATCTCTGATGAGGCCAAAGAGATTTATTCCCTGTTTAAATCAAACGGGCTTGATATTGACGCCCGGGGACCTGTAAACAATTCATCAGTAACTGAGACAAGTACTCTTGATAATTACGATATTGCCTTCCTTGACCTTGACACTGAAAACTGGCAGCAGCGCCTTCTGGAACTCAGGCAGCAGATGCCTGTAATCACTTTTTCACACCCCGGGATTAAACCAGCTATCGAGGCAATGAAACTTGGTGCAAGTGATTTTTTGGAGAAGCCCCTTACCGGGGAAGCGCTTAGGGATGCTATCGGCAGATTCAAGAAAAAGATCCTCGACCACAAATACGGCTTTGATGAGATCATCGGCATGAGCCGGCCCATGCAGGATGTTTTTGGACTTATAAAGAAGGCAGCGGTCAGTGAGAGCAACATGCTCATAACAGGAGAGAGCGGTACCGGCAAGGAGCTTGTAGCAAGGGCGATACACAGATGGAGTCCCAGGAATGATAAGTCCTTTATGACCATTAATTGCAGCGCGATCCCTGACACGCTCCTTGAGTCAGAGCTTTTCGGTTTTGAAAAGGGCTCTTTTACGGGTGCAAATTATACTAAAAAGGGCCTGCTTGAGCAGGCTGACGGAGGCACTGTATTTTTTGACGAGATAGGAGATGTATCTCCTTTGTTCCAGATCAAGATACTCAGGGTCTTACAGGAAGGCGAGATAATGAGGATCGGTGGTCTGCGCCAGTTGAAGGTGGATGTGAGGATAATAGCGGCCACCAACAAGGAACTTAAAGCCGCCTGTGCCAGGGGCACATTCAGGGAAGACCTTTTTTACAGGCTTAATGTTATTAATATTCACCTGCCCCCCCTTAGGGACCGGATGCAGGACGTGCCCTTGCTGGCACAGCATTTTATCAAGAAACACTCCGTTAAAAGAAAAGACCTGCTTATCAAGGGGATAGCGGATGATGCCATGAATGTTTTAATGGGCCATACTTATCCTGGTAATGTCCGTGAGCTCGAAAATATCATTGAGCGCTCTATATCTTTTGCAAACGGACCTGAGATATTGCCTTCTGACCTGCCTCCTCATATGCTTCAATCCCCAGTCAGAAAAAGGACTTCTTCGCCAAAACTTAGGGATGCTATAACTGCAGTAGAAATGGAAGTGATACAATCCGCTTTGGACGAATCCAATGGAAACATATCAAGGGCAGCTTCAACCCTCGGCATTTATCGCCAGCAACTCCAGAGAAAGATTAAAAGCCTTAAGATAGCAACATAATGTAGCACTGCACTTAATAAGTGCATACCCTCCAAAGGGCTTAATTTGCCACTGTTCTCGCATTTGCCATGCAACATAAAATTGCATCAGTAAATCCCGATCTATTGCAATATCTATAATAAACAGTTAGTTACGGTGTTGGCATGTCTATTGCTCTTTCTAATGATAAGCAGGTTTGAAAAACTCAGAACTTTTTTGTTGGAGGGGCCGATGAAACGATTGATGCAAAAGTTTGAGGACATTATGGTGGCTATAACATTTGCAGAGGCTGGGGAATATGATACCTGCAAAGAGATTCTTGGTGAAAAAGCGACTGAAAGCGTGGATGCGGTTACAGAAGTCTCGACTACTGTTAAGACCGTATAACCCCTCCCTGCCGCTCTAAGGGGAGATTAGGCGTTTCAGGCAAAGGGTTGCAAATTTTTTTGTCTAAAAAAAATCATTATAAAGACCTAAAGGAATAAACACATGTGGATAGAACAAACGGTTGATAGGGAAAGCCAGCAGAAACTATATGTACAGATTTACACCATCATCAAGGGAAAGATAGAAAAAGAGGAGTGGCCTGCAGGCACCCAGATCCCAACCGAGGATGAACTCTGCAGGACATATAATATCAGCAAAGCGACCGTCAGGATAGCTATTTCCGAACTTGCCAGGGAAGGCTATCTCAAGAGACAGCAAGGCAAAGGCACGTTTGTAACATATTCAATGCCTAATTTGGGCATGGCCATGAAGACAAGATTCACCGAGGACATGTTTGAAAAAGAGGTGAGGGCAGATAAAGAAATTCTCTTCAGGGGGATAGGAGAGCCTCCCCCGGAAGCAAGGAGTTATCTTAAAACAGGCGACAAAATTTATTACATCCTCTGCAGGAGGATGGTCAGCGGAGAACCCGCGTATCTTGAGGCGTCTTACATATCTTATGAGATGCTCCCTGATGTGGAGGAACTGGATATTGCCAAAGGGTCCCTTTACTCTATCCTTCAGGAAAAGGGCATAAAGAAGATATTCAAGGTGATTCAGACCGTTGAGGTTTCAAAGGCAGGCGGCGAAGATGCCAGAAATCTTGATGCTGAAGAAGGCCAGCCGGTACTTGTTGTTCACCGGTTGCTTTTGAGTTCAGATAATACACCGGTTGCCTATACTAAATTCATTGGTAGAAGCGATAAATATAAATTTCAGACAGAGTTTGAAAGAATCAGATAACGTGATCAGGAAGAACATATGGATGACATCAAAATTCTGCTGGTTGACGATGAAGAAGATTTTATCAGGGCACTCTCAGAGCGCCTTGAAATCAGGGACCTCAAGAGCAATACTGCTTTTGACTGCGAGCAGGCGATCAGGATTTTGAATGACATGGGACCTGACATCATGATACTTGACCTGAAGATGCCCGGAATTGACGGAATGGAAGTCCTGAGAAGGATAAAAAAGTCTTGTCCGAATATCAAGGTAATAATCCATACGGGCCACGTCAATGATCTTGATGAGGCGGAAGCCCGGGAACTCGGCGTCTTTGACTATCTCAGGAAACCGGTGGATGTTGAACTGCTGGTGGAACGCATAAGGGCGGCCGCAAAGACAATGAAACAGAAAGACAGCATGGCCGCTGCCGCGTTTGCTGAAGCGGGTGAGTATGATATGGCGCGCAAAATTATGAGGGACTGAACAGGAGATTTATTCCGCATGAAAATGTATAGCGGCAGTGTAAGCATGAAGGCGCTTGAAATGAAGTCCAGCGGCAACTATTACGCCAGGCAGAAACAGCTTTTTGTCCTTGTGGTAATCGTTGTTTCCGTTTTGCCGCTGGTAATCATTAGCTGGACAGCTGCCCATTATTACAAAAAGTCATGGCTTGAAAAGACATCTCTTGAGTTGTCCGGCCTCGCCGGAAGCAGGAAAACGATTATAGACCTTTTCCTCGAAAACCAGGAAAGTCTCCTGTCCGGGTTTACTAAACTTTACAGCATCGAATATATGAGTGTTCAGGGAAACCTTGAAAAACTCTTCAGCGCTATGGGCCGCAACGGTGTTATTGTCGACCTCGGGGTAATTGACCAAAAAGGCAAACATCTTGCCTATGTTGGGCCTTACACCCGTCAGCTTGCCGGTAAAAACTATGCTGATGCGGAATGGTTCGCTGAAGTGATGCGCGGCGGCAGATATGTCAGCGATGTCTTCAGCGGATATCGTAATGAGCCGCATTTCGTAGTAGCTGTCACCGATCCTGCAAAAACATGGATATTGCGGGCGACTATAAATTCGGAACTCTTTCATTCGCTGTTGGCCAGTGCTGAGGTCGGACCCGGCGGCGACGCTTATATTATTAACAGGGCGGGAGAGTTGCAGACACCAAGCCTGTTAGGGGTAAAACCCTTGTCTGCCGGAGAACTTACTATGCCGGCCTCCGGCGACAAGCCTTCAGTCCGCCTGACCGACAATTATATCTATGCGACCGTGCCAATAAAAAAAGGCGATTGGGCCCTTGTGCTTAAGACCGACATCAACACCTCACTCTCTGAGTTTTATATTGCCAGGAAGCGCGACATGCTGATTATTGCAGGCGCATCCCTGGTTATTCTTGTGGTAGCTACGCTGCTGGTCAGGTCCATGGTAAATAAGATAGAGGAAGCCGACAAAACGAGGATGGCCCTTAATAACCGTATGCGACAGGTCGAAAAGATGGCGCTTGTCGGAAGGCTTGCCGCGAGCGTTGCCCATGAGATCAACAACCCGCTCCAGATAATTACGACCCAGGCCGGATGGATAGATGAACTTCTGGAGGATGAGGATGACAAGCGCCTGAAGAACCTTGACGAATACAGAGACTCGATAAACAAGATAAAGGGGAATGTGAAAAGGGCCGGAGAGATAACGCGCAGATTGCTTGGTTTTTCGAGATCAAGTGGTACTGAACGAAAGGAAACAGATCTTAACCAGCTTATTGAAGAGACGGCCTCGCTTCTTGTAAATGAAGCCAGGGCGCATCACATTACTCTCAAATACTTTTTTGAACAGGGCCTTGCTCATGTAGTTACGGATGCCTCGCAGCTGCAGCAGGTCTTCCTCAATATACTGAACAACGCCATAGACGCAATAGGACAGGACGGCATTATCAGTATATCTACCCGTGAAAGTGGTAATCATGTCGTAGCCGAGTTTGCCGATTCAGGACCAGGTTTGTCCCCCGACTCTATAAAAAAGCTCTTTGATCCTTTTTATACCACCAAGGAGCCGGGGAAGGGCACAGGGCTCGGATTATCTATTTCGTTCAGTATTATGCAGAGGCTTGGAGGTGATCTTAAAGCAGAAAACAGAAAGGAGGGGGGCAGCATATTCACAGTCATGCTGCCGTTACATTAAATGGCTATCATAACGAAAGAGCAGCCGGAAAATGACAGGACAGACAAGGTGCAGGTCCCTTTGTTCAGTGTCCTGGTTGTGGATGATGAGCAGGAGTTTATACATACACTTTTGAAAAGACTTGCGCGTCGGGGGCTTGAGTGCGAAGGTGTATTAAGCGGGGAAGAAGCGGTTTCAAGGATCAGGTCCAGGGATTTTGATGTTGTACTGCTTGATATGAAACTTCCGGGCATGGACGGCAACAGTACGCTGGTCCAAATAAAAACAATAAAACCTGACTTGCGGGTGATCATTCTGACTGGCCATGCTTCAGTAAACGAGGGTATTGAGGGAATGAAGAACGGTGCTGTTGATTACCTCATGAAGCCTGTCGAATTTGAATCTCTTTTTGAAAAGTTGCTTATGGCAGCCAAAACAGATTGCTCTCAGAGTTCTCCTGTCATTGACACGAGAAAATAACAAATCATATTTCCAAGGAGGAAAGAAAAAAATGAGCTTTTTTAAGGAATTTGGGCATTTCATGATGACGGGTGCCCGCGCCCAGGCAAAGTGGGAACTCGATATGTCAAACCGTATTATGCGCGAACCGAAGCGGCTTGCTATTTTCGGACTGCTGCTGCTGCCGATACTATTCGGCGGTATAGCCTTTGCAGGTGATATTGCAGGAGCGCTTCCGTCGGTACTTGGCGGAAAAAATACTTATTGTCCGTCATTTTACACAAACACCATATTTCTGGCTTCAATAGGCGTAGGCGTAGCAGCAGGACTTATCACCGGGTGCATCGGCGCGGGCGGTGGTTTTATTATCGCACCTGCCCTGATGAGCGCCGGGGTAAAAGGTATTCTGGCCGTAGGCACGGACCTGTTCCATATCTTTGCAAAGGCGATTATGGGCAGCGTTCTGCACAGGAAGCTCGGCAATATCTCTGTCTCACTGGCCCTTACCTTCCTGATAGGGTCCATAGGCGGCGCGACCCTGGGAGGGTATATAAACAGGACGCTTTATGAACTGAATCCTGTGCTGAGCGACACTTTTATCACGACTATATATGTCATTATGCTCGGGTTCCTCAGTTTCTACTCCCTTGCAGACTTTTTAAAATCAAGAAAACCTGCGACTGCCCAGACTAAATCAGAAGGCCACAGTGTCAAGGGACAAGAGTCTATGACAGGCCTGGCCCAGAAGATCCAGTCCATTAATATCGCTCCAATGCTGCACTTTGACCAGGGAGTCGTACCCGGCGGCAGAAAAATATCGGCTATCTTTCTCGTACTGAGCGGGGGACTGGTAGGACTTGCAGCTGCCATTATGGGCGTGGGCGGCGGCTTTCTGACCTTCCCTATATTCGTCTATATGCTCGGAGTTTCATCAGCTACAACAGTCGGGACGGACATATTCCAGATAGTATTTACCGCAGGGTATGCAGGTCTCGGCCAATATGCCATCTATGGCTTTATCTTTTATACCCTTGCCATGGGCATGCTGCTCGGCTCACTTATCGGCATCCAGATCGGGTCCCTCGTGACCAAGGTGGTACCTGGCTCAACCATTCGCGGCTTTTACGCTGTTGCGGTCATGGCCGGTTTTGTGAACAGGTTCTTTGCGTTGCCTGTCAAACTCGGGAAGATGGATATTATAAGCCTGTCTCCTGAAACAGGAAAGTTCCTCGAGAACATCGGCATTTACGTTTTCTTTATTGTAATCAGTATCTTTTCGATCTGGGTCTTCGGGACATTCTTTAAAAATTTAAAACAACTTAAGGGTGAGGGGGTGCACTAATGATTGCAAACAAGAAGGAATTCGGACTTGGAGTTGGACTTTTTATCGCCTTCTGGGCAGTCTTTGCCGTCCTGCTTTCTCCTGTCTTCGAAGGGAAAAATTTGCTCGACTACATGGACAATCTTTACAATACTATCTCGAAAAAATCATCCTATTACATCCCGGCAGTAAAGAAAAAAACCGAACCATTCCAGGGACAGCAGATTGACTTCTCAGTGCAGGCAAAAGACGGAGAGCAGGCAACCCGGATGGTAAAGCTTTTCCAGGCTGCTCAGGCCACAGCAACGGTTGAAGGCAAAAACGTCAAGGTCACCGGTGATATGGGAAAGATTTTTGACAATGTCCTTGCTGATGCTGATGCCATGTTTAACAACAACGGCCAGGCGATCAACCAGAACAAATACGGGTATGACGAGAAGCAGGTGATGTATGACTGGTGGACCGTCATGAAGTCGGCTGAAGCCAATATGAATAAATCAAAGAAGTTTAAGGAAGCCAAGCTCTTTTACCAGATAATGACAAAGGCGATAGAGCCTTCGTATAACTACTACGGCATAGTTGCCACTGACATCAGGGAAAAGGTCTTTATGGTTGTTGTTTCCCTGGCAGGCTATGTCATATATACGATGTGGTACGGCTTTTCAATTCTATTCATGTTCGAAGGCTGGGGCATGAAGCTTGAGCATTAGACCAAATGCTCTGGGAATCTCAAGCTTTTGAGATTCAACAATTACTATGACGGCAAGGCAGGCAGAGGTAGCCCGCCTTGCCGTTTTTTTTTGGCCGTTTTATTTGGGTTGATAAACTCAGGGAATAATTATACTATTCATGATGATGATACTTAATGCTTTGAAGAAGTTTTTTGGTCTGAATGCAGAAAAGTCCGAGGCAGAGACCAGTTCGCTGCGCAGGTCATTTCAGGACCATTACAGGAGCTTCAGGTCTCTCCTGACTGCCAATAATATTGCGCTTGAGCTTATGGCAGAAATGGAAGAGACTTTTGGTGCAGGACAGTCTTTCAGCATGGCCTTTGTCCGGGGCCACTGCACTGCCCTGACAGTGAATATTTATAAAATGGTCCAGCATCTGCATGAGCTGTCGAACGGTAAATACGGTGGTCTTACCGGGGCCTTTAACTCGATTTCAGTGAGCATTGAAGAGATTCTCGCTCGGCAGCCTAAAATTGCCGGTGGAAAATTTGTCCTTCCCCTGGCTGAGGTTGACATCCATTCAACTGAGCAGGCCGGCGGTAAAATGGCCAACCTGGGTGAAATTCGCAACAGGGTCGGCCTGAAGGTACCGGATGGATTTGTTATCACAGCTGCCGCCACAAAACATTTCATTGATTCAAATAACCTTCAGGATGAGATAAACCGGAGACTGAAACTCCTGGACCACAGTGACCTTGAAGAGCTTTACACGACAAGTGCTTCTATCCAGCAACTGATTACCAATGCCCCCCTGCCTGAAGACCTCGAACGGCTTATCATTGATCAGTATGAAGAACTGGCACGGAGAAGCAACAGCAGGGTACTTGTCTCTATGCGGTCGAGCGCGCTGGGCGAAGACAGCAGCAATATATCCTTTGCCGGGCAGTATCGGACACAGTTGAATGTCACTGATGACATGCTTGGACTTACTTATAAAGAGATTGTCGCCAGCAAGTATAAAAGCCAGGCGATTGTTTATCGCATGCAGCGTGGCTTCCGGCATCAGGATGTAATTATGTGCGTGGGGTGTCTGGCCATGGTTGATGGCGTGGTAAGCGGAGTCATGTATTCCCGCTCTCCGCGTGACCCCCGCAGCGACTGGATCGTTATAAATGCCGCACCCGGACTCGCAAGTCAGGTAGTGGATGGCAGGGCCGTGACAGATATGTTCAGGGTATCGCGCAATAGTCCTCATGAGGTCCTTGCCAGAGAACTCAGGGTGCAGAAAACCGCCTCCCTATCGGACAGGCAGGCAGCGGAACTGGCCGGTATAGCTGTGCGACTTGAAGAGCATTTCGGCCTACCCCAGGACATAGAATGGTCTATTGATTCCACCGGCAGGATTATTATCCTCCAGAGCCGGCCGCTTGCCCAGGCAGCGCCTGTTGAGGAAAGTGGCATGGAGAGTATAGAGGTTGATGAAACTCAACCGTACCTGCTTGGCGGAGGGGTTTCGGCCAGTGCCGGAGTTGCTTGCGGCCCGGTACATATCGTCCGTTCAAACATAGACCTCCTGCAGTTTCCCGAGGGGGCGGTCCTCGTCGTCGCACACCCTCTGCCTGAATGGGCAACCATCCTGAACCGGGCTGTCGCTGTTGTCAGTGAAACCGGTCATGTTACTGCCCACCTGGCGACTGTTTCACGGGAATTCGGCATTCCCGCCATTTTCGGCATCGCACATGCTACAGAGAAACTAAAGAATGCGGAAATGATTACGGTTGACGCCTTAGGCCGCAGGATTTATGAAGGCCGCCGGGATGACCTGCTTAAAAACGCTCCACCTCCTTCCAATTTAATGGCCGGCAGTCCGGTTTATAAATTACTTGAAGAGGTGCTCAGGCTTATAACACCGCTGAATCTGACCAATCCGGCATCTCCTTATTTTATGCCCTCTTCATGTGAGACTTTTCATGACCTTACCCGTTTTTGTCATGAAAAGGCAGTGACTGAGATGTTTTCGTTCAGCTCCAGGTATGGGTTTGACGAGAAGGGAGCAAAACAGCTGGTCGGAGATATACCGCTGCAGTGGTGGGTGATCAACCTGGAAGACGGTTTCCGGGAAGGTCTGGACATGAAGGACAAATGGGTCCGCATAGACGACATCGTCTCTTTGCCCATGCTTGCCATCTGGGAGGGGATGACGGCCGTTCCATGGAAGGGGCCTCCGCCCGTTAATTTAAAGGGGTTCGGATCGGTCCTTTTCCAATCAACCATGAACCCAAGTCTCGATCCTGCGGTGCGCTCTTCTATGGCATCAAAGAGTTATTTTCTGATTTCCAGGAATTTCTGCAATCTGAGCGTGCGTCTGGGCTATCATTTTTCACTGGCCGAGGCACACCTGAGCGATCTCCTCACCGAAAACTATGTCAGCTTTCAGTTCAAGGGTGGAGCTGCTGACGAAAACCGCAGGTTCATACGCGTGAATCTCATAAGCGAGATACTGGAAAAGTATGACTTTCGTGTTGAGCAAAAAGCTGATGCACTGACTGCCCGCATCGAAAAAAAGCCTGCGCCTTTTCTGATCGAACGGCTGAAGGTCCTGGGGTACCTGCTTATCCACACCCGCCAGATTGATATGGTCATGGAGGAACAGGACATGGTAGATAATTACCGCAAAAGCATCCTGGCTGATCTTGAGAAAATAGTTAAACCCGAAAAGGAGAATATGCCATGAGTGACAGATTCAATATATTGCTTGTTGACGATGAAAAGGATTTCCTTGAAATAACGACCAAACGCCTTATGCGCCGCGGGTATAATGTCAGGAATGCGACGACCTGTTCAGAAGCCCTCCTGATCATTGAGGGCGATTGGCCGGAAGTGATAGTTCTGGATGTAATGCTGCCTGACAGGGACGGGATTGAATGCCTGAAAGAGATCAAGAGGAAGAGACCTTCCTCGATAGTTATATTGCTTACAGGTCATGCCTCGATGCAGGCTGGCCGGCAAAGCATGGAATATGGGGCCAATGATTACTGTCTGAAACCGATAGAACTGGACGAGTTGATCGAAAAAATAGAAATCGCCTACCGGGAAAAAGCAAAGACGAGGGATATCAGTGACTGACTTGGCAATAGCAAAAATAGCATTCATGAGCTACAATTATAAACCATGAAAATAAGAGATAAGCTCCTCCTTGCCTTTAGCCTTTATATATTTCTTGCAGTTATCCTGGGGTCTTTTGCATATAAGGAGCTTCTTACCATTACAAAAAGATTGGCGCTTGTGGAGGTGGCTGACGATATTACCAATGCGCTTCTTGAAGTGAGAAGGTATGAGAAAAACTTCCTGCTATTCAAGGACAACGAAAGCCTGAAGGAACTAAAAGAGTATCTTGGGGTATTAAAAAAGAACACCGATAATATTGAGGTGGAGATAGTAAGAGAAGTCGGCAGTCAGAATTATGCCGCTATAAAAGAAGAGATAGCTGAATATGAACGTTTTATAAATAATGTCGTGGACAATTTCAAATCACAGGAAGAGCTCCAGGCCATATTGATAGACAGGGGACGTAAAATAGAGCGGCGTTTGAGCGGAAAGGAACTTCAGGTCTTCCTGGTCTTAAGGAGATATGAGAAGAACCTGATAATATACAAAAATCAAATTACATATGAGACCTTTATCAGGACATTTAACGCCATGCATCCTGATAAAGATAGTGAAATTGCAAGGTACCGTGTCTTTGTGGACAAACTCTACGATCTTTACAATAAAGAAAAGCATACCGTTGAAGAAATGAGGGCGACGGCGCGCAAGATACAGTCTTTTACCGAGAACATGTCAAAAAAGGAAAGGGTGAAAATAGACTCTATACTGGAGATGTCCACAAGACTGCTTTTATTCGCGTTACTGTCCGTTGTAGTACTTGGCACTATCGTAAACCTGAAACTTGCAATGAGCATAGTCACTCCGCTGAGAAAGCTTGAAAGGATAACCAATAAGATTGCAAATGGTGATTTTTCAGAATCCATCCAGGTAACAGGAGAGGATGAGATCGCATCACTTTCGATTTCATTCAACCAGATGGAGGAAAAACTCAGGGACTCCATGAATTCACTGGAGTATGCTATCGAAAAGCTGCAGGAAAAACAGGCCCAACTTGTAGCGGCTGAGAAACTTGCCTCTGTGGGGATACTTGCAGCGGGCATTGCCCATGAGATAAATAACCCGCTTACATCAGTCCTTACATTCTCCAACCTCATGCTTGAACAGTGTCCTCCGGACGATCCAAGACATGAGAAACTAAAGCTGATGGCGAGAGAGACCGAGAGGGCCAGGAATATCGTAAGGCAGCTTTTGAGTTTTGCAAAAGAAGCGCCCATAAAGCTTGTCAGGATAGATTTAAACAGGCAAATTAATGAGGTGGTTGATTCACTTAAGGCCCAGGGGGCTTTTAAGGACATTGAACTAGTCGTGGGACTTTCTGAAGATATTCCTGAAATGCGGGCTGATCCGGCTTTGATCGGGCAGGTAATTTTAAATATGCTTTTAAATGCCATACATGCCATTGTGCCGCCGGGAAGGATTGAAATTGCCACAAGACATGCTGAAGGCCTTGCAGAAATAACTATCTCCGATACCGGGCGCGGTATTCCAGAGGACCATATCGGGAAGATATTCGATCCTTTTTTTACTACAAAGGAGGTCAACAAGGGCACAGGGCTTGGTCTGGCGGTGAGTTATGGTATTATAAAAAAACACGGCGGGAACATTGATGTAACCAGTACGTTAGGCAAGGGTACAACATTTATTGTGAAACTGCCGGTGAAGGCAGTGAGCTAGCCGGGTTTTTAAGAAGGTAGAAAATGGAAAAATTTAAAGCAATAGTGGTTGATGATGAGCCGAGTGTCTGCGAGGCAGTGAAGGCTATTCTTGAGACAGAGGATATCGATGTCTTTACGACAATAAGCAGCGTTGACGCTGTAGAATATATAAAAAAGCAGAGTTATGACCTTATTATCTCAGACCTGAAAATGCCGGTCATGAACGGGCTTGAGTTATATGAGAATATCAGGGATGTTGCTACTGATAGCATATTCATCATAATAACGGCCTACGGCACTATCCCGTCTGCTGTTGATGCAGTAAAAAAAGGCGTATATGATTATATCCCCAAGCCGTTTACTCCTGACGAAGTAAGGATCCCTATAAGAAGGGCGCTTGAGAGGAAGGTGCTTGAAAGAGAGAACCTGGCGCTCAGGACACAGATAGAGACGAGGTACTCCTTCCAGAGCATTATCGGAAACAGCCCTGAGATGCATGAGGTGTTCAGGATCATGAGACATGCAGCGTCGAGCGAAAGCAATGTCCTTGTTATTGGAGAGAGCGGTACAGGAAAGGAGCTCGTAGCTCGGGCCATTCACAGTAACAGCGTGAGGGCAAGAAGGAAGTTCGTGACTGTCAACTGCGGCGCCATACCTGAAGGGCTGATGGAGTCTGAACTCTTTGGCCATGTGAAGGGCGCATTCACCGGCGCTGTTGCCGACAAAAGGGGGCTTGTGGAAGAAGCGGACAAGGGCACACTCTTCCTTGACGAGATAGGAGAGCTGCCCCCTACATTGCAGGTAAAACTGTTGAGGGTGCTCCAGGACGGCGATTTTACAAGGGTGGGTGACACGCAGCCTCGCAGTGTGAATGTGAGGGTCATTGCAGCTACAAACAGGGACCTGAAAAAGGCGATTTCTGATAAGAGCTTCAGGGAAGACCTTTACTACAGGCTGAATGTCATACCTATAGACCTGCCGCCTCTAAGGGTAAGGAAAGAGGACATCCCTCTCCTTGTGAACCACTTTGTTCAGAAACATAAGGTAAGGGCTATTGAAAAGAACATAAGCGGCGTATCAAAGGAAGCGATGCAGGCGCTGATTAATTATCATTATCCTGGTAATGTGAGGGAACTCGAAAATTCGGTCGAGTATGCAATAGCCTTTACCTCAGGGCCTTTGATCCGGAGGGATGAATTGCCAAAGTATATACTCGAAGACAAAAAGATCAGCGAAGACGCCCAGAAGATCCCTTTGATGCCGCTAAAGGAAGCAAAGACCCAGTTTGAGCGAGGGATCGTAATGGCTGCCCTTATCGAGTCAGGCGGCAATGTGTCCGAGGCCGCGCGGATCCTCAACATACACAGACAGAACCTCCAGCAGAAGATCAGGCTGCTCGGCATAGACCTCTCATCCGTTTCAACTCAAAGTTAATCCCAGCTCCCATCTCCCAATATCCGATGTTTTATCCAGCGTGGCGCAACTGCCTTTAAGCAAGATTGAACTGTATAACCTGTATCCAATGCATTGGTATGACTGAATTCTGGCGAGGGGGCAGGGCGTTACCTGCCCCGGTAGACACATTCAATCTTGCTTAAAGGCAGCCACACCACGCTTCAATAACTGATTCACAATCTCGGGAAAAAGGCGCCGGTCTTTTGTTTGTATTCCATATAAGACGGGAAGACAGACGAGAGTTTGTTTTCTTCAAAACGTGACCTTACCACCTGAGTGGCAATAAAAAGGATGGTCAGGAAGAGATTGATATTGGAGAACCTGAAGATAAGCACCCCCGTTGTCGCGATTATTTCGCCGAGATACAGCGGGTGTCTGACATGCCTGTAGATGCCGGTAAATACAGGATTCCTGGCCTCGATCATTATGCTGAAAGACCGCTTTAAGTAGATGATCCCGATCAATGTGATCACATTCCCTGTGATTACCAGCGTCATTGAAACAAGGTCCCACCTCAGAAACTCATGGTCATATAATCCGACAAGAGAATGGATTATAGAGTAGAAATTATTTGCCGGCGATATATGTTTCAATATCTCGACATTATGATATATGACGAGCGGAAGGGAAGCACAGAAAAGCGGGTAGATGGTTTCAGTAAATCCCATGGAATAACTGACAGGTGCTGTCCTCAAAAAATAGGCTGACAGAAACAATAGGATGGTAACGGTTATAAGCAGGCTGTTTACCCTTGCAGCAAGATTAAATCCGTTCCATCCCTTTTCGAGATACAGAAGATGAAATACCAGGAATGCCGTGAATAACACAACCCCTGCTGTTCTGCCTATCATGTCTCTTTTCATCATAAGATAGTCACCTGTTCAATTTAGTATACGGCATGCAGTAATTATTTGCAGGTGGTTGTGCAGTTTATTCGCTGCATGTAAGCTTATAACTCATTGAAAAAAAAGGTGTACCGTTCTGGCACGCTAAATGCTTTTATTAAGAGAAGAAGATTGAAAGTGAGGAGAAGGTCATGTCAGATATAGCTATGCAGTGGAAATATTTCATGATAGTGTTTTATGTGCTTCTAGGTATCCCGGTAATGTTTCCGGGTGCTGCAGGAAGTAATGACATTTATCGTATTACGAAAAAATATATCGAGCCTTATTTCTGGAGTTTCTCTCCAGTAGCTTTGCTATGGTATATAGTTTATATGGTGTCACGTATTTCCTGATGTTTTGTTTTTATGCTGACAGCTGACCGCTATTTATTTGAACTCCTTCATGTCTATTGCCCAATATTTCTTTAGTTTGCGCTCAGCTTCAATGCGCTGTTTATAAACTCTTCTTGCCTCCATCAACCTCCACTGTCTTGTGACCATGCCCCATAGTCTTAATGAGATGTCCGGGGACATAGAAAAAAACATTATTGTAAGCTGGACTATCAAAATGCATCTCCAATCAATCAAGGTATCATATTGCATAACATCCCTCCGTGAGCTAACTGATTAAAATTTAAGACAATTCGAGTGCTGGCTTGATAGGTGCCTGATCATCGCCATCAACGGGGCTGGCAACCGGCCCATTAAGCATTTTTTTTGAGGTCTCGAATTCACCCGCCTCTGCAAAGGTAATCGCCATCATAATTTTTTCAAATTGTTCCATCAGCTTTTTCATGGTGCCTCCTTTCTAAGGAATTTGAACTATATATGTTTAAGCATTAGACGTGCCAATATATTAACATATTGTAAAACAATGATAAATTAACGGTAAGGGCGCTTATAGTGCAATTCAATGATGCACGTATAGCGATCTCAGTCAAGCGAACCATTAGGGCGAGGCGCAATTGCGGGGGGAGGCGGATTGCGCATGTGATGTGCAATAAATAATTGCAGTGAAACTATGAGTTGCTATGTGCGCCAATGTATATCTTAAAAAGTAATAATTAAATGAATAGTGAGCTTATTCCCTGCAGCTTTCTGCAGGGTCAAGCGAGCGAATATAATAAATAAAAATTCATTACATTGAGATTCCCCGTAGCTTGATGCGGGGAGTCTTCAATTCGATGATATTTTACGCTCACTGTAGTTCTTTAACTCTGGAATAATTCCATGCCGGGTGGATAAATTCCTGTTGTAGCAAATGGAATACTCAACAGAAAAAGCATAAAAATCAGTGAATTTGCTTTTGGCACAAATAATGCTTTTTAAATAGTTTAGAGCATGAAGAGACGTGTGCAGAGATCAGGGGGTTGCAGGTCCATGTCCAAGAAGTACATTGAAATTCATGACAAGAATTCGCCCGAAACGAACAATGTCCTGAAAAAAGTTATTGTTCCGGCCATGCCGGAGGGCGACAGGGCAATAAAGAGTTTTGTGCTCAGGAAGGATGAATATTTCCAGATCGACCGGAGGTCTCTGCGTAAAGGCACTTCAATAAACTTCAGCATGTATAGTCAAAAAGGGATGGCGTTCGACCTTCTGGCTGATGCCAAAACTACGGTACTCTTAACCGATGACCTTATGGCCCGTCTGTCTGAGGACATGACTTGTGAGATAGTCATTCGAAAGTCAGATATCCCTTTATACAGCGCCTACCTCGACTCTTTGCTGACGTCAGGCGCCGAAACCGGAAAGCAGGACATGGAGGACAGGACTATGGTGCTGAAGGAGAACTCCAAGATGCTAATGAAAGACCTCCTTGCTGATCCGAGGAGCGGTAAGAAGCTCAAGAAAGCAGGCAAATTAGTGGGCGACATCACTGACACTATAATTGAAGAGAAGGGCATGCTTTATAATATGCTGACCTTAAGCAAGCATGATTACTATACCTATACCCATTGCGTTAACGTGGCAGTCCTCAGCATAGGTCTCGGCGTGGCCATCGGCCTTTCCAGAAACCGGCTCGACTCCCTGGGCATAGGGGCCATGCTGCATGACATCGGCAAGACGACAATCCCCCCTGAAATACTTAATAAACAGGGTAAGCTTGACGATTACGAGTTCAGGAGAATGCAGGAGCATGTGCGGGAAGGAGAGAATATCCTGAGGGACCGCAATGAATTCCCGGAGGATGCTTTTGAAGCAGTTCTCCAGCATCACGAAAAACTCTCGGGAAAGGGATACCCGAACCGGTTGCACGGCGATAAGATTTCATTATATGGCAGGATAACAGGCATTGCCGATTGTTATGACGCCCTCACCACTCAGAGACCATATAAGGCGGCTTTTTCACCATACAAGGCCCTTAGTATCATCGCTAATGAGAAGGAGCACTATGACTTTGCGTTATTCGGCGATTTTGTGAAAATGCTTGGGAAAATAAAACTGGGATAGAATGAATTAATCTCGCGATAGTTCTTTAATGTGTCCCTTCCTCACTTGCAATTCAGACCAGTTATTATTCGGTTTCAAGCCCGTATTTTTTCAATTTTCTCCAGAGCGAGACCCTGTCTATTCCAAGTATCTGTGAGGCAAGGGTCTTGTTTCCTCCGACTTCTTTTAAGACCCACTGGATATAGGCTGTTTCCTGGTCTTCCAGTGATGGTATCTTTCCTTCTTTTTTCCTGAAGGTCTTTATGCTCAACTCCCGCAGGTCCTCCGGCAGATTTGCTGTTTCTATGGCATTGCTGTTGGTAAGGGCAACGCCCCTTTCTATGATGTTTTCGAGTTCCCTGACGTTTCCAGGAAAATCATAGTTCATTAAAAGGGCTATTACCTCCTGGGATATTTCCGTTACATTTTTTTTCATGACAGCCGCATACTTTTTCAGAAAATAGTAGCTTAAAAGAGGTATGTCTTCTTTTCTTTCTGAAAGAGGCGGTATATGCAGGGACACGACATTCAGCCTGAAATAGAGGTCCTGCCTGAAACGCCCACTTTTTATGGCGTCCTGTATGTCACGGTTGGTCGCGGCAATAAAGCGCACATCCACCTTTAACGGACTGGTCGCTCCGAGTCTCAGGACCTCTTTCTCCTGTATTGCTCTCAGGAGTTTTACCTGCATGGAGGGTGGCATTTCCGTTATCTCATCAAGGAACAGGGAGCCGCCTGAGGCCATTTCCATCAGGCCTTTTTTCATAGCAGCAGCTCCTGTGAATGCCCCTTTTTCATGCCCGAACAATTCATTGGAGAGGAGTTCCTCTGTAAAGGCCCCGCAGTTGATCGCAAAGAAAGGGCCTTCTGAACGGGCGCTGTTGAGGTGGACATATTTCGCAAATAATTCCTTGCCTGTGCCGCTTTCACCGCTAATGAGCACATTGCAGTCAGTCGGAGCTATCTGCTTTGCTGTATCCAGGAGCCTTTGCATATTCACATCTTGTGTAATGATTTTAACCTTACCCTGATAACTTTCTATTTGTTCCCTGAGTT
>Ga0209211_10003449_pt1 | contig 25691 bp, 22 predicted proteins | sample RifGroA2_FD_183992 | JGI IMG/M metagenome (GOLD analysis project Ga0209211, IMG submission 183992) | Groundwater microbial communities from Rifle, Colorado, USA - Groundwater A2 (SPAdes) (version 2) | ecosystem: Environmental > Aquatic > Deep subsurface > Groundwater | place: Rifle, Colorado...
GATGTATGAAATGTAAAAAACAGGTTGAAATTAAGAATGGTAAGGAAGTCACTATGAAGAATAAGATGAAAGCCATGAAAGGCGAATGCCCTAAATGCGGCACTAAGGTTTTTAGAATCCTAGGCAAGGCCTAGACCAGAAAATCTCTGATTTTCGCTGCCTAGGCAAGGCTTAGGCCAGAAAAGCTTAATTTTTCTTATTCTTTTTTTTATTTTATAACAAACGCACAAATTCTTCGTAATATCTTCGTAATAGATACGCGTTTGATATGTTAGACGAATTAAACAAATATTATGAATATTTAATTCGTCCGCTATAATTTCTTTTTTATTTTTATAAATTATTTAAATTTTATATAGGTTAAAAATAAATACTTATAGTGTTATACTTGCCTGGTATAGTGGGTTAAATATAGTGCTCTAAAACTGGTTAGTATCAAGCGAAAGCTAAGATACAATGATTGAAAATCTTTGGATTATCAGTCAATACGGAAGTTTACGATTTCCATAAAACCAGAAATAGAGTGTTATTTAAAACCCACTATACCTTTTCTTTGACATTTATTACTTTAATTTTGGCATTACCTTATATGCTATAAATCCTATCACAATTATTGTAATCCAGAACCAGAACTGGTTTATTACTCCAAAAGTGAATAGCATTAAATTTAGCGCAATTGCTATGACTAAGATGATTGCTATCGGCTTTAAGTTCATTTTTTGGGGGGGTTGTTGCGAGGTTGTTGTGAAAGCCTAGTTCGTGCTTGTGCGGAGCCTTAGCATTGCCTCTCAACTTCGCAAAACGCTGTTTTGCTCAGGTCGTCGTGCACAATCCTTTGGAAATTAATGCATTGGCAAATTACGCACAAGCACCGACTTTCGCACCAACATTCTTTTCCTAATAGATCTCTAAATACTTATCCAATTCCCAGTCTGTGACATGCAGTCTGTATTCATCCCATTCTCTGGTTTTGGCCTCAACATATTTTTCGTACAGATGCTTGCCTAAAGTTTCCTGAATTATAGCGTCTTCTTTAAGCTCTTTCAAAGCCTGCCATAATGAATAAGGCAGTGTATCAATATTTCGTTCTTTTAATTTTGTGTCATCAAAGTGGTAGACGTCCTCTTCAACCGGTGCTGGAGGCATAAGATTTTTTTTAATGCCGTCCAAACCAGCTTTTAGCATAACTGCAAACGCCAAATAAATATTGCAGCTAGGGTCAGGGCATCTTAATTCAGCTCTTGTAGCCTGTGTTTTGCCTTCTGAATATCTTGGTATCCTTATAAGCGATGACCTGTTTGTTCTTGCCCAGCTAATATAAACTGGCGCTTCATACCCCGGTACTAGCCTTTTATAGGAATTAACTGTTGGTGATATGACAGCAGACATTGCCTTGACATGGCTTAGCTGGCCTGCAATAAAATTGTAAGCTATTTTTGACAATTTATATTTATCGTTTTCATCATAAAAAGCATTCTTTCCTGTCTTTATATCAAACAGGCTTTGATGGACGTGCATTCCAGAGCCGTTAATGCCTGCAATTGGCTTTGGCATGAATGTTACATGCAAGCCATGCTTCTGCGCAATTGCTTTCAAAACAAACCTTAATGTAGTGGCGCTGTCAGCTGTCTTCAATGCGTTATTGTACATAAAGTCGATCTCATGCTGCCCAAGAGCAACTTCATGATGAGAAGCTTCAACATTAATGCCGAATTTTTCAAGCGCTAAGGTCATATCTCTTCTTATTTCGTATGCCTGGTCAGTTGTTAAATCAAAATAGCCTGCTTTGTCATGGGGCAGGGCCTCAACAACATTATTCTCTTTTTTAAACAAAAAGAATTCCAGCTCTGGACCAGTATTATACTCAAAGCCCATCTCCTTAGCTTCTGCTACGGCTTTTTTCAAAATAAATCTTGGGTCCCCTTCAAATTGGCTTCCATCCGGCTTGTAAACATCGCAGATAAACCTCGCGGTATTTCCGTCTTCTGAATTAAGCCATGGAATTACAGCATAGGTCGAGGCATCAGGCTTTAGGAACATATCACTTTCTGCTATTCTCGCAAAGCCCTCTACAGATGAGCCGTCAAACCATGTTCCATATCCCAAGGAATCTGCTAAATGCTGCACTGGTATTGTCAGGCTCTTAACTATGCCCAGTATATCCGTAAACTGCAATAAAACAAATTTCACATTGTCTTTTTTTACCTGCTCTAAAATTTTTTCTTTAGTCATTTCTTCACTTTTTTCCATTTTATTTTGCCTCCATTGTACAATTTTTATCTTAACTATAGGCTTCCTCTCCATGTTGGCTGTGGTCAAGCCCTTTTTCTTCTTCTTCAGGGCTTACCCTAATATTATTAATTAAGGAAAGTGCCTTCAGCAATATATACGAGCCTATAAATGCGTAAGCTGCCACAACAACAACTGCTATTAGCTGATATACAAATTGCATCGGATTTCCAAAAAACAATCCATTTACCTTATTAATAGCTGCATTTGCAAATAATCCTGTTGCTAAAGCCCCCCATATTCCCGATACGCCGTGGCATGCAAAAACATCTAGAGTGTCATCTATCCTTGTTCTTGTGACCCTGAAGCTTGAAATAAAGTTTGAAATAATGCCTGCAACAAATCCGATAATTATGGATGACATTGGCCCAACAAATCCTGAAGCAGGGGTTATAGCAACTAAGCCGCAAACAGCCCCTATGCAGAATCCAATAGCAGACGGCTTTCCTTTTTTAATCCAGTCTACTGCCATCCAGCTTAATGCAGCAGCCGCAGCAGCTAAATTTGTCACAACTAATGCAGATACCGCAAGCCCATTGGCAGCTAAAGAGCTTCCTGCATTAAATCCAAACCATCCAAACCATAATAATGCAGTTCCCAAAATTACAAAAGGAATGCTGTTTGGCTTGTCTTCATGGCCATTGCCGTTTCTTTTTCCAATTACAAGAGCAGCAGCCAAAGCAGATAATCCTGCAGCAATATGCACTACTGTGCCACCTGCAAAATCAACTGCCCCTAAATTAAACAGCCATCCATCAGCATTCCACACCCAATGCGCTATTGGGGCGTAAATTAATGTTGCCCATAAAATGATGAATATAATTAATGACTTAAAATTAATTCTTCCGACAAATGCCCCTATTATCAAAGCTGGAGTAATTGCTGCAAACTTAAGTTGAAAAAAGAAAAACAAAAGATGGGGTATTGTAGTGCCATAAGTTTTGCTTGGCTCGAAAGCAACAGTTTTTAATCCAGCCCAGGACAAGTCTCCAAAAATTCCCTTAATGCTCGGACCAAAAGCAATTGAGTAAGCCCATAAAGCCCATACTAAGCTGACAATTGCAAATATAGCAAGGCACTGAAACAGCGTAGAAACTAGATTTTTCCTATGGACAAGCCCTGCGTAAAAAAATCCCAATGCAGGCGTCATAAGCATTATCATAGCAGATGATGCTGAAACCCATGCAATGTCTCCTGCATTCAATTCCTGTGCATTTGCCGTTCCTGCAAGGCTTAAAGCCAATACAAGTATCAGCAATAATGTTTTTTTCACTTTTTCCCCGGTTTAACAAATCAAATATAACAAATCAAAAATTGGTAAGATAGCACATATATAAATATATTTTACGATTTATTAAACAAAAACTAACAAAAAATGAATAAATTTAAATATTTGTTTAATTTTTTATTGTAAAATTAGTTAATAATAAACAAATGTAATACAATTATAGCACAAATCTGATTAAAAATGGCATTGGAAGAAACCGACAAGAAAATACTAGACATTTTAATAGATGATTCAAGGCTTTCATTAAGGCAGATAGCAAAAAAAGCAGATATTTCTGTTGCAACTGTGATGAACCATATAAACAATTTGGAGAAAGAAAAAATAATCAAAAAATACACAGCAAAGCTCGATTATGAAAAAATAGGCTATGACGTTGAGGTTATGATTGAAATCAGGATTTCAAAAGGAAAATTGTTTGAGGTTGAGAAAAAAATTACAATGGACCCAAATGTCTTTGCAGTCTATGACGTTACAGGCGCTTTTGACGCCTTGGTTTTGGCAAGGTTTCCCACAAGAAGGAAGATGGACAATTTCCTTAAGAAAATACAGACTTACGAGTTTGTCGAAAGGACAGAAACAAGATTGATCCTTAGGACAATGAAAGAAGAGAATATCGGAACAGAAGGGTTATAATCTCAAACGTTTGCACCTATTCTATTTTGCTGCTTTCTTGGAGATTCCCTTAAAGGAATGATTGTATCCAAGCTGCCAAACTGCATCTCGCTGCATTCTTTACAATAATATTCACTCGAGCCTTTTACCATAAACTCAGCAGCTAGGCCGCATAAGACACATCTTTTCATGTTAAAAAGACTTATCTCACTAATCTTTTTTTGATCCTCATAAATAATAAATTATTCCTTATTTCAAGCTGTTTGTGAATATAATAGTCATTTATATAAGTAATTATGTCTATCTTCTCGGAATTAGAATTAAAGTTTGCCACCCCCACGCTATGCTTTTTATGGAAATGGTGGTATTTATAGCTTTGCATTTCCCGTATAGGTAATGCGTATACTGCTATATTTTTGTCAATTCTTTAGGCCTTCTTTTTAAACAATTTAAACCATTTAAGCCTAATATTCATAAAAAACCCTAACGCCAGAAATATGATTGCAGCAAGAATGATAATGACACTATAATCCATTTTGCTTATAGCTGCAATTCCTGCAATAAGATAAATTAAAAGCCCTAAAACCAAGAATAGGTTAGCTGAGTTTAGTTTCATCTTTTATGCTTTTCTTTTAGATAGTGATAAAGCTCATGAATAAATGCAATTAGATGCGCAAATACATACACCACAATTACAGCTACTATTGGAGTTGAAAGAAGCATTTTCTCTGTTAAAATCAAAAAATTTTTTATGAATCCTGTAGCACTAAAAATAAAAAATATTGCTGTCAATAGCAAAGAGAAAAGGTAGTATTTGTGGTTAGTTCTGTCTTTTAGATCTTTGCTTATTAAAAAATATAAAATTGTGAGGATTATTAAGTTCAAGAATAATGAGGCATAGCTAAGAAAAGTTATTGCTAAGAATATCACAAATAGAATTAACACACCTAATGCAATGAATCCTATCATTTTGTCAAATAAAGTGCGGAGGCCAGGACTTTCGGCAATCTTTTTCATTTCTTTGGTTACTTTTGGTCAAGCTTTTTCGCTTGCCGAAAAAGATTGTTTCGAACCTGGGTAAGCACTAAGCTAACAGGTATCTTTTAATCATAGCGTGAAGCTCATAATACCTTCCGCCAGATTGACCTAAGCTTGGACATTTCTTCTGTCCCGTTTGGCCACTCCGGCACCTCCGCGTAAATAACCGGAATAATTGAGAAATAGGCTTCTTTAAAAATATTCTTATTTTAGTTTATGCCAGTTGTAAGAGCGCAATCTGGCGCTTTTTCCAAAACCGCAGGAACTGCATTTATGTTTTCCAAAATGGTATGTTCTTTCGCCGCATCTCCTGCAATGTATCATGTTCTTTTTTCCAGACTTCATGCCCATCGATGCAGTTCCTTTAACCATTTACCCACCTAGAAATTCATTTATTCCGGAGATATGACTGTTATTGTGTCCCCTCTTATGAATACTACGCCCAGCTTTCTTTTAACCTGGCCGTCAACATGCTCTTCTGCGTCTTCCAAAACAACATTCACATGTATATCAAAAGACTTTAGTTTTCCAACATATTGCCTATTGTTCTTTAGCTCTACAATTACTCTTTTATCCCTTGCTTTATTCAAAGCATCCAAAGGTCTAGAAGGTTCATTCATTTAATACACCCCTCAAATAAATTGAATAAGAGTAGAGTTTTGCTATTAATATTTAAATGTTTGTTTTATCTAAAAGACAAAATTAATCCTAAATTAGAAATTTTTATAAACCCCGCTATATCCCTCATCTTATGGCAATTTCACAATTAAGGTCAAAAAGAAAGCCCAGCGGGGGAAAGTATAAGCAAAAAGGCAGAAAAGAAAAGGTTTATGAGCTTGGCAGGGAGCCTGCTTTTACAGGGCTTGACAAAAAAAGGGCAAAAACTGTAAGGACAAGAGGAAATCATAAGAAAATAGTGCTTCTAAGCACAGATACTGCAAACTTATTTGATCCAAAAACCAAGAAATATGAGCAGGTAAAGATAAAGACAATTACTGATAATCCGGCTAACAGGCATTTTGTAAGAAGAAATATAATGACAAAAGGCAGCATAATAGACACAGAAAAAGGAAAAGCAAGAATTACTTCAAGGCCTGGACAAGATGGGGTTGTTAATGCTGTGTTGATTTCTTAGAAAAGATATAAGTAATTAATTTAAATTAATCAAAACCCCAAACTCTTATCAATATCTTCTGCCATCTTTTTTAGCTCATCGCAAGTTCTACTAAGATCTTTTTCAACCTCACCTATAAGCTCTTTTAGGTTATCAACTCTTAATATGTAGCCCTTATGCGCTGGCACAACAATTCCAGAATCAATCAACTTGTTGATATGATGAATAACAGTTCCTCTGCTCAAACATAGCATATAAGCCAACTCATCGCTAGATAATGGAATGCCTTTTTTTGCACTCTTGAGCATCTCAATGAAAACCCTGAAGCAGCTTTTGTCTTTATCTCTTAGATTAAACAACCCTAAAGAGCTTCCCAGCCATTGCAGTTCCTGATTAACATTCTTCTGCACAGGCTTCCTCATCTTTATTATTGTAATTCGTTGAGTATAGATCACAGGGTATCCTTAAGAGCACTTCTATATTAATGTTTTGATAATTTATATACTACACCATAGAAAACTTTAAATACATGTTTATATTACCCTATTTCTGTTGATTTAAAGTCAACAAAACAAAATGGAACAAAAACAACCAAAAGAAGATGAAAAGCAGGATAAGAATAACACAGAAGTAAAACCCAAGAAAGGGGAAACCGAAAAAGAAATTATTACAGAGCTTACAGGCATTTTGCAAAGGCTGCAGGCAGAATTTGAAAATTACAAAAAAAGAATTGACCGGGAAAATGCAGAGTTTGTAAAATACGCTAAAGCAGAACTTGTTTACAAATTATTGCCTTTACTGGACACTTTTGAAATCGCATTAAAAAACACCTCTGATAAAGAAAAATTCGTTAAGGGCATAGAAATAGTCTATGCCCAATTATTTTCAACATTGGAATCAGAAGGCCTAAAGCCAATAGAGGCATTGGGAAAAAAGTTTGATCCGTACCTGCATGAAGTTATGCTAAAGGAAAAATCAGATAAGGAAGATGGAGTGGTTTTGGAAGAATTGCAGAAAGGTTACATGCTCAATGGCAGGGTTTTGAGGCACAGCAAAGTAAAGATTAGTGAAAAAGAAGAGAAAAGTACAATAAAAAACGATTCCAATAATAAATAGCGCATTAAATTTACAAAAATAATATTAAAAAACAATTATTAGCGACGCAAAACCATTGATTAATAATTAGAAATAATTTTTCAATGCCAAATAATATTAAGTGGAAAATAAACTAATGACTTAACAAATAATTGTGAACTAAGAAAATAACAAATAAACAATGCAAAAAGGTGTTTGATTGGATGAAATAAGATTAACCAAAAACACTCCAATAAAGGAGGTTTTGAAGCTTGCACATCCGTGCGAATGCAATGCATGCAATAACGGATGCAAATACGGCAGCGGTTTTTTGGCTGATGAAGACGCTCCAAGAATTGCAAAACATTTAGGCATAACAGAAGACGCGCTCAAAAAGGAATTTTTGGAAGAAATTGAGAAATTCAACACAAAAAAATTCCGTCCAAAAATACTCAGAAAAAATAAACAGTATGGAAATTGCATCTTTTTTGACGAAAACAGATGCAAAATACATGAAATAAAACCATTAGAATGCAAAATTTCAATGGCATGTAAGCCTTATGGAGAGCAGCTAAGCTTGTGGTTCATGCTCAACCATTTTGTAAATGAGCATGATGCAGAAAGCATAAGGCAATTTGCAACTTACCTAAAAATCGGCGGTAAAACACTGGAAGGCGCTGAATTAAAAGATTTAGTTCCTGACAAAGACAAGTTAAGGAAAATATTGAGTTTTGAGATGTTATAACAAAATCATAATTTTAAAAAATTCAATAATAAAATAATCAACATAAATTTGAAAACAAAATATTAAAAACAAAAATAATGAAGGTGGTTAACAATGGATGAAAAAACAAAAATGAAGAAAGAAAAAATAATTGGAATTGATCTGGGCACTAGCAACAGCGCAGCTGCAGTTTTGCAGGCTGGAAAACCAACAATCATACCCAGTGCAGAAGGGACAACTGCTTATGGAAAGGCATTTCCCAGTGTAGTAGCATTTACAAAAGACGGGCAGAAGCTGGTAGGAGAGCCTGCTAGAAGACAAGCTGTATCCAATCCCAAAGGCACAATAACTGCTGCAAAAAGAAAGATGGGCAAAAGCTTTGAGTATAATATCCACGGCAAAACTTACACTCCGCAGCAGATTTCTGCATTTATTCTGCAAAAAATAAAGAAAGATGCAGAAGAATTTATAGGCGAGCCAATAACTAAGGCAGTTATAACAGTCCCTGCGTATTTTGATGACAACCAAAGGCAAGCAACAAAAGATGCTGGCACAATTGCTGGCTTGGAAGTTGTAAGATTAGTCAATGAGCCAACAGCAGCGTCAATGGCTTACGGCCTTGACAAGATGGACAAGGAAATTAAAATTCTTGTATTTGACTTAGGTGGTGGAACTTTAGATGTTACAGTAATGGATTTCTCTGAAGGAGTTTTTGAAGTTAAATCCACTTCTGGAGACACACAGCTAGGCGGCACAGATATGGACGAAGCTTTAGTTGACTTCCTTGCCTCAGAGTTCCGGAAAACAGAGGGAATTGACTTGTCAAAAGACAGCACTGCAATGCAAAGGCTAAGAGAGGCTGCAGAAAAGGCAAAGATTGAGCTTTCAACAGTTTTTGAAACAGACCTAAATCTGCCGTTCATAACCTCAACAAATGAAGGGCCGAAGCACATGCAAATAAAATTGACAAGGGCAAAGCTTGAGCAGCTCATAGATCCTATCATAAAGAGATGCAAGCATCCAACAGAGCAAGCATTGAAAGACTCTAAATTAACGCTAAAGGATATAGACAAGATTATACTTGTTGGCGGACCTACAAGAATGCCTATTGTAAGGAAATTTGTAGAGGATATTGTTGGAAAGAAAGCAGAAAGAGGAGTAGATCCAATGGAATGTGTTGCGCAAGGAGCTGCAATACAAGCTGGTATCTTGGCTGGAGAAGTCAAAGACATATTATTGCTTGATGTGACTCCATTGACATTAGGGATAGAAACTCTAGGCGGAGTGTTCACAAAGCTGATTGACAGAAACACAACTGTTCCAACCAAAAAAAGCCAGATTTTTTCAACAGCTGCTGACAATCAGCCTGCTGTAACTATACGCATAGGGCAAGGTGAAAGGCCGATGTTTGCTGACAACAAGGTTTTAGGGCAATTTGACTTAGTTGGAATACCTCCTGCGCCTAGAGGCATACCGCAAATTGAGGTTACATTTGACATTGATGCAAACGGAATCCTAGATGTAAAAGCAAAAGATTTAGGGACAGGAAAAGAGCAGAGCATTAAGATTACTGCTCCAAATAAATTAAGCAATGAAGAAGTTGAAAGGATGCAAACAGAAGCTGAGCAGCATGCAGAAGAAGACAAGAAAAGAAAAGAAGATGTTGAGACAATAAATAACGCAGATACACTGGTTTACTCAACAGAAAAATTATTCAAAGACTTTGAAGGCAAGGTTGACAGCAAAGAGCTAGAGACAGTAAAGGGAAAAATAATGGAGCTGAAAGAGCTGTTAAGGCAGGAAAAGAAAGATGTTGCAGCAGTAAAAGCAAAGATGGATGAAGTCAATGAGCTTGTCCAGAAAATGTCAACAGAAATGTACCAAAAAGTTTCCCAGGAGCAGGCAAAAAAGCAGCAGGAACAAGGCAAAAGCGGTTCAGAAGGAAATCACAGAGAAGATGATGAGAATGTAGTTGATGCAGAGTACAAAGTAGAAGATGAAGACAAAAATAAAAAGAAGAAATAATTTTTCTTTTTTATTTTTTAATTATGATACAAATCCCTTCAAAAAAAGAATGTTTGGCTATTTTAACTAAAAACAAAACTCCTTCTAATGTGATTGAGCATTCAAAAGCAGTATGCAAATTCGCAGAAGATATAGCTGAAAGGCTGATTAAAAAAGGGATTAAAGTAAGTAAAAAATTAGTAGCTGCAGCTGCTTTATTGCACGATATCGAAAGAGAAAAAGATAATCATGTAATCGAAGGGGCAAAATTATTAAAGAACTTGGGTTTCTGTGAAATCTCTGAAGTCACTAAAAAACATAGTTTGTATAAAATAGAAAATGAAGAAGTACAGCCCAAAACAATAGAAGAGAAGATTGTATTTTACGCTGATAAAAGAGTTAAAGACAATAAAATTGTTAGTTTAGAGGAAAGATTTGAAGATATAAAGAAAAGGTATAATCTTAATTTAACCAGAGAACTTGAATTTGTAAAAAAGATTGAGAAAGAGATTTTAGAATAAAATGCCAAAAGAAAAAGACTACTACAAAATACTGGGGGTTGATAAAAACGCAACCAAGGAAGAAATAAAGAGTGCTTACAAGAATCTGGCTAAACAATATCATCCAGATTTGAATAAAAGCTCTGATGCCACTGAAAAGTTCAAGGAAATAAATGAAGCTGCAGCTGTCCTTGCTGATGACCAGAAAAGAACCCAGTATGACCAGTACGGCACAACTGCAGAGCAGTTTGGAGGAAAAGGATTTGAGGGATTTGACTTCAGCGATTTTATGTCTGATACAGGAAACAATTTTGATTTTGACAGCATCTTTGAAAGTTTTTTTGGCGGAAGCCCTTTTGGCTCGAGAAAGAGAACCCGTAGAAGAGGAGCTGATTTAAGGTATGATATGGAGATTGATTTAGAAGAAGCATTTACAGGCACAGTAAAACATGTTGTTGTTCCAAGGCTTGAGCAATGCGCAAAATGCCATGGCTCTGGAGCAGAATCTGAATCAGACATTGTAAATTGCCCTAACTGCAATGGAAGCGGAATGCAGAGAAGAACGCAAAGAACGCCATTTGGTATTTTTTCTACAACAACAACTTGCGGGAAATGCCATGGCCAGGGAAAATACATAAAAAATGAATGCGCAGCTTGCGATGGCACCGGAGTTGTTAAAAAAACAAGAAAGCTTGAAATTAAAATACCAGCAGGAGCAGAGGAAGGCACAAACCTAAGGGTAGCTGGAGAAGGAGAGGCAGGTGAAAAAGGCACAGAAGCAGGGGACTTGTACATCATAATCCATGTAAAAGAACACGAAACATTTGAAAGGCACGGTGATGATATCTATGTTAAGATGCCCATACCTTTTGCTATTGCTGCGCTTGGAGGAGAAGTGGAAGTCCCTACATTAGAAGGAAAGGCCAGGCTAAAAATACCTGCTGGAACGCAAAACAACACGATTTTCAGAATGAAAGGCAAAGGCATACCTTATCTGCATGGCCATGGGCAAGGAAACCAAAATGTTGAAGTTATTATCGAAGTGCCTGAAAACTTAAACAAGAAGCAAAAAGAGCTGCTTAAGGAATTTGAAAAAGAAAGCAAGGACAAGAAAGGGTTTTTTAACTGGATGTTCTAAAAAATCTTTGATTTCTATTATGTCAAAAACCGCCAGTCACAGACTGGCGGAATGCCGCTGTTAATTCATCAGCAGGCGGTTTTTGAGCATGCTCGGAAATTTTCAATCTGTGTCAAAGACATTGATTTTCAGCCACCAGTTATAAACTAGTGGAAAATTTCCGACATTTTACAATTTTCTAAAAAATAAAAATAAATTAAAAAAGTTTAAAAACACTTTGCTCTTACTCTTCTATTAAGTGATTGTAATGCAGCATTACCAACCTTTTGGACAACCATGGTATATTAAACGTAGTATAGAAAATAATCCCCTGCGTAATGGTTTGGAAAGTGTGGTTAATGATGTTTCTGTAAATAATAGTTATGCTCCTCATCCAAGTTACGCTGCTCGTATTGTTAAGGAAATTCTTTCTGCTATGCCTGCTCCTGTAGGAAGAATTGTTTTGATTGGTAGTTTAATAGGTTCACTAGGTCTTGGAATCGCTTGTGATAACCGAGCTACTTCACCATCTTCTACACCCCCAACTACTAAACAAGAACAAACTATAATTCAAACTCCAACAATAACTGTTGAGACTACTTACAAAGTAATATTTCCTTATAAAGAACCTTCTAGCAGTTTAGAAGAAAAAGTTTACAATAATACTGATGTAGCTACTTATATGAAATTTGTTCGTATGAAAGAGGATGTGAAATGGGCAATATCATTAGCAGATCTTGTAAACAAATCCTGGAGCTATTCTGAGTGGAAAGATTTTTTTGAGAAAAACAAAGAATTAGGTAACCTAATTCCTTATATACCAATAGAAGATATAGGAAAATATCAACAGAGCCAACCTAATTATCAAGGAACTCTTAATGTAGATCTTTCTGGCAAACCTATTATTGCTAAACCCCAATATTTTCAACAAACAGCTACTGGAGCATTGATACCACTACAAGAACCAGACATGGTTAAGCAAATATTTGAAGAACTTAAAGCAAAATTTTCAGCTGAAGAAAAAACATCTGGACAGAGCAAAATAGCATTTGTGTCAGAAAGAGATGGAAATCATGAAATTTATGTTATGAACGCTGATGGGAGTGAGCAGAAAAGGTTGACAAACAATCCTGCTATAGATACAGAGCCTTCTTGGTCTCCTGATGGGAAAAAGATAGCATTTGTGTCAGGTAGAGATGGAAATCCGGAAATTTATCTTATGAATGTTGATGGAAGTAGGTTGGAAAGGTTGACAAACAATCCTGCTATTGATGTAGAGCCTTCTTGGTCTCCTGATGGGAAAAAGATAGCATTTAGGTCAAATAGAGATGGAAATTATGAAATTTATCTTATGAATGTAGATGGAAGTGGACTGGAAAGGTTGACAAACAATCCTGCTGATGATGGACTTCCTTCTTGGTCTCCTGATTGGAAAAAGATAGCATTTGTGTCAGATAGAGATAAAAATGGTGAAATTTATGTTATGAATGTTGATGGGAGTGGACAGAAAAGGTTGACAAACAATCCTGCTGATGATGGACTTCCTTCTTGGTCTCCTGATGGGAAAAAGATAGCATTTGTGTCAAAAAGAGATGGAAATTATGAAGTTTATGTCATGAATGTTGATGGAAGTGAGCAGAAAAATTTGACAAAAAATTCTGCTGATGATGTATATCCTTCTTGGTCTCCTGATGGGAAAAAGATAGCATTTAATTTATGGAGAGATGGAAATTCGGAAATCTATGTTATGAATGCAGATGGAAGTGGACAGAAAAGGTTGACAAACAATCCTGCTAGGGATGATCTTCCTGCTTGGTCTCCCTTTTTATCTAAATGATACTTGAATTCAAATTCCAGAAACAAAGAAGTACTTCAAATTTTAGCGCCGCAAACTTTAGCAAAGCTTTTTGCATCCAAGGAAGCGTTTCCAACCAAACCCCCATTAATGTTTGGCATTGACAGCAGCTCTTTTGCATTCTCTGGCTTCATGCTGCCGCCGTAAATAATCCTTGTATTTTTAGCTTCTGTTGCATTGTAGATTTTGGATAATAATTCTCTAATGAATTTATGAACCTCTTCTGCCTGCTCTGGAGTTGCATTTTTTCCAGTCCCTATTGCCCATATCGGCTCATATGCAATTACTATACTCTCCATTTCTTGCTCATTGATATTTTTTAAGCAGTTTATTAATTGAGTTTTTATTATTTTCATTGTTTCGTTATTGTTTCTTTGCTTCAATGTTTCTCCAATGCATAATATTGGATTTAATTTATTTTTCAGTGCAGACTTTATTTTTTTATTGATTAAATCATCAGTTTCATTAAAGTATTGCCTTCTTTCAGAATGCCCTATAATTACATATTCGCAAAAATCTTTTAGCATTAACCCGGAAATCTCTCCTGTAAATGCCCCTTTTTCCTCAAAATGCATGTTTTGCGCGCCAAACTTTATATTAATGTTTTCCACTAATTTTTTTAGTTTACATAATGATGTAAATGGAGCGCAAATAACAATTTCTGCATTTTTTATATTTTTTACAAGCCCCTTAAACTCGTCAATAAAAGAAACAGCTTCCTTAACATCCTTGTTCATCTTCCAGTTAGCTGCTATTAAAGGCTTCATTAATAATTCAACTCACTCATCAGTATCTGAGCCTGGCTTTTCCATTTTATCTTTCAGCTCGGAAATGTCATTCTCGCAATGCCAGCAAAACATTTCATCTTTGCCTACTTCTTTCCCGCAATAAGGGCATTTTACCATTTTAGCATGATATTTTTATTAACCTTTAATAAATTTATTGATTTTAAGGTTCTATAAGCGATAAGTATTTATTGGCAATATAATTGCATTAAAATAGTTAAAATGGCAGGTCCTGGGGAAGGAAAAATAGAAATCAAAGATGCAAAAGTGTATATTCATGTTAAAGGCAAAAGCAATGCCAGAATAACCCATATTGATGTTGAAAGCCCTGCCATAAATAGTATAATAAAAGACAAAGAAGCAACCTATTGCGCCGGAAAGCCCGGAGGCTGTTTTATTGGTTTAAAAAAAGAAATGATTAAGCGTGCAGAAGAATTAATAAGAAAATAAGATTATTTGTCATACTGCCCTTTAACCTTATACTCATCTGAAGTAAGAATTTTATTGTAAATTTTCTGATATTCTTCATCAAACTTGTTTGTGCTGAATAAAAGCCTGTACAATAAGTAAAGCCCTACAACAACTCCAAGCACTATTAAAACAGTTTTGTTGAAAAACATTTCAACTTTAAATAAGGCAAGTTTGTATATAAATGTTTCTTTTTTGGCCAAAATCAATATAAAACTTTTAATTTTAATTCAAAAACAACAAACTATTTATTTAACCTCTTAATTATTTTATCTAAGCAGTTAAAAAATTACATTTTGCAAAAATGCCGCTAAACACAACCACAACAAGGCTTCTTATCAGCCTTTTAATAATCATAATTGGATATCTTATAGCCAGGGTAGGAAGCAGCTTAATGCTATCATTCTCAAAAAGGAAAGAAATAATCAGTGTAAATCATATACGCGCTATAAAGATTTTCAGGTACTTTGTTGTTATCTTCACAATTTTAGCTGTGTTAATTTACTTGCAAGTTGATTTGATAAAAGATATGACAATTATAGGAAGCTTTATTTCAAACACATACAACTTATTGCCGAATATACTGCTTGTAATATTACTGCTTGTATTGGCTATGGCGGTAGTGAATCTGATAACTCTTGGATTAAGAAGAGTATTCAGCGCAACAGGCATTACAGAATTTATGATTGAGCAGGGGAAAGAGCACTTTCTAAATGGAATCCTTATTTTTGTGCGCATTTCATTGTATATATTTACTGGCTTGTTCCTGCTTAGCTTATTTGGCATTAATATAAAAGGCATAACCTCTGCAATTGGCTGGTTTTTTTATGGCATAATGGCCTTGCTGTTTTTGTACATATTTTTCGGCACTCGTGTTTTTGTGGAAAATTTTATAGCAGGCATTTACATAACAACCTCTAGGGCTTTTAAGCTAGGCCAAAAGGTTAAAATTAATGGCATAGAAGGCAGCATAAAATCTATTTCCAATCAAGCAGTTACAATAAAATCTGATTCTGGCTACTCCACTTCTATACCTAATAGAGAATTTGTAAAAAAAGAGGTGTCATTCAAAAACATAGAGACAGACCTGGATACTTTGGAAAAAATAAAAAGTTATTATATTGAGCAAAAGCCAAGTTATTGCGGCCCGGCAAGCGTGTCAATGATACTAAAGATTTTCGGCTACAATGAAAGCCAGTCCAAAATAGGGGAATTAAGCAACTCCAAAGTTGGTTTAGGAACCCATCCAGAAAACCTAATCCAAGTTACGCAGGATCTTACCAAGAACAAGATCAAAGGAGCGTGGATAGATGTAGACCATATAACAGACTTAAAGGATGAGATAAGGCTATGGCTCAATGAAGGTGGCTTAGTTATTATCGACTACAAAAAGAACCTTTTATTTCCAGAAGCGAAAAAGGCTCATTATTCTGTATGCGTGGCTGTTGAAAGCGATGAGCTTGTAATCCTGGACCCTAGCGGAAAAAAAGGCGGGGTTTACCTTGCTGACGCTGAAAAAGTCTACAGGGGAATGGACACTTACTCAGAGCTGATTAAGGGCAAAAGGGGCTATATTGTTTTTGCTCCGGAAGGCACAACCGCTTATTATAGGATTGAAGAAGGCTTAATCTATGCTGATCCTAACCTATATAGAGGCCTAAGCAACAAGCTCAAAAAAGAGCTCTACAAATTAACTGAAAAATCCGAGCTTCTTGAAACTGTGCTTCCATTAAGGGTAAAAAACTTCATAAGGCAATGGCGCGAAAAGGATAGAATAGCAAGATTATGGAAGCCTGAGAGTGTTTGAAGGATTTTATAAGGCCTCTTCTAATGTTCTAAGCAATTGTTGTGCTATTGGTGTTAAAGGATTATGGTATGATAAATCTAATAGAATGCCTTCTCTTACCCGTACAATATTTCCATTAACTTCAACTACTTTAGGCGAAAAATAAATTTTACTCAAATCTCCTCTAGGTTCACGACTTATAAATTCGTAAACCCTATCTGCTATAGTCCCTGTTTCACCATTTTCATCTTGGCCTAGAAAGTTATGTAAATCACAACCATTCTCTTTCAAAAAACCACTTCCAGAAATAATTGTGCCTTCTCTTGGCCTTGTTAGAAATGCTGGATAGTCAAGAATCGCTCTTCTGCCAATAAGAGATTCAACCTTTTTAGCTGTTTGCAAATATACAGCATTGTTAGTTAAGTAGTTTTCAACTTCACTGATAATTTTCCCACCCATAACATATAGAAATATAGCTATATATTTATTATTTTCGCAAATGGCATATTACAATGCTAAATTGTAAGATTATGGAAACCATAGAATAATTGAATAATTAGTGATGCAATTAGGCTTTCTTGTAATGACCGATATATTCCATAGCATCTCTAAGGGCAGTATTTATCCCGTCCTTAGTTACTCCAAGATTAAAACCTTCCCTCATGTTTCTATCAAGTATTTTTTCCTTATAAGAAAGCATTTCATTGCCAACAGCTGCTGCAATTAGATCTAATCGCCCTTCATATCTACTACTTATTTTTTCAGGATAATTAACAATCATCTCAAAACATTTAATAGGAAATGCATGCTGCTGCTTAACAGCAATATATGCTGGCAAAATATATTCCATGAATGCTTTTTCTCCATAGTTTTGCTTTCCTTTATTTGCTAATTGCAGCTCAGCTAAAGTTAAGTTTAATCTTGTACTTGCCAAAACATTTTTCAATCGCATTAAAAGCCCAACAAGCTTGTATTGGGGTGTTTCTCGCAATTCGCTTTGCAGCTCGAGATACTTTTCAAGGCTTAATCTTCTTTTTCCGGTTTCAAGCTTTTTCCTTGCTAGGTCATAGCCAACAAGCTCTGCGAAACTCTTACCTGTTAGCCTTATTAAACTGTCAACTACTGGCATGGCAATATCCCAGCTAACCCTGTCAGAAAGTTCTTCACCACCATAATTTCTATCCAAGTAGTTAACAAATTGCCCTATTTCTCCCAAGGAAGAAAATTGAGGCTTGCCTGCAGCATTGTTAAATCTCCTTGCTACAATATCTGTTATTACGGGATTTATGTTTGATGTTCTCTTGTCATGGAAAAGAATTAGGTCCATGCTAATTACCGCATATTCTAATCCGCGCTGGTTTGCATCTTCAGCTACCTGTATTGCTAATTCTTTCTTCATAACATTAAAAAAATAACAGTGCCAATGTGCTATTCTCCTTGCTAAGTGAATGGACTCCCGCCAATATACTTTCTCAGGTTCTTCACCAACCAGTTCCACATATAAATCATAAGGTACCGCGGTATAATGGTTGTAAGTTTTATCTGCTTTAATCATTTTAGAAAACATTTTTCTAGAAACTTTATGGCCTTTGCTTCTTAATTGTTTAGCAAGCTCTTTGAAAGTTATACTATCTCTAAGCTTATACAATGCATCTTTCAACTTCTCATCTATTGCCGCTCGTGCTTCTAGTCCAGTAGGCATTTTAGTAAAGAATAATCTGCTTAGTTTTATAAAAATATCTGTTATAATTTGCAGCATTTCGACAGCATTAAATTCAAGGCAGTGCTTATATTTGATTGAAAAGAAACTATAGCAAGATTATGGAAGCCTGAGAATGTTTGAAAAACTGAAGACAACTTAAGATTTAATAATTAACACCATGATGGTTACAAACTTTTTTCGCTTCTTCAAGCCTAACTTCTATTCCATCCGCTGTCACTTAAATATCAAAATCCTAACCCATATTTTAAATTTCAAGGTTAAATCTTATCACTAGTTACGCAATACTATCAGTTGTGGTGGCAGTAAATCCTCCATCATCATAGCTGAATAAAAATAACATCTGCCCTTATTAGTGACGTCTCCCGGATAACTAGTTTCAAGGTTTTCACATAAAGAAGGATTTTTTGCCATTGCTGGTATCAGGTCACAATCAATTCCGCTATTTGATACAGTAGTTGAACAGCCAGTCATTTCTTTTTTGGCCATTTCAATGCATCTGCTTACTTCATTGTCTAAATTGTAAATTACTCTACGGCTTCCTTCTTCTACCACTTCTCTTTTCTTAAGATCATCGCACGCTTTTTCATCTCCCGTTATAAGAGCAATCTTTTGATAGCAATCCTGATTATCAGAGTTTTCACAAAGTGATGCATCCCTTAAAATTACTGCTTTGCATTCTATTTTTCCGCCCTCATACTTAATATAGTCACAAATTGAAGTATCGCCGATTAGGGCTGCCACATCCCTATAGCAGTAATCTGCATATATCCATTTACTACACTTGGCAGGTGCTTTTTCTACTAATGCTTCGCAGGCTTCTTTATGGTCAGAATCTTTTATTTTTCCGCAGATTGCAGAATTGCCAGTTACCAAGGCTACATCTGCATAGCAATATGGTGCAGATGACTCATCAAGCATTTCGCAGTCAGAAGCATCCTTTTTTACCATAGCAGTACACTTATATTTCAGGTTGGTTTCTCTAAAAAATATTTTTTCACATGCAGATATTGCATTAAGAGCTTCAGTTTGGGCTGGCACCTTTACTTCTCTAGAAATTGCTTCTTCAGTAACTGGTTCTTGAATATTTTCCTGTTTAGTTTGCTGAGGTTGCATTTCTGTGCTGGGCTTTGCTTCAGGAGCAGAGGCAGGTGCTTCTCCTGCTCTTATCATTTTCGGTGCGGCCGTAAGCCAATAAGTAAGTTTCCCTGTGCAGTACTGTTCTAAAGACCCAGCCTCCATATCTTTCATGCCAAGCGCATAGTTTTCAAATTTGCATGTCATCGACTCGGCACCACCAGTCATTTCAGCACTGCCTGTCATTTTTAGCACGCATTTTTTGCCTTCAAGCCCTACAACAGCCATCTCAGATATCGGTCCCTGACTCTGGCTCATTTTGGCTGGTTTGCATTTTTTGAATGCGTTCTCCAAACATTCAGTACTTGCTCCGCAGTCCACAATTTCTGCAATCTCTTCCTTTGCTTCTTCTCCGCCGCGCAGGAAAAACAATTTTTTAAACCAATTCATAACTTTATTTATCAATCCAGAACTTACACATTTTCCATCCACGCAAACATTTGTTGAGCATTCGAAATTGTTATCGCAAACAGCATCTGCCTCTAATTGCTCTTTAAAGGCACCTTCATCAGAGCAATACTTCCCTGTTTTCCTGTAGCCAAATGGGTAGCACTTTCCATCTAAAGGACAGCTGTCTTTGCATATTACTGAAATTTCCTCTTTCACTTTATCTATTTCCGCTGGTTTTTCTGCTGTTTCTGTTGCAGGTGTTGCAGGCTTGTTAATCCAGTTAATTATAGCTGTGGAATCTGCTCTTCCATATCTTAAAAACTCTTTTATGCCGTCTGATTCGTACCTAAGAACTAAGAAAGCTGGAACGCCTTTTATGCCATAAGACTCCACTAGCTCCGGATTGTTAATAATATCTATTCTCTTAATGTAGATGTTTAATTGTTTTGAAACCTTGTCTACCTCTTCATTCATGCCTGAGCAATGCCTGCAAGCATCAGAGTAGAAATAAACAGCCATAATATCTCCTGTTTTTGAATCAGGCGGCATGGCAAATTTTTTTCCTCCTCTTGGTTTTTCAGGCACAGCAAAAATAACACCTTCTTCTCTAGCTTCAATGTAGCATTCATCCATTACACTAAAAGAATTTACACCGCATTTGCTTCCATCAGCGTAACAATGCCCTCTGCAAAACTCTTCAGCCTCTTTTTGCCATACCTCAGAGGATTTGCATGACACACTCTCACTAACACCAGCTTTTTGCTCTGCACCATCATAGCATTGCCAATAAGCTCTCTTAAATCCTTTTCCGCTGATTTGCTCTTTTTTCACTTCAGATGAGGGTATGCACTTGAATTCTGCAGCTTCATTGTTTCCATCGATTGATGTGTAAGCATAGCCTCCACAAGAGCTTTTCCATATAAGCTGTGTTCCTTTTTCTCCGGAAACTTCAGCTATGCAATGGGCATATCTTTGTTTTTGCCCATTAAAATCTTTTTCAACTACTTCCCCTGTCCACTTGCATCCGAATGCATTGCCATAACACTCTTCTGGCCTTGCAGTATGCGGGTTTTGAAGCACATCTGAATTCCAGAATATGCATTCAACTTGCTCTTTAGCCATATTAGATGTTGGCATTGTTTGCGTTGGCACTGCTGGCTGAACCCCTCTTCTGCAATCTTTTTCAACACACTCTATTACCTTTTTTTCAATTTCTCTGGCAATGCCATCATTATACCCCACCCATATTTTATCATCGACAATTGTTGTTGGAACTTCAGAAGTTTTTGCTCCAACTGATTTAAGCACATTTGAAAAATAATTCATAGCATCTGGGGTAGATATGTCAATTAATTGGATTCTAAGCAAGGGCTGGTACTTTTGCAGCAACAGCTTTGCAAACTCCATTCCGCGCATGCAATCTTCACAATCTTTTTTCCAGAAAAAATACAGCTTAACTTTATAGGTAAGAGCTTCTTGCACAGGCATTGAAGGAATGCTAGTTTGAGTTGCTGGTGTAAGGGCTGCTGCTGGGATTGCTGGTGTTAAACTGCATCCTTTTTCAAGGCATGCGCTTACCTTGCTTTCTATCTCTGTAGCAATATTGTCATTATATCCTATCCATATCTTGTTGTCAAGGAAAATTGTTGGCATTCCTTGTTTTAAATTCGATACAACAAAATATGAATACGTGCTTGTTTTAGTACGGTCATCGATGCTATATGCATCATATTCTACCTGTGAATATTTCAGCTTAAGCTTTTCCAGGAAACTTTTTTCAGATTCGCATGAAGAGCAATCCTTTTCCCAGTAGAAGTAATGCAGCTTGACTTTATCTCTTGTAGAAGTTGAAGCAGAGCCTGGCCCGCAGTCAAATTCTGCATCTTCGCCAATTCCATCAAGGGAAGTATAGTCATAACCGCCGCAAGAGCTTCCCCATGTAACCTGCGCTCCTTTTTGCCCGTAAATATAAACAATGCAGTTTCCTATTCCTGAGCAGCTGTATTTGCTGTCGCCTGAATGGCATTCCTGCTGGGCATTTGAATTTTTAAAAACGCATCTAATATGCTCTTTCATATTTTCTATTGGAGCTTCTTTTATCTGAGTTTCTGCTGGAATTTGTGTTGTAGTTGGAACAGGTGTTATAGCTGGAGTTTGTGTTTGGGCTTGTTCGCAGTTGAACCATACATTACCATAAACACCATCAATTAAAATTTCACTGTACCCTTCCTTGCATGTGCCTTTAAAGATTATTCGCTCTCCTTTCTTTCCATAAATTTTAGCAAGGCATCTGTCTTTTCCTGAGCAGCTGAATTTTTTATCTTCGCTGTAACACTGCTGGATTGTATTTGAGTTTGCAAAGTCGCATGTGACTTCTTCATATACTTCTCCTGCAGGCACTGTTACTGTTTCTGTGGAAGTTGGCGCAGGGATTGCTCTTGGTTCGCAGTTGAATTCCATGCTGTCATCTATACCATCAATTTTTGTATAAGCCTCGCTTCCGCACGAATTTTTCCAAAGCAATTGCTGCCCTTGCTGGCCTGAAACACCTATTGCACAGCTTCCAATTCCAGAACATGCAAACTTTCCATCAGATGTATAGCATTTCTGCTCTGAATTAGAATTCAAAAAAATGCATTTTACTTGCTCTTTTACCTCTTGTGTTGTGCATTGACCGCAGTCAGCAGGGCATGAAGAGCATGTTTCTCCGCTTTCGCATGCTCCATTTCCACATATGGGAGTAGCAGGAATTTCACATTTAAATTCTGCATTTTCATTAGTAGCATCTATTGTAGTATATGCCGGATATCCGCTGCAAGAGCTTTTCCATTCCAGTTTTGCTCCTGTTTCTCCAGAAACATCAACTACGCAGTTACCTACCCCTACACAGCTGAATTTGCCGTCACTTGTATAGCATTTCTGCTCTGTGTTTGAATTTAAAAAAATGCACTTAACTTGCTCGTTAATGATTGAAATAGGCGCTGTTTCTTCAGTAGCCCTTCCAGTTATCAAATTGTTTATCCAGTCAAATATAGATGCAGAAGCAAAAGGCATTAATAACAAAACAACTAAAAGAAATGGCAAGATAATCTTTTTTTTCATTAATATCACCTTATTTATTGATTAAAGCATATTCTGCTTAAATATGTTTATAAACTTATCGCAATAGAAAACTTTATAAAAAGCTTACAGATTAAATTCTTCGGGTGGTCCTGATATCTGGAAGAAGACTTAAACAAATATTCTTATTCTCCATACAGGTTTTATTAGCCAGTTTTATTTTATTTTTTCCAGCAGATGCAGAAACTTTAGTTTCCTATACTGACTATTATAACTTTGATGGCTCTACTATAACAGACCACAATGGCTTAAGTTATACCCCTAATAAAGATGGAGTGATAATTTTAAGAAAAAACAATATTATTGTTGACTCTGTTTACTTTAGCATCACAGGAAAGATTAATGGCATAGGCTTTACTTACTCAACAACAGACTTTAATTGGACATGGAATATATATAAAAATACAACTAATAATGATTATATTCTTACTGGCTACAATAATAAGTATGATATTAATTGGACGCAAGAATATCATTTTTTCGGTGATGACAGGGAACTAATGAAGATAAAGTATACAGTCCTAAACAACCTTGGAGTTGCACTAAACAATATTAAATTTTTGTATGTAAGCAGCATACCAAACAATGATGTCAGCCTTAATTCAGTAAATTCTCTTGGCAAATCTGAAAATATTCATACATTGGATAATAATATGGTAGATTCAATGGGTCCATTGCGAATTGACATTAATCCAGATTATTTTTTGAATTATTACGGCAATAGCATGGCAGCAGATTCTTATGGAAGCAGCGCATTAGCCGCAGGCTACCTTCAAAATAATGTTGCGGCAATGAGTTTTGATAAAGGAATTCTCAATCAAGGGGAAAAGTTAACAATTAATGCAGGTATAGAAAGCTGCCAGGCATTATCAGAGTCAAATACAACTTATGCATTAAACCAGAGTATCTTGAATACTGTATCAATTTGCTTTATAATAACAGGAGACTACAGCACATTTGATTTAAAGGGGAATACTATTGATGGCGTGAATCGCCAAGGAGCTGCTATTGATTCGCGGGGAATAAACGTTACTATCAAAAATGGCATCGTACAGGAATTTACTTTGGGGATTCGGACATTAAACAATAATAATACCATTAACAATGTTACTTCGAGAAATAACAGCATAGGCATTGACCTTGGAGGGGATTACAATACATTAGTTTCGAGCATAATAGAAAAAAATAACATGGGGGTAAGGGTTTTGGAGAGTATAAAAAATGCCTTAATAATTTCAAATACTTTAACTGACAATACTAATGGAGGTATTGTGTTTATATACAGGCCATCTAATAATACTATAACCCTTAATAACATAACTGGAGGGACTTATGGCATTTTTTTTTATCCAAGCAACAATTATAATGCAATAACTTTTAATAATGTCAGCGGGTCAACTAGGGCAATTCTTATCACTGGGGCTAATCCTAGTGATTATCATAGTACTCGCAACACAATATCAAACAATCAGATTTCATCAAGCGGAATTGAATTAGAGTCCCTTACTTCCAATAATGCTGGCTCTGCTAATTGCGGAGGAATAATATTAGATTATGGGATAAATAATAGCGTTACGAATGTATCCTGCAACATATCAACAGCCATAATAAGCGAAGCAATAACCAACTTATGCAACGGGACAATGCAGATAATAGCAGAAGACAGCAATAAAAATCCGCTGATAGGGTTATTAGTAGTGAATAATGCTTCCAACAAAACCACGGATGATGCAGGAGTTGCTAACTACAGGCTAAACGCGACTTGCGGCAAGAGTTTGCAGTTTGATGTTTATTGCTCTGATAACATAACATTATGCGGCACGCAAACAGCTTCAGTAGATGCTAATAATGATTATGATGGTTTGTTATTTGACTGCTCAATATGCGGTGATTCTGCTGATATGAAAATAACTGCAGACAGAATTAAAGCCAATAAAAATGATAACGAGGTAACAGTAAATACAACAATAATAAATATTCCAGCAACAGATAATATAAACATTACCTTCAAAGTCCAAGGAAATGACGGCTTAATCTCAAAAGAAGAAAGCCAGTTATTTGATATTAATTCTGATGACAGATTCAAATACATAATGCAATCAATTACTTTATCAGGAAACGACTTTTTGCATGTTTATGTTGACCCAGACAATGAAGTTATAGAAACAAATGAGAAAAATAATTATATTTTAGTTCCGTTATTTGAAAAAGAAGTTGATGCTTACTTAAATATTAGTACAGGCTATGAAAATATTGACAATAAAATAAAAGATTATCTAAAATTATTTGTCAACGAAAAACCACAAAATCAGGCAGATATTACAATTGCAGTAGGATTGCCAAATAAAAATACAATTATCAATAATAAAAATTCTTTAACTAAAAAAAGTTATAATTGGTATTTTGATGATATAATTTATTACAGCAACAAGCCATTAGGCTCAAAACCATATAATGGCCTTGTAGGGGCATTTTCTGATAACTCCAGCTATATTTTTGTTGCTGGAAATGACATTGATGGCTTATTAGCCGCTGTTAAAAGGCTTATTTCAGCTAAAGATTTATTTTTTAGCAATCTTAATAAAGACAAAGTTTCAGTAATAGAGGATACAGATGTTGCTGGCATTGCAGTAGCAGATTTATTAAGGAACCCAAGCAATTTTCCGTATT
>Ga0209211_10003451_pt1 | contig 25689 bp, 26 predicted proteins | sample RifGroA2_FD_183992 | JGI IMG/M metagenome (GOLD analysis project Ga0209211, IMG submission 183992) | Groundwater microbial communities from Rifle, Colorado, USA - Groundwater A2 (SPAdes) (version 2) | ecosystem: Environmental > Aquatic > Deep subsurface > Groundwater | place: Rifle, Colorado...
ACGGCGCCCGAGACGAGCCGCTCCCGCGCCTCGCGCGCGGCCGCCTCGATGGCCTGGCGGACGCGCCCGCGGAGCGGCTCGGGCACCCGCTGGATCCGCGCGAGCGCCTCCTCCGTCCACGGTACTCCGCGCGCGGGGATCGTCTCGAGGTAGCGCTGGAACTTGGCCAGCACCATCGCGTTCCGCTCCGTGCGCTCCCCGAGGAACGCGCGGATCTCGTCGATGACCTCGATCTTCTTGGGCAGGCGGCGCATCTTGGCCTTGGCGACGTCGAAGGCGCCCATCGACAGCTCCTCGAAGCCGAAGCCGCGCATGCACTTCGCGACGAGGAGCATGGACTCGTTGCGGATCTCCGTGAGGAAGGCGGAGTCGACCGTGGTGCGGCCGCGCTCGCGCGCGCGCCGCGCCATCAGCTTCACGATGCCCGGCCGGACGAACGCGGGCGCGCGCTCGAGCCGCGCCCGCGCCTCCGCCGTCCACTCGAGCTCGGGCGCGCCCTCCGTCCCCTCCCGTCGTCCCCGCTCAGACGTAGGCGGCCTCGCCGTAGGGGACGCGCAGGACCGGGATCATCGTCTCCCGCTCGACGGCGTCCGCGAGACTCCCCCGCACGAGCCGCGAGAAGCCGCGGCGATGCGCCGCCATCGCGATGAGATCCACGTCCTGAGCCTCGGCCTCCTCGACGATCTCCGTGGCGGGGTCGCCGAAGCGCACGACCGCGTCGACCGCCACGCCCGGGAGGCCCGCCGCGAGGGATCGTAGATAAGCGAGTTCCTCCTGCTCGACACGGGCGGTCTCCTGGTCGGCGTAGGCGACGACCCGGCTTTCCGCCCGCACGGCATCGACGGCGGGCGCCACGCGCAGGAGCCGCACCCGCGCGCCCTGCGCACGGGCCAGCTCGGCGACCGTCCCCAGCACCGACTCGCTGCCCGCGGTGCCGTCGAGCGGCACCAAGAGCGTACGCACCGCGGCGCTCCGGCGCGTCCGGGCGGGCGCGCCGGCGACGGACGCCGCGGGCGGCTCGGCGTCGAGACAGGCCTGCCGGCAGCCGCCGAGCCGCGGCCAGAGCGAGCACCGGACGATCGCGAGCGCGCCGCGCCCGACGATCGACCCGAGCGCGGCGCGCCCCGCGTCGATCCGGACCCGGGCCTCGGTCGACTCCACCGGGCACCGCACCCGCCGCGGGCGGCGCCAGTACGCGAAGGTCGCGCCGGCGACCGGCGCCACCACGAACAGCCCTGCGACCACGAGCAGAGCGAGCAGGACGAGCCATGGCGTCATCGGGCTCTCCTCCACGCGCCGGGGCGCCCGCCGAGGGCGGGCGCCCCGCGTCGCCTCGACCGTTACAGCTTGAACAGCTCCCGCGCGTTGTCGCGGATCAGCTTCTGTCGCGCCTCGGGCTTGAGACCGAGACCGTCCACCTGGTCCAGGCTCTCCTTCCACGACAGTCCGTTGGTGCCCCAGACCGCGCGGTCCATGCCCATGCGGCTGCCGATGAAGTTGATGATCTCGGGCTTGAGGTACTTCGGCATCCAGGCGTCGACGCCGAACCACACGTTGTCCCACTTGTAGCAGACGCTGATCAGCTCCTCGACCCACGGCCAGCCGGTGTGCGCGCCGAGGAGGCGGAGCGTCGGGAAGTCGGCCGCGATGTAGTCGAGGTAGATCGGGCGCCCGTGCTCGCTCGGCATCGACTCGAGCACGTGCCCCGCCTGCACCGACACGGGCACGTCGAGCTCCGCGCACTTGGCGTAGAGCGGGTACATCTTCTTGTCGTGCAGCGGGATGTCGAAGCCGTAGATGTGGACGTACACGCCCTTGAAGTTGTGCTTCTTCACCGCCAGCTCGATCTCGGCCAGGCTCTCCTTGATGCGGAAGGGATTGTAGCCGGCGAGCCCGACGAAGCGGTCCGGGTACCGCTCGGTGTACTGGAGCACTTCCTCGAGCCGGGTGTCCATGTACATCCACTTGTTCCAGTACGACCACATCTTGGTCTGCGTGATGAAGACCTTCTCCACGCCCGCCGCGTCCATCGTCTCGAGCATCTTCGGGATCGACTCGAACTGGGGCAGGCTGCCGATCGCGCGCTCCATGCGGCAGATCAGCTCGCCCTTCTTCGCGTCGGTCCACTTCGCGATGAACTCCGGCGTGGCGACGTAGTACATGATGTCGAGCGCCTTCGGCCGATCGGTCATGGTCTCCTCCTTTTGAACAGGGCACGGGCACCCGGGCTTCGCCACGCCCGTGCCCCGACGCAATGCCGCGCGCGGTCCGGCCGTCGCGCGACGCGAGTCGTGGTCATTCCTCAGACCATCGTCAGCCCGCCGCTCACGCTGAGCGTCTGGCCGGTGATGTAGCCCGCCTCCGGCGAGGCCAGGAAGACGACCGCGCCCGCGATGTCCTCCGGCTCGCCGATCCGGCCGAGCGGGATCGCGCGGCCGATCGCCTCGATGACCCTCGCGTTCTTCTCGGACTCCTCCCGCATGCCCTGGAGCAGCGCGGTCTCGGTGATGCCGGGGCAGACGGTATTGACGGTGATCCGGTGGCGGGCCATCTCGCGTGCCACGGTCTTGCCGAACGCGATGATCGCGCCCTTCGTGCCGGCGTAGACCGCCTCGTTGCTCGAGCCCACGCGGCCGGCGTCCGACGCGATGTTGATCACACGGCCGCCCGCACCGCGTTTCACCATGTGCGGCAAGGCCGCCTTGCAGACGTACAGCAAGCCCTTGAAGTTGATGCCGATGATGCGATCCCACGTCGCCTCGTCCGAGTCGAGGAAGGGCTGCATCCGGTCCCAGCCCGCGTTGTTCACCACCACGTCGAGCTGGCCCCACTGCGCCACGACCTCCTCGACCGCCCGCTCGACCTCGGCGCGCTTCGTGAGGTCGACGGCAAGGGCGAGCCCCTTGACGCCCAGCGCCTCCACCTCGCGCCGCACGGCCTCGGCCGACTCGCGAACGATGTCCAACACGGCGACCTCCGCGCCCGCCCGCGCCAGCGCGAGCGCGATCGCCCGGCCGATGCCCCGGCCGGCGCCGGTCACGAGTCCGGTCTTCCCCTTGAGCTTCACGGCGTGCCCTCCTAGCGGTCCTTCCAGACGGGTTTACGCTTCTCCATGAAGGCGCGCAGCCCCTCGGCCGCGTCCTCGGTGGTCATCAGCTCGTAGTGGTAGATGGTCTCGAGCGTCGCCAGCGCCTCGTCGAACGGCGCGCCGAGCGCGTCCCGCACGGCCCGCTTCGTCAGCCGGAGCACGACGGCGCTCTGCGCGCGCAGCCGCTCGATCTCGGCGTCCACCGTCTCCGCCAGCCGCTCGGCGGGCACGACCACGTCGGCCAGGCCGATCCGCGCCGCCTCCGCCGCGCCGATCACCGCGCCCGAGAGCAGCAGACGCAGCGTCTGCGCGGTCCCGATGCGCCGCGGGTAGTGCAGCGCCGCGATCGGCGGAAACACGCCCACCTTCACCTCCGGCTGGCCGAAGGTCGCGGCCTCGCTGGCGATCACCATGTCGCAGAACGTCGCCAACTCCGCGCCGCCGCCGAGCGCGGCGCCGTGGACCACGGCGAGGGTCGCGCACTCGAGCTCGCGCAGGCGCCGGAAGATCGCGTGGAAGGTGTCGAGCATCGGCTTGACGCGATCGCCGACGTGGTCCTCCACCGCGACGCCCGCCGAGAACGCCTTGCCCTCGCCGGCCACCACGAGGGCCTTGAGGGCGGGGCTCGCCGCGGCGCGCTCGAGCGCCGCGTTGATCTCCTGCATCATGCCGATGGTCATGACGTTGAGCGGCGCCCGCGCGAGCGTCAGCCGCGCGACGTCGTACTGCTCCACGTACCGGATGAGCTCGAAGGCGCTCATGGCGCAGACCCTCCCTTCCCCCGCAGATCCTCGACGCGCCTGGCCTTGCCGACGCTCCGCTCGATCGACTTCGGGGGGAGCACCGAGACCTCCGCCGTGAGCCCGATGACCTCGTGGATCTTCCGCTTGACCTGGGCCGCGAGGCCGCGCATCGCGTCGGTGCCCGACGCGGCGACGGCCGCGCTCGCCTCCACGCGCACCTCGAGCGTGTCGAGCGCGTCCTCGCGCCGCACGACCAGCAGGTAGTGCGGCTCCACCTGGCGCACTTGCATCAGCGCGTGCTCGATCTGCGACGGGTAGACGTTGACGCCCCGGATGATCAGCATGTCGTCGCTGCGGCCGGTGATGCGCCCGAGGCGCGCGAGCGTGCGGCCGCACGCGCACCGCGACCGGTCGAGGGTGGTGAGGTCCCGCGTGCGGTACCGGACGAGCGGGACGGCCTCCTTGGTGAGGCCGGTCAGCACGAGCTCTCCCGTCGTCCCGTCGGGCACCGGCTCGAAGGTCACCGGGTCCAGGACCTCCGGCAGGAAGTGGTCCTCGGCGACGTGCATGCCGCGCCGCTCGGGGCACTCCACCGACACGCCCGGGCCGATCACCTCGGAGAGCCCGTAGACGTTGAGCGCCATGAGGTCGAGCCGGGTCTCGAGCGCGGCGCGCATCCCCTCGGTCCACGGCTCGGCGCCGAAGAAGCCGACGCGGAGCTTGAGCCCGGTGGCGGCGATCTTCGCATCCTCCAGCGCCTCGGCCAGGTGCAGCGCGTACGAGGGCGTGCTGCAGAGGACCGTCGAGCCGAGATCCTGGAAGACCATGAGCTGGCGCTCCGTGAACCCGCCCGAGATCGGGATCACGGCGGCGCCGAGGCGCTCGGCGCCGTAGTGGAACCCGAGGCCGCCGGTGAACAGCCCGTAGCCGTAGGCGTTGTGGACGACGTCGCGGGGCCCCACGCCGCCCGCCCGGAGCGTGCGCGCCATCACCTCGCTCCACGTGGCGAGGTCGCGCCGCGTGTACGCGACCACCGTCGGCTTGCCCGTCGTGCCCGACGAGGCGTGGAGGCGCACCACGTCGCGGGGCGGCACCGCCAGCATGCCGAACGGGTACGTGTCGCGGAAGTCGGTCTTGGTCGTGAACGGCAGCCGCCGCAGGTCGGCCAGCGAGCGGATGTCGCGCGCCGTGACACCGGCCTGCCGCAGCCGCTCGCGATAGAAGGGCACGCGCGCCACGGCGCGCGCCACGAGCCGGCGCAGGCGCGTCAGCTGCAGGCGCTCCAGGCTGCGGCGCGAGACGCGCTCGACGGCGGTCAGGTCGCTCATGGCCTCGACTCCCCCGGGGTGCTCCGTCCCGGGCTCAGGTCTCCGCGTCCTTCTCCATGTGGATCATCGGCCCGTGGTGGAACCCGAGCCGCGTGAAGAACTCGCGCACGTCCGCCTGGCCGAGGTCGATGAGGGTCGCGACCTTCCTGATCGCACGCAGCTCCCGGCCGCCCGACACGAAGCGCTCGACCAGCGCCTGGCCGACGCCGCGGCCCCGGTACGCCGGGTCCACGCCGAGCATGTCGATCCAGGCCGTCGGGCCCGCCATGCCGAACTCCGACTCGGCCACCCAGCCGAACAGAAAGCCGACGAGCCGCCCATCCATCTCCGCGACCGACGACATCCACGGCGGTCGGAGCGCGGCGATGTCGAGCCGCGTGCACCAGTAGTCCTTGCGCGTCTGCGCCGTCAGCTTCTCGTCGATCCGCATGATGGCCTCGAGATCGGACGGCTCCACCGCGCGCACCTCGATCGAGTTCCGGCTGCTCATGGTCGTCTCCCCCTCAGGCGGCCGCTGGCGCCGCGAGCTTGCGATAGCGCTGGAGGCCCAGCACGGCCGCGCCCAGCGCCGCGGTCAGGTGCGGCTCCTCGGGCACGTTGACCGTCACGCCGAGCTTCTCGCGCAGCGCGAGCACCATTCCCTGCTGGAGCGCGACGCCGCCGATCAACGTCACCTCGCTGTCCAGGCCGACGCGCTTGAGCAGCAGCAGCGCCCGGTCGGCGAGCGAGTTGTGGATGCCGCGCAGGATGTTCTCGACGGCGACGCCCTCGGAGACGTGGTTGATGATCTCCGTCTCGGCGAGGACCGCGCACACGCTGGAGATCGCCTGCGGCTTCCGGGCCTCGAGCGAGAGCGTCCCGACATCCGCGACGGTCACCTCGAGGTACTTCGCCGCGCGCTCGAGGAATCCGCCGGAGCCGGCGGCGCACTTCTCGTTCATGTGGAACTCCTTCACCTTGCCGCCCTCGCGGAGCTTGATCGCCCGCGAGCACTGCGCGCCGATGTCGAGCACGTACCTCGTCGACGGGAAGACCGTGGCCGCGCCGCGGGCCCCGCACGTCAGGTCGGTGATCTGGATGTCGCGGAACGGCACCGCGTAGCGCCCGAGCCCGGTCGTCGCGACGTAGTCGACCCCGCGGCCGGCCGACGCCTCGTCGAGCACCTCGCGCGCGACCTTCTCGAAGTTGGCCTTGGTCTTGACGATCGTGCGCCCCTGCACGGCGCCGTGCTCGTCGACCAGCACGCACTTCGTCGTTCCGGAGCCGATGTCGATCCCGGCAATCAGCATGCTCAGGCCCTCCCGGCCGTGACGACGTCGGCCGCGGCGATCGAGCGCTCCAGGGCGAACAGCGCGGCCCCGATCGCGCCCATGTAGTGTCCCTCCGGGCTCACGTTGATCGCGGTCTTCAGCACGTCCTCGAGCGCCCGCACCATGCCGATGTTCCGCGAGACGCCGCCCGTGAACGTGACCTCGGGCTCGACGCCGACGCGGCGGACCAGCGACATCGTCCGCGTGGCGATCGCCTTGTGGACGCCGCCCAGGATGTCCTCGATGGTCTTCCGCTGGGCGAGGTACGACATGATGTCGGACTCCACGAACACCGTGCACACCGACGTGAGCCGCACGGGGTTCTTCGCCTCGAGTGAGATCGGCCCGATCTCGTCGAGCCCGACCCCGGTCACCTCGGCGGCCGCCGAGAGGAACCGGCCGGTGCCCGCGGCGCACTTGTCGTTCATCGCGAAGTCCTGCACGGAGCCGTCCGGGCCGACCTTGATCGCCTTGGTGTCCTGGCCGCCCATGTCGAGCACGGTGCGACTCGCCGGGAACAGCGAGTGCGCGCCGCGGGCGTGGCAGGTGATCTCGGTGATCTGGGCGTCGCCGAACGTGATCTTGTAGCGGCCGTAGCCGGTTCCGACCACGTAGCCGACGCCCTCGCGCGGGATGCCCGCGTCCTGGCACGCCTTCACGAACGAGTTCTCGCCGGCTCGGGTCACGTTGGCGCCGGTCGGGATCAGCGAGCGTCCGACGATCGTCCGCGCCTCGTCGACGATCACCGCCTTGGTCTGGGTGGAGCCGACGTCGACTCCCGCACCGTAGATCATGACATCCTCCTCAATCCAGCACGTAGTACGCCGAGGGCCGGAGCCCGAGCTCCGGCATGAGCGGCACGGCGCGCCCCTCGGCGACGATCTGCGCCACCTGGCTCTTCGGGTCGTCGAGATCACCGAACAGGATCGCGCCCGCGATGCACGAGACGGAGCACATCGGCGTGGCGTCCGCGTCCACGCCGGGCGTGAGCCCCTGCGCGCGGCCCGCGTCCACGCGCTCCTTGCAGAACGTGCACTTCGTCATCACGCCGTGGCGCCCCGGGCGCGCCGTGGCCCGCTCGGCCGGCGTCGGGGCGTCGAAGTAGCCGCGCGGCTCCGCGAGCAGGTGCCGCGCGCGGTAGGGGCAGGCCACGGCGCAGGAGCCGCAGCCGATGCAGAGCGCGTACTCCACGTGGACGATGCCGTCCTCGCGCTGGCGGGAGGCGCCCGTCGGGCAGACGGGCACGCACGGCGCCTCCGCGCAGTGCATGCACTGCATCGGCAGAAAGAGGCGACGCACGTTCGGGTACTCGCCGACCTCGCAGTCGACGACGAAGCGCCACTGGGTGCCCGCGGGCAGTCCCTGCTCCTGCTTGCAGGCGATCGTGCACGTCTGGCAGCCGACGCACCGGCGCGTGTCGAGCACCATGCCCCACTTCACCGGTCGAGCCTCCGGATAGCGACCGGGACGAGGTCGGCGCCGCTGCCCGTCGCGTCGGTCAGCGCGAGGTCCATGCTCGCGACCTCGTTGAGGCTCGGCATCTGAAGCTCTCGGGCGAAGGGCGTCGCCCAGTGCCCGAACTGCTGGAGGGCCACGGCGACGTCCGGGCGCACGCCCTCGCGGAGGATCGCGCGCCCCCGGGTGCGGCCGGTCGGCGACTCGATCTCGACGAGGTCGCCCTCGGCGATGCCCAGGCGCTCGGCCGCACCGCGGTTCAGCATCAGGCCGAAGTGGCCCTTCACGTTGCGCGCGACGTCGGCGAGGATCGGCAGCGAGACGTTCGAGCCCCAGGAGTACTGCATGCTCCGGCTCGTCAGCAGCCAGAACGGGAACTCGGCGGCGCTCCGCCCGTGTGCCGCCGCGGTCCCGCGCCAGATCCCCGGGAAGTCCCGCCATCCGGGCAGCGGCTGGTACTCGTCGAGCTGGACGTCCCACCACGTGATGCCGCGCTCGTGCAGGCGGGCGGCGAGCTCCTCGCCCATGCGCTTGATCCGCTCCTGGTAGGGCAGCTCGTAGCGCAGCCCCTTGGCGACCATCGTGCCGTGCAGGAAGTAGTTGCGCGTCTCGAACGGCACGAAGTACGCGCCGTTCCGCCGGAACCACTCGAGGTCGCGCACGTCGCGTCCCCCGGAGAGCGACGCCGTCGCCGCGCGGCAGACGCGGTCCCAGATCTCCGCCGCGGCGGGCCGGCTCCCCGGCGCCAGCGCGAAGTCCCAGCCCTCCCCCCGGAGCGGCACCGTGGAGCCTGCGCCGCGGTTCACGGCCTCGAGGTACCCGTCGAGGATGCCGACACGGGCGGCGAGCTCGGTCGCGACGTCGGTGAGGTCGCGCGTGTCGCACGCGGAGGCCGCCACGGGCTGGCGCAGCGCCCAGCCCGCGTGGTGCCAGTACTGCTCGATGTACTTGGTCCCGCCGACACGATAGAGCTGCACCGACTCGAGGTCGGTCGCCTCCGGCAGCAGGAGGTCGGCGTACCAGTTGGTCTCGTCCTGCGTGTACGCGAACGCGGCGACGAAGGGGAAGCGCTCGAGGTCGCGCTCGATGCGCCCGGTCTCCCAGTTCGAGATCGCGGGGTTCGTGCGGTAGATGAGCCACACGTCCGGCAGCGTCGGCGCCGGCCAGTGCTCCGGCGGGTCCTCCAGGAACAGCCACGGCAGGTGCGCGGGCCCGAGCGCCGCCGACCATGCCGAGTTGCCCGCGAGGGGCACGAGCGTGCGGTACGCGTTCCGGATGTGGGGGGCCGCCTGCCAGTGCTCGCGCGTCGTCGCGTTGAGCGGCTGGTCCATGAACCCGTCGGGGCCGGGCCGGACGGAGTCGAGGCGGTTCTGCGCCGGGCGGTTCAGCCGCACGGCCGTGCCGAGGATCCCGCCCGGCACCTCGAGGGCGCCGACCAGGGCGGCGAGCGTGGTGCGGGCCCAGCAGGCCTCGTAGCCGCCCCAGCCGTTGCAGACCGACTTGCCCAGCAGCACCGCGACCGGCCGGTGCGGGTACGTCACGCCGTCGATCTCGATCGTCGCGCCGACGGTCGCCGACGCCAGGTACTCGGCGGCCAGGGACCGGATCGTCGCCGCGGGGACGTCGGCGATCTCCGCGGCCCACTCGGGCGTGTACGGGCGCACGTGCTCGAGGAGGAGCTGGAAGGCCGGGCGCACGCGCTCGCTCAGGCTGCGCCGCACGCCGTCCGCGCCGACCTCGACGCCGGCGGCGATGTACTCGCCGTCGAGCGCCGGCCGCACACACGCCGGGTCGTCGAAGGGCACCGCGCGGTCGCGGTCGCGGTCCCATACGAGCGGCTTGCCCGACCCCGGGTCGCGCAGGTACCAGCCCGCCGGGCCGACGAGGTAGGGAGAGCTGGTCATCCGCTCGAGGAACACCACGTCGCAGACGGCACGCCAGTCGTGCTCGAGGAGGACCGCGTGGAGCAGCGCGAAGAGCACCGCCGGGTCGGTCTTGGGGCGGATCGGGACCCACTCCGTGGCGCCCGCGCCCGTCACCGAGAGGTGGGGCTCGAGCTGCACCCAGCGCAGGCCGCGCACGCGCGCCTCGGCGTGGCGCCAGACGCCGGTGACGCCGCCCGAGGCGTCGCCGTTGTAGCCGAACGAGAGGACGAAGTCGCACCGCGGAACGTCGGCGGCGACCGTGAACGCGCGGTGCCAGAACTCGCCGTACAGGTGCTCGGAGTGGTAGCACTTGACCCCCTGCCCGCTGCCGATGCCCTGGTCGACCGGCCCCCACGCGGCGAGGAACGCGGCGAACGTCCCGAGGTAGGCCGGCGCGATGCCGCCTGAGCCGAACGTCGCCGCGAGGCGCGGGTAGCCCGCCGCGTCCACGAGACCGGTCGACCGGAGCGCGCGGAGCTTCCCGGCGAGCAGGTCGAGCGCCTCGTTCCACGAGATGGGCTCCCAGCCCGGGTCCTCCCGGCGCCCCTTCCGCGGATTGGTCCGCCTGAGCGGCGTCCGGATCCGGGCGGGGTTGTAGAGCTTCTGCACGAGGCCGTAGGCGCGCACGCAGACCTTGCCGCACGCCGGGTGCTCGGCGGCGACGTCGGCGTTGGGCTCGACGCCCACGGCGATGCCATCCCTGACGATCACCTTGAGCAGGTCCGGCCCCGCGACGCACTGGTAGCAGTACGTCGGCACCTTCTCGACCCTCGCCGGCACGGTCACGTCCATCGTGCGCCCCAGCACCTCAGTGCGCCCCGGCCGCCACGACCTTCTTGTGCTCGAGCGACTCGAAGAACGCGTCGATGCGGTTCTTGAGCTGGGCCTCGGCGTAGTACCGCGGATCCTCCAGGTCCGATTCGACGAGGAGCGTCGGCACGTCGAGCTCGCGCGCGAAGTAGTCGCGCATGTCACCCTGGCCGGCCGAGAAGAGCCGGCAGGACTTGATCGAGTGGATGACGAGCGCGTCGGCCTCCCACTCCTCGACGTAGCGCTTGATCTGCTGGTAGCGCGCGGTGATCGACCGGTTCGTGAGGTTCTCGCGCAGCATCTGCTCGGCGATCGACTCGAGTGGCCGTGCGGGGTCGTGCCGGAAACCCCACTCCCAGATGCCGCCGACCGTCGAGTACGTGGACTGCACCGCGACGGCGCCCCACTTCGCGAACAGGTTGCGGAAGTTCTTGTAGTACGGGTACGGCGGCGGCCCCTCGATGACCGTGCGGAAGCGCTCCTCGCTGAGCGGCCCGAGGCGCTGCGCGACGAGCTCCTCGAACTCGGCCACGGCCACGTCGAAGAAGTCGGCGGCCTCGCGCATTCCGCGCAGGACGTTGATCGGTCCCATCATGTTGATCGAGTCGAAGTAGGCGTCGAACGGCGCCGGGTGGCTCTTGCAGAGATCCTTGCACCGCGCGTAGCCCTCCTCGGCCCGCGCCGCGTGACCAAGCACCTCGCGCAGCTCGTCGATGTCGAACTTCCGCCCCGTGAAGCCCTCGCAGAGCGCGATGAGCTCCCTGAGCTGGCCGACGACGTAGCGGACGTCGGCGGCCGTGGGCTCGAGCGTCCGGGCGAACGGTACGTCGAGCATGAAGAGCTTGGCCCCGCTGATGTCGGCGAGGTGCTCGAACCATTTCACGTACACGTTGCAGCCCACGTAGTTGCACACGATGAGGTTCGGGAACGGCATGGGCCTGCCCGGACCCATGCCGCCCTCGAGGAACAGCCCGATGTCGGCCTTCACGTACGCGCAGTTGTCGCTCGAGTAGCCCGCCTGCTCCGCCTTGAGGATCAGTGGCAGCGACTTGTGGCGGATCGCGTTCTGGAGCGCCGTCACCTCGGGGAACATCGGCAGGATGTGGCACGCGCGGAGCAGTTCCACGCAGTTGCCGGAGATCATGAGGGCGCCCGTGACCCGCCCCTCGGCCTCGGCGCGCGAGAGCTCGCCCATCCAGTCCGACATCAGCCGGCGCGAGTGCTCGTGGACCTTCCCCTGATACTGCCGTTCCGTGATTGGCGTCGCCATGCGGAGCCTCCTCGGCCTACTCGAAGAGCATCGATTCGACGAACGTCTCGATCTCGTTGCGCGTGCGCTCGAAGGTCCACATCTTCTCCTCGAACTCGACGATCATGTGCGGGATCCCGGCGCGCTCGAGGCCCTGCTTCATCAGCACGTAGTCGAAGAGCGCGGGTTCGCAGAACTTCGCCGGCATGAAGATCACGGCTTGGGCGCTCGCGCGCCGGACCTTCTCGATGAGTCCGGCCGAGCGGTGCTCCCGGCTCTCGTGCCGCGTCGAGGACGGGACCGACTGGTTCACGTAGGCGGCCCCGAGGCGCTCGAACGGGTCGCCGTCGGTCGGCACGTCGGCGGTGTACCAGCGCCAACCCAGCATCAGGTCGTCCTCGACCACGTAGCAGCCCGCCTCCTCGAGGACCTCGAGCAGGCCGAGGGGCGGCTGCTCGCAGAACACGCCCTCGATCACGACGCGCAGCCGGTCGCGCGGCCGGGCGTCGCGGCGGGGCAGGCCCTCGAGCAGCCCGTCGAGCCAGGCGAGCGCCTGCTCGGGCGGCACGAGCGTCGAGGCGCGGAGCGCGACGTAGAGCTCGGTCGTCGAGAGCTTCTGCGGCTCGGCGATGCGGAACGCGTAGAGCGCGCGCGTCCGCGCCCGCACCGCGTTGTAGGTCTCGATCGCCTTGGTGAGCGCCGCCTCCGTCACCGTGAGCCCGAACGCGCCCTCGAAGGCCTCGGCGAGCCGCCGGAACTCGCTGGCCACGTACGCGGTCACGCCGGGCGAGGTCGAGTTCTGCGGCAGGTGCAGGTACTCGACGAAGGCGCCGGGGAAGTTGCGCTTGTAGATCGAGCCGAGGTTGCGGGCGACGTCGCAGATGTTCGAGAAGACGAACCCGTCGATGCCCTTGACGATGTCCTGGAAGCCGAGCTCGAGCGTGGACTTCGCGATCGAGCAGACGAACGACTGGAACCGCGCGTCGGCGTGCGTGAGCTCCACCGAGGTGCCGCCCCCCAGAAGGGACAGCGGCAGCATGCCCGCGGCGTGGACCAGCTCGGCCGGCGCCCACACCGGGTAGGCGGCCACCACCCGCCCGCCCGGGCGCTCGGCCTTCCACCGCTCGGCGACGGCGCCGAGGGGCTGGCTCACGAGGTCGCGGCACTGCTCGAGGATCTGCTCAGGCGTCATGGTGTGCCTCCACTGGTTCCAGGAAGCCGTAGAGAAAGAGGGCGCCGACCTCGCCCGCGAGCGCCCGCGCGTTGTCGCTCGAGCGCAGGAAGGGGCGGGTGGCGATGCCGTTCAGCATGCCGAGCAGGAGGTTCGTCGCCGAGAGGAGCTCGTCGCGCGAGCGGCCGCGCGGGTCGAGGTCGCCCAGGGTCGCGAGCCCGCGCTTGAGGTACTCGCCGCGCTTGGCGGCGATCTCCGAGCGCCGGGGCTCCTCGAGCAGCTCCCAGTCGCGGTTGATGATCTTGAGGTCGGCGGCCTGGCGGAAGCCGAAGTCGAGATGCGTCTGGATGAGCGCGAGGAGCTTGGTCTCGGGCGTCCGCGCCTTCGCCTGCGCCGCGTCGAGGGCACCGATCAGCGTGTCGAGGGCCCGGTCGAGCACCAGGAAGAGCAGCTCGTCCTTGCCGCCGACGTAGTGGTAGAGGCCGGCGAGCGACAGGTCGGCGGCACGGGCGATCTCCCGGGTCGAGGCCTGGTGGTAGCCCCGCCTGGCGATCACGTCGCGCGCGGCCTCGACGATGCCCCGGTAGCGGTCCTCGATCGCCACCCCGAACCTCCTACCGAACGTGCGTTCTGTTGCGCGTACTGTAGGGTGTTCGGTCAGACGTTTGGAATCCGGAAGGCGGCTCATTTTCGTGGTGCATACGAGCTAGGTCAGCTGGGTGCGCCGCGTCATCGGTGCTCCGCGACCGGGCGTCTCCTGCCGGCTGCGGCGGCCGTCCTCGGGAGCCGGGACGGCGGTCAGGCCACGAAGGGCGGGATCGGCGGGATCTCGACCAGCCGCGTCCGAACCTCGCGGACGCCCGGCACCTCGCGCGCGACCCCGAGCGCCGTGTCCAGGGCCGTGGTGGACTCGAGCGTGAGGACGCCCTCCCGGGCCTCCACCTCGATCCGGAGCTTGCGGGTCTCCGGGTGCGTCACGAGCACGACCTGGACGCGCGAGGCGAGGGTGCGGTCGGCGACGAGCTGGCGGGTCGCCGCGGTGGCCTGGAGCTCGGGCCGCCCGACGAGGCCGGCGAGGACCTGCACGGCGGCCTCCGTCGCGAGCGCCCCGGTGTTGAGCACGACGTCGTAGAGCGCCGGGTCGCGGAGGTCCACCTCGTAGAGGTAGCGCATGCGCCCGATCCGCTGGACGTCGTCCTGGCGGATCATCTGCGTCACGCCGCGCGCCGTCACCTGGTCACCCGTCTGGGCCGACAGCTTCTCGGCGAGCCGCCTGACGCGAAGCTCGAACGGCGCCGTCACGCGCGCGCGCAGCACGTGGGGGATGCCCCGCAGCAACCACTGGCCGCCGCGCCCCATGAGGACGACGTTGTCGTCGGCGGCGAACTCGAAGAGCACGGTCTGGATGACGGTGATGTAGCGGCGCGTCTCGACGTCGAAGCGCTCGAAGAGCGAGGGCTTGGCGTCGCTCAGGTGGGAGAGCCGGTCCTCGACGAGCCCGTAGCGGTGCGCGGCCTCCGAGATCAGCTCGTGGTCGACGTAGCGGTAGCCGAGGCGGCCGGCGAGCGTCGATCCGATCTCGGGGCCGCCCGCCCCCATCTCGAACGACACCGTCACGATGGCCATCGCGCCCTCCCCGGGGTGGTGCCCGGAGTATAAGCGCGGTGCGCACCGCCGTCGAGGGCCAGCACGAGCGCCGCGACGACCGCGGCGACGCCCCCGGCGGCGGCCCAGTCAGCGACGTGCAGCGGCTCGAGGTGGAGCAGGCGCGCAAGCGCGGGCGTCTGCACGAGCCCGATCGAGAGCGCGACGGTGCCGGCCGCCACCACCCGCGCCGTCCACGTCCCGAGCCGGGAGAGCGCCGCGGTGAGCGCCGCGCTCGCGAGCGTGAGCACCGCGAGCGCCATCGCGCGGCCGTGCTCGACCTGCCCCTGCTCGCCGAGGCTCGCGACGTAGCCCGTGGTGACGGCCGCCGCGATCAGGGCCCCGACGACGCCGATGGCGGTCCACTCCCACCGGGAAAAGAACCGCGCGCCGCCGAGCGGCGCCGCGGGCCCGAGCCGTGCGTCGCCCGCGAGGTCCTGGAACACGAGCAGGGCGGTGGGGTGAATGATCAACTCGAGCCACACGATGTGGGTCGGCAGGTACAGGAGCGGATAGCCGGCGAGCGGGATGAAGGCCGCGGTGATGACGAGAGGGATGTGGATCATCAGGAGGTACTGGAAGCTGGCCGTGAGGTTGCGGAACAGCCGCCGGCCCTCGCCGACCGCGCGGACGATCGTGCGGAAGTTGTCGTCGAGCAGGACGATCGCCGCCACCTCGCGGGCGCTGCGCGTGCCCCGCTCGCCCATCGCGATCCCGACGTCGGCCGCCTGGAGCGCCGGTACGTCGTTGACGCCGTCGCCCGTCACCGCGACCACGTCCCCGGCCTTCTGCAGCGCGCGCACGAGCGCGAGCTTCTGCGCGGGCGTGGCGCGGGCGATGACGTCCACCCGGCGGAGCGTGGTCCCCTCGCCCCGCGCGATGCGGGCCTCGATCTCGTCGCCCGCGATCACCACGGGCGCTTCCCCGCCGAGCCCGATCTCGCGCGCGACCGCGCGCGCCGTGAGCGGATGGTCGCCGGTGACCATGATCGTGTGGATCCCCGCCTCGCGGCAGAGGCCGACGGCGCCCGCGACGCCGTCGCGCACCGGGTCCTCGAACGCGAGCAGGCCCGCGAGGCGGAGGCCGTGGGCCAGCTCGTCGCCCGACCACGCGCGGGCGCCGAGCGCCCGCCACGCGCACGCGATGACCTTGTGGCCTCCGGCGGAAAGCTCCGCGGTGTCTCGGTCCCACCGCGCCCGCTCGTCCGCGCCGAGCTCGCACATCGCGAGCACGACTTCCGTGGCGCCCTTGGTCACGGTGATCAGCGTGCCGTCCTCGTCGCGGACGATCGCGGTCTCGCGCTTGCGCCCCTCGGTGAACGGAAACGTCGCGACGAGCTCGACCGGCAGGCCGCGGGCGCCCTCCCCCTGCGTCTCGCGCAGGATCGCGGCGTCGAGCGGGTCACCGCTCTCGGGCCGCGACGCGATCGCGGCGAGGGCGCGGAGCCGGCCCTCCGGGACGCCGGGCGCCGGCAGGAGGTGCGCGAGCGTGAGCCGCCCCTCGGTGATCGTGCCCGTCTTGTCCGAGCAGATGCACGAGACCCGCCCGATGTTCTCGACCGACACCGCGCGGCGCACGAGCGCCTGCCGGCGCGCCAGGCGGTACACGCCGACCCCCAGGAAGAAGGTGAAGACGACCGGGAACTCCTCCGGCAGCGCCGCGGAGGCGAGCGTGACGGCGCTCACCAGCGCGTCGAGCCAGCCGTACCCCTGGCGGAGCCGGGCGAACGCCATGATGAGGGAGACGACCGACGCGGCCGCGACCAGCAGGGTCACGAGGTTCCGGATCGCGCCCTGCAGGGGCGTGAGCGCGTGCGCGCCGCGCGCGGCCGAGCGCACGATCTCGCCGTACACCGTCTCGCCGCCCGTGTAGGCGACGCGCAGGGTCGCGCCGCCCGTGAGCAGGCGCGTGCCCGCGAGCCCCCAGTGCTCGTGCTCGACCGCGGGTTCCGGCCCGTCGCGCGGCGGCGCCGTGAGCGGCGCCTTCGGCACCGGGTACGCCTCGCCGGTCAGGGCCGACTCGTCCGCCTGGAGGTCGGTGCCCGCCAGCACCACGCCGTCCGCGGGGAACGCCTCGCCCGTCGCGACCAGGACGAGGTCGCCGACGACCACCTCGGCCGCCGGGACGTCGCGCGGGGCGCCGTCGCGGACGACCCGTGCGCTGACGGCGAGCCGGCTCTGGAGCCCCTCGAGGGAGGCCTGCGTGCGGCGGTGGAGGAAGGCGTCCATCCCGATCAGCGGGACGAGCGCGGCGAGCAGCGTGAGCGCCTCGCCGCGCTGGCCGACCGCCGCGTAGAGGGCGCTCGTCAGCGCGAGGAACCAGAGCATCGGATCCCTCGCGGTGTCGGCGGCCAGCGCCCGGAGCGCGCCGCCCGGCGCCTCGACGATGTGGTTCGGGCCGAAGCGGCGGCGGCGCTCGTCGGCCTCCGCCTGGGCGAGCCCCTGCGCGGAGAGCCAGGACTCGGGCAACCGCTCGGCGGGCAGCGCGCGGCGCAGCATGGGCGCCGCTTATTGTGCCATGCCCGCGATCGGGCCCTTCGCCCGACTGATGCCGTCGGCGGCCGGCGCCCGCGTGGCCGCCGCGCCGCCGAACGAGCTCAGGACGCCGGCCGGGCCCGGACCGTGACGCCGGCGACGCGCTCGGCGGGGATGACGACGGCCGCCTGGTCGAGCTCGCCGAGGCCGAGCCGGCGCATCTCCTCGTAGCAGTGGCGCGCGACGGCGGCGAGCGGCAGGCGCACGGCCAGCTCCTCCGCGGCCTCGAGCGCGCAGTCGAGGTCCTTCGCGGCGAGATCGGCGGTGAACTGCGCCTCGAACCCCCGCGCGAGGATGGCCGGCCCCGCCTGCTCGAGCGTGCGGCTGCGCCCGGACGCCGTGGAGAGGGCGACGAGGAGCTGCTCGGCGTCGAGCCCGCCCTTGACGCCGAGGACGAGCGCCTCGGCCACCGCCGCGTAGGCGCTGCCGGTGATGATCTGGTTGCAGAGCTTGGCGAGGTGCCCGCTGCCCGGGGGGCCCAGGTGGTGGACGTGGGTGCCCAGCGCCTCGAGCACGGGCCGCGCGCGCGCGACGGCCGAGGGCTCGCCGCCCGCCATGACCGTCAGCGCGCCGGCCGCCGCGCCCGAGGGGCCGCCGCTCACGGGCGCGTCCACGTACGCCACGCGCCGCGCCGCCGCGACCGCGGCGAGGCGGCGGCTCGTCGCGGGATCGATCGTGCTCGTCTCGATCACGAGCGTCCCCGGCCGCGCGGCGCGCAGGACGCCAGTCAGGACGCGCGTGACGTCCACCGGGCGCGGCAGGCACGTGAGCACGCACTCGACCTCCGCCGCGAGCGCCTCGAGCGACACGGCCACGCCCGCGCCGTGGGCGACCAGCGGCTCGGCCGACGCCCGCCGCCGCGCCCACACGCAGACGCGGAAGCCCGCGCCGAGGAGGCGCTCCGCCATCGGCCGCCCCATGCGGCCCAGGCCGATCATCCCGACGCGCGTCATCCGCCGCTCACGGGCCGCCCCCCGAACGTCGTCGCGTACATGACCGGGCATGATAACAGCGGCCGGCTGCCGCGAGAATGCGTCGGGCGGCTCAAGGGCGTGGGCCGATCGCCACATTGGAAACCGCCGAGGGATCGCGTAGCATGCTGGCATGAGCTGCCGCTTCTCCGTCTCCGGCCGTCCGAGCGTGACCGACCTGATCACGGCGCCCGAGGCTGCGGAGCTCTACCGCGACCTCGTCGCCCTGGGCCGGTACCAGGACTTCCGCTGGTTTGCGCTGAGCCAGGGGGTGCCGGAGGAGCGCGTCGAGGAGCTCTGGCGCTACCTGGGCGCCGGCGTCGACTCCTAGGGCGTCCGCACCAGAAAAACCGCGCCCGCGTCTCATTGATCTGTGCGGCGTTCTGCGGTTTCCTTCCCGGAGAACGGTGACCTTTTTCATCCTCGATCCCCCATGCGCCTCACGCGCCACGGCGATTACGCGGTCCGCGTAGTCGTCGACCTCGCCTCCCAGCCCGCGGGCGCGATCGTGCCGCGCGCGCGGATCCAGGAGCGCCAGGACGTGCCAGCGGCCTACCTCGCCAAGATCGTCCAGGCGCTCGCGCGCGGCGGCCTCGTGCGCACGCACCCGGGCGCTCGGGGCGGCGTCTCGCTCGCGCGCCCGGCGTCGAGCATCAGCCTGCTGCACGTGATCGAGGCCGCGGAGGGCCCGCTCGCGCTCAACCGCTGCGTGGCCGGCGCCGGCGCGTGCCCGCGCGACCGGCTCTGCCCGGTCCACCCCGTGTGGCTCAGGCTGCAGGCGCTGGTCGCCAGCGAGCTCGCGGCCGTCACGGCCGCGGCGCTCGCGACGGCGGCGCCCCAGGTCTCCAGGGAGGAGCAGGTCCGCCTATGTTCCTGAGTTGGCTCCCCGAGAACGTCTCGAGCTTCGGGCGCGACATCGACGGCATCATCGCGCTCGTCTACTACATCACGCTCGCGTGGTTCGTCGTGACGATGGGCACCCTGGTCGTGTTCGTCGTCCGTTACCGGCGGCGCCCCGGCCGGCCGGCCGGCTACATCAAGGGCGACCGCTGGCGCGAGGCGGCGTGGGTGCTCGTCCCGTTGGCGCTGGTCCTGGTCCTCGATTTCTGGATCGACTTCAAGGGCGCCAGGGTCTGGGCGAAGGTCAAGATCGAGGCCCCGCAGTCCGACGTCGTGATCCGCGTGACGGGCAAGCAGTTCAACTGGGTGATCACCTACCCCGGCCCCGACGGCAGGTTCGACACCGCGGACGACCGGACGCTCCTCGACGAGCTGCACATCCCCGCGGGCCGGCCGGTGCGCCTCACGCTCGAGTCGAAGGACGTGATCCACAGCTTCTTCCTGCCGAACCTCCGGCTCAAGCAGGACGTCCTGCCGGGGCGCTCGATCCCGGCCTGGCTCGACGCGATGACGCCGGGGCAGTACGAGCTGCCCTGCGCCTACCTCTGCGGCCTCGGCCACTCGGGGATGAAGGGCGCGCTCGTCGCCCACGCCCCGGCCGACTGGGACCGGTGGGTGGCCGAGCAGTGGGCGGCGGACCGGACCGCGCGGCGATGAGCCCTGCGACGCTCGCCGCAGCCCGGGCGCCCGAGCACCGCGCCGCCGCCGGCTTCTTCCGCACGTACCTGTACGCGACGGACCACAAGATGATCGCCAAGCAGTACCTCCTGCTGGGCCTCGTGATGGCCCTCGTCGGCGGCTTCCTCTCCTACGCGATGCGCTGGCAGCTCGCGTGGCCGGACACGGAGGTGCCGGGGTTCGGCTTCGTCGGCCCGGAAACCTTCAACGTCCTCGTGACCAACCACGGGACGATCATGGTCTTCTTCGTGGCGATGCCGATCCTGCTCGGCTCCTTCGGCAACTTCCTGATCCCGCTGATGATCGGCGCGCGCGACATGGCCTTCCCGCGCCTGAACGCGCTGTCGTTCTGGCTCCTGGCGCTGGGCTCCGCCGTGGTCGTCGCCTCGTTCTTCGTGCCGGGCGGCGCCGCCTCGGCGGGCTGGACCGGCTACCCGCCGCTCAGCGCCAAGACCGAGTACACGGGCGTCGACTGGGGCCTCAACCTCTGGCTCCTCGCGCACGCCATCGAGTTCGCCGCGTTCCTGCTCGGCGGCGTGAACTTCCTGACGACGGTGGTCACGCTGCGCGCCCCCGGCCTCACCGTCGGCCGGCTGCCCCTGGTGATCTGGCAGCAGGCCACCGCGGCGATCCTGTTCCTGCTCTCGGTCGGCCCGCTCATCGCGGGCGCGATCATGCTGCTGATGGACCGCCTCGCGGGCACCGGGTTCTTTCTGCCCGAGCGGGGCGGCGAGCCGCTGCTCTGGCAGCACCTCTTCTGGTTCTTCGGGCACCCGGAAGTCTACGTGGTGCTGCTGCCCGCGCTCGGCGCCGTGCTCGAGGTCTTCCCGGTCTTCTCGCGCAAGCCGATCTTCGGCTACAGGCTGATCGTCTGGGCGACGCTCGTGGCCGGGGCGCTCAGCTTCGTCGTGTGGGCGCACCACATGTTCGTGAGCGGCATGGACCCGCGCCTGGCGATGCCCTTCAGCATCACGACGATCCTCATCTCGGTGCCGTTCGCCCTGGCCGTGTTCGCGATGCTCGCCTCGCTCTACCGGGGCTCGATCGCCTTCGAGCTGCCGATGCTCTGGGGACTCGGCTTCCTGGCCATGTTCACGGTCGGCGGACTCACGGGCATCTTCCTCGGCTCGGCGCCGGCCGACATCTACCTGAACGGCACGTACTTCGTGGTCGCGCACTTCCACTACACGCTGATCTCGGCGGTGATCTTCGGCGGCTACGCCGGCATCTACTACTGGTTCCCGAAGATGTTCGGCCGGATGCTGGGCACCCGGCTCGGGCACGTGCACTTCTGGTCGACGCTGGTCTTCTTCAACCTGGTCTTCTTCCCGCTGCACTGGATCGGGATCGCCGGGATGGTGCGCCGCATCGCGAACCCGCTCCAGTACGACCTGGTCGCCCCGCACCAGTGGATCAACGTCGTCTCCACCGTGGCCCTCTTCGGGCTGATCCTGAGCCAGCTCGTGTTCCTCCTGAACTTCGGCCTGAGCCAGTGGAGGGGCCGGGCGGCGCCCGGGAACCCGTGGGAGGCGGCGACCCTGGAGTGGACGACGCCCTCGCCCCCGCCGCACGGCAACTGGGGGGACGCGATGCCGAGCGTCGAGCGCGGCCCCTACGAGTACAGCGTGCCCGGCGCCGGGCGCGACTGGCTCCCGCAGCGCGTGGGCGCGGCCGGCGCGGGGGGCCGGTCGTGAGCGCCGCCGTCCACGCCCACGCCGAGGCGGCCGGGGCCGCCGCGCGCGGCAAGGTCGCCGTCTGGTGGTTCCTCGCCTCCGAGGTCATGCTCTTCGGCGGGCTCATCTCGAGCTTCGTCGTCGCCCGCCTGGGCGGCGCCGCGCACGCGGAGCCCGGCCAGCTCAACGTGACCGTGGCCGCGATCAACACGTTCATCCTGCTCAGCTCGAGCTACACGATGGTCGAGGCGTACGCCGCGGCCGAGCGCGGCGATCGCCGCGGGATGCGCCTCCTCCTCGCCCTCACCGTCCTCGGCGGGCTCGCGTTCCTCGGGGTCAAGGCCTACGAGTACACGGGCGAGATCGCGCACGGCTTCACGCCGTGGGCCGGCCCGTTCTGGTCCTTCTACTACACGCTGACCGGGCTCCACGCGCTGCACGTGCTGGTCGGCGTCGTCCTCAACGCCACGCTCTGCGCCGACGCGCGCCTCGGCCTCGGGCGCCCGTACCGGGTCGAGCTGGCGGGCCTGTACTGGCACTTCGTGGACATCGTGTGGATCTTCCTGTTCCCGCTCGTCTATCTCTCGTGAGGCGCCTGTGACCTCCACGACGACGCTGACGCGCGGCTACGTGGTCGTCTGGATCTGGCTGCTCGTCCTCATGACGCTCTCGCTCTTCGCGAACACGCTGCCGGTGTCGCGCCCGGCGATCGTGACGCTGATGTTCGTCGTCGCCGCGGTCAAGGCCGGCCTCGTCGCGCTGCACTTCATGCACCTCCGGCTCGAGGCCTGGCTCATCTATGCGCTCGCGACAGTGCCGGTGCTGCTCGTCTTCGGGCTGATGCTCGCGCTCTTCCCCGACTTCGTCCTGCCGCGATGACGTCCGCGGCCGGCGCGCGCGCGCTCGCGCCCGCCTGGGTCGGGATGCTGCTCTTCGTCGCCGCCGAGGGGATGCTCTTCGGCGGCCTGCTCTTCGCCTTCGTGGTCTTCCGCCTGTGGAGCCCCGTCTGGCCGCCCCTCGGCGAGCCCCGGCTGCCGCGCGGCGTGACCCTCGTGAACACCGCGCTGCTGCTCGCGAGCGCGGTCGCGATGGCGCGCGCCCGGCGGCACGCGCGCGCCGGGGCGGGGCCGCGGACGCGGCGCGCGCTCGCCCTCACGGCGGCGCTCGGCTGGACGTTCATCACCGTGCAGGGCGGCGAGTGGGCGCGGCTCGTGCGGTTTGGGCTCAGCGCAGGGTCGGGGCCCTACGGCGGGCTGGTCTTCGCGCTGATCGGGGCGCACAGCGTCCACGTCCTGGGCGCCGTGGTCTGGCTCCTGACGGACGCCGTGCGCGGGATCGAGCCGATGGCGCCGCCCGGGCGCCTCGCGGCGGGCGCGCTCTACTGGTACTTCGTCTGCGCGCTCTGGCTCGCGATCGTCGCGGTCGTCTACCTCTGACCTAGAGCAGGCGGTGCTTGCTCGCGTACGCGACCGCCTCGAGGCGGCTGTGCACGCCGAGCTTGCCGAAGATGTTCTGCACGTGGTTCCGGATCGTCGCCGGGCTCACGTGCAGCCGCCCCGCCGCCCCCGCGGTGTTGAGCCCCTCGGTCATGAGGCGCAGCACCTCGAGCTCGCGCCGCGTGAGCGAGCTCGCGGCCTCGGGGCGCTCGCCGCCGCCGGCCGGCGCCGCGAGGCGCTCGTGGACGAGCGAGAGCAGCTCCTTGGTCGCGGTCACGTCGCGGAAGAGGTGGACCGTCATCGGGCCCGCCTTGCCGTTCGGCGGCGTGGACAGGATGCTCACGCTGATCCAGACGGGCTTGCCCACCTTGGTCCGGGTGTGCATGTCGAAGCTCTGGATCGGCTCGCCCATCTTGACGAGCGTCTGGACGTGGCAGCCCTGGTAGCAGAGCCGGTTGCCGGAGTCGTCGTTGCCGATGAACACGTCGCAGCACGGCCGGCCGAGGACGTCGCGCGCGTTGTAGCCGAGGATGCGCTCGGCCGAGCGGTTCCAGAGCACGATGCGGCCGTCGGCCGCGATCACAAACGCGCCGTCGCCCGCGCGACCGAGCGCCTGGTCGAGAGGCGATTCAGCGATCGCCGGCATGGCTCACCTCGTCGGGTCTCGGGTACGGGCACTCCACGGTTCCCCTGTCGAGCATCTCGGCCATCGCTCCCTCCCTGGGGCGCCCCGGGGCGTCCCCGATCGCCCTGCCGCCACCCAGAAACCGCTCGGTCAGCCGGGAGGTGTGCGAGGTCCGTGCCACACGCGGACCGACGTAATTTCCGCCGTTTGGACCACGCTGATTGCCGGAGGACCCCCATCTAGTGGGGCGTTCGCGCCACACTTCCGGGACGGCGTGGCGGGAGCGCACCGGCGGCGCCGCGGGCCGACAGCGCCGCCCGGACGACCCGCTCCGCAGCCCTGGCACGCCCGCCCGCCGTGGCGGCACCGGCGCGCGCACGGGCGCGGGCCTCGCCGAGGTCCTCGACGAACTCTCCGTAGTCCTGCGGGAAGAGGGCCTCGAGCTCACGCCGGATCTCGCGCGCGAGCGCCGGGCTCCGGCCGCCGGTCGAGACGGCGATCTGAAGCGGCCCCCGCCGGAGGACCGAGGGGACGATGAAGTCGCACTCGAGCGGCCGGTCCGCGACGTTGACCAGGACGCGCCGGCGGCGCGCCAGCGCGGCGACCGCGCCGTCCACGGCGCCGAGGCCGGTGGCCGCGACGACGAGCGTCGAGCCGCGGAGGTCGCGCGCGACGAAGGCGCGGGCGCGGTGGACGAGGCGGCCGGCCTCGGCCAGCGCGGCGAGCGCCGGCGTGGCGGTCGGGCTCACCACGGTGACCCGCGCGCCGCACTCGGCGAGCGCCCGGGCCTTGTGGGTGCCCACCTCGCCCCCGCCGACGACGAGGCAGCGGCGTCCGCGCAGGTCGAGGAACGCGGGAAAGTAGCGGCTCACGCCCCGCCCCCCGGCGCGCCGAGCTCGGCGAACCACCGGATCGACTCGCGCATCCGCACGACCTCGCCGACGACGACGAGGGCCGGCGGGCCGACGCGACGCCGCGCCACCGCCTCGACGATCGTCGCGAGCGTGCCCGAAACCGTCTCCTGCCGGTCCGTGGTCCCGAACGAGATCACCGCCACCGGCGTCGCGGGGTCGCGGCCGGCGTCGACGAGGCGGGACGCGATCCGCGGCAGGTTGCCGAGGCCCATGAAGAACACGACCGTCGAGGCGCCCGCGAGCAGGTCCCAGCGGACGCGCGCCGCGTCGCGCCCCTCGTGCCCGGTGACGAACGTGACGTCCGGGCCGAACTCGCGGTGCGTGAGCGGGATCCCCGCGTACGCCGGCGCCGCGAGGCCCGCCGAGACGCCGGGCACCACCTCGAACGGCACGCCCGCGGCGGCGAGCGCCGCCGCCTCCTCACCCCCCCGGCCGAACATGAAGGGGTCGCCGCCCTTGAGGCGCGTCACCACCTGCCCGGCGCGTGCGCGGGCCACCAGGAGCGCGTTGATCTCCTCCTGCGGGCGCGAGTGGTGGCCCTCGCGCTTGCCGGCGTAGATCGCCTCCGCCCCCGGCCGCATGTGCTCGAGCAGCCGCTTGTCGGCGAGCGCGTCGTAGACGACCGCGTCGGCGCGCTCGATGCAGTCGCGTCCCTTCAGCGTGAGCAGGCCGGGGTCGCCCGGCCCCGCGCCGACCAGGTAGACGATGCCGCTCACCGCACGAGCTCCAGCGCGGCCGCCTCCCACACCTCGTACTCGGGCGTGAAGAGCTGGAGGCGCGTCTTCTTGAGCTCGCGCACGGTCCAGAGGGTCGCCGCCGCGTCCGGCCGGACGGCCCCGGCGATCGCCGCGATCGTCGCCTCGCACGCCTCGCGCGTCCGGCCGTGCACCATGCTGAACAGCGCGTACGGCCAGTCGGGGAACGTCGGCCGCTCGTAGCAGTGGGTCACGGCGGCGAGCCCGGCCATGTGGCGTCCCGCCGCCCCCCGCCGCGACGCGGGCAGCGCCCAGACGGCCATGGCGTTGGCGCCAAAGCCCGCGCGACGGTGGTTCAGCAGGCCCGCGAACCGGCGCATCACGCCGCGCGCGCCGAGCGCCGCCGCGCGCCGGAGCAGCTCGCCCGTGCCGAGCCCCGCCGCGCGCGCGGGCGCGGCGAAGGGCTCGGGCTCGAGGGCGAGCGGCCGCTGCAGGACGCGCACGACCGCGACCTCAACGTCGCTGAGTGGCTCCGCGGCC
>Ga0209211_10003452_pt1 | contig 25689 bp, 24 predicted proteins | sample RifGroA2_FD_183992 | JGI IMG/M metagenome (GOLD analysis project Ga0209211, IMG submission 183992) | Groundwater microbial communities from Rifle, Colorado, USA - Groundwater A2 (SPAdes) (version 2) | ecosystem: Environmental > Aquatic > Deep subsurface > Groundwater | place: Rifle, Colorado...
ACGCCGTGCCCATCCAGACCGAGGTGCTGCGCGAACTGCTGCCCGAACCGCGCAAGCACCTGTCCATCCACGAACGCGGCAAGATCCACCTCGTGCCGGTCGAACAGGTGCTGTTCCTGCGCGCCGAACTTAAATACGTCACCGTGCGCACCGCCGAATGCGAATACCTGGTCGAGGAATCGCTCACCGCGATGGAGAAGGAATTCGCCACGCGCTTCGTGCGCATCCACCGCAACTGCCTGGTCGCAAAGGAAGCTATCGAGGGCTTCGAAAAAGGCGGCGGCGAAGAAGGCGAAGGCAGCGGCTGGATGGTGAAGCTGAAGGGGCTGGACGAGTTGCTGGCGATCAGTCGGAGGCAGCAGCATATCGTGAAGGAATTCGGCTGAGCGTTGCCGTCCCTGCGCCGCGGCAGCGCGGCGTGTTGAAATACGGCGGTTAAATTCCAGTCGCTGCTTCTGGGTATAGCTCTGGCAGCAAGAACTGCAGAGCATCGAGCGGAAATGCAATCTGAACTGGCGAGGCATGTCCCTCGCTGGTTACCAACCCTGTCTCAATCAGCTTTGACAAGAGCGAGCGTGCTGTGCGCTCTCCCAGCCCCGTCATCTGCTGAAATTCCCCGCGCGGCATTGGCCCGGCGAGAAATAGGTGATACAGGGGCAGAATGGCCTCTGCTCGGATTCCTTTGTCGAACTGGGAGCGATATATGATTAGCGCGGTAATCCTTGCCTTCATCTCGTCCAAATTCAACATCTTGGTCATGAAGCTCACTTGGTCCTCTGCGACCGAGATGAACCATTCGCACCACTCCCACAAGAATTTTTCGCTCAAGTTGCCGCGACCATCCAGATCTCCTTGGCGATGATTGTCCGCGGCCTCCAGCTTTGCGTAATACGCGGCCTGATTTCGCGCCAATCCCCTGCTCATTGACCACAGGCCGGCACTGATGGGCCAAAGCGCACAATGTGTTTGCAGTCTGATCGCGCGGCCATTTCCATCGAGGAACGGATGCACCCAGGCGAAACGGTGGTGAGAGGATGCGATCCTGAGCAACAGGTTATCCATAGATTTGTCGCGCAAATAGACTGTATCCATCCGTTCGAGGAAGACAGGCATGGATGACCATAACGGCGGCTCATGACGACCTACCGCCACCTGATCTGTCCGCAGCAATCCTGGCGTAACGACCAAGCCATCCGGCGTTGTTCGGTCGGCCTCTGACAGCCTGCCGTAAAGCGCCGTATGGGTTTGCTTCAGGAAATTCGAGGAGAGAGCGGATGCCCCTTGATCGACGAGTTGCTCAAGCTCTTGCTCTGCCTCTATGTGCGCAATCGCCAAGCGCTGAAGTTTGGCGACGTCCGGCTTAACAGAGAAATCTGCGCGTAATGCGCGCGCGATGTTCGCGGGGTGCGTACCGTGCCCCTCAATCTTGTTCGAGTAGTAGGAATTCATCTCGCGAACCAGCTCACGCAAGCTCGCTATCGTTGCCGGGTGCGCCATACCGATAAGCCGGGATGACTCTTTTATAACTCCCTGCGTGCGTAGATGCAGCTCGGCCAATCTCTTTTGCGGCATGAGCGGCTCGAACTGATGCGGCTGTGTGTATTGGGATATTTCCATCGTCATATATTTGCCGGTTTTAATGCCGGGAGATGTAAGTTAATACATTTATGAATAATAAAGTATTTAAATACAATATGCATGAAATCATACAAATGGTATTGCCGGTTTAATTGCCGCCATATTGGCCGCAAGGGTGTATTAACCCAGCAGAACCTATTCCAAGCCGCTAAAGCAGGAGTCTTGCACCGGCTGAAGTACTTCGGCAAAAAATACTGACTTGACGCTTGCCCGGAAAAATCTAGGGTGTTTTGCGTATTGATTCCTTACCGCGGCAAAGAGAAACTGCCGAGCAGTTGCTTTTTTCGCCCGTCTTTTGGGTGTCCAAATTATGCAGAAGGCGGGGGATGCAGTGGGGCTGCCTGACGAACCATTCTTCGAAGTACTCGTCGAGTCCTTCGACAGTGGCAATGTGTCTGGTCATCATGGCGGTCTCCACATTCGGCCGGTCGCCGGTCAAGGGCTCGATACCTCGCTGTATGTAGAGTCACCACGCGCAATGCGAAAGGAGCACCCAATTGGCACTCAGTTCTTTGTCACCGCCAAGCGCTCCAACAAGGAAGGCGGGGTGTTGTTTCTCAAGTGCCCGCATCAGTGGGGGTACTCGGTGGCAACTCCGGATGCTGCTCGTGCGTTCCTATCAAGGTTGAAAGCGACACAGGGGGCCGCGTAAGGCGCACACCGTAGGGCGTCAATAAGCGAGGCGCATTGCGCCGCATGAAAAACCGAAAAACATCCGGCGCATTACGGCTATCGACTAATGCGCCCGAGTGCTGATTAATTGCGAAGCTGTTGGTTTTTTTACTCTGTTACCCGTTTTTCTACTCGCCTGCCATAAATACAGGCCTCTATTCGTTAGGCAACGCAGCACGGATTTTCTTACAGGGAGGCACCAAAACCATGCTAAAAAAACTTTCGCTCATACTCTCCACAATGTTATTGGTGGCGGGATGCGCAACCATAGAATTTACGCTAGAGGGGCAAGCAGTCCGTACTATTTCGCCAGTCGTTGCTCAAAACTGCGATCACCTCGGATTGGCCTCCTCATGGAAAGCAGCTGGTTACGGTGGCCTGACAGCAGCTCAAGTCGATATTCGCAACAAGGTTGGTGCTATGGGTGGTAATGCTATGGTTGTAGCTTCCCAGCAAGTAGATCCACCACCGTATCAGCATGCGCAAATTATGGCTGAGGCGTATCGGTGCGATTTTAAGAAGCCCCAATAAATGTACGTACTCAATACGGCCGAATGGATTTCGCTTGTCTCAGCGTTAGCGACAGTTGGTGGGGTTGGGGTTGTGTGGTATCAAACAGGCAACATATCAAAGCAGCTGAAGCTCCAGAATTTCTCCGACTACACAAAGCGTTACCAAGAAATCATTCTTCACTTCCCCGAAGATATAAATAATCCGCAGTTTGTCTTGACTGGACGCAAAGACTACAACATCACTATGCGCTATATGCGGGCTTATTTTGATATTTGTTACGAGGAGTGGTATTTACATTCCCACAACCTGCTGGATGATGAAACTTGGACTGCATGGCAGTCAGGTATGAAGACGGCATTCTCAAAACCAGCATTTAAACAAGCGTGGGAAATCGTTCGCAAGGACTCGCAATTTGGAAGCAAGTTTGAGAACTTCATGGCCGGTCTTGTCGATGCTTAACCCACACTCTGAGCTCCATAGGTCGGGTATCGTTCTTCTCGGGCGAGGTGTGTGTAGTTCATTTCTGTAATTTCGACTGGCCGGTCAAAAAGGCAAGGATGCTATCGCGTCCCGCCCATCTGACCTGCGTTACTCAAAATTGCACGCGATCCTTGAAGCCGCGTTTTTAATAGGAGGCGAAGTGAGAAAACATAATGCGAAGCTGGCCTTTTTAATCATGATCCTAATTATTATGAGCGGGAATGCGATGGCAGAATGGAACGAGCGGCAGAAGGAAACTCTTCGTTCTGCTAACGCAATAAATGAAATCACCATTTACATGCCTTGGACTAGCATTGCCATAACGAATGAAAAATGTTTCGGGCTGCCAATGCCTAAATCAATGGAATGTGTATTTGACCGATATAACAACCCGCAACAAATTGAAAAAGACATGAAAATCGGTGGTCCCATTGGTAAGAATGTAAAGAATCTATATATATCTAATTTGAAAGAGATAGTTGATGTCAAAGTGCATGATTCCAACAAAGAAACAAATTCTAAATTCCATTTTTATGTTGACATACAAGTCATACAGGTCGCCGCGCATTATTTAGGCGAAAGGATTTATCAACTCGACCATAAAGCAAGATTGGAAGAAGAGGGGGTTGGCGTTACGGGGAGGAAAGGGGAAATATTGTTGTTCAGTTGGAGTTCTATAGAGTCAGTCCCTGATATTGGCTCCATAGAAGGTGCAATCTACCGATCAACCGAAGAAATTATCGGTAAGATGAAAAAATCATTTGCTGAAGCAGGTGAACTTTGCGCGAAAGAGAAATGTACGAAAGCATTAATTCATTGAGGCCTATGAGCTCCGTAGGTCGGGTTAGCGTAGCGTAACCCGACATTTTCTCCGCAATTGTTCATCTGTCGGGTTACGGCCTGCGGCCTAACCCGACCTACGAGCTGTGAAGTAAGTCGCTGGTTAAATCGCGCCCCTACAACCCGCGGAAGGCGCACACCGTAGGGCATCAATAAGCGAAGCGCATTGTGCCGCATGGAAACTTGTGAAGTTCAGGGGAGGATTTGTTGTGGTGCTTTTATCGGAAGAATTAGGGTGCGACAAGGCTCATGAATGGCTTGAGCGCGGAAAACAGATGGCCGATCCAGTTGATGCCTTTTCCAACTTCTGGCGCGGGTTCAACAACCTGTTCTCCTCGGTTGGCCCTAGCCATAGCCAGGAGCGAGACCAGATCAGAAGTTACCTCGATTCGAACGTCACGCCCGAGCAAGCACAAGAAATCCTGGATATCAACAGTTCCAATATCGATTACTTGCTTTCGCAGTCAGTTATAGACATGCGGGGCAATGGAAAAGATACCTCTCAACACATCGAGGCGTTCAATACTGCGGCCTGCCCCAAGGTCAAAGTATCGGAGCTATTCATGGTCATCTATCAAGTGCGGTGCAATCTTGAGCACGGACAGAAGTCACCAAGCAGAGCTCGTGATGTTCGACTCTGTGAATGCGCTGGGCCAGTGATTTCCTATATTCTCGAACGCAATGCATAACCTTGGAGCCCACCGGAAGCTACGCGATAAAGCCGCGCAGCGACGGTGACCTCCACGTTGGGCATGGGAAACCCAGAGTCAGACCACGGTTCCCCGGCTTATTGACGCCCTTGTGCGCCTTGCTTACACAAAACTACACCACAATCTCATCCATCAACTCGGGATGCTTATCCAGCAAACGAAACAGGTTGACCACGGCGGCGACGGGTTTAGCTTTGCCGTTTTCGTAGCGCGAGAAAGCATTTACGCCGCCGCCTGCGATCAGCGCGGCGCGGCGTTGCGATAGCCCTAGCCGCTTGCGGATGCCCGCCAGTTCCGCAGCTTCTTCCGCGTCTACTTTCAGGCGCAGTTTCTCCAGCGCCTGCGCATAACGTTCGCCTTCCTTGTCAGCGAATTCGATCTCGCCGCAAGCGGGGCAATGCCAGCCGTCCACCGCGCGCACGGTAGCTTGGTGTCCCCGATATGAAATCACCGCGTTTTTCTTGCTGCGGACCATATCCGCTTGTTCGCAATTCAGGCATGGATGTGTCATGTCATTTCTCCTTGAACTGGATCACCACGATTCCGTTTTCCCGCAATGTCACCTTGATGTAGGCAATCGATCCGGAATTTAGTCTGACGTGATATACGTCCTGCCAGACTTGGTGATTCGCATGCGTGGTCATGCTCTTGTAGAAGTCGGTTTGCCGCAAGGCCAGCACCGCGCTGACTGCCTCGTCCGGCGACAGGCCCAATTCCGCCGCCCCCATCAGTGCGGTGGCGGTAAAGGCATTGGCCTTGCGCACCTCAACCATCTGCTGAATCTCGCCGAGCGAGTAATGGGGCTTTTTCTTTTCCATGTTAAATATAACCTAATAGGTTATGCCTGACAATCGGAACGGATTAACCGGATTTCGCTCTATAGATTTTGTAGGCTGGTGGTGAGGCACGAACCCCAGCATTGACCGACATGATGCATGCTGGGGTTCGCGTTGCTCACCGCCAGCCTACAGCGCGGCGCTCATTTCAATCTGTTAATGGCCTCAATAACTCTCGTGTAACGGCAAGGACTAGCCGACCTGCCCGGCAGTCTCCCCGCCACGTCCCCTCGCGTCAATAGACCGAAATACCTATCGCCGAGCTGGTCATTCTCTCCGCGAACGATAAAACCCCATTTACCCAGCGCTTTCCTAGATCGTCCATTACAAAGCACTTTAGCTTATTTGTGCAATTCGTTGCTTTTTAAGCATATTTGTTTTGCATTAACTCTTTGAGCTAACTCCTTGTCCCGTAAAGAAAAATTCCGTTTTTCGGCTTGACCGGGTGGTTTTTTTTCAATATAGTGGGCTTAAGTGGTGAAAAGTGGGTGAGAGTGGGAATTTGTGATGTTTCAAGGATCGACTCAACTGAGCGTAGATAACAAGGGCAGGCTCGCGATACCGGCACAGTATCGCGACCTGCTGCTTGCGCATTGCGCGGGCAGCCTGGTGCTGACCGTCGATGCCGACGGCTGCCTGTTGATCTATCCCGAGCCAGAGTGGCAGCCGATTCGCGACAAGCTGAACAAGCTTTCCTCTTTCAATCCCAGGAGCCGCGCCTTGCAGCGTCTGTTGGTCGGCAATGCCGCGAAGGTGGTGATGGACGGTGCCGGGCGTGTGCTGATTCCGCCGACGCTGCGCAGTTATGCCGGGCTGGACAAGCTGGTGATGCTGATCGGTCAGGGCAACAAGTTCGAGTTGTGGGACGAGGCGAAGTGGCAGGCGCAGCAGGAAGCAGCGCTGGCGCTGATGGGTGGCGAATTGCCGCCCGAGCTCGAAGGTTTCTCGTTGTGATCGGGGATGCCGCGTCGGGCGAGCATGAGGCCTCCGGATTGACGCACGAGACGGTGCTGTTGTCCGAGGCGGTCGATGCGCTGGATATCAGGCCGGACGGCATTTATGTGGACGGCACTTTCGGGCGCGGCGGGCACAGCGCGCGGATCCTGCAGCAGCTGGGGCCGAACGGCAGGCTGATCGCGCTGGACAAGGATCCGGCGGCGATTGCGGCCGGCGGGCAGTGGAGCGATGCTCGCTTCACGCTGGTGCACAGCGGGTTCGAGCGGCTGGCGCAGGTGTTGCGCGAGCTGGAGGTGGATAGGGTGGACGGCGTCCTGCTGGATCTGGGGGTGTCGTCGCCGCAGCTGGACGAGGCGGCGCGGGGATTCAGTTTCCGCTTCGATGCGCCGCTGGACATGCGCATGGACACCAGCAGCGGGATGACCGCGGCGCAGTGGTTGGCGACGGTGGATGAAGGTTTGCTCGGGGAGGTGATACGTGATTACGGCGAAGAACGGTTTGCTAAGCAGATTGCAAGGGCGGTTGTTGCGGCGCGCGCAGTTGCGCCGATCGAAACTACGCGGCAGCTCGTCGAGCTGGTTGGTAAAACGGTACGTACCCGTGAAGCTGGGCAGAATCCGGCAACGCGCACCTTTCAGGCTATACGGATTTATCTCAACCGGGAGCTCGAAGAGCTTGCGGGGGTGTTGCCAGAGTGCGTGACGCACCTGAAGCCGGGCGGACGTCTGGCGGTGATCAGCTTTCATTCGCTGGAAGATCGCATCGTGAAGCATTTCATGCGCGATATGGCGGAAGGCGACAAGCTGCCGCGCAATGTGCCTATCCGTGCCAGCGAAGTGCCGCCGGGCAGGATGCGTCTGGTCGGCAAGGCGGTGCGCGCATCGGCGGCGGAAGTGGCCGCCAATCCGCGTTCGCGCAGCGCGGTGTTGCGGGTCGCGGAGCGTAGCGATGTCGCCTAGCGCCAATGGTCTGAACGTGCTGCTGCTGATGGCAGTGGTGATGTGCGCGCTGAGCGTGGTCACTTCGCAGCACAAGGCGCGCAAGATGTATATCGGGCTGCAGAAGGAAAAGGAACTGGCGCAGCAGATGGAAGTGGAGTGGGGGCAGCTGCAACTGGAGTTGAGCACCCTGGCGACGCCGGGGCGGGTGGAGAAGATCGCGGAACAGCAGTTGCACATGCAGTTGCCGACGAGTGGACAAGTACAGTTTATAAGGATTGTGCCTGACGGCCAAAGAGATCACCAGTCATGAATTATGCGGCTAGCGCACATAGAGACGTCCCGGCAAAGTTGCCCGGATGGCGCGCCACCGCCTTGTTTGCGGCGTTGTTGGCGGGGCTCGTCGGGCTGATCGGCCGTAGCGCCTATCTGCAGGTGATGCACGAAGACTTCCTGCAGGAGAAGGGCAATGCCCGTTACAGCCGCGTGATCGAAGTCAGCGCGCATCGCGGCATGATCACCGACCGCAATGGCGAGCCGCTCGCGGTCAGCACGCCGGTCGAATCGGTGTGGGCGAGTCCGGCCGAGGTCGTCGCCGACGGTCGTCAGGTCAAGCAGCTGGCGCAGATACTCGGCATCGATATCGGCGAGTTGAAGGAGCGGCTGGCCGACACTACGCGCGATTTCGTCTACCTCAAGCGCCAATTGCCGCCGGATCAAGCTGAGAAGGTCGTGGCGATGGGTATCCCCGGTATCTCGTTACAGCGCGAATACCGCCGCTTCTATCCATCCGGCGAACAGAATGCGCAGACGCTCGGTTTCACCGGGCAGGACGACAACGGACAGGAAGGTCTGGAGCTGGCGTTGCAGGAGCAGCTTGCCGGCAAGGCAGGCAGCCAGCGCGTGATCAAGGACCGGCGTGGTCGCATCGTCGAGGACGCCGGCAGCCTGCGCGCACCGCGCCCCGGCAACGATGTCGCGCTCAGTCTCGACAGCAATGTGCAGCATATCGCCTACCGCGAACTGGAGAGTGCCGTCCGTATGCACAAGGCCAAGGCGGGTGCGGTGGTGGTGCTGGACGCGAAGACCGGCGAGGTGCTCGCGCTGGCCAACTATCCCGGCTACAACCCCAACAACCGCAGCAAGGTAAACATGCAGGCGATGCGCAATCGCGCTGTGGTCGATCTGTTTGAGCCCGGCTCGACGATGAAGCCGTTCACCGTGGCGACCGCGATAGAAAACGGCAAGGTGCGGCCTGAAACCAGGATCAATACCGAGCACGGCGTGATTACTGTGGGCAACCGCAAGATCCACGATTCGCATGCGGAGAAGGAGCCGTTGACCGTCGCCCAGGTGATCCAGAAATCCAGCAATGTCGGCTCGGCCAAGATGGCGCTGATGCTGCCGTCCGAGACGATGTGGCAAAGCCTGTCCGACAGCGGTTTTGGCGCATCGACCGGCAGTGGTTTTCCAGGCGAAGCGGCCGGCAGGCTGCGCGATCCGGGCGGTTGGCGGCCGATCGAGCAGGCGACCATGTCCTATGGTCACGGCCTGTCGGTGAATCTGCTGCAACTGGCGCGCGCCTACACGATCTTCGCCGGCGACGGCGAGCTGAAGCCGGTGTCCATGCTCAGGCTGGATGCGCCGGCGACCGGCAAGAAGGTGTTCTCCGAAAAGACTGCGCGCGCATTGCGCGAAATGATGGAGTCGGTCGTGATGCCTGGCGGCACCGCGCCGCTGGCGCAGGTGGCCGGCTATCGTGTTGCGGGCAAGACCGGCACTGCGCACAAGCTGGAAAACGGTCGCTATATCAATAGCTATGTGGCTTCGTTCGTCGGCTTCGCGCCGGTGTCCAATCCCAGGCTGGTGGTCGCGGTAATGATAGACGAGCCGGACAACGGCCAGTACTACGGCGGCCTGGTTGCTGCACCGGTGTTCAGCAAGGTGACCGAAGGAGCGTTGCATGCACTGAACGTGCCGAACGATGCGCCGCTCGACAACGTGCTGGCGCCGCCGGATGAGATTATCAAGGAGGAGGTCTGATGTTTCCTCTTGAACAATTGAAGCAGTTGAATGTGAGCATCACCCGACTGGTGACCGACAGTCGCGCGGTGACTTCAGGCGACACTTTTGTCGCCTGCCCTGGCGAAAAGCTGGATGGGCGGCAGTTTATTGCGCAGGCGATTGCGCAGGGCGCGAACGCGGTGATCTGGGATACCCATAATTTCACTTGGAATCCCGACTGGCAGGTGGCCAATCTGGGCGTGGCTGACCTGCGCCACAAGGCCGGCGATCTGGCCGATGCGGTTTACGGCAAGCCGTCGGAGCGCCTGCGTGTGGTCGGCGTCACCGGCACCAACGGCAAGACCTCGACCAGCCACTGGATCGCGCAGGCGTTGAGCGATGCCGGAAATCGTTGCGCGTTGATAGGCACGCTGGGAAACGGCTTTGCCGGAAGCCTGCAGCCCAGCGCGAACACCACGCCGGACGCGATTAGCGTGCACAGCCTGTTCGCCGATTATCTGAAAGAAGGTGCATCCGCAGTCGCGATGGAAGTGTCGTCGCATGCGCTGGCGCAAGGACGCGTCAACGGCGTGCGTTTCGACATCGCGCTGCTGACCAACCTTAGTCGAGACCATCTCGATTACCACGGCGACATGGACAGCTATGCCGCGAGCAAGCGCAAGCTGTTCGACTGGGAATCACTGAAGCATGTCGTGCTGAATCTGGACGATGCGTTCGGCGTCTCTCTCGCCGAAGAGTTGAGCGGCGGAAATATCGAAATAATTGGTTACGGTTTGACCGATACCGCACTGCAAAGGGCCGAGAAGCTGGGCATCCGTATGGTGTATGGGCGTGTCGGCGAGATGAGCGCGCGCGGTCTGTGCCTCGACATACATTCGAGCTGGGGCGGCGCGAAATTGCGCAGCGGCCTGATCGGGCGCTTCAACGCGGAGAACCTGCTGGGCGTGCTGGCGGTGCTGCTGGCGGGCGGCATGCCACTCGATGCCGCAGTGCAGTCGCTGGTCAAAGTGCAACCGATCGCCGGGCGCATGCAGCGCTTGGGCGGCGCGGAACAGCCGACCGTGGTCGTGGATTACGCGCATACCCCGGACGCGCTGGAAAAAGTATTGATGACGTTGCGCGAGGTGAACGCGGACGGCGAGTTGATCTGCGTGTTCGGTTGCGGCGGCGACCGTGACCGCGGCAAGCGCGCGATGATGGGGCGGATTGCCGAACGTTTCGCCGACCGCTGCATCGTCACCAGTGACAACCCGCGCAGCGAAGCGCCGGAAAGCATCATCGACGAGATCGTAAGCGGTATGAGTGCGGACAAACACCAGGTCGTCGTGGAGCGTGGAGCGGCGATCGCCCAGGCGATTGCACAGGCGCGCCGACAGGACACCGTGCTGATCGCGGGCAAGGGTCACGAGGATTATCAGGAGATCGCCGGCGTGAAGCATCCGTTCAGCGACATTGCGGTTGCCGAGCAGGCGCTAAAGACATGGAGGGCTTCCGTATGAAGAGCCAGGGAATGACAGACTCCATGATGTCGCTGTCGGAAGCCGGGAAGGCAATCGATGCGCGCATGGTCGGCAAGGATGTGCGCTTCCGCGCGGTCGCTACCGACAGCCGCAAGATCGTGGCGGGCGACCTGTTCGTCGCGTTGCGCGGCGACAACTTCGACGGCTACGAATTCGTGCCGGGTGCGCTGCAGTCAGGCGCGGTCGCCGCGATCGTCAACGCCGACAGCTACGAGGCCAACCCATCAGGCCTCAGTACTCAGCCCTCAGTACTCAGCCCTCAGCACTCAGTACTCGTCGTCCCGGACACGCGTCTCGCGCTGGGCCAGCTGGCTGCGTATTGGCGCCGCAAATTCGAAGTCCCGCTGGTCGCGATCACCGGCAGTAACGGCAAGACCACCGTCAAGGAGATGCTTGCGAGCATCCTGCGCGAGGCGGCGGGCAGCGACGATGCGGTGCTGGCGACCAAGGGGAATTTAAATAACGACATCGGCATGCCGTTGACACTGCTGGAACTGAACGCGCGGCATCGCTACGCGGTGATCGAGATGGGCATGAATCATCCGGGAGAGATCGACTACCTGGCGCGTATCGCCTGCCCCGACGTCGCGCTGATCAACAACGCCAGCGGTGCGCATCTGGAAGGGCTGGGCTCGGTCGAGGCGGTCGCGCAGGCCAAGGGTGAAATATTCGCCGGGCTGGACGATCACGGCACCGCGATGATCAACGCCGACGACGCGCATGCGCCGCTGTGGCGCGGACTGGCGGGGACACGCCAGTTGCTCGAATTCGGCCTCGACGGCGACGCCGACATAGCCGGCGCATGGCGGCCGCAGGACGGCGGCTTGCATCTGGACGTGCAGACGCCGCAGGGCGGTTTCTCGGTGCAATTGCAGGTGCCGGGCGAACACAATGCGCGCAACGCGCTGGCGGCGACGACAGCAGCCATCGCGCTGAACGTGCCGCTGGACACCATCGCCGAAGGCCTGAAGAAATTCGGCGGCGTCGCCGGACGATTGCAGCGCAAGGCCGCAAAGCGCGGCGCTGTGCTGATCGACGACACCTACAACGCGAACCCCGCCTCGATGCGCGCCGCGATCGGCGTGCTCGCGCAGGTCGGCGGCAAGCACATTTTCGTGCTGGGCGACATGGGCGAACTGGGCGAGGGCGCTGCCGCATTCCATGCGGAGATCGGCGGCGAGGCCAAGCGTGCCGGGATCGAGAAGCTGTATGCGTTGGGCGAGTTGAGTCGCAACGCTACGCGCGAATTCGGCGACGGCGCGAAGCACTTCGAGCGCATCGAGGATCTGCTGGCCGAGCTGGACAAGGAATTGGATGCGGACGTCACCGTGCTGGTGAAGGGTTCGCGCTTCATGAAAATGGAACGGGTGGTGGCCCACTGCGTGGACACAACGGCAACCGTAGGTCGGAAAAGCGCAGCGCCTTCCGACGTATGTGAGCCTTCCGACGTATGTGAGCCTTCCGACGTATGTGAGCCTTCCGACGTATGTGAGCCTTCCGACGTATGTGAGCCTTCCGACGTATGCGAGCCTTCCGACGTATGCGAGCCATGCAGCGATGCGGCGGATAACGCTGAGCTCATCCGCCCTACAGCCCACCCTACAGCCCAATCTACAGGGGAAAAAACATGCTTTTAGCACTAGCCCAATCACTGTCGCAGGACATCCGCTTCTTCAGCGTGTTCAACTACATCACGCTGCGTACTGTGCTGGCTGCGATGACCGCGCTGGGTATCTCGTTCCTAGTCGGCCCGGCGATGATACGCAAGTTGACCGCTTACAAGATCGGCCAATCGGTGCGCACCGACGGGCCGCAGACGCATTTGGTGAAAGCCGGCACGCCAACCATGGGCGGCGCGCTGATCCTGACCGCCATCGCAATCACCACGCTACTGTGGGGCGATCTGCACAACCAGTATGTATGGGTGGTGCTGCTGACCACGCTGGGCTTCGGCGCGATCGGCTGGGTCGACGACTACCGCAAAGTCGTGCACCGCAACCCCAAGGGTCTGTCGGCCAAGGCCAAGATGTTCTGGCAATCGCTGATCGCATTGGCGGTCGCGGTCTACCTGTGGAAGACCTCCACGCTGCCGGCGCAGACCGAACTGATCGTGCCGTTCATGAAGTTCCTGGTGTTCCCGCTGTCGGCGTTCATGTTCATCGTGCTCACCTATTTCGTGATCGTCGGCACCAGCAATGCGGTGAATCTGACCGACGGACTGGACGGCCTGGCGATCCTGCCGACGGTGATGGTCAGCGGTGCGCTGGCGATCTTCGCCTATGTCGCGGGCAACGTGGTGTTCGCAAAATATCTCGGCATTCCCTACATCCCCGGCGCGGGCGAACTCGCGGTGTTCTGCGGCGCGCTGGTCGGTGCGGGGCTCGCGTTCCTGTGGTTCAACGCCTATCCGGCCGAGGTGTTCATGGGCGACGTCGGCGCACTGGCGCTGGGCGCCGCGCTCGGCATCGTCGCGGTGATCGTGCGCCAGGAACTGGTGCTGTTCATCATGGGCGGCGTGTTCGTCGTCGAGGCGATCTCGGTGATGATCCAGGTGGGCTCGTTCAAGCTCACCGGCAAGCGCGTGTTCCGCATGGCGCCGCTGCATCACCACTATGAATTGAAGGGCTGGAAGGAAACGCAGGTCGTGGTCCGGTTCTGGATCATCACGATGTTGCTGGTATTGATCGGACTCGCAACATTGAAATTGAGGTAGCACGTAGGAGATGCATTGAATAAATGGGCTGACAAATATGTGCTGGTGCTCGGTCTCGGAGAGACCGGGCTCTCGCTCGCTCGCTGGTTGAGCGCGCAGGGAGCGCATGTGCGCGTCGCCGACAGCCGCGTCAACCCGCCGGGGCTGGATGTGTTGCGTCGCGACTGCCCGCTCGCGGACATCCGCTGCGGCGCGTTCGACGACAGTCTGTTGCAGGGTATAGAGAGCATCGCGATCAGTCCCGGTGTGCCGATGGCGGATCCCTTCGTGCAGCGCGCTGTCGCGCGCGGCATCCCGGTCGAAGGCGATATCGAACTCTTCGCGCAACAACTCGGTACTCAGCACTCAGCCCCCAGCACTCAGTCCTCAGCCCTCAGTCCTCGCGTCATCGCGATCACCGGCGCGAACGGCAAGACCACCGTCACCAGCATGGTAGAGCATCTGTGCAAGGCCGCGGGCAAGGACGCGGTCGCGGCGGGCAACATCTCGCCTGCGGTACTAGACGTGGTGTTGCAACGCGGCGAGAGACAGCCCGAGGTATGGGTGCTGGAACTGTCCAGCTTCCAGTTGGAGACGACATCCACTCTGAATGCCGATGCGGCGACGGTGCTGAACATCAGCGAGGATCATCTGGATCGCTATGCGGGCATGGACGAGTACGCTGCGGCGAAGGCGCGCATCTTTTACGGCAGCGGCGTGCAACTGCTGAATCGCGACGATGTGCGCAGCATCGGCATGGTGCTGCCGGGCAGGAAGGTAGTGACCTTCGGCCTCGATGCACCGAAAAACGAAGACGACTGGGGCATCGTGCATGACGGTGAAGATATCTGGCTGGTGCAGGGCAGCGAACGCTTGCTGAAGGCGAGCGAACTGCAGGTGGCCGGGCTGCACAACGTCGCCAATGCGCTCGCCGCGTTGGCGTTGTGCCGCGCCATCGATCTGCCTATGCCGGCGTTGCTCGCTGCATTGCGCACCTTCAAAGGCTTGCCGCACCGCGTCGAGCGCGTCGCCGAGATAGACGGCGTGGTCTATTACGACGATTCCAAGGGCACCAACGTCGGCGCGACCGAAGCCGCGCTGAAGGGCTTGGGCCGCAAGGCGGTGGTGATACTCGGCGGCGAAGGCAAGGGGCAGGATTTCTCTCCACTGAACTCCGCAGTCGCTCAGCATGCGCGCGCGGCGGTGTTGATCGGGCGCGATGCGCCGCTGATCGAAGCAGCGCTGCAGGGTTGCGGCGTGCCGCTGCAGCGCGCCGCCGACATGGCCGATGCAGTGCATCAGGCCGCGCGGATCGCGCAGCGCGGCGATGCGGTGTTGCTGTCGCCTGCCTGCGCCAGCTTCGACATGTTCAGGAATTACGCGCATCGCGCCGAAGTGTTCGTTGCGGCGGTGCACGATCTGCAAAAGCCTGTCCTGAGCTCTGTCGAAGGGCCTGTCCTGAGCCCGGTCGAAGGAGGGGCCGCGTAATGGTCTCTCTGGTCAAGACACGCACCAAGCCGCCGCAGGCGCAGTTCGACGAGCTGCTGCTGTGGGTGCTGGCCGGCCTGCTGGCGCTTGGTCTGGTGATGGTGTATTCCGCGTCGATTGCGACCGCGGAGGGCAGCAAGTTCACCGGTTACCAGCCGGGCTATTACCTGATGCGCCACGGCATCTTCATCGCCGTCGGCATCGCCGCGGGCGCGTTCGCGTTCAGCGTGCCGGTGCAGACCTGGCAGAGCTATGCGCCGGTGCTGTTCGTCACCGGCGTGTTCCTGCTGATCCTGGTGCTGATCCCCGGCATCGGCAAATCGGTCAACGGCAGCCAGCGCTGGCTGTCGCTGTTCGTCATCAACCTGCAGCCGTCCGAGCTGATGAAGCTGTTCGCGGTGATGTATGCATCGAGCTACGTGGTGCGCAAGGTCAAGGTGAAAGACACCTTCGTCAAGGCCTTCGTGCCGATGTTCGCGGTGATGGTGCTGGTTGGCTTCCTGCTGCTGCTGGAGCCGGACATGGGCGCGTTCGTCGTGATCATCGCGATCGCGCTCGGCACGCTGTGGCTGGGCGGCTTCAACGGCAAGGTGTTCGCCGCGCTGGTGTTCGCGCTGCCGCTGGCGTTTGCCGCGCTGATCCTGTCGTCGCCCTACCGCATGCAGCGCGTGATCGGCTTCATGGATCCCTGGGCCGATCCGTTCGGCAAGGGCTACCAGCTCTCCCACGCGCTGATCGCCTTCGGTCGCGGCGAATGGTTCGGCGTCGGCCTGGGCGGCAGCGTGGAGAAGCTGTTCTACCTGCCGGAGGCGCACACCGACTTCCTGATGGCGGTGATCGCGGAAGAACTCGGATTGTTCGGCGTCGCTGCGGTGATAGTGCTGTTCGCGCTGTTCGTGCTCCGCGCGTTCCAGATCGGCCGCCACGCCGCCTTTCTCGACCGCAACTATTCCGCGCTGGTCGCGCAGGGCATAGGCGTGTGGCTGGGCGTGCAGGCGATGATCAACATCGGCGTGAACATGGGCGTGCTGCCGACCAAGGGGCTGACGCTGCCATTCCTCAGCTTCGGCGGCAGCGGCGTCGTGGTGAACTGCATCGCGGCGGCGGTGTTACTCCGAGTTGACTACGAAAACAGGCGCGTTGCGAGGGGGCTACCGGTATGAGCGCGCACTTTCACACCGCGTCTGTTTCGGCGAAGGCTAACTTGCGCAAGCAAGTTAAGTCCCAACGGGACGGCCGTAGCCAAAATCGAAGGGTGGCGAGGGGGTTGCCGGTATGAAACCGAGGACCGAGGAAAAAACAGTGCTGAGGACTGAGGCGGGGAGACTGAGTCCTCAGCACTCAGCACTCAGCACTCAGCACTCAGTACTCAGTCCTGCTTTAAGGTCGATCCTGATCATGGCAGGCGGCACCGGCGGACACATCATGCCGGGGCTGGCGGTCGCGGACGTGCTGCGCGCGGAGGGCTGGAGCGTGACCTGGCTGGGCGCGCCGAACAGCATGGAGGCGGAGCTGGTGCCGAAGCACGGCTACGAGGTCGCGTGGGTGAATTTCTCCGGCCTGCGCGGCAAGGGCATGGTGCGCAAACTGATGCTGCCATTCAACCTGCTGCGCGCGCTCGGGCAGAGCGCGGCGGCAATGTTCCGCCATCGTCCCGATGTGGTGCTGGGGTTCGGCGGCTACATCACTTTCCCCGGCGGGCTGATGGCGGCATTGCTGCGCCGTCCGCTGGTGATACACGAGCAGAATTCCATCGCGGGACTAAGCAACAAGGTGCTGGCGCGCATTTCGCAGCGTGTGCTGAGCGGCTTCCCGGATGTGCTGCCGGGCGTCGAGTGGTGCGGCAATCCGGTGCGCGCAGCGATCGCCGCATTGCCTGAACCGGCGCAACGCTACGGCGCGCGCAGCGGCAAGTTGAATGTGCTGGTCGTCGGCGGCAGCCTGGGAGCGAAGGCGCTGAACGAGGCGCTGCCGCAGGCACTGGCGATGCTGCCGGAAGAGGCGTGTCCTAACGTGCTACACCAGACCGGCAAGAAAAACTTCGATGAGGTGCAACAACTTTACCGGAGCGCAGGCGTACAGGCCGACATCCGCCCGTTCCTCGAAGACATGGCCGGCTGTTATGCGAATGCCGATGTGGTGATCTGCCGATCCGGCGCATTGACCGTTGCGGAGCTGGCTGCCGCGGGTGTGGCCAGCATCCTGGTGCCGTTCCCGTTCGCGGTGGATGACCATCAGGCACATAACGCACGCTTTTTGTCGGAGCGCGGTGCGGCAGTGCTGCTGCCGCAGACCGAACTGAATGCGGAGAAGCTCGCGCAACTGTTGCGCGAACTGACGCGCGAAAAATTATTGGCGATGGCGCAACAGGCGCGCAACGTGGCGAAGGCCGACGCGGCGCAACGGGTCGCGGACGTGTGCAAGGAGCTGGCGGAATGAAGCATAAAGTAAAGAACATCCACTTCGTCGGCATCGGCGGTTCGGGCATGAACGGTATCGCCGAAGTGCTGCTGAATCTCGGTTTCCAGGTCAGCGGTTCCGACCTCGCCGAAAGCGCGGTGACGCAGCGCCTGCAGACGCTGGGCGTGACCATTCACCACGGACATGCGGCGGACAACCTGAAGGATGTCGATGCGGTCGTGGTGTCCACCGCAGTGAAGGCGGACAACCCGGAAGTGGTCGCGGCGCGCGAGCGGCGCATCCCGGTGGTGCCGCGCGCGGTAATGCTGGCGGAATTGATGCGTCTGCGCCAGGGCATCGCCGTTGCGGGTACGCACGGCAAGACCACGACCACCTCGCTGGTGACCAGCGTGCTGGCCAAGGGCGGCTACGACCCGACCTTCGTGATCGGCGGCAGGCTGAACAGCAGCGGAGCGAACGCGCGTCTGGGAACGGGCGAATTCATCGTCGCCGAGGCGGACGAGTCGGATGCGTCCTTCCTGCATCTGACGCCTATTCTCGCGGTGGTCACCAATATCGACGCCGACCACATGGAGACCTACGGCCACGACTTCGAAAAGTTGAAGTCGGCCTTCGTCGAATTCATTGAACACCTGCCGTTCTATGGTCGCGCAATGGTGTGCGTGGACGACCCCAACGTGCGCGACATCCTCCCGCGTATCACCAAGCCGGTCACCACTTACGGCTTTTGCGAGGACGCGCAGATACGCGCAGTGAACGTGCGCCACGAGGGCGGCAAGATGCGCTACACCGCCTTGTGCCGCCACAACAGCGTGCCGATCGACCTGGATGTGACGCTGAACCTGGCGGGCATGCACAACGTGCTGAATTCGCTCGCGGCGATAGCCGTAGCACTGGAAGTCGGCGTCGAGGCGGATGCGATTGTCGCTGCACTGGCTGAGTTTGAAGGTGTGGGGCGGCGCATGCAGCGCTACGGGGAGATCCAGCTTGCGGATGGCGGTTCGTTCACGCTGCTCGACGACTACGGCCATCACCCGGTTGAGATGAAGGCGACGCTGGCCGCGGTGCGCGGCGCATTCCCGGACAAGCGGCTGGTGCTGGCGTTTCAGCCGCACCGCTACACGCGCACGCGCGACCTGTTCGAGGACTTCGTGCAGGTGATGTGCAGCGTCGATGCGCTGCTGTTGGCGGAAGTGTATGCGGCGGGAGAGACGCCTATCGTCGCCGCCAATGGGCGCGCGCTGATGCATGCGTTGCGTGTCGCGGGACAAAGCGAAGCGGTGTTCGTCGAGCAGATCGCCGACATGCCGCAGGCGATCCTGCAGATGGCGCGTGACGGAGACGTGGTGATCACGATGGGCGCGGGCTCGATAGGCGGCGTGCCTGGGAAATTAGTGCTGAGTGCTGAGGGCCGAGTGCTGAGGGCTGAGTCCTGAGTATGTGCGCGAACCCAAAACTGCCTGCCTCAGCACTCAGCACTCAGTACTCTGGACTGGGTTTGCGCGGCGAGTTGCGCTTCGACGTGCCGATGCGCAAGCACACCAGCTGGCGTGCAGGCGGTGTCGCGCGCCGGATGTATCGCCCGGCCGATCTGGATGATTTGTTGGCGTTCTTGCGTACGTTGTCGGAGAGCGAACCGCTGGTCGCGGTCGGTCTCGGCAGCAACCTGCTGGTGCGCGACGGCGGCCTGCGCGGCACGGTGCTGCTGATGCACGGAGCGTTGACGGAACTGCGGCTCGATGCGGACGGCAGCATCTATGTCGAAGCTGGCGTTGCCGGCGCCAAGCTCGCGCGCTTCGCCTCGCTGCACGACCTGCGCGGCGCGGAATTCTGCGCGGGCATACCAGGCACGGTCGGCGGCATGCTGGCAATGAACGCCGGTTGTTACGGCAGCGAGATATGGGAAAAGATTTTGCAGGTGCAGACGGTGAACCGGCGCGGCGAACTGCATGTGCGCACGCCGCAGGACTACGAGATCGCTTATCGCCATGTGGCGTTGCGCGACTCGGCGGAAGAGTGGTTCGTCTCGGCGACGCTGAAGTTCGAAGCTGGCGACGGAAATGTCGCGCGGCAGGAGATCAAGGAGCTGCTTTCCAAACGCATCGCCAGCCAGCCGCTGAACCTGCCGAACGCCGGCTCGGTGTTCCGCAATCCGCCGGGTGATTTCGCGGCGCGGCTGATCCAGCAATGCGGGCTGAAGGGCAAGCGCATCGGCGGCGCGCAGGTGTCGGAGAAGCATGCGAACTTCATCGTCAATGTCGGCGATGCAACTGCGGCGGACATCGAGAACTTGATTAACGAAGTGCGGCAGACGGTCGCCGCGCAAACCGGGGTGCAACTGCATCCCGAAGTAAAAATTATTGGTGAAAAACAATGACGAACCCACACCTCAGTACTCAGTCCTCAGTCCTCGATCCTGCTTTTTTCGGCAAAGTAGCGGTGCTGTTCGGCGGAAAGTCCGCCGAGCGCGAGGTTTCGCTGAAGAGCGGTGCGGCGGTGCTGGCTGCGTTGCAGCGCAGCGGCGTGGACGCGCATGCGTTCGATCCTGCGGTGGAGAACCTGCAGGCGCTACGCGACGAGGGTTACGACCGCGCATTCATCGCGCTGCATGGACGCGGCGGTGAGGACGGCACGGTGCAGGGCGCGCTGGAACTGCTGGGCATACCTTACACCGGCAGCGGCGTGCTGGCTTCCGCGCTGGGCATGGACAAGTGGCGCACCAAGCTGGTGTGGCAGGCCGCCGGGCTGCCTATCCCGGCCTACACCTTGCTGAACGAGCACAGCGACTGGGATGCGGTCGTTGCGCAACTCGGTCTGCCGATATTCGTGAAGCCCGCGAACGAGGGTTCCAGCGTCGGCATCGGCAAGGCGAAGACAGTCGAACAACTGCAGGCCGCATATCGCGAGGCGGCGAAGCACGACAAGTTGGTTATCGCAGAGAGCTACATCGGCGGCGGCGAATACACCGCCGCGATCTTGGGCGACACCGCGCTGCCGGTGATCAAGATCGAGCCGGCGAACGAGTTCTACGACTACGAGGCGAAATACCTGCGCGACGACACGCGCTACCTGTGCCCATGCGGCCTGAGCGCCGAGAAAGAAGCCGAGATGCAGCATCTGGCGAAACTGGCGTTTGCGCTGATCGGTGGACAGGGCTGGGGTCGCGTGGACTTCCTGATGGGCGAAGACGGCCAGCCTTACCTGCTGGAGATCAACACCTCGCCGGGGATGACCGACCACAGCCTGGTGCCGATGGCGGCGCGGCAGGCAGGCATCGCGTTCGAGCAGCTGGTACTGACAGTATTGGAAAAAGCCCATGTGGGATAACGCGCCGTTGCTGCGCAACATCGCCAATGCGCTGATCGGATTCAGCGTGCTGGGCCTGCTGTACGGCGCGGCGTATTACACGGTGCATTTGCCGGGGCTGTTTCCGCTGCACAGCGTGCGCCTGAATACGGCGCCGCAGCGGGTAGTTTCGGAAGAGGTGCTGCAGAAGGTTCGAGGCGAGGTGAACGGCAACTTCTTCACGGTCGACATCGATAGCTTGCGCGCATCGCTGGAGCAACTGCCCTGGGTGCGTAGCGTCAGCATCCGGCGCGAGTTTCCGGACCGGCTGACGGTGCAGTTGGAAGAGCATCAGACAGTGGCGCGGTGGAACGGTGCATCGCTGGTGAACACCCATGGCGAAGTGTTCGATGCCTACAGCGAGGAGACGCTGCCGGCGTTCATCGGGCAGGACGGCGACTCGCAGGAGATCGCGTGGCGCTATGCCGAGTTCGGCAAGCAGTTGATGCCGCTGAACATGAGGGTTGCGCAGATTGTGCTGAGTCCGCGCCATGCCTGGCAGCTGCACCTGAGCAACGGCATGGTGCTGGAGCTGGGGCGCGAAGAGATGGAGCAGCGCCTGGCGCGTTTCGTCGAGGTGTATCCGTACAGCCTCGCGGAGCTGGAGGGTTCGGTGAGATATGTGGATTTGCGTTACCGCAACGGCTTGGCGCTGGGCGGGGCGTTCAATGGTTAAGGGCGGCAGGGAGTAAACGATGAGCAGAAACAGCAAGGAAGCCAAGAATCTGGTGGTCGGTCTGGATATAGGCACGTCCAAGATCGTGGCCATTGTCGGCGAGGTCAAGCCCGACGGCGCGCTGGAGGTAATCGGCATGGGCATGCACGCATCCAGCGGCATGAAGAAGGGCATGGTGGTCAACATCGAGGCGACAGTCGGCGCGATTCAGCGCGCGCTGGAAGAGGCCGAGCTGATGGCGGACTGCAAGATCCACGAAGTCGTCACCGGTATCGCCGGCAGCCACATCCGCGGCATCAACTCGCGCGGCATGGTGAAGATCAAGGAGAAGGAAGTTGCGACCAGCGACATCGATCGCGTGATGGAAACCGCCAGTTCGATCAGCCTGCCGGGCGACCAGCAGATCCTGCATATCCTCGAACAGGAATTCAGCATCGACGGACAGGATGGCATCAAGAAGCCGCTGGGCATGAGCGGCATGCGGCTGGACGTCGAGGTGCACATCGTCAGCGGCGCGGTCGCCGCGGTGCAGAACATCATGAAGTGCATCCACCGCTGCGGGCTGGAGGTCAACGAACTGATCCTGCAGCCGCTGGCGTCGAGCAAGGCGGTGCTGGAAGAAGACGAGAAGGAACTGGGCGTGTGCATCGTCGACATCGGCGGCGGCACGACCGACATCGCGGTGTTCACTGGCGGCGCGATCCGCCATACCGCGGTGATCCCGATCGCCGGCGACCAGATTACCAACGACATCGCGATGGCATTGCGCACGCCGACGCAGGATGCCGAGGACATCAAGATCAAGAACGGCTGCGCGCTGCGCCAGCTGGCCGATGACGGCATGATCGAAGTGCCGGGCGTGGGCGAACGCGGGCCGCGCATGCTGTCGCGCCAGACGCTGGCCGAGGTGATCGAGCCGCGCGTCGAAGAACTGTATTCGCTGGTGCAGCAGGAACTGCGTCGCAGCGGTTTCGAGGATCTGTTGTCTTCCGGCATCGTCATCACCGGCGGCAGTGCCGCGATGCAGGGCATGGTCGAGCTGGGTGAGGAGATCTTCCACATGCCGGTGCGGCTGGGCATACCCAAATACGTCGGCGGGCTGTCCGACGTAGTCAAGACGCCGCGCATGGCGACCGGCGTCGGTCTGCTGCTGTACGGGCTGGAACATCATCAACGCAACGAGGAGACGCGTATGCAATCGAGTTCTTTCGGCGATGTGTTGGCAAGGATGAAGGCGTGGTTCCAGGGCAATTTTTAGCAGGGTTGGGATTAGGTTCAGGGTTGATTTTGCAATTACGAAAAGGAGAAAACGATGTTCGAATTAATGGAAGCTGAAACTCAGGATGCGATCATCAAAGTGATCGGTGTGGGCGGCTGCGGCGGCAATGCGGTGGACCACATGATCGAGCAAGGCGTGCAAGGGGTAGAGTTCATCGTCATCAACACCGATGCGCAAGCGCTCAAGCGCAGCAAGGCGCGCACCCAGCTGCAGATCGGTGTAAACATCACCAAGGGCCTGGGCGCCGGCGCGAAGCCGTCGGTCGGACAGGCTGCGGCGGAAGAGGATAGAGAGCGCATCAAGGAAATGTTGAGCGGCGCGGACATGGTGTTCATCACCGCGGGCATGGGCGGCGGCACCGGCACCGGTGCGGCACCCATCGTTGCGCAGATCGCACGCGAGCTGGATATCCTGACTGTGGCGGTGGTCACCAAGCCGTTCACCTACGAAGGCAACCGCATGCGTTTTGCCAAGGCCGGTATCGAGGCGCTGCACGAGCATGTCGATTCGTTGATTATCGTGCCGAACGCGAAGTTGATGGAAGTGCTGGGTACGGACATCACCGTGCCGGAAGCATTCAAGGCTGCTAATGGCGTGCTGCAGGGGGCGGTTGCCGGTATCGCCGAGGTCATCAATGTTCCGGGTCTGATCAACGTGGACTTCGCCGATGTGAAGACAGTGATGTCGGAAAACGGCATGGCGATGATGGGCTCCGCGATCGCCAGCGGGCCGGATCGTGCGCGTGCCGCGGCCGAGCGCGCGATCGCCAGCCCGTTGCTGGAAGATGTAAATATGTCCGGCGCGCGCGGCGTGCTGGTCAATATCACATCGAGCATGAACCTGAAGCTGAAGGAAATCGACGACGTGATGGAATGCGTGCAATTCGCGGCAGAAGAGGCGACCGTGATCGTCGGTTCCGTGTTCGACGAGGCGATGGGCGACGAGCTGCGCGTGACCGTGGTCGCGACCGGCTTGGGCATAGCCCGCAAGCAGGCCAAGCCGGAAGTGGTTTATCGCGGCGAAGAAGCGACCTACCAGCGCACCGGTACAGACAATCAGCCGGTTGCCAATCCGGGAGTGAACTACAACGAACTGGATACGCCTGCAGTAATGCGCCGCGGCCGCCGCGAGCAGATCGACGCGATGGAGAAGTCCGGCATGGACATGCTCGACATCCCGTCGTTCCTGCGCAAGCAAGCGGACTGAAATCAGGGCTGAGTGCTGAGGACTAAGTGCTGAGGACTCAGAACTCAGGACTCAGAACTCAGGACTCAGGACTCAGGACTCAGGACTCAGGACTCAGGACTCAGGACTCAGGACTCAGGACTCAGGACTCAGGACTCAGAATGGGGCGTGTTAAAATCGCGCCTCGATTTAATCGCTCATGGACACCGATGGTTAAGCAACGCACATTGAAGAGCTCCGTCAGCGTGACGGGCGTCGGCTTGCACAGCGGCGAGAAGGTCACGCTCGGACTGCGTCCGGCCCCGGTCAACACCGGGATCGTGTTCCGGCGCGTGGACGTCAAGCCGGTGGAAGAGATTCGTGCGCGCGCCGAACTGGTGCACGACACGCGGTTGTCTACCTGCATGGAGCAGAATGGCGTGCGCATCGCCACTGTCGAGCACCTGATGTCGGCTTTTGCCGGTCTGGGTGTCGACAATGCCTATGTCGACCTCGATAGCGCCGAGGTGCCGATCATGGACGGCAGCGCCGGCACGTTCATCTTCCTGCTGCAATCGGCAGGCATAGTCGAGCAATCAGCCGCCAAGAAGTTCATCCGCGTGAAGAAAAGCATAGAGGTGAAACAGGGCGACAAGTGGGTGCGCTTCGATCCCTGTCACGGCTACAAGCTGACTTTCACCATCAATTTCGCTCACCCGGTATTCGCCAACACCAAACAGCATGTCACGGTCGATCTGGGCGAGGAGTCCTACGTGCGCGACATCAGCCGTGCGCGTACCTTTGGCTTCATGCAGGATGTCGAGAACATGCGTGCACAGGGCCTGGCCCTGGGCGGCAGTCTGGACAATGCCATTGTGATGGACGATTACCGCGTGTTGAACGCAGACGGTCTGCGTTTCGAAGACGAGTTCGTCAAGCACAAGGTGCTCGACGCCATCGGCGACCTCTATATGCTGGGATATCCGCTGATCGGAGCGTTCTCCGGCTTCAAATCCGGCCACGCTCTCAACAATGCGCTGGTGCGCGCCCTGCTGGCGGATGAGCAGGCGTGGGAGTTCGTCACTTACGACTCCGTGGAAGATGCGCCGGCGTTCCTGCGCCTGCAGCTACAAGTTGCCTGATCTCTGGGCATGCTGATCCTGAGATTTTTTTTCATGTTGGTGATACTGCTGCTGGTGCTCAGCGGAGGGATGTATCTCTTCACGCAGGATCGCCGTTATCTGGACTTTGCCTGGAAGACGCTGCGCTTCGCGGTATTGGTGTTGCTGGTGTTCGGCCTGCTGTATGTGCTGGAGCACTTCGTGCTGGTGGGCTGGCGGGTGCTGGTTTAAAGCTTGCTGAAATGGGTTCTAGGGAAACACTGATTTAATCCCCCGAACCGTGCCGAATATTGAGAAAATTCTGGCACGCCAACAGCCGAGGATAGAGTAGCGATGCAAGCGAGTTTTTCCGAACTGGAGTACGCGACAAAAAA